>Ga0116230_10001674_pt1 | contig 21196 bp, 20 predicted proteins | sample S1TSphfallax_3_FD_88678 | JGI IMG/M metagenome (GOLD analysis project Ga0116230, IMG submission 88678) | Host-associated microbial communities from peat moss isolated from Minnesota, USA - S1T2_Fd - Sphagnum fallax MG | ecosystem: Host-associated > Plants > Peat moss > Unclassified | place... | reverse complement strand
TCATGCCCCCGAGGCTCCAAAACCACCCCCGTCCGAATCCAGTCAAACCGCGAGATAAAATCCTGCCGCCGCGCGCTCATAGAGCCACCCCGCAACAACGGCGCCCCCCCAGCCACCAGCCGAACCGGATTCCCCGCCGTATGCCCGTCAATACAAAAGAACGTGTGGCGCATTTCAGGACGGTACGCTGAGAAGGGCGTTTGGGGAAAGTGTCTTGGGTGAATGACCAGAACGGTTGACTTTTGGTATCCACAAGGCGCCTGTCCGACACGCGAACCGGAGTTATTACTTTTGTTTGAAATTGGCGTGCCATGGATGATGAAACTGAGCACTGGAAGCTATTGATTTCATTGAGTCATCTGAGCATGGCAGCCGCCAGCTAAGTTCAAATCGGAAGTTGGGTTTGAACCAACAAACTTCAGGTTATGAATCCGAGTTGATATCCTCTAACTCTTTGATATCACTCAATAATACAGGATGTCCGTCAGATATGTGCTATATCGTGGGCTAATCAAGAATTTAGTCCTTCAGATTTTCGCCATTTGTAAAAAAATTTACATTTTATGCGCTGGAAAGCGAGCGATTTCTTGCTGCCGGTCAGGCATGCCATTGTAATGTTATGAAAGTTATCATTTTTGGTGTCACGGCAATGGTTGGGCAAGCCGTGCTGCGAGAATGCCTGCTAGATGATGAAATTAGCCCACTTCTCACCATGGGGCGGACCGCGACCGGAATTGGGAACCAGAAACTTGGTGGGCAAGTCTGAACGCGAAGCGGATGAGGATATGATCGCTGTCAAACCGTACAACTGGCGTAGTCTGGGCGCCGAAAAAGTCGATGACACTACAGGGCATGTAGCCCGAATCCGGATCATGGGCATTGCCCCGCGCCCGTCGCCGAGGGCACCGCCGGCCGATGGTGCCCTCGGACCACCCGTCACCCGGCTATGCCATCAGTTAGCATTATCATGTTCTTCGCGGACGACAATTTATGAAAAATTATTTTGACTCATTGCGGCCATGATGACTGAACCCCTCGGCGATACCGGAAATTCATGTCTCTTTGAGCCTTAACTTCCGGGCCGCGGTGATTTCACGGCCGCCGTTCATAACCTGGGACATCCGCCAGAACTGGCTCGCATATTCCGGATAGGCCGCCCATTCGTGCCAGCCGGAATCACGGCGGTATTGGCCAAGCAGGCCGGAGTTCAAAATCTCTTGCGCGTCAACTGGCCTTTTCTGGTCATGATCCGGGCCGACATAGAGCGCATCGGCCTGGCAGTAGAGTTCGCACATGAAGCAGGTCTGGCAGTCCTCCTGCCGGGCGATGACCGGCACACCGCCCGCGCCGACATCAAAAACATGGGTTGGACAAACGCTGACGCATTCACCGCAGCCGGTGCAGAGGGACTCAAGAACAAGCTCGATCACGCGAAGACCTCCTCAAGAGCCGCGACTTCAGGCGCCGTCCAGATTTCATCCAACCCGCCGATCCGAAGGCGGCGGGCATGGGCGGCAATTGTTTGCGGCGCGTCAGTCCGCCGATGCATGCCGCGGCTTTCGGGACGCGCGAGGGTTGCCGCATGGGTCCAGCGGGCGGTGGCGATCATTGCCGCGGTTTCGCGGGCGTGGACGGCGCTTAGGCCCTCAGCGTGCAGATGCGCGCGGCTGTCCCACCAGAGCGCATCCAGCCTGGCCAGGGAGGCGCTGCTGCCGGCGCCGGTGCGGAACAGGTTTTTATCGAATGGCAAGGTTTCATTCTGCACCGCCTTGGCCAGGCCCCGCGTATCGAAGGGCTTTGCCGTGCCGCTGGGGCGCAAGGCGATGCCGCCGGATGGTCTCACAGGCTCGTTCACGCGCCGTCCCGCCCGGCGGGCCAACGCCGCGGCGCCGGCGCCGGACCAGAGGCCGGATGAGAGCGCCCAGGCGGAGTTCTGCGCGCCGCCGCCGCTGGTGGCGCCCGCGATCAACTCGCGTGTTGCCGCATCGCCGGCGGCAAACAGGCCGGGAACTGTGGTCTGGCAATTTGCGCCGGTGACGCACAAACCGCCCGTGCCGCGAATCGTGCCTTCGGCGAAAAGCGTCACCTGGAATTTATCGTTGTATAGATCAACGCCTTTACGCAGGAAGGGTACCGGTGTTGCCGGTTGTATCTGCGGAAACTGCCGGCGCACATCCTCTGGCACTTCGTTCAGCAGGCAATAGACCGGGCCGGCTTGGAGCGCCTTTGCCATGTCGCCAAGAAAATCCCCCGCGCCGGCAAAGGAGGCGATGTCCAGTTCATGCCCCGCCGCATCGAAATACCGCGCATAGGTAAAAAGGGCCGTGCGCGTTGAACACCAGAGCGGGGAGATGGAATAGGCATTCGAAAATTCCATGCCGGAAAGCTCGGCGCCGGCTTCCGCGGCCATCAGATAGCCATCGCCGGTATTGGTGTGGCTGCCGAGCAGACCGGATCGGAAAGCGCAACCGCCTGTCGCCATAATCACGCCGCCGGCCCGTGCCCGCCAGGGCGTGCCGCTTAACCGTTGCACGCCTTGGGCGCCGGCCACCGCGCCATCCTCATGCAGCAGCAATTCAAGCGCTGGGAATTGGTCAAATATTCTAACACCCGCATCGAGCGCTTTGTGGCGCAAGGCCCGCATATATTCCGGGCCGCGCAGGCCGTTATAATGGGGTTTGCCGTCATCCGTCTTCTGGAAATCGTAATACCCGGCCAGAGTTGGTAGATTGTCCCATGTTGTTTCGATGATGCGTGCCATCCAATCCGGTTCGGCCAGGCCGAAGGCAGTGGCCATGCGGCGTTGCACTGCCTCCTGCCGCAATTTTGGGTCTGGCGGCACCCACCAATGACCAGGGCCGCCGGTTGCGGTGACACCGCTGGTACCGACATAGCCTTTATCAACCAGCACCACATCCGCGCCGCTTTGCGCCGCGGCGATCGCCGCCCAGCCAGCCGCCATGCCGCCGCCGATGATCAGGACGTCGGTTTCAAGATTCAGCACAAGCGCATCCTTTCCGTAACATTATTCCCGGATACCGAAACGATTTAGAACGAACAAAGCCGGGATTGGTTCGCGGGTAGCCATAAGTTTATTTAATTAGTAGGAAATCCCAGCGTAGGAAACCCATAATTTCTGATATGACTATTGCCGCGGCTTATAGGTCGACCGGTAACCTTAATTCCCAATCAATGTTTTATGGGTAAACACCCATCAGCTTCGAGACGTTCTGACTCAATCGTCGGCGTTGCTGAAGACGCCATAAGGTTATCCCGAACGCTATTCACCTGCACTTCCAGGTGCCGCGGCGCGGCGGGATATGAACTGGGCCTGCGAAACCGGGGCACGGCCCAGAGAACGAGACTATAGGAAGATTCGATAGCCATGGAGGACTCCCGGACGCTCGATGCGTCCCTCTTTGGACGATAGCTATAAAACTACTGGATTACTAGAGTTAAATTTTGCGTAGATGCAAACTGAGTTTATTTCTTCTTATTGGTCAGCAAGCAGAAGTCATTAGACGGGCTGAACAAGACTGACCAGTATCCCCCAAACGATAGGACTTTGTTGGAGAAAACTGCCATGCCCAAAATCAGCCTTACTTTTGATACCGAAGCGCTTGCTGAATATTACGAGGAGGTCAGCGTTGACCGCCAGTTCAAGGCGGGAAAAAATTTGCTGGGCTTGCTGGCGCCGCAACCTGGCGCGCAGGTGCTTGATGTCGGGACCGGTACGGGTTTGTTGGCCGAATATACGGCGGCCCTTGTAGAGCCAGGTGGATCGGTTATTGGCATTGATCCGCTACCGCTTCGGATTCAACTCGCCAAGCGCAAAAGCCGTGCAAATTTGTCGTTTGCTGTTGGCGACGCGACGGATTTGGCCGCATTCGCGGCGGCAAGGTTTGACATTGTCTATCTGAACGCGGTGTTTCATTGGATTGCGGATAAGCCAAAAGCCTTGACTGAAATCTTTCGGGTGTTGAAGCATGGTGGGCGGCTTGGGATTTCCACGGGATCGAAGGATCACCCAAATCTGCTGCAAACCATCAAAGCGAAAGTTCTTGCGCGCGCGACGTATGCACAGCATCCCGAGGGGTTGAATGGCGGCGCCGGACGGGTAAGCGCGGCGGAGCTTGAGGTGCTTTTCACCGAGGCCGGGTTCACAACGGAGAGGATCGACGTGCAGCCGAATGTGCATTTTCAGCCATCGGCGGCAGCGGCGATTGAGTTTTCTCACGCGAGTTCATTTGGAAATCTTCTCGGCCATTTGCCCGTTGACCTGCAAGCCAGCGCGCAAGCGGAAATTGAACGAGAACTTGACGCCCTGAAAACGCCAGAGGGCATTCGTTTTGAAAACGCGCGTATCATCGCGATTGCCGTTAAGCCGTAAAGCGCTGCCTCAGCCTACCGGCACTGGCCGCGCGCGCTGATTGTACAAAAGCTTGTTTCGGCGTTCGGTCTCCTCTGGCGTCAGCGCCGCGGCATCCGGGCCAAGATCCGCGCCAACCGCGAGGCCGCGTTTGACGGCTGGGCGTTCGCTCAATTCCTCGAACCAGCGCTTGAAGTACGGAAATTCCTCGATGTCCTGATCCTGGCCTTGCCAGTTCACGGTCCAGGGATAGGAGATGATGTCGGCGATGGTATAGGACTCACCGGCCAGATAGCGCCGGTTGTAAAGCCGGTTGTTCAGCACGCCGTAGAGCCGGTTGGTCTCGTCCGAGAATCGCCGCACCGCGTAGCTCTGGTCGCCCTTGGTATCGCCCAGGCGTTTAAAGTGACCAAATTCGCCGAGCTTGGGGCCTTGATTGGCCATTTGCCAGATCACCCATTGCACGACATCGTATTTTTCCGGCGCCGTTTGTGGCCAGAATTTTCCGTATTTTTCCGCGAGATAGAGCAATATGGCGCCGGATTCGAACACGCTTACCGGCGCGCCGCCGCTAAGCGGCTCGTCATCAACCAGTAGCGGCATGCGCGTGTTGGGGTTAAGCTTTGGAAACTCTCCCTCGAACTGATCGCCCCGGCCGATATTGCACGGCACTATGGTGTAGGGGATTTCCGCTTCCTCCAGAAAAATAGTGATTTTTTTGCCGTTCGGTGTCGGCCAGTAATGCAGGTGCAAGGTCATGGATTTATTTTAGCCCAAAGCCAAGGCTGTGCAATGCATCGCGCAGCACATGCCGGCCGTTCAAGGAATTGACATCGCGCACGCGGTTGCTGGCCTGGGTGGACCAATCCTGTTCAGGCAGGCCTTGTTCGCGCTGGAAGGCGCGGAAGCGTTGGTTATAAGTTTCAACGTCCAGCAATCCGGCTTCACCAAAACCATATTGCTCACGGAACAAGACCGCCCGTTGTGGCAGGCGCGGCTTCACATCCGCCAGCCGCGCCGGGTCCGGGTGTCCAACCACGAGGCCGAAGAGTGCGAATACATACGGCGGTAGCCCAAGCTCCGCCGCAACGTCCAACGGCTTGTTGCGCAATGCGCCGATATAAACGCCGCCAAGCCCCAGCGATTCCAGCGCCACCATGGCATTTTGCGCGGCCAGGGCCGCATCAACCGCGCCGAGCAGGAAGCTGTCGAAATATTCCAAAGCGCCCGCCGGTTGCCCTTGCGCCTCGGCAATTTTCCCCAGGCGATTTATATCCACCAGCCAAACCAGCAGCAGCGGCGCCTCTTGGATATGTTTCTGGTTACCGGCGAGTGCCGCAAGCCGGGCTTTACGTGCTGAATCCTGCACCGCAATCACGCTCCAGGCCTGCAGGTTGGATGATGAGGCCGCGGATTGCGCGGCCGCGACCAAAGCCTCCAACGTCCCATCGGGCAGCGCATCCGGCAGATAGGCGCGGATGGAGCGATGCGACAGCAATAAATCCAGCGTTTCATTCCAGATCGCGGGCGCCGGAACGCTTTCGCGGTACCGCGCCTGCAAAAGTGCTTCTGCCGGCGGCTTTCGGAAAACGGGCGATGAGAGGTCGTTCATGCATAACTCCGGTCTTGGCAGGCAGGGCAGAGATTTGCCGCCGCGCCAGTTTGTCTCGTCTATTTTAAAACATAGTAACTTAGTAGGTAGATTGTCAAAGCGGCCGCAATATGGGGCTTGGTTCGAATGGTTGGCAAATCGCAAAAGCTGCCTTCGGACGCGGATTTCCGCCACGGCTACACGGAGTCCCTTTCATGATTTTGCTGAATTATCTCAAAAATATGGAGACGCGGCGCGACGTGGCAAAAGGAACGATGATTTTTTCAGTCATTGTCATGAATTTTGCTTATATAAAACTATCTTGTCTATCATGTTTATAGTTATTAAGCTCTGCTGACGTTCACAATCAGGGCCGAGACACAAATGCCAACCAGACGCCATTTCACCACCCTGCTCGCTGGCGCATCTATCGCGCCAGCGATGGGGGGCCGCGCCTTTGCAACGGCAAAGCCCGGCGGCAATTTGACCATTGCCTTTGACGGCGCCGCCGTCGCAAGCTTTGTGCTGGACGCTCATAATTGCCGCTACGCGCCGCAGGCAAGAATTTTGCGGTCGATTTACGATAATCTCGTGGTGTTGCAGGACGACCAGACGGTTGGGCCATGGCTCGCCACATCCTGGGAAATTTCACCCGACCGCAAGCAATATATTTTTAATCTGCGCCAGGATGTGGTGTTTCACGATGGCACAAAGTTCGACGCCGCGGCGGTCAAAGCCAATTTCGACAGAATTCTGAATCCCGCGAATGCCCTGCAATCACTGCCGCAGATTGGCACATATACCGGCGCTACCGTACTCTCGCCCTATCAGGTGCGGCTGGAGTTTTCCGCACCGTTCGAGGCGTTTTTGCATAATCTTTCGGCCACCGGCCTCGCCATCGTCTCACCCACCGCCGCAGCGAAATACGGCAAGGTTTTTGGCCAGAATCCGGTGGGCACCGGGCCGTTCAAATTCGTCAGCCTGACACCTGGCCAGGAAATCCGCCTGGAGAAAAATGCTGATTATAACTGGGCGCCGGCGAATGCTGCGCATAGAGGACCGGCCTATCTCGACACTCTCACCTTCACCAACGTACCCGAGCAACTTACGCGCGTTGCATCCCTGCAAAGCGGCCAAGTGCAGGGGGCGGATTTAATACCGTCCCAGAACATTGGGCAGTTCAAGGCAGACCCGGATTTTCAGTTTTTGCAGAAGGAGATGCTGGATACCACATACGACCTAACGCTGAACGTCGCAAAGGCGCCTTGGAATGATTTGGATATACGCAACGCCATCCGGCTGTCTCTTAATATCGACGCGATTGTTCGGATCATCTATCTCGGCACGATAGAACGTGCCTGGTCACCACTTTCACCCAATATGTTCGGTTCAGCCGAACAGGTCCTGCGCGGTAGCTGGAAACCCGATCCGGCGCGGGCACGAGCGATCCTCGACGCAAAAGGCTGGGTGCCGGGCAACGACGGCATTCGCGTGAAAAACGGCCAACGCCTGGCCATCAGCTTTCTGGACACGCAGGGCAACCGCGAGCAGCGGCTGGATGTCATCCATCTCGTCCGCCGGCAGTTGAACGAAACCGGCATCGATCTCTCCATCGACAGTGAAACCATCGGCGCGTATTATACCAAAGTCGCCGATGGTGAATTCGATGCGATCGGCGCCGCGCAATACGCGGCTGACCCGGATGTGTTGCGTTACGCCTATGTGCCGCAATTCCGGGCGGCATTCGAAGGCACAAAAACCGATGATCCGCAACTGAACCAATGGCTGATTGCAGCCGCGGCGGAAAGCGACGCCGTGAAGCGGGCGAAACTCTATGTGCAGGCGCAGGAACTTATCGTGGACAAGGTCTACGCCATTCCCATCTACATCCTGCGCTATAACGTCGCGATTGCTTCATCCGTGCAGGGCGTTGCGCTAGATACCCACGGTTTCCCAATCTACCACGCCGCGGCACTCGGCAGTGCCTGACATGGCGTTTCTGCTCCGCCGGCTCGGCAGCGCCATTTTTGTGGTTTTTGGCGCGACAACGCTGGTTTTTTTCGTCCTCAATATTCTACCTGGCGACCCCGCTGTGCTGGTTGCCGGCGATGGCGCGAGCCCGGCAACGATTGCGAACATCCAGGCCGCACTTGGCACAAACCGGCCCCTAGGGGTGCAGTACGAAGACTACCTGTGGCGGCTGGCGCATGGCGACCTTGGCGCGTCTTTCGCCACGAATGAGCCGGTGCTGTCGCGTATCTGGGCGCAGTTCCCCGCCACCCTGGAGCTCACCTTTACAAGCTGCGTGATCGCGATTTTGCTGGGTGTGACACTCGGGGTGGCAGCGGCGATGCATGAGGATCGCTGGCTGGACCGCGTGATTCAAACAATGGTTCTGTTTCTAACCTCCATGCCGAGTTTCTGGATCGGCATTTTGCTGATCCTCGTCTTTTCCGTCTGGCTGCACTGGCTGCCGGCGATGGGCAGCGGCAGGCCGGACCAGTTGATTTTGCCATCTGCCTGTCTTGGCTTGAACGTGTCCGGCGTGCTGGAGCGCATGGTGCGCGGCAGTGTTCTGGATGTGCTGCATGAACCCTTCGTCGCGACGCTACGTGGCAAGGGCTTGCGGGAGCTGCCAATTCTGTTGCGCCATGTTCTGCGAAACGCGTTGATCCCGGTGATCACGCTGTTCGGCGTGCTGGTTGGCCAGTTGCTCTCCGGCGTCGTGGTCATCGAAACCTTGTTTGCCCGGCAAGGGCTTGGCCGATTGATCGTCGATGCGCTGAGCGTGCGCGATATTCCGGTGTTGCAGGGCGTGGTGCTGTTCGTTTCTGTTTTCTATGTTTTCCTGAATTTATTGATCGACCTCTCCTATGCGTGGATCGACCGCCGGGTGAGGAACTAGACATGAGTGGGCATATTTTGAAAAGCACGCTGCTGGCTGTTTTTGGCAAGGCGGAAACCCGCGCGCCGGTTAAAGCGCCGCCGCGATGGCGGTTGCGCGGGCATGCCGCCATCGTACTGCCCGCCATCATCATCGCGCTCATTCTGCTCTGCGCCATCGCCCCTGGCTGGCTAGCGCCCTACGGACCGTCAGACATGGATGACAACGCCATCCTCGCCGCCCCATCATGGCATCACCTGCTGGGTACGGACCAGTTCGGTGGCGATGTCGCCACGGCAATAATATATGGCGCGAGACAATCCATCCTCGTGGCGTTCGGCGCCATTGCGCTGGGCGCCACGTTCGGAACGGTTATCGGCATGATCTCAGGCTATGGCGGCGGCCGGGTTGACGCGGTCTCGATGCGGTTGATCGATGTGTGGATGTCGGTCCCGCCGATGCTGCTCGCTTTGATCGTCGCTGCGGCACTTGGCGGCGGATTCAGCAGTACGGTGATCGCCATCGCCTCGATGATCGTGCCGCGTTTCGCGCGCGTCATCCGCGCGCGGGTGATCGGGATCAAGATATTACCCTTCATCACCGCGGCGCGCGCGATGGGGGCTTCGCGCGTCTGGATTCTGTGGCGTCATGTGCTGCCGCATACCGGTTCCGTCATTCTCGTGCTTGCAACCGTCGGTGTAGCGGAAGCGATCATCATCGGCGCTTCGCTCAGCTTCATCGGATTGGGCGTGAACCCTGACCAGCCGGATTGGGGGTATCTGCTCTCCGAGGGCCGCAATTATCTGACAGATGCATGGTGGTACGCGACATTCCCGGGTCTCGCCATTACGCTATTGGTGGTTTCCGTGAATCTGCTGGGCGATGCGTTGCGCAGCCGGACCGAATCACGGCAGGGACAGAAGTAAGATCATGGATAGTTTGCTTGATATTCATGATCTTTCGGTCACGCTGCAAAGCAAGACCGGGCCGGTTGAGGTGGTGCATCGGATCGGCCTGACGATCGGGCGCGGCGAAATTGTCTGCCTGGTGGGTGAATCCGGCAGCGGCAAGACGATGACGGCACTCTCGATCACCCGGCTTGTCGACTATCAGGGCGGACGGATCACGCATGGGGCGGTAACGCTGGCTGGCCGCCGGCTGGAAAAACTCTCGCAAATTGAAATGAGCGTGCTGCGCGGCGCGAAAATCGGGCTGGTCTTTCAGGACGCGATGACCGCATTCGACCCCCTGTTTTCCATCGGCGAGCAGATTGGCGAAGTGCTGATGCGCCATCAGGGCGTCAGCCGGCCCGCGGCCTGGGCTCTCGCCATTGGGCTGCTGCGGCGGGTGAAAATTCCTGAAACCGCTCTGCGCGCCGGGCAATACCCGCACCAGATGTCGGGCGGCATGTTGCAGCGCGCGATGATTGCGATGGCACTTGCCTGCGGGCCGGAATTGCTGATCGCGGATGAGCCGACCACCGCGCTGGATGTGACCATTCAGGCACAAATCCTAAAGCTCCTGAAAGAAATAAGGCGGGAGCGGAAACTTTCGGTCCTGTTCATCACCCACGACCTTGGCGTTGCCGCAAATATCGCCGATCGCGTTGTCGTGATGTATGCCGGCAATATCGTGGAGCAGGGACCAGCGCAGGTTATGCTCTCCCAACCGGCGCACCCGTACACCAGGGGCTTGCTCGGCTCGATCATCGGCGGTCATCTGCGGGCCGGAGAGCGGCTTTATTCGATCCCAGGCTCCATCCCCAGCCTTGGCGATTTGCCGGCGGGTTGCCGGTTTCATCCGCGTTGCGAAAGGGCATCGGTGCAATGCGTGACTCAGGCCCCGCCGCTGGAAGCGCGCGGCGACACGGAAATCGCGTGCTGGCATCCTGACCGCTCCGTTATTGCAACCATTCAGGATGCGGCGCCCCCCGCTGAACCAACCGGCGCCGCATCCGGCCGCGTTCTGTTTGAAGTGGCCGATCTGCAAAAACACTACAAACTCGTGCGCAGTTGGCCAGCCTTACACCGGCCGGTTCTGCGCGCGTTGGACGGCATTTCATTCCAGATACGCGAAGGCGAGGTTTTTGGTCTGGTCGGAGAATCGGGCTCGGGCAAATCCACGCTGGCGCGGGTGCTGATGCAAATTGAACCGGCAACGTCCGGCAAAATCCTCTTCGACGGCGAGGACATCACGAAATTTGATAGACAGAGACTGCGCCGAACCCGGCGCGACATGCAGATGATTTTTCAGGATTCTTATGGCTCGATCGACCCGCGCTGGAGCATCGGCGATATCATCGCCGAGCCGCTGGCAATTCATGAAAAATCCGGAAAGGCCGAGCAGCGGGAAAGAGTGAGAACACTGCTCCGCCAGGTGGGCCTGGATCCAGCATGGGCAAGCCGCTATCCGCGCCAACTCTCCGGCGGCCAGCGGCAACGCGTGGCCATCGCGCGCGCGATTGCGCTGAAGCCCCGTTTTATCCTCGCCGATGAGGCAGTTTCCGCCTTGGACGTTTCGGTGCGCGCGCAGATTGTGAATCTCCTCCAGGAGTTCAAGGAACAGCTCGGCCTCACCTATTTGTTCATCGGTCATGGGCTTGGGCTGATGCGGCATATTTCTGACCGAATCGGCGTGATGTATCTGGGCCGGATGGTGGAAATTGGCCCGGCGGATGCGCTGTTCCGCAACCCGGCGCATCCCTACACGCGGGGACTGATTGATGCGATTCCATCGATTGATCCAACCCTGGCGCAAACCGCAACGATTATCGAGGGGGAAATTCCCTCGCCTGTCAATCCGCCTTCCGGCTGCCGCTTCCACACGCGTTGCCCGATTGCGACCGCGCGGTGCCGGGAGGATGATCCGGCGCTGACGGCTTATGATACGGACCGCGCAGTGGCCTGCCACTACCCACTTTGAGACAGAATTCGGTTGGAAGTCTTCAGTCTTCAGAATGTTCTGAAGACTGAAGACTGAAGACTGAAGACTGAAGACTGAAGACTGAAGACTGAAAACTGGCGGCTACTTGAACTTGCCGCGTAGTGTCACGCCGAAGGTGATGGGATCACCAACCTCGCCGATCACCAAATTATAGCTTGGGAAACCACCGGTTACCTCCCGGAACAGATAGTATCTTGCATTGGTGAAGTTATGAACCCAACCGGAGAGATCCCAAGCGCCATCTTCCTGCCGAAGACCGAACGTAATATTCCCCACGCCGTAAGACGGGACGTAAGAATATTTGGAATCATCACCGGTCGAATAAAAGCCGCTTTTCAGCAGGTAGTTTCCGCCGAAATACGCCACCGTCTCGCGCCCGTCATATTCCGGCAGCGGCTGGTCATATTCGCCGCCCAAGGACGCGGCGAATTTCGATGCGCCGGCCAGCGGGCGGCCGGTGAGATTGCAACTGGTTGCGGCATTGCTGAGCTCATAAGGGCAGACACCATTAGGGTCTTTTTCGTAATATGCCTCATTGAAAACACCGCTCGCAAACAGCGTCAAATTCTGCCCAACCAGCGCATGAATATCCGTCTCCAGCCCGCGTGACCGCACTTTCGGTACGCCAGACAGATATGATATGGTCGTGCCGCCTGGCCCCACCGGTCCAAAAATTGTGCTCTGATAATTGGTATCCTCGGTCCAGAATCCGTCACCGTTCAACAGCAAATGCCCATTCAACAGTGTTGTCTTTGCGCCAATCTCATAATCATCCACCTTCTCCGGCGGCACGATTTTGGGAACGTTGCTCGTGGTGAGGTTAAGCCCGGCGGATTTTTCGCCATGCGAATAGGTAAGATAAGTGAGGATTCCCGGTTGCGGCTTATAGGACAAAGTCACAAGGCCGCCGGGAAGCAGGTCGGAATGCTGCAAATGATAGCTAACATCGGGTGAGAACGTATTGCGAAGGGTCTTCGCCACGGTGAGCTGCGCCGGCGTCAGCCCCGCATCCGCTAGGTTCACGCCACCCTCCTGAAAGTCCTGGTATTCCCGGCCGGTCTTGTCTTCATAGGTCAGGCGCGCGCCACCGGTTAAGTCCCATTGCGGGTTAATGTGCCAGGTCGCCTGGCCATAGGCAGCGCCACTATAGGTTTCCGGCAGATCGGTAGGGCTTGCCACCAGCCCATTCAGTGCTGCCTGATAGGCCGGGTAATTGACGTTTCTATTGCCATTCGCGAGGTAAACGCCGGCGGCATCAGAGCCATACGTGCTGCGCGACTGGTCATTCAACTGCTGGTAAAAAAAGTAGAGTCCACCGGTATAGTCAACCGCGCCGCCAAGCGGCGAAGTGACGCGCAGTTCCTGGCTGAACTGCCGCTGATGCGTCACCGCGAGACCCGTCGTGATGATCGGGATGCCAACGTTATCGCCGTCAATCCGCGGATACCAGTTGTAATAGCCGGCCGCGGTAATTGAGGAGAGTGTATAGCCGCTGAGATCATAATCCGCATGCAGCGCGAGGCTCGCGGTTTCCATGGCGTAATGTGTCCAGCTATCCACATCCGTCTTGCGTCCGAACGGGTTGATCGTGGGCAGAGTGTAGCTGACACCGGGATTCTCGTACCGCGTCAACGCATTCACATTCGGGGCAGCGCCATTGGCATAGCCGTTCACGATGCCCAGCGGCAGCGTCAAGCAGCAATTCGCATCCGAATGGTCATATGTGCCGATAATGCGGATGGTGAGATTGGTGTTCGGCTGCAACAGCGCCTGCACATGGACGCCCTTGTCATCCTTGTTCGCATAGTTCTGCCCAGTGACGGTGTTTTTGATAAACCCGTTCTGCTGCGTGGCATGCACCGCGAGGGAGACTGCTGCCTTATCGCCACTGCCGAGCGCGCTTGTGCCATACCCCTGGAGTTGCCAGTAGTTATGGCTGCCGTAAGAGGCGGAAAAATCTGCTTCCGGCGTGAAGCTGGGGATTTTGGTATTCACCACAACCGCGCCAGCAACGGTGTTTTTGCCGAAAAGCGTACCTTGTGGGCCGCGCAGCACCTGAACATCGTCGAGATCGGGCAGATCGAAATTGGTTAATTGCGAACGGCCGAGCAAAACGCCGTCAACATAAACGCCAACGCCGCCTTCCAGACCATCATAGCCAAAAAACCCGACGCTGCCGAGGCCACGAATATCCAGACCGATATTTCGTGGGTTGTAAGCATTAACAGTCAGAGAAGGTACGAGTTGCTTGATCTGGTTAAGGTTGAGTGAGCCGAGGTTTTTAATTTGTGAATGATCGACGGTTGTCAGCGAAATCGGCACTGACTGCGCGCGTTCCGCGCGATGCCGGGCGGTAATCACAACATCCTGCAGCCCCGCGGGAGTCTTTGCAGTGGTCGCGCTGGATTGCGCCAGGGCCATTACCGGCGGCAGCAGTGTAAGCGACGTCGTGAGGAGCAGTGTTTTCGTTATTTGACCGTGCAACGGCATGTGAGTCTTCCTGTTCATTTGGTTTGCTATTTTGATAATTTCGTGCGGCGGCGTGGATAGATGCTTGTGGGGCAGCGACCCACGCAGACGGATCGTCACGTTGCGTAAAGTATCTGAAGTTTTATGTCTACTTATTCAGTAGTTATATAAGCCGGAATTTGACGGATGATTGAGCTAGAATAACTTTTAAGCGACATCGTTAAAATTTCTATTCAACGTTAATTTTAGAAAGTTTTTTCTATATTGAATAGATTACAGTAATTATCATTATATTTTATAAGAGATTTGTGCCGCCCGACTCAAAATGACTTGAATCATTGAGTTTTCAAAAATTTGATATAAAAAAATATTGTATGCCGACTGCGATAATTTCCCTATAAAGTCTGTTATCTTATTACTCGGTTGACGTTGTTGATGAGGTTCGTGGCCTGAGATGCTGATTGCGATGCCTTGTCTTTATCAACGCGCGGCCAGACTTCCATAACCCGCGTTGAGCGGCGCTATCGCAACAAAGGAAACAAACATGAGTGCAGTACAGGAACAGACCAGACCGTCGCACGCGCATATAGGCGTGAAGCCGTTGCAGCCCCATATCGGGGCCGAAATCAGCGGTGTTGACCTCCGCCACCCGATATCCGATGCCGTGCGGGATGAGATCAAAGACGCGCTGCTGAAGTACAAGGTCGTATTCTTCCGTGATCAGGAGATTACAACCGAGCAGCACGCCGCCTTCGCCGGCCGCTTCGGCCCGCTGTATACACATCCGAACACGGTGCGCGATTCCAAAATCGCGTCGATCCACAAAATCTCCGCTGTCGAATTCTCGAAATATGAAAAAATTGCGGACCCGACAGCCATCAATGCCGGCTACCATACGGATACAAGCTGGCGCCTGGTGCCCACATGGGGTGCTGTGCTGCGCGCGGTCACCTTGCCGGAAGTCGGCGGCGACACAATCTGGGTTGACGGTGCGGCCGCCTATAATCACCTGCCCGATGAGCTGAAAACCCGGCTCGAAGGCCTGCATGTCACACATGATTTCCGTGAGGCCCTGCAGCGTCAAGGTTTGGATTATCCGATCGTTGCACATCCAATCGTCAAAACGCATCGGGAGACCGGGGCTAAAACCCTCTGGGTCAATTTCACGCAAAAGCCGCATATCATTGGCCTCGACATTGCGGAAAGCAAGGCGATTCTGGCGCAGATTCTGGACGAATACCGCCGCCCGGAAATTCAGGTTCGCTTCTCCTGGCGCCCTGGCTCAATCGCGTTCTGGGACAATCGCGCGGCGGTGCATTACGCCGTGCGCAACTATGGGGATTTCCCCCGCGTGCTGGACAGAATTCTTATCCAGGACGAGCCGCAATACGCTGATCTCTAAAATTCCCCCTTGCTTCCGGCGCCTCGGCGCCGGAAGCATTTTTTATTCTGGAGTCATAAGATTATGGATTTACGCCTGCAGGGAAAGCGTGCCGTGGTGACAGGCGGCAGCCGCGGCATCGGCAAAGCCATCGCCCGCGCGCTTGCCGAGGAAGGTGTTGAAGTTGTCATAGCCGCGCGCGGGCGCGAAGCGCTTGAGGCAACAGCCGCGGCACTTGCCACCGAAACCGGCGTGCGTGTTCTGCCCGTGGTGGTGGACACGGGCGATGATGAATCGGTGAATGGCCTCATTGAACATGCAATCAGTGCCTTGGGTGGGATTGATATACTGGTGAACAATGCGGCCACGCCCGGTGGTGCTGGGCCGGTTGCGCGGATTGAAGATGTAACCGGCCAGCGTCTGCTGGATGATGTTGATATCAAAGTCGGCGGGTATCTGCGCACGGCACGCGCCGTGGCACCGAATCTGGTGGCCAATGGCTGGGGCCGCATCATCAACATCGGCGGCCTGGCTGCCCGCCGCACCGGCAATTATGTCGCCTCGGTGCGCAACGCCGGCATCACGTCCATCACCAAAAACCTGGCGGATGAACTGGGGCCAAAGGGCATCAACGTAAACGCTATCCATCCAGGTGCGACCAGAACCGAAAGAACCGATCCCGCCACGGAGGCCAAATACGCCAGTACCGTCACCATCGGCCGCATCGTCGATGCATCGGAAATTGCCTGGCTGGTTACCGTTTTGGCCTCCCCTGGCAGCATCGCCGTCAACGGCCAAACACTGCAGGCGGGCGGCGGAGATTTTGGAAACATCGACTATTAGGCGGACCTTAAGCGGCACTCAACTGTTCATGAAAATAACTTGATTGTTCAATGGCAAAGCTTGCCGCACTCACGCCATAACCAAATTCGGAGATCAAACACATGACCGTTTCCTTCACCGGCCTCGTGGCCCATCGCAACCCCGCCGACTTTACGCTCCGCGCCGAGGCCGGCGTGTTTGATGTTGATTATCTGAAGCGTTTCGCCCAGGCCCATGAGGCGGGCGGTTTTGACCGGGTGTTGATCGGCTATGGGTCAACCGCCCCAGATGGTCTGCATCTTGGCACCTATGTCACGGCGGTCACTGAAAAACTTGGCGTCATGCTCGCGCATCGTCCGGGTTTCGTGGCCCCGACGCTGGCAGCGCGTACGCTGGCGACAATCGACCAGCTCAGCCGCGGCCGTGCCTCCGTGCATATCATTTCCGGCGCCGATGATGCCGAGCAGCAGCGCGACGGCGATTTTCTCAACAAGGATGAACGTTACGCGCGGACGGATGAATATGTCGGCCTGCTCCGCCGGCTTTGGACGAGCGATGCGCCGTTTGATCATGAAGGCCGGTATTATCGATTCAAAGGTGGCTTTGTGTCAGAAAAGTCGGTGCAAAAGCCGCATATTCCCATCTTCTTCGGCGGCTCGTCGGAAGCCGCAATTGAGGCGGCGGGGCGCCATGCGGATATCTACGCGCTGTTTGGTGAAACCTTGGCGCAGGTTGCCGAGCAGGTGGCGCGCGTGCGCGCCGCGGCTGCAAAGCATGGCCGCAAAATCGGCTTCAGCCTTTCGTTGCGCCCGATCCTTGCGAAAACCGAAGACCTAGCCTGGCAGCGCGCGGATTCGATTCTAGCCCGCACCAGGTCGGAACGCGCCAGGCTTGGGCTGGAGGATTTCTCGGGCCCAGCGAAGAGCGAAGGCTCGGCAAGATTGATGCACGCCGCCGCGCAGGGTGAACGGCTGGACAAGCGGCTATGGACCGGTGTCGCCCGCGTTACCGGCGCGCAGGGAAATAGCACGGCCCTGGTTGGCACCCCGGCGCAGGTCGCGGATGCGCTGCTTGATTATTACGACCTCGGCGTCACCACCTTCCTGATCCGTGGTGTTGCCCCGCTGGAGGACGCCAGCCAATACGGCAGCGAACTCATCCCGCTGGTCCGGGAAGCTGTCGCCAACCGCCCCGCCGCCAGCATCGCGGCATGAGACTGAAACGAAACCTCAAATCTCCTACGAACACTCAATTGCAGTGCTGCAGATTCGGTATCCCTGTTTTATTAATTGATTTAGTAAAAAATGGGGGATTCCGGTGAGCCAGCACGATCATCTCGCGCGCCGGCGTTACCGTGCCCAACGCGTTGGAGACATGGGTGAAGGCGGCGATTTTGCTGCGAATGGTGAGAAGCTTGTCATATTCATCCATTAGCACCTGGCCGCTATCATCAACCGGGGAGAATTTTCTTTGGCAAGCGCCTTTCGAGCCCGGCTGCGAAATCGCACTCAACCTCTTTTACGGTTAGTCCTTATAAAAATCATATTTATTCATAGGGCATTGGCAAGTTCCGCCGCCAGATCCCGATGTGAAAAGAGCGCGGTCAACCGCCGTTTCCACTCAAAGAACAGGGCTGACGTGCGATCAGCCGGGTGCGGCAGCGCCGGGGCGAAATCGCCGATGATCCGGCCGGGCGGGCCGTCCAGCACAATGACGCGATGGGCGAGTGCCAGGGCCTCATCCATGTCATGGGTGATCAGCACCATCGTGGCGCCGTAATGACCGTGCAGATGGAGCAAATGGTCCTGCATTTGCTCGCGGGTGAATGGGTCGAGCGCGCTGAATGGTTCGTCCAGCAAAATCAGTTTCGGGCGAGGGGCGAGTGCACGCGCGAGCGCCACCCGCTGCGCCATGCCACCGGAAAGCTGCTTGGGCAACAATGTGCCAGCACCTGGTAGCCCCACCACGGCCAGAGCCTCGGCAACCGCCAAATCCCGCGCTGGTTTCGGTAAATGCCCAAGCCCGAAGCCGGCGTTTTTGGCCACGCTGAGCCAGGGCATCAGCCGCGGCTCCTGGAAAACATAGCCGATATCGCTGGCGGTTACCTTGCCGTCACCGATTGTAATCGTGCCGGCGCTCGGCTGTTCCAGACTGCCCAGGCAGCGGAGAAGAGTCGTTTTCCCAGACCCGCTGCGGCCGATGATGGCGGTGATCGTGCCGGCTTCGAGATCGAGATTGATCGGGCCGAGAACCGTTTGGCCGGCAAAGGATTTTTCCAGCCCGGCAATGGTGAGAGGATACGGCATCAGGCTTTCGCGATGTCTTGCCAGGAGACCAGCTTGCGGCCGCCGGTGGCCAGCGCCCAGTCGGTCAGTTTCCCGCAGAGGCCGAACAGCAGAAGCGCGGCGAGCACGCGCTCCGGCCGGCCGGTTTGCTCACCGTCATCTAGGATGAAGCCGAGCCCGTTGGTGGCGCCTAAAAGCTCTGCCGCCGCGACAAACATCCAGCCAAGGCCAAGGCCGCCGCGCAGGCCCACGACATAGGCGGGGAGTGCGGCGGGAAGCTGGATTCGCACCAGCCGGCGCAGTGGGGAAAAGCCGTGCACGCGGCCGACCTCCAACAATTTACGGTCTACATTCGCGATGCCGCTGACGAGGTTGAGGTAGACGGGGAAAAATACGCCGACCGCAACGAAGGTGATTTTGGATGCCTCGAAAATGCCAAGCCAGAGAATGAACAGCGGTACCCAAGCGAGCGATGGGACGCTGCGTAGCGCCTGGATCAGCGGGTCCAGCAAAGCCCGCGCCTGGGCCGAGGCCCCACATAGCCCGCCCAGAAATGTCGCGGCGCCGGCACCAAGGAAAAAGCCGAACGCCATTCTGAACGCGGTTGCGCCGACGGCCTGCGCCATTTCACCGCTCTGCGCCATCACCACCAGCGTGGTGATGACCAGAAGTGGCGACGGCAGGATGGCGGGCGACACAAACCCCGCCCCGGACACGGCCTGCCAGACCCCAAGCAGCAAGATGGGAACGGCGAAACCGATGATCCAGCGCGGCGTGCGGCCTCCCACCATCTGCTATTTCAGCCCGAGGTCCGTGGTGAACGACGTATTCACCAACGTAGCACCCGCCTGCTGAAGATTGGCGCCCGCCGTGAGCTTGCCGCTGGCTTGCAGCGCCGGGCCTGCGGCAAGGATCGCGGCCTGGTCGGCTGGGCTCAGCGCCTCACCTTTGAAATGCGAGCGGCTGAGCTGCAGTTTCGCGACCTCGATCGGCAGTTTGGATTCCTCGGCCAGGATTTCCGCCGTGCCTTGCGGGTTGGCAATCGCCCAGTCGCGCGCCTTGTTATAGGCGGTGAGGACCTGTTTCACGACATCCGGATGCGCCGACTCGAAATCCGTTCGGACCAGCAAAGTTCCGGGCGAGATGAATTTTGGGTTGCGGTAGATCAGCACCGCATGGTCCTGCAACTGCGCCTCACCCATGAACGGGTCCAGCCCGGCCCAGGCATCCACCTGACCAGCCGCGAGTGCCTGGCGGCCGAGCGGGTGCTGAAGCGGCACCAGCGTGATATCATTGCCACTCAGGCCCACGCTGGCGAGTGCCCGGAGGAGAAAAATTGCAGGGTCGGTGCCGGGTGTGGCGGCAACGCGCTTGCCCTTGAGATCCGCCAGAGACTTGATCGGCGAATTCGCCGGCACGACAATCGCGGTCCATTCAGCATTTGTTGTAACGCCGATGGCCTGCACCGGCGCGCCATTGGCGCGGCCGAGCAAGGCGGCGGAGCCGGCGGTCTGGCCGAACTGAATGCCGTTGCCACGTAGAAATTCCAGTGCCTTGTTGCTACCTTGGCTGAGCACCCAGTTGATTTTGACATCGGGGCCAAGGGCCGTCTGCAGAAAGCCTTTGTCTTTCAGCACAAGACTGACCGGATCGTAATAAGCATAGGAAATGCCAAGCTGCGTGACGGGATCAGCCGAGGCCGAGGCCGGTAGTAGGGCAACGCCGGACAGGATCGGCAATATTGCGAGAAGGCGGCGAAACAGAAAGAAGGGCATTCGAAAAACCTTATAATTTACGTTTGGCGTGGTTGGGCTATAATAATATAAATTCTATCTTACAAGTAGGTTGATAGTTTATGCGTCGCGCGAGACAAATTTGAGGCGATTTTAAGGTTTGGCGGCGGGTTTAAGGGCTTGCTACCAGGTGTCGGAGGATGGGCCTTTGCCGGTTTCCAGCTTGGCGAGGCGGGCTGGAAGGTCCGGCAGGGTGGGGTTGAGGGCAAGGAGTTGGCGGGCAAGGGCGATGGGCGGTTCCGCGGCGGTGCAGGCATAAACCCGCGAGTGCCTGGCGCTGGTGGCGGACACGTCGTTATCGGGAGCGCGGGTCGCGCGGGAGTTGGATACCATCGTGCAATGCCGCGGCCGGCCAGCGATGATCGTCAGTGATAACGGCACCGAGCTGACGTCCAACGCCATTTTGCCTTGGGCGGATCGAACCGGCGTGGGCTGGCATTACATCGCCCCGGGCAAGCCACAGCAGAACGGATTTGTTGAATCGTTCAATGGCCGACTGCGTGATGAAATGCTGAACGAGGTGCTGTTCCGGTCAATCCCGCACGCCCGTGTGCTGCTCGAAGACTGGCGGCGCGACTAAAACGAGCAACGGCCGCATTCCAAGCTGGCCTGGGCGACACCGGCCGCGTTCGCAATCTTGGCTCACTCAGAGACCGGCC
>Ga0116230_10001669_pt1 | contig 21204 bp, 21 predicted proteins | sample S1TSphfallax_3_FD_88678 | JGI IMG/M metagenome (GOLD analysis project Ga0116230, IMG submission 88678) | Host-associated microbial communities from peat moss isolated from Minnesota, USA - S1T2_Fd - Sphagnum fallax MG | ecosystem: Host-associated > Plants > Peat moss > Unclassified | place... | reverse complement strand
TTGGGCCTCGCATTCTTCTTCCTGCCCTTGAATCAGATCCTGCTGTCGGGTCTGCGACCGGACGAACTCGCCACGGCGTCGGGACTCAGCAATTTCATCCGCACGATGTCGGGCAGCTTTGCGACCGCGATCACGGTCTGGATGTGGAATCGACGCACCGATTACCATCACGCCGTGCTCACCGGATCGATACGCGATGCGGCCTCGGGCTGGCTGCCATACCGCGCCCAGCTCGCGGCTCTCGGCATCCAGGGGCAGAACGCCTTCGACTACGTCGACGGCGTGATCACCCGTCAGGCCTCGACCATGGGTGCCAACGACGTCTTCTTCGCGCTCGGTTGTCTCTACTTCCTGTTGATTCCGTTCATCTGGCTCGCGAGACCGCCGTTCGGAGCGCGCCGAGGTGGGGGCGCGCACTGAGCCCGGGGCGGGCGCTCTGGGCCGGGGGCGGGTGCACTGAGCTGGTGCGGTTCGCGCCGATCGCGGCACCATCCGCGTGCGTCGACGCGTAAGAGTTAATCGAGTTAACGTCGCTTGCACTCCGGGCGTCACTCCCGCATCTCGATCGTGTATCGTACGAAAAAAATCGTCGTACCACGGTTGGATGAGGGATACACAGTGCGCTCAACGAACTTCGCCGGTCGTCTCCGATTCGCCGTCTTCACGGGCCTCGCGCTCGGCACCACGGGGTATGCGCACGCGGCGCCGGCCGAGGGCGCCACGGTCGACGAGGCCGCGGTGGGACAGCTGCAGGAGATCGTCGTGACCTCGCAGAAGCGGAGCGAGGATATCAAGGACATTCCCATCAGCGTCTCCGCGATCGGCGGCGCGACTCTGGCCGAACACCACATCGCCGACTACGACGACATCACGCGCGCGGTTCCCGGCATCTCCTTCCAGGCGGGGGCGGGGCCCGGCCTCGACAACATCGAGATCCGCGGCGTGAGTTCGACTTCGGGTTCCGCGACCGTCGGCATCTACATCGACGAGGTCTCGGTCACCACACCCAATTTCTTCGATGGCGCGGTTCAGCCGAAGCTGTTCGATCTCGACCGCGTCGAAGTGCTGCGCGGACCGCAGGGCACGCTCTACGGCGCGAGTTCCATGGGCGGCACGGTGCGCTTCATCACCAAACAGCCCGATCTGACCGAGTTCAGCGCGAGCGTCAGCACCGATTTGTCCGACACCCATCATGGCGGCTTCAACAACGACGAATTCGCGGTGCTCAACGTGCCCGTCGTCAATGGGGTGTTCGCGCTGCGTTTCGGCGTCGACTTGTCCGGGCAGAGCGGTTACATCGACCATTACGTGCCGACGCCGACCGGCGCAGGCACCGATGGCTCCGTCCTGACCCTCGCGACCAATGACAGCACCGGCGCGCTCGGCAAATCCGGCGTGAACTCGATCAACACGCAGGTCTTCCGGGTGAGCGGCAAGTATGCCGGACCCGACGACCTGACGATCACGCCGGCGTGGTTCTGGCAGCGTACCAATGCCGAGGACAGCAGCGTTTTCTATCCTTCGATCGGACTATACGATCAGGACAAGCGCGTCGCCGAACCGGGTGTGGACGTCGTCTCGGTACCGAGCCTGACCGTGGTGAAGAATTTCGGGTGGGCGGAGCTCACGTCCGTGACCAGTTACTTCGCAAGAGATTTCAAACGCGTCACCGACGGCACTTATTACAATTCGAACATCTTCGCCAATTACAGCGTGCTCGGCCTCGTGCCCTCGACGCCGACCCAGGCCTATCAGGTCGAAACCCTCATGGGATTCCTGGCCTCGCCGGTCTACTACGCCACGAAGACCGAACAGTTTTCGCAGGAGTTGCGTCTCGCCTCGCGGACCACGAGCATCGCCGGTGTGCCGGTCGACTGGACCTTGGGTTTGTACTTCGCGAACCAGGATCAGGCGCACACGGACGACGAATTCATTCCCGGACTGCAGTCGACGTTCCAGCAGATCTACGGCTACGACATCAATACCAGCGCGGTCGGCGGTCTGGGTCCGAACGGGCTCCCCGGCGTGTCCTACGCGAACGATTTGATCTACCAGGGGCACGAGCACGTCAATGAAAAACAGATCGCGCCCTTCGGGGAACTCGGCATCGAGATCACCCCGCAGCTGAAGAGCGCCTTCGGCCTGCGCTACGTCTCCGCCAAGTCCTCGTACGATTTCAACAGCGCCGGCTATTACGCTTATGGACTGCCGAATTTTGCCTCACCCATTCCGTATGAGTCCTCGCAAAACTTCAACGCCACGACGCCCAAGGTCTCGCTCGAATATGCGATCAACGACAACAGCAACCTCTATGCGACGGTCGCGAAGGGCTTCCGTTTGGGCGGTCCGACGGGGCCGGTGCCCGCCGACGAGCCGGGTGGATCCTGCGATCCGGATTACCAGCATCTCGGCCTGACCAGCGCTCCGACACAGTTCCAATCCGACTCGCTGTGGAGCTACGAACTCGGCAGCAAGGGCCGCTATTTCAACAACCGGCTCTCGATCAATGCCGATGTCTATGCGATCAACTGGAGCAACATCCAACAAACGATCAATCTGCCGACCTGCGGGTTCGGCTTCACGACGAACGTCGGTGACGCGAAGAGTTTCGGCAGCGAGTTCGAGTTGCAGGCCTTGGTGACCCCGTCGCTGACGCTTTCCCTGAACGCCGGGACGACCCACGCGTACATCACGTCGGTCTCCGCGCTTGCCACGAACATCGTGTATCACGGCGAGTCGATCCTGAACGTGCCGAAGTACACGCTGACGCCGAGCGCGGACTACGATGTGCCACTGGGAGAATCGACCAAGGCGTTCATGCGCTTGGACTATCCCTACACGGGCCGTTCGCGCGCCTATTTCGACAGCAGCGATCTGTCGAATCTGTTCTCGCCCGGCTATGGCATCGTGAACTTGAATCTGGGCGTCACCCGGGGAAGCCTGACGGTCGCGCTCTATGCCAAGAATCTGCTCAACTGGAAGAACGTCATCCAGTACCCGTCGGTCAACACCGTCCAGGAAGGCTATACGGTGCGACCACTGACGATCGGCATCAACGCGCTGCTGCAGCTGTAGCCTCGCTGCGCGCTTCCGCGGAGCTTGCAAAGCGGGGTCTGACGATACGGTCGCCGGTGATTTCGATCACCGCGTGGACGCCGGTCGCCCCGACGTCCTTGCGTGCCTCGACGGACTGCTGGCCCTCGAAGCGTTCCCGCTCCGCCTGGCTCACGCGTTCGATCTGCGCCGCGGGGTAATGGGCGAGCACGTAGCTGTGGACCGCGCGAGCGGCTATCTCGGTGCTGAAGAATCCCAGCCGCAAGGCATGGCCGAAGCGGTCCCGCGTGCTGCCCGCGACGGAGTAGAGGCGGTAACAACTGAAGATGTCCAGGCTCGGCAGTTCGTAGGGGTTGAAGGCCTGCGCGGCGACCGACAGCTGGATCACGTAGCACGGCTCCTGCTGCTCCCCGAGGAGTTCCAGCTCCGTGAGCGGGCGGATCGTCTGCGTGCTTTCGAAATTCGCCACCGGCGCAGGCGTCGCCGCCGCAGCCGCCACGCCCGGGCTCGCGGGGGAAAACGGCTTCGACAGGTCATCATCGAGAAGACTCAGCTCGCCGATGTCGAACTGCACTTCCTCGACGGGTAACCCGGGTTCGACGGCGGCCGCGAGCTCGACGGCGGCCGGGAGCTCGACGGTAAGCTTGGGAATGAGGTGAGCGACGACGCGCAAATCGTCGTCCGAGGCGGTGGCGGTGAGCGCACCGGGGTAGAGTTCACGGACCTTGAGCAACGCGGCATCGGCCGCATCCTCGGCGACGAAGGGGCCGAGGCGTAAGCGGTAACGAACCCGCCGGTCCTCGGTGCGTTGGAGTTGATACAGCTGCGTACCGGGAAACGCGGCCAGCAGATCCCGGGGCAGCGGGATGGGGGCGCCCGCAGTCGCGAGATTGATCACGAAGGGACCGGGACCACCCAGTCTGGGCATCTCCGTCATCGGAGCCGGCAGATCATCGAGACTGAACGTCGATTCGTCCACCATGGAACCACCCACCCAATTCGTGCAGCACGGAGTCGGATCTTGGCGAAGCAGGGGCCGGGAGACTGTGACGGGCGTCTCAGACCGCCAGCACCGGGCTGTGGCCAGACGCCGACAGAATGAATCGGTGTTGGCCGACAGGACGTGGGACTGGTCTGCCGAATCATCGAGAGCAGTCTGGCAGCCGCTTGTCGAAGGGGGGGCGATGACGTTACGTTCAATGCGCTGGCTCGCGATGGCAGGGTCGCTGGCGCTCTGTGGCGAAGCCGCGCTGGCGGCCGACTCCTTGGCGGCGCGCGGCGAGTATCTGGCCCGGGCCGCCGACTGCGCTTCCTGTCATTCGCCGCCCAAAGGTGCCCCGTATTCCGGGGGCACAGAACTGAAGACGCCGTTCGGCAACATCTACGGACCGAATATCACGTCCGACCCCGAGACAGGGATCGGTGACTGGACGCGGACGGACTTCGAACGCGCGCTGCGCCTCGGGATCCGTAAAGACGGCGCTTACCTCTATCCCGCGATGCCGTATCCGAACTACACGAAATTGAGCGATGCCGACATCGATGCGCTGTGGGCCTACATCCACGGCCAGCCGCCGGTCAAACACTCGACACCCAAGAATACGTTCCATTTCCCCTTCGACCTACGCACCGGCATCGCCGCCTGGCAAAGCCTCTACTTCAAGCCCGGGCGGTTCCAACCGGTGCCCGGCGAGGACGCGACGTGGAATCGGGGTGCCTACCTCGTCGAAGCCCTCGGTCATTGCGATGAATGCCATACCCCGCGCAACGTGGCGCAGGCAACCGAGGCCAAGCATCAACTGACCGGCGCTCAAATCGAGGGCTGGTATGCGCCTGACATCAGCAACGATCCCTTGTCGGAACTGAATCACTACACGGTGGACGGTCTCGCGCATTTTCTGAAGACCGGGCACGGTGGCGGAAACACCAAAACCTTCGGACCGATGCAGGAAGTGGTGCACAACAGCCTGGCTTACCTCACGGACGCGGATTTGCATGCGATGGCCGTGTTTCTCAAACAACAGCGCAGCGGCGCCACGCCGGTCAAGGTGGCCCAGCGGACGGTTTCGACCGCGGAGCTGGAAGAGGGCAAGCGTCTGTACGATGATCATTGCAGCAGCTGTCATCAGTTCGACGGCAAGGGCATTCCCGGTCAGGTTCCGGCGCTTGCGGGCAACACGGCCGTGACCGCGCCGGAACCTTACAACGTCATCATGGCGCTGTTGCAAGGCTTTGCACCCCAGGGTGCCTGGGGTGCCATGGCCTCGTTCGCCGGGCTGAGCGACGAACAGATCGCCGATCTTGCGAACTACGTTCGCGTCTCCTGGGGCAACTCCGCGGATCCGAACGCGACCCTCTGGGCCGTCGGCAACTGGAGAAAGACCGCGACGACCCCGGAGGGCGGTCAGCAAGCGGCGCTCGACTGTGGTTCGCTGGGTCCCCAGGTCTTGGACCCGGCGCTGAAACAAGGACCGCAAGCGATCAAGGCCGCGGCGTCGAGTCGGGCCAAATTGGAATCCGTCGTCCATGCGTACGAGAAGGCTGTGCCCGATACCAACGTCGCGCAGACGATCGAAGCCTTGAGCATCGCTTACTGTCGTGCCATCGTGTCCGATAAAATCCCGGCCGCTCAGAGCAATGCACGGATCGCGAACTTCTCGCAGCAGGTGGCGATCGCTCTCACGCAATGAGAGCCGGGCGCGAAATCCAGGTGCAGCGCGCGGCGGAAACGGGGGGGTTGCTCGAATCCGGCGCTGATCGACTCCGTGAGTGACCAGCGCCGGCGCCTTCCGCGTCGTTCAGGCGCCCGTGGCCGGGGTGAACGAGAATTTCTGACCCGCGACGACGGCGTCGTACATCAGGCCGCCCTTGGCAATCGTAAAGATCGCGACGCCGTTGTGATACGAGCCGTTGGCAATCGCGTTCTTGTCCCCACCGCTGGCGCTGGTCTGCCCACCGCCCGCGGTGCCTGCGCTCGCGGAGGCTGACGCCGTGATGGCGGTTGCACCCGCATCCGCACTGAACTGGAAATTGCCGGATTCGAACGCATCGAGCGCCTGTTGGTTCTCGAAGAAGATGATTTCACTGTAGGCCTGGCCACCCGCCTGGAAACCGACGCTGACCTGGGTCATGGAGGCTTTGCCGAGCAGCTTGTGATGCGCGTAGACGCGACCGTTGCCATGCGCCGCGCCGACCACGAAGCCACCTTCGCCTATCGTCGGAAATACGGCGTAGCCATAGCTGTTCTGAAAATACCCGGCGCTCGGGCCGGCATGTTCGAACAAGCCGATGGTTTCACGATAATTCGCCGCCTGCGCGGTTCCGGCCGCTGCGAGCCCCAGGGCCGCGGATATCCCGAATATGAATTTCTTGGAAGACATGAAAACTCTCCTTTTGGTTGCGCCGGTGAAGGACACGACCGATAGACGCCCGTGGGCACAGATTCGAGGCGTGATGATCCCCGCAATGCAAACCAACGTCTGTAAGTCTTCGGGAACAGATCGTGGCGGCTCTGTCCCACACGGGATGCCCGGTCGGTGCAAAGTGCTATCATTGGGTGCAAGGCTCGTTCTGATTGCAGGAGACTCCACGCTATGCACACGACACGGCATTCGGCTCGCGTTACCGCCATCGGTGTGCTCCTTGCTTGGGCATGCACGACGGTCGCTCGCGCCGACGACACCCCGAATCCCGGGGTATGGCAGAAACATCAGTATTCGTTCGACTACTTCGGATTCACGTCGACCTACTCCTGTGACGGTCTCGCGGACAAGTTGCGACTGTTGTTGGTTGCCGCCGGCGCCCGCAAGGACGCGAAGGCGGTTTCGGGTCCCTGTGCGTCGCCGTACGGTCGGCCCGACAAGTTGGCGCGCGCGGACCTGATCTTCTATTCGCTCGTTCCGGATCCCGCCGGCACGGCAACCGACGGCCAGGCGGCCAATGGCGTCTGGCGCCCCGTGGAACTGGCGCCCCGGACACCCCGCGCCCTCGAGCTCGGTGACTGCGAGCTCGTCGATGCCTTCGTCAGCAAGGTATTGCCGCTGTTGGCGGTGCGCAACGTCGAGAACCATACGACCTGCGTCCCGCACCAGGTGGCGGGCTCGAGCTTCGACGTCAAATTCGAGACCTTCTCGGTTCCAGCGGCCCCCCCGCACGGTCATTGAGATATTGCCGGCACCATGGTCCGTAGCCGCGAACGCATCAAAAATTACTGGGCCGAGAACCGACTGTTCGCGATTCGCAGCATCGTCGCCGGCGTCTTTGCGGGCGTCCTCCTGCTGATCGTCGCCGGCCGGCTGTTCTATCTGCAGGTCTTGCGACATGAGTACTACGCGAACCTGTCTCTCGGCAACAGCATCCGGACCGATCCCATCCCGCCGAGCCGTGGCTTGATCCTCGACCGGCACGGTGTCGTGCTGGCGGAGAATCAGCCCTCGTTTCAGGTCGAACTCGTCCGGGAGCAGGTGGGCGATGCCAAAGCCCTCGACGCGACGTTGACGTCGCTCGCCGACATCGGCCTGCTGCGCGGCGATGAGCTGGCGAACATTCACCGGATCGTCATGGCGCACAAGGTCTACGAGAGCGTACCGATCAAATTCGCGCTGACGGACGAGGAGATGGCGATTTTCGCGGTTCACCGCTATCAGTTCACCGGTGTCGATATTCGCGCGCGCCTCGCGCGGCACTACCCGCTCGGGGAGACCGCGGTCCATGCGATCGGCTACGTGAGCGCGATCAACGAAGCGGACCTCAAGCAGATCGACAGCGCCGACTACGCCGGCACCAGCCTGATCGGCAAGCTGGGCGTCGAGGGCGCGTACGAACAACAGCTCCACGGCAAGCCGGGATTTCGTGAGATCCTCGTCAATGCCGGCGGCCGCCCCGTCGACAAGCAGGGCGATTTCACGCCGCAGCTCGCCGTCAAGGCACCGGTATCGGGCAAGGATCTGATCCTCGGACTCGACATCCGCATCCAACAGATTGCCGAGGAAGCGCTCGCCGGCAAGCGCGGATCCGTCGTCGCGTTGGATCCGCGCACCGGCGACGTAATCGTGATGGCCAGCACGCCCGGCTTCGACCCGAACGATTTCGTACGCGGCCTCTCGGTCGCGCAGTACGACGGCCTGCAGAACGACATCGACAAGCCCTTGCTGAACCGCGCGCTGCGGGGTGCCTATCCGCCGGGTTCGACGGTGAAGCCGCTCTACGCACTGGCGGCGCAGAAGTACAATTTGTTGACGCCGGAGCAGTCCGAGTTCTGCGGTGGTTTCTTCACGCTTCCTGGCAGCAGCCACCAGTACCGGGACGACAAGAAGCACGGCTTTCTCGACATGCGCCATGCGATCGCCGTCTCCTGCGACGTCTACTTCTTCCGGCTCGCCGAGCGCATGGGCATCGACCGGATGGCCTCGTTCATGAAAGCGTTCGGCTATGGCTCCCTCACGGGCATCGACATCCCCGGCGAGAAACCGGGTCTCATGGCCTCGCCGGAATGGAAACGCCAGGTATTCAAGCGCCCGGCCGATCAGGTCTGGTTCCCGGGTGAGACCGTCAGCATGGGCATCGGACAGGGACCGATCACGGTGACGCCGCTGCAACAGGCCCATTTTGCCGCGGAGATCGCCGAGCGGGGCCAGATCATCGCGACGCCCCGGCTGGTGGCGGCATTTCGCGATCCCGTGACCAATGTCGTGACGCCGAAGCAGCCCCAGCTGCAGGCACCCATCAACATCGCGACCGACGCACAGTGGCAGGTGATCATCGATGGAATGATCGGGGCGACCCAGTGGCCCGGGGCCACGCTCGTACCGGCGTTCGGTAGCGCAAAATACAAGGTGGCAGGAAAGACCGGTACCGCCCAGGTCTTCACGATCAAACAGAATGTCTCGACCAAGGCCAAGATCGCCGACGAGCGACGGCGAGATCATGCCTGGACGATCGCCTTCGCGCCCGTCGATGATCCGAAGATTGCGGTGGCGGTCCTCGTCGAGAATGCCGGCTTCGGTGCTGAGTTCGCCGCGCCGATCGCCCGCAAGGTCATCGATGCCTATTTGCTCGGGAACGAGCCGGTTCCCGAAGGCAAAAAGATCGCATCCAACTGACGCGATTCCAGGCTCGATCGAGGTGGACGAGGAAGAAATCGTATTAGGTGCTCAGGCGATCGCGGCCGCGGGTCGCCTGCTTGGCGCCGGCACGCTGTTCTGGCTGGCGGTCTTCGTCGCCGCGCAATTCGATCTGTTGCCGTGGCACCCCCATTCGCCGGGCGGCTGGACGCTCGTCGCGGTAGGGGGGATCTTGGGGGGCGGACTATTGATGAAATACGGGGCGCGCATTGGAGCGCTGATCACCGACCCGCTCCGGGGCCGCACGTCGTTCTCCGCGGCGGTCTGGGGTTATGGACTGTTCGGGTCGGTGATCTACAGTGCTCTCGGCTTGTTCGTGGGACCGGGCGGGACGAGCGCGTTGCGGATCTATTCGATCGGCGGGTTTCTCTACAGCCTCTACTCCACGGTTGCCGTGTACCAGTGCGCGCGCAACGCGCGCTCGCGATTCGTCGCGGTGCTCGCCCGCGTCTCCGCGGGCTTGTTCGTGGTCCTGATCTTGGTCGCTGCCTATTGGTACGCGACCGGCGCTTTCGACGATCTGCTGTCGTCGGTCGAGGCGCAAATCGGCTGAGACTATTCCTTGGCGGGCAGGGCCGGGGCCGACAGGGCGACGAACTGGTTGCGGTAGCCCGTGACGCGAACGACGTATTGACGGGTTTCGTCGGAGGGTAGCGAAGTGCGCAACTTGTCGAACAGGATCGGCGGATCCAGGCTGTTGATCGTGCCGAATGCCTGCGTCTTGTCCTTCGCGAACGTCTTCGTGACGTTGTGCGGACCGGTGTTGTAAGCGGCGATGACGCAATAATCACGCGAGTCAGGGTTGGCGACGGCCTGGAATTCGTTGTTGCCGAGCACGCTCAGGTAGGCCGTGCCCAGTTCGATGTTGTGTTCCGGATCGAACAAGTATTCCGGCGTCGGCGTTTGATCGACACCTTGGACGCGTTGCACGGCCGCGCGCCCGCCGCTGGTCGGCACGAGTTGCATGAGTCCGTACGCCGGCGCGCCGCTGACCGCGAAGGGATTGAAGTTGCTCTCCGTGCGCATGATCGCGAACACCAGGCTCGGACTCACGTGATATTGCTCGGAGTATTTGAGCACGGCCGTACGATACCGTTCGGCCCCCTTGGTCTCGAAATTGCGGACCATGACCAGTTTCACGAAGTAGGCGGTATTCGCGCCCTGGTCACCGGCCACGGGCCGGGTTTGCAGCTTCTGGCCTACGAGGTAAGCGGCGAACAGCTCGGCTTGGGCGTGCGTGTGCACCGGCTTGCCCTGGTTGTCGCGCACGAGATCGTAGAGATAGGGTCTACGCTGCGGCTCCAGGGTCACGTCCTTGTCGGAGAACAGATCGACGGCGGAGGGGTCGTTCGACGTGAGCAGGGCCGCAACGATGGCGCGGCGCAGGTTGCCCTGGGGGTCGGTCTTCTCCACGGTTTCGATCGTCAACGTGCCGTGGTCGAAATCGGTGATGACCCGCGTCTTGTAGCCCTGGGTATATTTGACGTAGACCGTCTTGTCCGCGATCTTCGCGTCGTTTTGTCCCCAATGTTGTTGCACATTGGCGCGCAATTTGGCGACGGCTTCGGCGAACTTCTTGCGCAGCTGCTGCAGGTCCGCTTCCAGGATCTTGGCGTCGGACGCCACGGCGTCGTGAAGTCCGGAATCATCGACCGGCTGTCCGTTGACGACGCGGTGAATGTTGTCGCCGACGACTTTGCTGGTCGCGCAACTCGCGCTCACGATGATCGTTGCGAGGCAGATAACGCACTGCGCTATTCGGCGGAAAATCATGGCTGCATCCCTTGATTCCTCGCAAGACTACCGTTTCCGGTGGACGAATCCCACTCCCAAATGGGATGGGCGCCCGCGACAGCGAACTGCTCCTCAAGATTCGTAAGCGCGGTTTTTCCAGCGTGCGCCGATGCCGCGCCAATGGTTCAAGGCGGAGTCGCACGTGGCCCCCAGGTAGAAGAGGGCGATCAGCGGCAGGCTCAAGGCCCAGAACGGGCTGCGCCCATAGCGCCGCAGGGTCGGTAGATAGGTCGATGCGGCGATCAGATAGCCCGCGAGACCAACGCCTGCCTCCCCGCCGGATCCGGAAACGGCCGTGGCGATCGGAACGATCCAGACCAGGACGAGGCCCACCACCGTGGCCACCAGCGCCGCGGTCGAGTAGCGCAATTGGGTGAAGGCGGTGCGGGAGATCATGTTGCCGATGTCGGCGAACCGGGGATAGGGGCGTATCGATGCCGCGAGCCCGGAATGACCGAGGTAGATGGGCGCCAGGGGTTTGATCACGCGCGCGAGTGCGACGTCGTCGATCAACGCGTTTTTGACGATAGCGATGCCGCCGGCCGTGGCCAGGACCTCGCGGCGTATCAGTATCGTTCCGCCGGCCGCCGCCGCGGTGTTCGAACGCGCGTCGTTGACGCGTTGGAAAGGATAGAGCATCTGGAAGAAATAGATGAAGGCCGGGATCAGTGCCCGCTCCGCGAAACTCTCGCAGTTCAAATGCACCATTTCACTGACCATGCCGAGCCCCCGCGCCTGCTGGCCCGCGACGAGCGCCGAGAGGTGCCGCGGATCGTGCACGATGTCTGCATCGGTGAACAGCAACAAGGGCGCCCGGCTCGCGAGTACCCCCTGATTGAGCGCCCACAATTTTCCCGACCATTCAGGCGGCTTGCTCTCACCGCGCAGCACCGTGAGTCGGTCTGCGCTGCCGGCCAAGCTCGCCGTCCCGTCGGTCGAGCCGTCATCGACGAGAATCACCCGAAACTCGCCCGGATAGTCTTGCGCGAGCAATGAGGCGATCACGGGCGTGATCGTGGCCGCTTCGTCCCGTGCCGGGACGATGATGTCCACGGCGGGTGTCTCGAGCGGGGCGCGCGGCGCGAGTTCGGGTCCGGACGACCAGAACCGTCCATGCGCGCCGGCAAGATAGATCCAGATGGCGAGGGCCACCAGGGAGAAAACCAGGGTCGCGCTCACGATGCCGTCGCGGCGATCGCGGACCGACCGAAACGAGGGCGCCAGACCGCGAGGGCGATGTTCGCGAGCGACAGCGCGAGCAGCAGCCAAAGACCACCGCGCTCCGTGCGGACGACCTGCGCCAGCAGCGTGGGGTCGCCGCCGCCCCCGGAGGCGGCGAGGGCCGACAAGGCAGCCGCCTTGCGCGCGCTCGCATCGATCGTCAGCAAGGTCCCCTCGAACATACCGATCCCCAGCAAGGCCTTGACCCAGGCCCAGCCCGCGCTGTGATAGGCCTGCGTGACCGCGAGCGCGAGCAGGCCGCTGACCAGGACCAGGGCCAGCGAGGGCACGAGCAGCCACTGGGTGACGGCCGCTATCCCCTGACGGACGGCGGCGTAGCCAATCAGCGAGTGCGTCGGTGCGGTCGCGACGAGGACGATGCAAGCGCCGAGCGAGCCGCTGACGCCGACGGCGCCGATTTGGTGCAGGAACTTCAAGAATCTGGGCAGCATGCGCGGAATCTTAAAGCCTGCCCGACGCCGGCGCATCTCGATCTGCGACGCCCGTTACACTACCATGAGGGAATCACAACCCTGCAGCAGCGAGAGTCATCGATGGCCAAAGCCTATTGGATTACCAGTTATCGGAAAGTGCTCGATCCCGACAAGCTGCTCGCCTATTCGAAACTCGCGGGCCCGTCGATCGAGGCGGCGGGCGGGCGGTTCGTGGTTCGCGGAGTCGCCTCGCACGCGTTCGAGGACGGGGTTCTCGGGCGCACCGTGGTCATCGAATTCGATTCGGTCGAGCAAGCGCTCGCGGCGCACGACAGCGACAGTTATCAGGCGGCGCTCGCGGCCTTGGGCGACGGCGCGGTGCGAGACTTGCGCATCGTTCCCGGGGTTTGATCCGCGACCTCCGCGCGGGGCGCGCGGTGCAACTCCAGACAAAGGCTGTTGGCCGCATGATAAGAAAGCATGCGGTCGGCCAGCATGTGTTGGAGCATGCATTTGGACAGTTCGTGACGCGCCACGGGTGGACGCGCGGCCGATTCCGCGGCCTGACCGCCATCCCGCGCCTGTGCGGGCGCAAGCGCGAGCAATCCCACCCCGACCAGAACCGCAGCGAACAATTGATCGACACGCATCGTGATGAGTATGAACTGAGATCGGGAATCGACCATCGTCCCCAGCCGCCAGACCCCGTAGGCATTCGGCCGACACGGCCTCGTCCGCGGTCCTTTGCCTACCGTCACTCGGGCTAAACGACCGACGCGTCCCGGGGTGCCTGTCCGAGGGGTGGTGCCCGTCGGTGGGCGCATCCTGTCGTCGTTACACCCACTCGTTCCCGGAGGATTTTATGATCGACGCACTGATACCTGTCTGGATCATCGGCGGCCCCTTCATCGGCTTGCTGATTCTATCGTTCTCGTTTCGTGGCCCGAGCAGCATGTCAGGCCCCGGCCTCGCGAGCCGACGCTTCTATGGAGACCGCACGGTCAGCGGCTCGGGTTTCGACTGGGATACGGCTCACGGCGAAACCTACGGCGAAGCGCTCCGCCGTGACCGGGGCGCGAGCGCCGTCGGCCTCACCGAGCGGTCCGTGGTGCGCGAGCCCGTGACGCCGCCGCGGATCTGAACGGGTCTGTCGGGTCCGGCCGATGGGCTCCGGTGTCCGGAGCCCATCGGCCGACGATTGCAACGGACCCCCTTGCGCGGCGTGGCCGACGATAGTTATATATCAGAGCCGCCGCGAGGCGCGGTTATCGCGCTGCAGTGGGGGCGCCCCACACGCACTCTCGGAGGTCATTGATGGCTAAGAAACCGGTCACCCCTGACGAGATTTCTGCGAAGAAAACGGCGAAGAAAAAGGCCCCGGCCAGGCGCGTCAAGCGCGGCGCCTCGACAACCATCGATCCCCGCTCCATCGACCACGACACCCGACGCAGCCTCGTCGCGACCGAGGCCTATTACCGCGCCGAACGCCGCGGCTTCACCGCCGGCCACGAACTCGAGGACTGGGTCGCCGCGGAGCGTGCGATCGACTTGGCGCTCGCCGGTCATTCCGCCAGTTGATCTCCTGGAGACTTTCATGAACCGTTCCCTGATCGCCGCCGCCGCTGCTTGCCTGCTGGTCGGACCTCTCTACGCGGAACTTCCGGCCGGCCAGCAGGCGCCGCCGTTCACGACGCCCGCGACTTTGGCCGGTCAGCCCTTCACTTTTTCGTTGGCAGGGGCACTGCGGTCCGGTCCGGTGGTGTTGTATTTCTACCCGGCGGCCTTCACCAAGGGCTGCACGATCGAAGCACACGACTTCGCCGAGGCAACCCCGCGTTTCAAGGCGCTCGGGGCGACGGTCATCGGTGTCTCCCACGATACGATCGAGACGCTCAACAAGTTTTCGGTCAGCGAATGTCGTAATCAATTTGCCGTCGCCTCGGACCCGGATCTCAGCATCTCCAAGGCCTATGACGCGAAGATCCTGTTCACCCATTACTCGAACCGAACGTCCTACGTGATCGCGCCGGACGGCAAGATCATTTATTCGTATTCGGCACTCGACCCGGACAAGCATGTCGAGAACACGATGGCCGCCGTTGCGAAGTGGCAGGCGGAGCACGGTCACACCTGAGCCTCGGGCAGCGGAGTCCACGCCTCTCCCCGGTGATTGGTTCAGCGCGGTGATTGGCTCGGCGCGGCGTGGTTCGGTGGGGTTCAGCGTGGCGATTCGGTATAGCGCGTCACTCCCCAGCCGTAGCCAAGCACCCGCCACACGTCGCCTTCGCGCTTCAGGACGAAGGCCCAGGCACCGTGCTCCTCGAAGCGACGTCCATGCGTCCGGCCCCGCCACGTCGTCGGCAGAGAGAAGTACGCCCGGTCTGCGACGACCGAAAAATCGTGCGCGGCACCGAACCGGACGCTGAGCTCGCTCAACCCGTCCTCGGCGAAATGCGTGCGAACCCCCGAGTCCCAGGCGCGCACGGAATCCGCCCCGCAAAAAACGAAGGGTGCGAAATTCTCGACGATGCAGACCCCGCGGCTCGCGAACATCGCGGGCGCGACGCCTGCAGGCAGCAGACGCATGTAAGTGACGAGTTGGCGCACCGGCGCCCAGATCGCGGCGGTCGGTTGCGGCTCGCTCCTCGCGGGGACCGCGCCCGCGAGCCACAGCAACACGATTCCGCCCAGGCGCACCGGGCGTCCGCGCTCGGCGAATCCTCGTCGGTTGCTCGTGCAGGAATCATTTTGGTGCAACAGTCGCTCCAGTTCGCATTCGTATGCTCCTCGATGGGGCTCGGCGCCTCGGCGGCCCGGATCTCACTCTAAGAGATTCCACCAGGCTTGCAAACCCGTGACCCGGCCGCTACCCTCCGGCGAGAGTATTAGTTAACTGATTTAACTATGGGATGTCCGGGATGATCGTGACGATGATCGCCTGTTGGGTCCGGCTCGGCTCGGACGTCGCGGCGACGGCGGCCTGAGCGGTGGCCTGCGAACCCATCCCCGCGGGTCAGTCCTGGTACGCGGCGGCGGGGCATCCCGACGGCGTCACCCACATCTTCGAACCGTTCATCGACGTGTTCTACCGTTGCAACATCTGGCACGTTCGCGGCCGTGATCGCAGCCTGCTGATCGACTCCGGTCTCGGCGTCGTCAGTCTCGCCGCTCAGTTTCCGTGGCTGCGGACAAGTCCCTTGCTCGCGATCGCGAGTCACACGCATTTCGACCACATCGGCAATCACCACGAGTTCGGCGAGCGCGCCTGTCATGCCAGCGAGGCCGACATTCTCGCGGCTCCGACGCCCGAGGCGACCCTCGCGTCCCGCTACGCGAAGCTCGAGATGTTCGAACGGCTGCCGCCGGGAGGCTTCGACGAGGCGTCCTACCGGGTCCGGGCCGCGCCCGCGACACAGCTGCTGGAAGCCGGCGACGTCCTCGACCTCGGCGATCGGCACTTCACGGTCTGGCACGTCCCGGGTCATTCACCCGGCTCGATCGCCCTGTGGGAGGAGGCCAGCGGCATGCTCATCGCCGGTGATGCGGTCTACGATGGGCCGCTCGTGGATGATGTCTATCATTCGAATACCGACGATTACCTCGACACGATGCGCCGGTTGCGTGAGCTGCCCGTGCGCGTCGTGCATGCCGGACATTACCCGAGTTTCGGCCGTGCCCGGTTCCATGAGCTCATCGACGATTACGTGAACGGGCGACGCGCCCGCGGCTGCCCCGCAGGCTGAGTAGAACCATCGAGGAGTGTACTCGTGAATGATCTTCGTCGCGGCACCCGAACCGCGCCCCCGGTGACCCACAGGGCCCTGTCCGTCGCGGCAGCCATCGCCGGCGTGCTCGGTGCCGCCGGCGCGGCGCAGGCCGATGATTCCGCCGACGTGCTGCAGGAAATCGTCGTCACGGCCAACCGCCGCGAACAGAACCTGCTCGACGTTCCCTATAATATCTCCGCCGTGTCCGGTCAGGCGCTGCAGGCCGCGGGCATCACCACGCTCAGTGATATCGCGCGCCTGCTGCCGGGCATCAACATCCCGGATCTTGGACCCCGCGGCAACGGCAGCAACAGCAACATCATCATCCGCGGCCTCAATGCGAACGACCCCGGCGGCTCGGCCTATCTGCCGTGGGAGAGCGTGCCGCTCGTGGCCACCTACGTCGATGAAGTCCCGATGTTCGTGAACCTGAACCTCAGCGACATCCAACGCGTCGAAGTGCTGCGCGGACCGCAGGGAACGCTGTACGGTTCGGGCGCCGTGGCGGGCACCATACGGATCATTCACAATCAGCCGGATCCTGGCAAATTTTCGGCCGAGCTCAGTGCCGACGCATCCTCGACCAGCCATGCCGCGAACGGGTCGTACGGTCTCACGGGTCTCTTGAACGTGCCGCTCACCGACACCTCGGCCGTGCGACTGAGTGCGGGTTACAAGACGATTTCCGGCTTCATCAACGCCGACAATGCGATCGTGTTCGGCCCGAATACGCAGCCCGTGCTCGCCACCCCGTCGAGTCCGCTCACGAGCAATTTCGCCACGCAGTCGCTGCGCGACATCGACTCGGCCCTCTCGCAATACGAGCGCATCGCCTTCCTGTGGCACGTCACGGAGCATTTCGACGCCTCGTTCTCCTACGATCGGCAGGACGATCGTTCGAATGCGTTCTCCCGTCAGACCGAAGGCCTGTCGTACGTGGACAACGTGCTGATCCCGGAGGCCCCGGATCATCGCGTCGTCGATCTCGATGCCTTGACGCTCTCCGCCGACGTGGGATTCGCCACCGTGACCTCGTCGACCTCGTTCGCCAAGAACGAAGACAAGAGCACCTACGACGAATCCGCGTTTCTCCTCAACTACAACGCCGAGAGCCCGCTCTACTACGGGAGCTACCCCCGCGCCAGCACGGATTTCCTCACCGATTACACCGATAGTTCGGTCGTCGAGGAGCTGCGTCTCGTCTCGAAAGCCGGCTCGACCTGGGATTACACCGTCGGCGGATTCTTTCGGCACGAGTGGAACGATCTGTTTCAATACGAGACGATCCCCGGTTTCGCGGCCTGGTCGCAGCTGCCGGGATCCGCGAACGCCGTCAACCAGGTGCTGGGCAGTTCTTACTCGAGCTTCGGCCAGTACATCACGCAATACAACGGCGGTACCGCACCCGCGGATCTCTCGCCCCTGGACACGAATTACACCTATGCGCGGAACTCCGAATTCCTCGATCGCGCGATCTACGGGGAATTGACGCTGCATGCGACCGCGAAGTGGCAGATCACGGGCGGTGTTCGGGTGTTCTGGCAGGACGTCTCGCAGAGTCTGTTTCAGACCATTCCCTATGGCGGCCCGTATTTCTCGACCCTGCCGCCCCCGGCGAACCTCACCGATGCCTTGGGGACCACGATCGCCTCCGGGGACCAAAAATTTCACAACCATTTGTTCAAGCTCAATACGGGTTATGAGCTCAGCGAGACCTTGCGTGCCTACGCGACGTATTCCGAAGGCTTTCGGCATGGCGGCGCGAATGCGAGCGCGATCGGCACCTGCGTCTTCTGCGATTCCCCCTCGACCGCGTCGTTCAAGCCCGATACGGTCAGGAATTACGAGCTGGGACTGAAGGGGACGGCGGGTAACTGGCTGCGCTTCAGTGGCGATGTCTTTCTGATGCATTGGTCCGACATCCAGATCCAGCTGTTCGACTTCAGCGACAGCGCCTACGTCGCGAACGGTGGGACGGCGACGAGCAAGGGCGTGGAGCTGGAACTCGAAGGGCAGCTCGGGCACGGCTGGTCCGCCACCCTGGGCTATGGCTACACCGACGCGAAGATCGCCAGCGACTTCACGATCACGGATCGCGGCGAGACGATTCTAAGCGCCCAGGACGGCGATCGCCTGCCCTACGTGCCCAAGCAGACCCTGACCGCCGGCCTCGGATACACCCAGCCGATCACGAGCGGGATCACGCTCGATGCCCATGCGAATGCCTCCTATCGGAGCGACGTGACCACACAGATCAATGCGACCGCGTCCGGGTATCAACAGCTCGGCGGCTTCACGGTCGTCGGGGCGTCGGCCGGTCTGCTGTTCGGACCGCATCTGAGCACCCGGTTGTACGTCAATAATTTGACCAATCAGGCTGGTATTTCCGCGGCCGGCCCGGTGCTCAAGAACGCGAATTTCTATCCGGACTACCGCGTCGAGTATCTGTCGCGGCCGCGCACGGTGGGCCTGACCATCGCCTACACGTTCGAGTGAGGCGAATCAGCGCGACTCAACCGCGGGGACCGGCCCCGGGATCCGTGGGCGGCGCGTTCGGATGATCGCCGGGCCGGCGCGGCTGCTGGCCCGAAGGATTCGGCTCGTTGCCCGTGCGCTCGTTTTCCGGCAATTCATCCGGCTGCGAATGGTTGGGATTTTCTTTGGCCACGGAACGCTCCTGCAACGAAGTGAGCGACCAGAATCCGGGACAGCGGTTTGCCCGGTCTGTCGGCGCCGTTCCCTGACCGGTGTCGTCCTCGGCCCCGGTTGTCTTGGCCGGTGTGAATGCGCGTTGCACGCGCTATGATGGGGCTCCAGGTTCCAGGAGAATGCCATGGCGATCGGACCCGGTCAGGCGGTGCAGCATTCACACGGATTCGCCCAGATCTTCGGCTTGGATCCCCGCGTCGCCGCGTTGACCTTCCTCGTCGATGCCATGGTGTTCGGGGGTACGCTCGCGAGCGGCGGATTGCTGCTGCCGGTGGCCGTGGCGGCCGGTGTCGTGCTGGGGTTCATCACTTACCGTGCCCAGCGGCGCTGGTACGGCGACGACGCCGAGGCGGCCCTGATCAAGGCCTGCATCATCGGTTTGCTGACCGCGATCCCGACCCCGTTGCCGGCGATCCTCTATGTTCCCTCCGCGATCCTGGGCGCCTTGCATCTGGCGCGTGCCCGCTGGGCACGCCGGCTCGTCGCGAAGGACTGACCTGGCCGGGAAGTCGGCAGCGCCGAGCTTTGCCGCGGTACACCGCGCGGCGGCGCGGCTGCCCGGTGTCGAATTATCCACCTCGTACGGAACGGCCGCCTTGAAGGTCCGCGGTAAGCTGTTCGCCCGCCTGCACCAGGACGGCGATTGTGTGGTGCTGCGGACGACACTGCTCGACCGCGAGATGCTGCTGCAGGCCGACCCGCGGGTGTTCTTCATCACCGACCACTACCGCGACCATCCCTGGGTTCTGGTCCGCTTCTCGACCGTGAGTCCGGGCGCGCTGCCGGATCTGCTCGAGCGGGCCTGGCGCCTCGTCGCGCCCGCGAAACTGTTGCGTGAAATGGACGATGCCTGAGCGGGAGGCTTGATGGGTTATTTGAACGACGGGCTGGGAGTGCTGGCCGGTTATCTGCCGGCGCCTCATGAAACAGTCCATATCGAGGTCGGCCCCGTCGGGAACGACCGACTCTACGTACGCTACGAAGGGACGCGTGCCGCCCTGCTGGCCGCGGGCGCGATCGACGCCCAGATGGCCCAGGATACGCAGCACGAGGACAGCGGCCGCGACCGTTTGGCGCGGCCTTATCGCTGCGCGACCGCACCGGATGGCCGGCTCACCGTGACCCGCGAATTCTCGTCGATCAAGAAGGCCTACGATTTGCCGGGCATCGGCGGCGCGCGGCCCCTGGACGTCGGACTGCTGAGGCCCCGGCAACCCCGCCTGCGACTCATCGTCAACGACGCCGAGGAGCCGCCCGAAACTTGATCGCGGACCTTTGTCGGGCGACGGGCTCACCAGGGCGCGGGTTTGTAATCCTTGAGGAATTGACCCCAAACATGGGCGCCGGTGCGGCTGCCGACGAAGAGGGGATCGAGGATGCGCGCGGCACCATCGATGATGTCGAGCGGTGGGGCGAATCCGAGAGCGGCTTTGCGCGCCGCATGCACGGCCGGATCCTCGTCGCTGACCCAGCCGGTGTCGACGGCGTTCATATGAATGCCGTCTTTGACGAAATCCGGCGCGCTCGTCCGGGTCATCATGTTGAGCGCGGCCTTGGCCATGTTCGTATGCGGGTGCTTGTCGGTCTTCGTGGTGCGATAGAACTGTCCTTCCATCGCGCTCACGTTGACGATGTGTTTGTGCCGCTCCGGCGCGCGCAGCATCAGCGGCTTGAGACGGGCATTCAAGATGAAAGGCGCGATCGCATTGACGAAATGCACCTCGAGCAGTTCGGGCGTCTCGACCTCGTGCAAGCGCAGGCGCCAACTGTTCACTTCCCGCAGGTCCACTTGCTGGCCGTCCTCGTCGAAGGTGTCCGGGGGAAACACGGCCGGCCCCTCGCGAAAATCCTCGTCGAGATAGCGGCGCTGCGAGAGGGCGGCGCTGGATAACAGGCCCTCGGCCGGGAGCGGCGTGTCGCTCGCAACGGGCGTCGCATCGTCCCGCGATCCGCGGGCGCCCGCGAGCGCGCTGCGCACCTCGGCGTGCTGTGCGAGCGGACCCCGCCACGCCGCAGGCAGGGCGGCGAGCGGTTCGCTCTCCCGCGCGAGCAGATGTTGAAAGAAGCCGGCGGGTCGTCGCACGGTCTGACAGGCGTTGTTGA
>Ga0116230_10001668_pt1 | contig 21208 bp, 18 predicted proteins | sample S1TSphfallax_3_FD_88678 | JGI IMG/M metagenome (GOLD analysis project Ga0116230, IMG submission 88678) | Host-associated microbial communities from peat moss isolated from Minnesota, USA - S1T2_Fd - Sphagnum fallax MG | ecosystem: Host-associated > Plants > Peat moss > Unclassified | place... | reverse complement strand
TCGTTGACTTGATCGATGTCGATCACTTCGATGTCGCACGTGATGCCGTGCGCGGCCGAGAAATCGAGCATCTCTTGCGTCTCGCCGATGCTGCCGATCATCGAGCCGGCGAGGCTCTTCCGGCCGCCGATGAGCGCGAACGCGGCGACCGGCGTCGGGGCCTCGGGAACGCCGAGGAGCACCATCGTGCCGTCGATCGCGAGCAGCGAGAGATAGGCGTTCCAATCGATGTTGGCCGAGACCGTGTTCAAGATCAGGTCGAACGTGCCGGCGAGTTTGGCGAACGTCTCGGGATCGGAGGTCGCATAGTAGTGATCCGCACCCAGCCGCTTTGCGTCGTCGGCTTTCTTATCGGACTGGCTCAGCACGGTGACCTCCGCGCCAAGGGCGTGCGCGTACTTCACGCCCATGTGACCGAGCCCGCCCAGGCCGACGATCGCGACCTTCTTGCCGGGTCCGGCTTTCCAATGCTTGAGCGGCGAGTAGAGCGTAATGCCCGCGCAAAGCAGCGGCGCCGCCGCATCGAGCGGCAACGCATCAGGGATGCGTAGGACGTAGTCTTGTTTGACGACGATCCGCTCGGAGTAGCCGCCGAAGGTCGGCGTCCCGTCGTGCTCGCGCGAGTTATACGTGCCGACCATCTTCGAGCAGTACTGCTCGACACTAGCATCGCACGCACCGCAGCTGCGACACGAATCGACGAAGTATCCGATCCCAACATGATCGCCGAGTTTGAATTTGGTTGCCGACGCACCGAGGCCGACGACCACGCCGGCGATCTCATGACCGGGCACCATCGGAAACACCGAGCCGCCCCATTCATCGCGCGCTTGATGGATGTCGGAATGGCAGATTCCACAGTATTTGATTTCGATGACGACGTCATCGGTGTTAGGTTCGCGGCGCTCGAATGCGAACGGCGCGAGCGGCGCGCCCGCAGCGGGAGCGGCGTAGCCCTTCGTAAGTTTCTGGACCGGTGATTGCAGCGTGGAAGTCATACGTCCCGTATTCTGAACGCCGGTGCAATATACCGCCGGACCGCCCCCGAAAATGACCGGAAGGAGAGCTCGCGCGCACCCCTACAAGGAAGCCATTGGACGCTACTCGACAGCCAACGCGAGGCCGAAGAGCGCACCCGTTTGGAAGGACGTTCCGTGTACGGAATCGTTTGGGAGTTCACCGTCGCGACCACCGGCCGGGAGGTCTTCGAGGCGGCCGACGGTTCCGATGGTGATTGGGCACGGCTCTTTGCTCGTGCCGACGGCTTTATCGAAACGGCCCTTCTGCGATGCGTTACCGAGCCGCAGCGGTATCTGACGATCGATCGCTGGGCGCATTCGAGCGCGTGTAGGCGCCGGACCTGAACCGAACGCCCCCGGAAGCGGGCGCGCCGGCGACGAAGCGCGCACCCATGATCGGAGAGACTCGCGCCACCTTGCCGCACATCGCGCTCGGCGCTCGTGACCCCGCGTTCTTGCGCGATCCGTATCCACGGCTTGCGCAGCTGCGCGAAACCGCGCCGATCTTCTACGATCCGGAACTCGATCGCGTCTTCCTCACCCGCTACGAGGATATCTCGACGGCCCTGCGCTCGCGCAAGCTCGGTACCGCGATCCTCCACGTGCTCTCGCGCGACGAACTCGGCTGGCCGCCGCCCGATCCGCGCCAGGCCGCCTTCGATCATTTCGAGGACAATCACTTGCTCTCGAACGAGCCGCCGAAGCACACGCGCCTGCGCGGACTCGTCGGCAAGGCCTTCACGCCGAAGCGCATCGAGAGCCTGCGCGAGCGCGTCGCGGCCGTCGTCGAAGCGACGCTCGACGAGCTGAGCGGGCGCACCACCTTCGATCTCGTCCACGACTTTGCCGAACCGCTTCCCGTCATCATGATTTGCGAGTTGCTCGGCGTCGCGGCGGAACATCGCTCGACGCTGCGCGCGTGGTCGGCGGCGATCGTGAAACTCTACGAACTCGATCACACGGACGAACAGCAGCGCGCCGCAAACGACGCCGTGATCGCGTTCAGCGCTTTCATTCGCGAGATCGTCGCACGCCGGCGCGTCGAACCCGCCGACGACCTGATCACGACGCTCGTCGAAGTCGAAGACGGCGGCGAGACCCTCACCGAAGACGAGTTGATCGGAACCTGCATTCTGCTCCTCAACGCCGGCCACGAGGCCACCGTGAACGGCACGAGTAGCGCCGTCCTGACCTTCATGCGTTTCCGGCACCATTGGGAGACGTTTTGCGCCGCCGCGCGAGCGACACCGGCGGACCCGCTGCTCAAAACGGCGATCGAGGAACTCTTGCGCTTCGATACGCCGCTGCCGTGTTTCGAGCGCTGGGTCCTCGAAGACACCGAGATCGGCGGCGTGCACCTCGAGCGCGGCACCAAGGTCGCGTTGCTCTACGCAAGCGCCAACCGCGACCCGCGCAAATTTGCCGCACCCGACGCGGTCGATCTCACGCGCGATCCGAATCCCCACATCACGTTCGGGCTCGGCATCCACTTCTGCCTCGGCGCGCCGCTCGCGCGGCTCGAGCTCCAGATCGCCCTTCCGGCGCTGGCACGCCGTTTTCCGGACTTGCATCTCGCCGACGAGAGCGAGCCGCTCGATTACAGCGGCGGCTTCGTCATCCGCGGCGTCAAGCGTCTCCTGGTTCGACCCGACAAGGCAACGTGACGGTCGAAAGGGGCGGAGGCGCGGAGCGCTAAGGGTGCGGGCCACCGGTACCCGGAGGAACGAGACCCTGCGCATACTCGTCGTCACCTACCGTTAATACGCTTGATAGGACCGCATTGGACGATCCCTGGCACCGCTGGATAACCGCGGAGCGAGACGGCAACGATCCGGAGATCGCCCGCCGGCATACGGCGGGCATCCTCAGCATTTGCGAGCGGATCATCGACGCTGCGAAGATCGGTCCCGGGATGTCGGTTGCCGACCTCGGCGCGGGCGACGGTATCGCCGGCTTCCATGTCCTCGCGCAAACCGATCCGTCGACATCGGTAACCTTCATCGAGCCCTCGCCGGGGCTGCTCGCGCGAATCGAATCGTACGCAAGCGATCTCGGTGTCAGCGCGCGCTGCCGGTTCATCAATGCCCCGATCGAATCGTTGAGCGAGATTCCGGACGGCTCGTTCGATACCGTCCTCATGCGAGCGGTAATGGCCTACGTGCCGGACAAACGGGCTGCGTTTCGCGAAATCTTCCGGCTGCTGCGGCCCGGCGGACGCCTCTCGATGGCGGACCCAATCTTTCAAGACCGCGCGCTCGCCGTGACGCAAATGGCCCGCGGGCTCGAACATGGGCTCTATGGCGAACGCACCCTTGAATATCAATTGCTCCATCGCTGGCTGGCGACGCAATATCCCGACACGATCGATGACGTGTTGAAAAACCCGATGACGAATTACAACGAGCGCCACCTCGTGCGCATGGCCGCCGAAACCGGTTTCGTCCCCGTCAGAGGCTGGGCGGAAATCGAGGTCAATAAGGTCGATCCGATTCCGTGGGAGACGTTCGTACACATGGCCCCGTTCGCGGGTGGTGGTACGCTCAACGACCTCTTCGGCCCACTGTTCGATCGCGGCGAGCAACTCGCGTTCGAGCGCCTGCATCGCGCGCGAATCGCGGAGCGCAACCGCACCGAAGAGACCGTGTGCGCCTATCTCATCGCGGAACGTCCATCTGCAGGCGCGGTATGACGCTTGAGCGAGGACTACGTGCCGGTCACGCCGATCGGCAGCACGTAGTGATAGGCGCCGTTCCGAACGGGCCGCGCCCGCTGATCCGCACGATCCAGCGCGTGGGGTATACTGCGCGCATCGATTGATCCGGCAAGCGCACGCCCACGCCGCATGGCGTTTCTAACGATAGAAGGCGCGAACGCGTTCTGCTACGCTCGATGGCCTAGTCTCTTCGAACGGCGCCCCATGTTCACATCCGTGATCATCGTCATCGCGCTGATCATCCTCGCGAACTCATCGATCAAAGTCCTGCGCCAGTACGAACGCGGCGTGATCTTCACGCTTGGCCGTTTTTCACACATCGGCGGCCCAGGGTTGCTTTTTCTCATCCCATTCTTCAGCGGCGAGCCTACGAATTTCCCCATCGGCCCAAACCCTACAGGCACTTGCGCGATGGGGACGGCGGGAGCGATTTCGAGTCGGCAAACGGAGTCGGCGATCCGGCGAGCAGCATTGGGTTCCTCTCGGGCGTGATGGAGTCGTGCAGCCAGCATGCGCTCGCAAACGCCCCGCCCGCTGTGGCGCCGCACAGGAGCTGTTAAGAATTGCGGACTAGCGTCGCTCGGTAGAGATGAAGCGTGTCGTTCTTCCGGCCACGTTGGCCGTTGCCGTTCTGCTGTGCGCGGCCGTCGGCGTGTGGTTCGCGATCGCGCACGCCGTGGCGACGACCGCCGCCGCGCAGGGCCGTCTCGCCGGCGAGCTGCTCGATGCCAACGTCCCGGTCGACGAAGCGCTCGCGCGGACGCTGCTACGTCCCGGGCTCCACCTGCTGCTCGTCGATCGCGCGAACGATGTCGCCCTCGACGCGGCAAACGGCGGCGGGATCCGGCCGATCGCCGCCGGCGGCGCCGGAGTGCCGCCGCCGGAGCAACCACCGCCGCCGGGCCAAAACCCGCCGCCACCAGGACAAAACCCGCCACCCCCCGCCGCAGGCCGGGGGCCGGCCCTCGGGCCACCCCAGGGCCCGTTCGGCGCCCTCGTCCTCGCGCTCGTCCATATGCCGCCCGTCGTCGTCGCGCGCGGTCAGCGCGTTATCCGCATCGCACCGGATGTGCGGGAGATCGGCTGGTGGTTCGGTCTCGACACCTTGGGCTTCGTCGGCGGCGTCGCCGCGGTCGGCGCGCTTGCGACGACGCGGGCGCTCGCGATCGGACGCGCGGAGCGCCGGACGCTCGAAGCGCGCGTCGCCGAACGTCGTGAAGCCGCGGAACGCTATCAGCGCTTCCTTGCCGAGACCGGCCACGAGCTGCGAACGCCCCTCACCGTGCTCACGGGATACATCGATATTTTGCGCGGCCGCGCGCCCGATGAACCGCTCGACGAGCGGATCGTCGACGGCATGCACGCCGAGGCAGCGCGGATGCGCGTTCTGGTCGAGAAGATGATGACGCTCGCGCGGCTGGAGGCTCACACCGGGGTTCCGCGGCTGCTCGACGTCGCGACGGCGGCACGCGAAGCGGCTCAAACGATCCAGCGCCGCTACCCCGAGCGCAACGTCCGTGTCGACGCCGCGCAAACGGCCAGCATCGTGATCGACGCCGACGACTATGCGGCCGCGCTCGGCAACGTGCTCGAAAACGCGGTCAAATATGCGCCCGGTTCGGCCATCGAAATCGAAACGTCGATCGCGGACGGCCAGGTGACGACTGCGGTCGTCGATCACGGCCCGGGGATCCTCGCGCAGGACCAGCTCGCGATCTTCGAGCGTTTCTATCGCGGGCGCGGCCGCGCGATCGGCGAGGGTTTGGGCCTCGGCCTTGCGATCGTCAAGCGCATCGTCGATCGCTGGAACGGGAGCGTCGATTGCGAGAGTGCGCCCGGACGCACCGTCTTCCGCCTTTCGTTCCCAGTTGCCGATGAGGAACCATATGGCCTCGCTCGATAACCCGATCGTGCTCGTCGTCGACGACGAACCCAATGTTCGCGAAATGCTCGAGATCGGGCTCGCGCAGCACGGGTTCACCATTCACTGCGCGGCCGACGGCGCGCAAGCGCTCGGCGTCCTGCGCGATTTGCGCCCGGACGCGATCTTGCTCGACGTGATGATGCCCAAAATCGACGGCGTCTCGCTCGTGCCGCTCATTCGCCGGATAACGGAGGCGCCGATTCTGATGATCTCCGCGCTCATCGACGCGCAAGACAAGATCTCCGGGTTGACGGCCGGTGCGGACGATTATGTCGCGAAACCCTTCGACCTCGGTGAAGTCGCCGCTCGCCTGCGCGCGCAACTCCGCCGTCCGCAGCTCGCGAAGCGCGACGTCATCCGCTATGCCGACGTCGTGATGGATATGACGACGCGCCGGGTTGAATCCGAATCGGGTGCCATCGAGCTGACGGCGCGCGAATTCGATCTGCTGGCGACGTTCTTGCGCGAACCGGGTCGCGTCTTCACCCGCGATCAGCTGCTCGATCGGGTGTGGGGTCGCGATGCGGCCGTCGAACCGAACGTCGTTGAAACCTACGTATCGTACTTGCGCGGCAAGCTCGGCGAGCGCGGGCCGCGACCGCTCATTCGCACGATCCGGCGCGTCGGGTATACCGCGCGCGTCGACTGATCCGCCAAGCGCACGGCCCGCGCCGTATGGCGATTCTAACGATAGCAGGGATTCGCACGTTCTGTTACGCTCGATCACCCAGCCTCCGCGAACGGCGTCTCATGATAACTTTCTCTGCCCTCGTCCTGCCGGTGATCATCGTCCTCGCGCTGATCATCCTCGCAAACTCATCGATCAAAGTGCTACGTCAGTACGAACGCGGCGTCATCTTCACGCTCGGCCGCTTTTCACACGTCGGTGGTCCCGGGTTGCTGTTACTCGTGCCCTTCTTGCAGCAAATCGTCCGCGTCGACTTGCGCACCGTCGTCATGGAGATTCCGAGTCAAGACCTGATCTCAAAAGACAACGTGTCGGTCAAGGTCGATGCGGTGCTGTATTTCCATGTGATCGATCCCGAGAAAGCGATCATTCAGATCCAAGAATACGTCTCGGCAACGAACATGCTCGCGCAGACGACGCTACGCTCCGTCCTCGGTCAACACGAACTCGACGAGATGCTCTCCGAGCGCACGACACTTAACGTCGACGTCCAGAGCATCCTCGACAGCCGCACGAAAGAGTGGGGCATCGAGGTAAGCGCCGTCGAAATTCGCGACATCCAGCTCACCGATAACATGGTGAAGGCGATCGCCAAGCAAGCCGAAGCCGAACGCGACCGGCGGGCGAAGGTCATTCATGCCGAAGCGGAGTTCCAAGCCGCGCAAACGCTCGTGAACGCCGCGACGATTCTCTCGAGCGTCCCCTCGGCGATGCAGCTACGCTATCTGCAAACGCTCACCGAGATCGGCGGCGAGAACAACTCGACGGTCATCTTCCCGATGCCGCTCGATATCGTCAAGCCGTTCCTCGACCTGGTGGCCGCGCAAACGAAGGCGATTCCGAGCACCAACGGCCTCACGGTTCCGCTCGGATGAACGGCGGGGCGGCGAACGGCGATCTCCTGACCCGCACGACGCTGCGCCTCGAAGGCGCACCCTCCGCCGTTTCGCTCGCCGATCTGATTCGCTCGCTGCAGCGCGTGCCCGGTGTGCTCGTCGCCGAGGCCAACGCCCGCGGCGACCGCGCGCTGCTCGCGCACGATGGTGCGGTGCCGCTGAGCGCCTTGTTGGCAGCGGCTGCGGGGCTCGGCGTGCGCGCAACCGTCGAACGCGACCCGACAGCCGTCGTCGTGACGAGCGCAGAAACGGTTCCCGTCGCGCCGCCCATGCGAGTGCGCGCGATCACGATGATCGGCGTTGCCGTATTTGTCGTGCTGGGTGCCCTCGACGCACTCGTGCCGGCGATTCGCGAAAACCGGATCGTATCGGTCGTCTTGATCGGCAGCGTCTGGAGCTTCTTTCTGCTCGAAACGTACCTCAACCGCAAGCGTTGACTTGCTGCTCGTGAGCGCCTGGTTAGAGTCGTCTTAGTATTCGTATTTCGGTGCACGATCCGACCTCGAGATGCGTACAAAGAGAGAAGAAACACCGGTACAGCACGCCGGATTGGAGATCACTCGTGAACGCACTCATCAAGAAAATTCTGGTCATCGCCTTCGGGCTGGCGCTTGCAACGGCACCGGTTGCGGCGAGTGCCCAACAGCACGGTGGCGGGAGCCAGAGCGGCTCCGGCGCCCGAGGCGGCTCGGGATATGGCGGCGGCGGATACCGCGGCGGTAGCGCTGGCGGATATCGCGGCGGCGGCGGCTATCACGCCGGCGGCAGCGGCTATACCGGCGGCGGCTATCACGCCGGCGGTTACGGCGGCGGCTATGCGCCGGGTTATCGCGGCGGATACGGATACGGCGGCCGCGGATTCGACGGACCGGCGTACGGCTACTACGGCTATGCTCCGGGCGGCTTCTACGGCTACTACGCGAACGGCTACTGGTACCGTCATCGCCGCTGGGGCAACGGGATCTGGATCTTCTTCTGATCTCGCCTGCCGCTGACGGCAACGGGAACGAGCGCCTTACCGTAGGCGCTCGTTTCTTTTTGCGTTGACGAACCGCATCATCGTCGTCCCGCGCATCGTAAGACTTCAGCTTCGTGCGGCTTCGGCCGATACCCAAGATAAATGAGCCTGCGACGTGTATGCGTAGCGCTCTTCGCGCTTTGGCTGGCAGCCGGTTTTTCGCGTCCCGCATCCGCGCTCGGACGGGACGGCGTCGGCGCGCCGCGCGTTCGCACGGCGGCCGGCATCCGCGTGCGCACGATCGAGATCGATCCGCACAATCCGCGCATCCGCATCTCGATCGCGACGGCCAAAGGCTTTCCCCTGCGCGACGAGACCTTCGGCTCGATGCTGGGCCGCATTCGTCCGATCGTCGCGATCGACGGCGCATACTTTTCCGAACGCTCGCGACAGCCGATCGGCGACATCGTCGTGAACGGGCGCTTGCAGTATGCCGGGATGATGGGCACGGCGCTCGCGCTGACCCGTGGTGGCGATGCGCTCATCGAACGGGTCGTGCGCGATCGCCGGGCCGACTGGACCGGCTACGACATGGTGCTCGGCTGCGGTCCCGCGCTCGTGCTCGACGGCCAGATCGTCGTCGATCCGGTCTACGAACATTTCCACGATCCGCACGTGATGCGAGCAACGCGCCGGCTCGGCATCGCGGTGCTACGTAGCGGCGATCTCCTGATCGTCGAAACGGCCCAACCCGTGACCTTCGCGCGCTGGGGTCGCGTCATGAAAGCACTCGGCGCACAAGATGCCCTCAACCTCGACGCGGGCGCATCGCTCGCCATGACCTACCGCGGTCACGTCCTCGAACACCCCAAACGCCGCCTCACGAACCTCTTCGTCGTCTTGCCGCGCACGTAGCGCTCAACAAGCCACCCTTGCGGAGGCCAGGGTTCGTCGTGAACGGGCGACGCGAGCCGGAAGCTGCTACAATCTGGGCATGGATACGCTGCTCGCTGAAGCACTGCCCGGCTTCGCGCTCCACCCCCCGCCGCCGGGAGCCGGACGAATGTACGCGATCGCGTTCGACCTTGTGCTCGAAGATCTCCGCGAGCACTACTCCGCTACCTCGCCACACAACGCGTATGGCGAGGTGCGCGCCGTTCTCGAGGCCGAGGGCTTCGGCTGGAAGCAGGGCTCCGTGTATTTCGGAGATCCGGGCCGCGTCAACGCCGTGACCTGCACGCTCGCTGCTCAACGCCTCGCAAGCGAATTACCGTGGTTCTCCGCCTGCGTGCGTGATATTCGCATGCTGCGTATCGAGGAAAACAACGACCTCGGACCAGCGCTCCGCTAGCACCGCACGGATCCGACGGGCCCGACAAGCGGTCTCGCTAGCTCGCCTGCAAGCGCCTCATCCAGACTTCGACCGCGCCGCTTTCGCGCGGGAGCGCGGCGGAAAGCAACCGGTGACCATCCGCGGTGATGAGGATGTCGTCTTCGATTCGGACGCCGATGCCGCGGTATTTTTCGGGCACGGTGAGATCGTCGGGTTGGAAGTAGAGGCCGGGCTCGACCGTTAGCACCATCCCGGCGGCGAGCCGGCCGTACTTATACGTCTCCATGCGCGCTTGCGCGCAGTCGTGGACGTCGAGGCCGAGCATGTGGCTCACGTTGTGCAGCGAGTAGCGCTTGTAGAACTGATGCTCGTCGGCGAGCGCATCGTGCGCCGAGGAGAGAATCCCCAGCCGTTCCAAGCCTTCGGCGAGGACGCGCATTGCGGCCCGGTTCGGTTCGAGGAAATCGTTGCCGGGCACGCACTGCGCAAGCGCCGCTTCTTGTGCCGCGTAAACGAGATCGTAGATCGCGCGCTGCTCGGGCGAGTAGGTTCCCGATAGGGGGATCGTGCGCGTGACGTCGGCGGTGTAGAGGGTGTGCGCTTCGACACCGGCGTCGAGCAGCAGCAGATCGCTCGCACCGAGGGTGCCGTCGTTGGCGTTCCAATGCAGGATACACGCATGCGCGCCGGACGCGGCGATCGTGTTGTAGCCGACGTCGTTGCCGTCGACCCGCGCACGCAGCGCGAAGTGGCCCTCGACGTGGCGTTCGGTGGTCGAACGCGGCAGCGCGCGAACGACGTCCTCGAATCCCGCCACCGTCGCGGCGATCGCGCGCTCGAGTTCGGCGACTTCCAGATCATCTTTGAGCAGCCGCATCTCGGCGAGCGTTGCGGCAAAGGCTTTGTCGCGTTCGTCTTGTTCGGCCAGCAGCGCATCCAACTTCGCATCCAACCCGCGGATCGTGCGATAGCCGCTCGCCGGCAACGTGTCGTAGAGGGTCGCGATCGGGCGCGCTTCATCGACGCCGTAGCGGTGCTGCGATTCGGGCACACCGAGGCGCGGGCCGACCCACAATTCCCCTTTCGCGCGATCGGTGAAGAACGTCGCATCGCTCTTGCCCGGGTTCGGCTCGACGTAAAGGACGCTGCGGTGCCGGTCGCCCTGCGGTTCCAGCACGAGCACGCAATCCGGCTCGAGGTTGCCGCTCAGATAATAGAAGTCCGTGCCGGGCCGGAAGCGATAGTTCGTATCGTTGGCGCGCGTCTTCTCGTGGCCGGTCGCGATGACGAGCGTTTCGCCGGGGAACTGGCGGCCGAGCGCTTCCCGCCGCGCGCGAAAGGTTTCCGCCGCCGGCAACCGCTCGGGCATCCCGGTACGCGGCGCCCAGCCGGTAACCATGAACTCCAGCAGCTTCGGCGGCGGCTCGCTATCGTATGCGTTGCGTTTGGGCGTTGTCGAATCGATCGTATCGGCCATGCGGCAGGATTCGGCATCGACCTCAGCGCTGCTTTCCGGCTATGAACGTCCCTCATCCGCCCTACGACGATCTGCGCAGCGATGTCTCCTCGGACCCGGGAGCGCTTGCCGCCGTCGACGATCTCCACGCCTCGATCGCGGCCGAGCATCCCGAGCCGCAAGCGATCGCGCACCATGTCGATCGCCTGCGCGGCATCAAGACGGCCGAAGCGCGCATCGCCGGCTGGTACGAATCACCGGTGGTTCAGGAGTGGCTGGCCGGACTCTCGAGCGGCGGGCTATAAGGCCACGACGGCACGGCCGGGATCGCGGTGCGTCGCGGTTGCGGCACGCCGGTCGCAACCGCGCGGGGCGTCGGGCGCGGTGGCTCCGGCGTGAAGATCGCGGTCGGCGATGCTTGCGGCGTGCGCGGGTCGAACGGCGCCGCCGTTTCGAGCACGCGTTCGGGCGCAAGCACGATCGCGATCGTCTTCGAGCGCGGATCGAACGCGACGCTGCCTCCGAGCTTGCGGACGAGCGGTCCAAGCGCAACGTACGGCGTCCCGTCGGCGACGAACACGACGTCCGCAACGATCCGGCGACCGCTACGAACGAGTTCGATCGAACGCGCGCCCGGCGTATACGAGGTGCAGGTCGCAAGATCGGAAACCACCGTTTGGAGCGGCGCGACGACGCGGCCCGCATCGAGTTCGGCCGGCGCAAAGCTGGGCACGATCGTCCCGTTCAATACGACGGTAACCGCTAGAGGGAGCAGCATTGATCGTTCGCGTCGTTCGCCTGGCGGCGCTGAAGTTCTCGGGCGACGGCGCCTCGATGCTGGCGCAGGCGATCGCCTTCAACGCCTGCTTCGCGACGATTCCCTTTGCGCTCGTACTCTCGGCGATGTTCGGCTTCATCTACGGATCGGGCAGCGGTGATGCCGCGGCGCTCGGCGCGATCGATACCTTCGCGCCGGCGATGCGCGACATCGTCGCGCAAAATCTCCCCACCGTCGTACGATCGCGCAATCTCAGCGGCCTCGTCGGTCTTGCGGCGCTCGTTTGGTCGGCGAAGAATGTCTTCCAGACGCTCGGTTACGCGCTCGACCGGGCGCTTGGAATCACGAAGAGCCGTCATGTCGTCTGGGAGACGATCATCGCCGTCGTGCTCGTACCGATCGCTTGCGGCGCGCTGATTCTCGCCAGCGCCATCCCCGTCGTCATCTCGGTCATCGTGCGGCTCCCCGGCCTGCGCTCCCTGCGCGACCTGCCCGAAGTGGCTTCCTACGCAACGTCCATCGCGGTCGTCTTCGTCATCAGTGCGCTGCTCTACACGTTTTTGCCGAATCGGAAATTCAGCGACGTGCGCTTCGGCCTTCCGGGTGCGCTTGTGACGGCGGCGGGCTGGTCGATCGCGCAGGTCGGGTTTGCGATCTACACGACGCACACGAATATCTTGCACGTGTACGGGGTCGTGTCGACCGTGTTCGCGCTCTTGCTCTACGTCTACATCCTGGCCGCAATCTTCTTATTCGGCGCGCACGTCAGCGCGGCGGTCGAACGCGAAACGGCCCCGCCCGATGAGGACCTCCTGGCTTGACGACGAACGGCCCCAGGTGCGTTTCCTACGGCTCTTCCTCGTCTGCGTCGTCGCGGCGCTTCCCTTGCTCGGCGTTACCCCAAGCTCGCTCGTTGCGCTACCAATCGTGGTCGTCTTTCCGTTCACCCTGAGCGCAAGCGACGTCGATAAGGAATCCGGTGCGCGGCTCTCGGTGATCATCGCGACCGGGATCGCGAACAACGGCGGGGTCGTCCTCAAACCCGCACCGCCCGGGACCGAACGCAAGAACTATCTCAGCGTCGCGCGCGCGCTCGGTGCCGATTACTACGTTTCCGGCTACATCACGCCGCTCGGCGATGAGGTCAGCGTGGTCGAGCAAGTCGTGAGCACGCAGACCGGCATCCTCATCGCGAGCAATACGGCGCAGATCACCACCTATGCGGATGCCGCGGGCCAAGGCGCAACGCTCGGCGACGAGATCATCCACCACCACAACCGCAACCTCGACGCGTTCACGGCACCGCCGCCCCCAGCCGCCGCCACGCCCACGCCGGAACCAACCGGCGCCGCGCAAGCCGACCTCGGCAAACTCTTCAACCGCCACAAAGGCAGAGCGACCCCGACTCCCACCGCGAGCCCTTCGCCCGTCGCGGTCGCAGCCGCCGGCACGATGGCCGGCACACCCGGACCCGCATCGGCTCCGACGTCGCAGCCGCGTGCCGTGCAGCAGGCGACCGCCGCGGCTCTCAAATCAGCGCCGACCTCAAAACCGTCGACACCATCGCCCACGGCCGTGCCGACTTCGGCGCCCACACCGACCTCGGTTGCCGTAGCTCCGGCGAGCGTCAGCGTCCCGGCGGCATCGAGCGTCGCATCGGGTTCATCACTCGGCGTTCTCGCAATCGGCGGCAGCGCGAGCGAAGCGCTGCGCGAGGCCGCCCGCGCCGATCTTGCCACGGACTTGGCCGCCGCGAAGATCGCAACGGTTTCTGAAGCCGGCACCACCTGTTCGAGCGGCGTGACGCGCTTAGCCGGCGGATCGCTTAGCTTGACCGAGGTGACGACGCTCGGCCAAACCGTCTACACCGCGACCTTCGACGTGACGGTCACCGATTGCAGCGGCAAGGTCCTGCTGCGCAAGACCTACGATCACGATGCCGGCCAGGATCTCGCCGCCGTCGAACGCGTCGTTGCCGAAGCGGCGGGCGCAATCGAACGGCCGGGACGCCGCCGCCGCTAACCACCCTCCGGTCGCGCTGCGCTGACCGGCGCAGAAAAGTGTTTGTCGAACCAGTCGACCCACTGATGCGCGACGTCCTCGAAGTGCAGCGGATCGGTTGGGAAGTGGCCGTCGGTGGGGTAGATCAGCAGCTCGACGGGGACTCCAGCCGCGCGCAGCGCGTGATAGAACTCGTACGAAGTCGGCGTCGGAACACGTTGGTCGCCCGCGTCCGTGACGATCAGCGTCGGCGTCTTCACCGCGGCGGCGAACGTCTGCGGTGATTCCTCGATCACACGCTGCATCGCGGCGGGATCGCTCCACGGATCACCGAGGATGAGAATGTTTGCGTAGTTGTCGATGTCACCGAGCGTCGCAACGTTCCGTAGCGAATCGACCGCAGCACCGTCGAACGCTGCGGCCCAGCGCGTGTCGTGCGTGATCAGCCACGAGGTCATCCAACCGCCGGCCGACCAGCCGGAAACGCCAATGCGCTTCGTATCGACGTGATACCGCTTCTCGACGATCGCGAGCGAGTCCATGATGTCACGGCCAGCAAGAGACGCCGGGTGGCCGAGCGACGTCGAGATTCCCTTCGCGCCCAAACTGTTGCTGCCGCGGTAGTTCGGTTCGAGTACGAGCCAGCCGTGCGCGGCCATCAGTTCCGGAACGCCGATGAAGTCGAAGCCGACGGTCGATGCACCGGTCGGGCCGCCGTGGATGTAGAGCACGAGCGGATACGTCTTCGCGGGTTGGAAGCCGACGGGTTCCGTGACGACCGCATCAAGCGGGATACCATCCGGACTCGTCCAGGAAATGGTGCGACGCGTTCCCATCGGATGCGCGGCGATTGCGGCGTTGGTCGCCGTCAACGCGGTCGCTGCGCTCGCGCCCGCTTTGAGGACGTAGACTTCGGATGGATCGTTCGCGGTCGCTGCCGAGAACGCGATGCTGCCATCCCGTGCGGTGGAGAACGAAACGTATTCGGGATCCACCCCGCCGCCGAGCGGGAGCACCGTTTTCGCCCCGTTGGCACGAACGGTGAATCCGCGCCAGCTGGTACCGTCGGCGGCGCCGAAGACGACGGCACCATCCGTGTTGAAGATCGGATTCACCGCGCTGCGATCGAGCCGTGCGCTCACATCATGCGCATGCGCTCCGTCGGCGGCGGCGATCACGACGTCCGCTTGCAGTGCCGCGACGGCATTGGGCGAGAGATAGGCCACGTGCGTTCCACGTGCATCGTAGACGGGGTCGGACGACCCCAGCGAACCGAAATACGTGACGGTTCCATTCGCCGTATTTGCGGCCGCGGCGCGGGTGCGACCCCAGAAGTTGAACGAGCCATCGGTGTTCCAGGTGAAGGCGATCGCGCGACCGTCGCGACGCCAGACGAGTTGGCTCGTCGGCGCGACGCTCCAGCTCCCGCTGGTTAGGCGCTTCGCACTCGCCGGTGTACTCCCCACGATCCAGATGTGGGATGAGACGACGGCGCTATGCGCCGTAAACGGCTGCTGCGTGATCGCGAAGCCGTCGTCGTGCGCCTCGATCGCTTTTTTATCCGGTGGGTCGTCGGTCGTGACGTACGCGATCCGTTTGCCGTCGGGACTCCACGTGTAGACGCTCACGCCGTTGGGCGCGGCCGTCAATACCTGCGCCTCGCCGCCGTTCATCGGCAACGCGAAGACCTGCGGCTTCTTCTTCTCATCGAGGCTCACGAAGGCGAGCCGGTCGCCGGACGGCGACCACTGCGGACCCGCGACGACCGGGCGGTCGACGGTGAGCGTGCGCTTCGTACGGCTCGCGACATCGATGAGCACGAGGGTCGGAAGAGACTTGTTCTTCTCGTAGTCCGCGTGTGTTTCGACCGCCGCGACGAAGCGTCCGTCGGGTGAGAGTTGGACGCCGCTGTAGTGCACGACCGCTCGCAGATCGGCGAGCGTGAGCGGTGCCGGGGCGCTCGCCGCAAGCATGCCGAGCGATGCCGCGGCTAGCGCGATCGAACCGTACAGACCCCTCACTTCAGCCACCGCTCGAACCATCCGTCCCACGCTTTCATGACGCTCTCGAAGGCGACCGGATCGGTAGGGAAGTGTCCGCTGCGCGGCCACGCCTCGAATTCGACCGTCTTTCCGTTGTCGTGCAACGCACGATAGAGTTGAAACGACTGCGTGATCGGCACGCGCTGGTCGCCGATGTCGCTGAGGATCAAGAGCGGCGTCGTGATCTTCGCTGCGTACGTGATCGGCGACTCAGCGTCGTAGAGCTTGCGTCCGGCGGCTGTCCACGGCGTTGCGCCACCGAGGAACACCCGAGCGAATTCTTCGTTGATATCGGCAAGCACGGCTTGCTCGAACCAATCATCGACGCCTGCGCCGCTCACCGCAGCGCGCCAGAAGTTCGCGTGACCGATCAGCCAAGACGTTTGCAGGCCGCCGCCCGACCAGCCGCCAACCCCGATCCGCGTCGCATCGACGATCCCACGCTTCTCGAGCGCATCGACGGCCGCCAAATTATCACGACCCGGCCCGCTCGTCACATCGCCGACGATCGCTTGCAAGAAGGCGTCTCCCGAATTGTCGCTGCCGCGATAGTTCGGCTCGAAGACGAGGTAACCGTGCGTCGCGAGCATTTCCGTCAGACCGGTGTCGTAGCGGTTGAAGTCCCAGGTCGACGTTGCGACCGGGCCACCGTGGATGGTAAGCACGAGCGGATATTTTTTTGCGGGATCGTAGCCGATCGGATACGTCAGGACACCGGAACAGGTTCGTCCGTCGCTCGTCCAATCGAAGCGTTCGCGCGTGGCGAGTGCATACCCGGCAAGCCACGGATTCTCATCGGTCAGTTTTTTCGGCTGCGGTGCGCCGGCCGCAAGGACGTAGATGTCGCCCGGATCCGTTTGCGTCGCGCCGACGAAAACGATCGTTCCGTTGTTCGCAATCGTTCCGCGGCCGGTGAAATCAACGTCGCCAAGGTCGACCTTCTTCGACGTGCCGTCCGCCGAGAGACGCCAGAGGACGTTTCGCACACCGTCGCTCGTCGAAACGAAGAGCGCTTTGGAATCGGGTGTCCAGCCGGCCCAGTGAACGTTGCGATCGATGCTCTTGCCGTTGAAGCGTTCGGTGCCGCCGCTCAAGCTGCGGACGCTCACGTCGTTCTGTAAATACAAGCTGCCGTGGCGCGGCATCGCGAGCGCGACCGCGCTACCGTCGGGAGAGAGCGGGCCGCCGCCGTCGATGCCGGCTGCAACGACCGGCACCGCGGCTCCGGTCGCGGCATCGATGCGCATCGTCTTGGTTTGCTGAAAGTGCGCGAAGACGCCGTCCGGCTGAAGTGCCGCGACGATCGTCTTCCCATCCGGCGTATACGCGAGATCCGCGAAGAAGTTGGCCGAGAGCGTCCCGGTCGTGAGGCGCTTTGCGCCGGTGCCGTCACTTTGCACCGTCCACAGCGCGACCGGCAGCGAAGGAACGCGCGTCAAGAAGTGCTCGTCCGTGACGAGAAACGCCGGCACGAATCCCTCGGGCTTTGCCGGCGCCGGCGGATCGGTCGCCTCGTACACGAGCGCGCTGCCGTCGGGTTTCCAGGCGAAATCCGCGACGCCACCCTTCGAGGTCGTCACTTGCAGCGGATCGCCGCCGTTCATCGGCAGCGAAAAGATCTGCGGCAATTTGTCGGTTCCGGTCGAGGCGGTGAATCCCAGCCGATCTCCGCTCGGCGACCAATGGATCGCGCCGATACCCTTGCGATCGCGCGTGAGCACGCGCTTCGTGCCCGTCGCGACGTCGACGAGATCGATTTCGGTCGTGACCTCGTCGGCTTTGTAGTCACCGGTTTCGCGCACGTACGCGACGCGCGTGCCGTCGGGCGAAATCTGCGGCTCCTCGATCGTGACGAGGCCGCGCAGCGCGTCGAACGTCAACGGCTTGAGCGCCGCCGCCGCGCGAACGCTGCCCGGCAGCAGACTCGAGAGGACCACCGCGGCGAGCGCGCCGGCGCACCAGCGCGCCGCCACGGTGGAAGCGAAGGGCGGCACGGCTTAGCGGCCGAGGGCCTGCGTGAAGAGCAGCCGATACGTCGCCGGACCAATGTTCCCGGATTCGGTCGTCCCGAGGTTTCCGGACGTCGCGCCGTGGATTCCGTTCACCAGCGGCACCGGGACGCCGGCGAAGAAATCGTAGTACGGCGTCGAGTAGGCCTGGGTGATGTTATAGCCCGAGAACTGGAGCGAACCACCCTTGGTGACCTGATAGCGGATCGTTCCGCTTACGACCCCGAAGGCGGGATTGTTGAACGTATTGTTCGGACCGTAGTAGGTCACGCCGAGGTTCCCATACCATTTCTTCTTCCGGTAGTTGACCTCGCCGTAGCCTTGCGAATACGGGACACGGCCACCGGTGCCGCCGACGCCGTTGAACCCGATGCCGATGCTCGGCTCGTAGTTGACGTTTGGGATGACCGCAAGATTCGTCGTGTACGCACCGGAGCTCGTCGCATAGAGCGAGTTCGGAATGTTGTAGGGATACGCGCGCATCAGCGCGCCCTGAGCCTTGAAGCCGAGCCCACTGAGGGGATCGCTGCTCAGGGCCGCCTCGATCCCCTCATAGCGCGATTGCCCGAGGTTCGAGGTCTCCGTGATGAAAAGCGGCTCGGTCTGCCCGATCGCCGCACCGCTCGTCGCCGTATACGTTCCGTCCTGGTAGGTCTGGGAGAGGAACGAGTTCCGCAAGTTCGTGAGGTAGATATCACCGGAGAACGTCAGTCGCGGTGCCAACCGGCGATCGATACCCAGGTCATAGCCGAACGCCGTCTCCGGTTTGACCTGGCCGTTGTTGATGTTCTCGGTATAGTAGTTCGGCGCAGCCGGGATGTTGGGCACCGGTTGACTGGCCGGAGCCGAGAGCAGGCTGATGTACGGCGGCGCGATCGAGGCGCCAAGGCTGAAGCGAACCGACGTGTCGCTATTCGGGCGATCGAGCAGCGCCAAGCGCGGCGCGTTGTAGGTCTGCGATGCGTCGCTGAACGTGACGCCGCCGTCGCCCGAGAAATGGCTCTTGTAGTCGATAAAGTAGTCGCCGACCGTCGCCGAGAGGTTCTTGAGAAGCTCGAGTTGGGCTTTCGCCGCGACGGTCGTTTCCTGTTGCCCCGAGCCCGGTGCGAGCTGATAGCCGTTGATCGAATCGAGCGTCGCATCGAGATATTCCGTAGAATCGTGGTTCGATCGGTCGAACGACACCGTATAGGTGTTCGCACCGCTCGGCAGATCGAACTCGAACGACTCGCCACGCGAGTGATCCGTGCTCAGATCGATAAACGGATCGCCACCCGTCCCGCCGATCGTTACCGGCGTGCCGTTGTAGAACGTCTCGGTCGGTGCCACGGTTCCACCGCCGGGCGCGGTGCAGACCGTCGCGGACGTCGCCGTGTCCCCGAGCGGGCAGAGCGCGACACCGCCCCACGCACGCAGGTTGGTCGTGTCGTAGTTCGGCTGGTTCGAAAGGTCGGTCTCAAAACTCGAGTAGTACCGGCCCAGGAACGTCACCGGGCCGATCGCCGAGCGAAGTTCCGTCTGGAAGAGGCCAGTTTGCGAATTGTTCGCGTCGATGAGGTTGGCGTTGTCATCGAAGTATGCACTCGACCCCGCCGGAATCGATCCCGAATACCCGGCCGGGGGATTGAAGTTGAAGAACTGGATCCCGCCGCCCGTGAAATACTGCAGCTCCGCGCCGTTACCGTCGTATTCATCGGCACCGCCGAGATAACTCACGGTGACAGCGGTCGACTGTGAGATATTCAAGCGGATCTTTGCGAGTTCGTTCGTCTGATGGAAACCGATATTGAGCGGATTGCAACAGAAAAACAACGGCTGCGAGTAGCGAATCTCACCAGGATAGCCGATGTATTGCGGCGTCGTCGAGGGGAGGAACGAGGCGGTCGGCGACGCGAGCTGCTGGCCGTTGATGGTGTACGGGGCGCCGCCCAGGTAATCGAAATCCAACGTCGAGCTATACGCTTGGTAATTGTTGAACTGGCCTGGCGTCCCGTTGGTGGCGTAGCCGAAGGCGTAGTCGATGACATGGCTCTTGACCGATCCCGTCGCCTTGAAGACCGTCGTCACGCCGCCGTATTGATCGCTTTCCAGCGTCACCGACTGTTGCGGCGTGCTCGTCGGCTCCAGCGTGCGGTAGTTGACGGTCCCGTTAATCGCGCCGTTGATCTCGGTCCCAAACGAACCGGGCCCCTTGATGATCTGGATATTTTGCAGCAAGAACGGGCTGAGCAGGATCGGATTGTAGTTGCCGCTGGCACCGATCGAAAGCGGATGTCCGTCGATGAGCGATTGCGTTTCGTAGGGCAATCCGCCGCGAATCTGGATCTCCTCATCGGAGCCTTCCGAGGCGCCGTTTTCTTCGATGTGCGTCGTGATGATGCCGGGAGTTTCATTGAGGAGCGTCTGGATCTGCGTCGCACCCTGATCGAGAAACGCTTGGCTCGTGATCGTCGAAATGGACGATGTCGACGTATTGATTTGCGATTTTCCGCCGGCGGTCGTCGAGGTCAAGCCGATGACGCGTAGCGATGAGAACGACGACTGCACAAGCGACACCTTCACGTTCACCGTCCCGCCGCCGATGACCGCGATACCCGTCTGAGTGGCCGTATCGAAGCCGCCGCGCGTAACGACGATCGAGTAGATGCCGGGCGCGATACCGGGCAGGGTAAAAGAGCCGTCGCCCGCGGTCCGCACCGCGGACGGGCCGTGGGCACCCTCGAGAGAAACCTGCGCATTCGCGACCGGTACGCCATCGGACGTCGTGACCACACCAGAGATGGAACCGGTACCGGCCGGCGTCTGCGCGTGCACGGGAACCGCGAGCCCGACGAGCATCGCGGTCATGAAGAAAAACGAAAAGAAGCGGGTTCTCACACGACCTCCCTCGGAAAACCCCGAACGCCTAGCGGCTCGGGGGAAAGCGGGCGGTTGCAACGGTGACTCGTATCACTCCTGCAGGAACAAAAAAGTTCCACGTTAGCATGTTACTCAGGAAAACCGCTATCGCGGTTGGCGCCCGCGCGCAGTCCCGGGACGAGCGCGCCGCCGTCAAACGGACGTGGACGGCGCGGCGGAGGCGTGCGATCGCATCGTTTGCCGATGCGGTGAAACTCGCTCCTGCGGCCTACGCGCGTTCGGCGCGCTCGTCGTCGATGAGGCCGGCGGGGAGCGTGACCTCGATCCGCTTCCCCGCGGTATCGATGCGCTGAACGAAGGCGCGCACGAGCGGAACATAGGCGCGTCGCGCGCCGACGATGAGCAGATCCTGCGCGGTGTGATGCGCGACGTCGACGACGACGCCGAGTTCGCGGCCCGACGAGTCGACCAGCACGCAGCCGATCAAGTCTGCATCGAGATACTCGCCATCGCGAAGCACGAGATCGGCGGC
>Ga0116230_10001667_pt1 | contig 21215 bp, 16 predicted proteins | sample S1TSphfallax_3_FD_88678 | JGI IMG/M metagenome (GOLD analysis project Ga0116230, IMG submission 88678) | Host-associated microbial communities from peat moss isolated from Minnesota, USA - S1T2_Fd - Sphagnum fallax MG | ecosystem: Host-associated > Plants > Peat moss > Unclassified | place... | reverse complement strand
GCTGACCGGTGCTGGCGGGAGTTGATCCGGACCGCGGCGCGACGGCGGCGCATTCGGGTCCGCGGGGCCCGGCCACGACGTCTGTCCCCACTCATCGGCATAGGCGTGATAAAAACGCGTGAAAAAATTATCGTCGGCAGTTGGGCCTGTGAAAACCGGCGGAGCGGCCGCGGGACCAAGGTCAGCGGCATAAACCGCGGCATTTGCCAGCAAAGCCGAAACACTCAAGAAGCCTCTCAAGCTTCTCCGCGAAATCTTTCTCATTGCTGCCCCCGCTCAAAACTTTGTCTCAACCGCCACGATCGCGCGGCAAAGCACACTCAAAATGAAACGCTGGTTCGTCTTTAGATGCTTGCCCCGGCCCACGTGCTGCGCGGTGACCAACTTCCAGTCGCAAAAAGCGCATATAGGTTCCAGAAAGGTGTTTCAGTCTTCGCATAATGATTCCATATAAACAGTCAGACGCGATGCGTTACACATCGAGAAAACCCGGCTGTGTGACAAGTTTAACGCAGGGCCCTGAACCGCCTTTTCAAGCACCGATCGAGCAGCGGCATCGCATATGACACAAAGACCAAAGCTTTATCTCGCAGGCCCCGATGTGTTCTTGCCAAACGCCGCCGAGATCGGCCGGCGCAAGAAAGAGCTCTGCGAAAGTTTCGGATTTGAAGGCCTTTATCCGCTCGACAATGAGGCCATGCGAAGCTTTGCTGACGAAAGCCCGGATGCTTTCATCTATCGCGCGAATGTCGCGATGATCCGCGATGCCGATGCGGGGATCGTCAATCTGACACCGTTTCGCGGTGTCTCAGCCGATGCTGGCACAGCCTTCGAACTCGGGCTTCTCACAGGGCTCAACAGGCCTGTGTTTGCCTATAGCAACGACGCGGACAGCCTGCTCGATCGCACGAAGCGCAACGGCATGGCAGCCTTCGACGCCGCGACATCATCATGGCGCGACCCGCATGGCCTGCTGATCGAGGATTTCGGCAATGCCGATAATCTGATGCTGACGGAGGCTTTAGCAGCGCAGGGCGGCGTGCTCATGCGTATCGATGCGCAAGGCCGCCTCGATGAGCTCGCCGGATTTACCGCTTGCCTCGAAGAGGCGCGAAAGTATTTTTCGGTGTAACGCCGCCCCTTACAACCGGGAAAATCGTCTACGCGAGCGACTTCAAAATTTGATCGACCACCTTCTTGGCATCGCCAAAAAGCATCATCGTATTGTTCCGGAAGAACAACTCGTTCTCGACACCCGCATAGCCCGAACCCATGCCGCGCTTGATGAAGAGAACGGTTTTTGCCTTTTCGACATCGAGGATGGGCATGCCGTAAATCGCCGATGTCTTATCGGTCTTCGCGGCGGGATTGGTCACATCATTGGCGCCGATGACGAATGCGACATCCGCCTGGCCGAACTCGGAATTAACATCCTCAAGCTCGAAAACCTCATCGTATGGGACATTGGCTTCGGCGAGCAGCACATTCATATGGCCGGGCATACGGCCCGCGACCGGGTGAATGGCATATTTGATATCGACGCCTTTCTTCTTGAGGGAATCAGCCATCTCGCGCAAAGAGTGCTGCGCCTGCGCCACCGCCATACCATAGCCTGGCACGATGATGATCTTTTCAGCGTTCTCCATAATGTAGGCGGCATCTTCCGCCGAACCCTGCTTGACGGGGCGGGTTTCGACAGCGCCAGAAGAGACTGCGGTTTCGCCGCCGAATCCGCCGAGAATGACGGAGAAGAAGGAGCGGTTCATCGCCTTGCACATGATGTAGGAGAGAATGGCACCGGACGAGCCGACAAGTGCGCCCGTGATGATCAGCGCCAAATTGCCGAGCGTGAACCCGATGCCCGCCGCGGCCCAGCCGGAATATGAGTTCAACATCGACACGACGACGGGCATATCCGCGCCGCCAATCGGAATGATGAGCAGCAGGCCAAGCCCGAAAGACACCAGAACGATCAAGGCGAACAGGAGATGGCTGGCCGATCCGCAAAAAAGCGCGATCAGCAAAACCAGCAAAGCACCAAGCCCGATGTTGATCGCATGACGCTGCGGCAAAAGAATCGGCTTTCCCGACATCCGCCCATCGAGTTTCAAGAAGGCGATGACGGAGCCCGTGAAGGTGAGAGCACCGATCGCGGCACCAAGCGACATTTCGATCAAGCTGGCGCCATGGATCGCACCCGTCACGCCGATGCCGAAGGCCTGCGGCGCTTCAAGCGCACCGGCGGCGACGAGAACAGCGGCAAGACCGACAAGCGCATGGAAAAAAGCGACGAGCTGCGGCATATCCGTCATCTGCACGGTGCGCGCCCGCCAGGCGCCAATGCCGCCGCCGATTGCAATGCCAAGCACCACCAGCACCCAAGCGCCGAAACTCGCCGGGACCTGATAGGCAAGCGTCGTGACGATGGCGATCGCCATGCCGGTCATGCCGAAGCGATTGCCTTGCCGCGATGTTGCCGGGGACGACAGGCCGCGCAAAGCCAAAATGAAGAGAACGCCCGACACGAGATAAAGAAGGGCCGCGAAATTGGCGTTCATCGGCTCAGCCCTTCTTCTTATACATGGACAGCATGCGTTCGGTGACGAGGAAACCGCCAAAGATATTGACCGAGGCCAGGATGAGCGCGATGAAACCGAAGATACGGGCCCAGATCGGACCATCATCGCCGATCGTCGCAGCATCGACACCGACAGAGAGCAGCGCGCCAACGACGATCACCGAGGAAATCGCATTCGTCACCGACATCAGCGGCGTGTGCAAGGCAGGCGTCACCGACCAGACGACATAATAGCCAACGAAGACGGCCAAAGCGAAAATAGCCAGCCGGAACACGAAAGGATCGATCGCGCCGCCGGTGGCGATATGCGCGCCGGTACCTGCCATATGAGCGATCTCGTCGGCGTAGGATTGCGCCGCGCCGGCAGCCTGCCGCGCCGCGTCCGCGGCGGCTTGCGCCTTGTCTAATAATTGCTGCTCGGTTCCCGTCGCCATTTGGCCATTCCCTCCACGCCGTTCCCCGCCAATCGTTCATTTCCCGGAAAATGAACCTGATTTGCTTTTGTTTAAAATTTCGATCCGTGCAAATCGCGCCGGATCAGGCCGCGTTTTGAAAATTCGGGTGGACAAGCGCGCCATCTTTGGTGAGCAAAGTCGCTTTGACGAGTTCGTCATCCCATTGGATCGCAATCGCTTTGGTTTCTTTGTTGATCATGGTCTCGACAAAGGCGAGAAGGTTCTTCGCGTAAAGCGACGAAGCCGTCGCCGGCAGCCTGCCCGCGACATTGAGATGACCGACGATCCTCACGCCATTCGGCGTGACGATCGTTTCGCCGGGCTTCGCCAATTCACAATTGCCGCCGCGTTCGACCGCGAGATCGACGATGACGGAGCCAGACTTCATCGAATGCACCATATCGGCCGAAATTAGGATCGGCGCGGCGCGGCCGGGGATGAGCGCCGTGGTGATGACAATGTCCTGTTTCGCGATATGCGCGGCGGTCAATGCCGCTTGTTTGGCTTTATATTCGGCCGACATCTCCTTGGCATAACCGCCGGAAGTTTCCGCCTGCTTGAATTCTTCGTCCTCGACGGCGATGAATTTCGCACCAAGCGACTCGACTTGTTCTTTCGTCGCCGGACGCACGTCGGTCGCCGTGACGATCGCGCCCATGCGGCGCGCCGTTGCAATGGCTTGCAGTCCGGCAACGCCGACACCCATAATGAACACTTTCGCCGCGGGCACCGTGCCCGCCGCCGTCATCATCATTGGCATGGCGCGGCCATATTCAGCCGCGGCATCGACCACCGCGCGATAGCCCGCCAAATTGGCTTGGCTCGACAAGACATCCATCACCTGAGCCCGCGTGATACGCGGCATCAATTCCATCGCGAAGGCCGCGACGCCGCCGGACGCAAGCGATCGCAGGGCATCGACATGGCCGTAAGGGTCCATCACCGCGATGACGGCGGCGCCGGGTTTTGCGCCTGCCAGCTCCGAAGCTTCCGGACGGCGCACATGCAAGATGATGTCGGCATTGGCGATGGCGGCGGCGGCATCAGGCGCAATGCTCGCACCCGCCGCCGCATAATCCGCATCGAGAAAACCGGACTTCGCACCCGCGCCCGATTCGACGGCGATTTCGGCGCCGAGCGCTACGAATTTTTTTACGGTTTCTGGCGTCGCGGCGACACGCGCTTCGGAGGAATCAGACTCGGCAGGGACAGCAATGCGCATGATACCTCCGCTTAAACCTCAGGATGCCGCGAGACCCTCAATTGTTAGGAGCCCCGACCTATCAGCCCCAGAGCACTGCGAGAAAAATGATCAAGGCGATGACTGCGGCACCGCCATATTTGATGAGCTTAATAAAGAAATGATAGGTGCGGTCGTGCTCCGCGTAATCCATATCCGGGTGGCCGCCCGCCGCGGCGTGAACTTCATCCATGGTGCCTCTCCAATCAGGCCATCAAATCTGGGTCGGGACCCAATTATTCAGCTTTTCCGAATCTTTGCGCGCGGACCCTCTCCTTGAGGGAGGGGGCGGTCAGCAGAGCTGACCGGGTGAAGGGGTTTCGATCATAGAGTTTGAGATTGTAACCCCTCATCCGCCTCGCATTCGCTCGGCACCTTCTCCCACTGAACTCGGGTCTACCCGAGTTCAGCATCTATTGAGGCACAAGTCGGGCAAGCCCGACTTGTGTGGGAGAAGGATGCACCTCATTATTAGGTCCGGCCTCTAGCTTAGGCATCGCAATGATTGCGCGCCGACGCAAGAGGATTTCTCGCGAAAATAAGCAAAACTTCGGCAAACGTCTAATGAAGAGGCCCGGATAATCCAACGTCCGTCAGAGCCGCGGCCTGCCGCTGCGCCAAAGCAGCGACATCGAACCCGGCGATCGCTTCATTGAACAAACGATGGAAATTCAGCTTCACATCGAGATGAAGAAACACGCTGCCAAGCCCGATCGCGGCGCGATCCATGAAAACGAATTCGCGCGGCACCGTGAGAGGCCCGTATTTCTTGAGGGCCTGCTGCGTCCGGAACGCTTCGGCGCGGCCGTATTGACCGGGCGATGTGCCATCGGCGACGCTGCGCACGCGATCCTCCAGTAAGGGACCGTAGATGAAGCGCGCCCATATGTTCAGGGCCTCGGTCAAATCCTTGGTGAGACCGCGAAACCCCCATGTCTCATAGGCGTGCATGACGCGGTCGGGTTCATTATGCAGCAGGCCATTATAGAGATCGGCCACGCCGCTGACGAAAGACGCCGGGAAAATCCGGACGCAGCCATAATCCAGCAGATTGATGCCTTGCGCTTCGCCCTGCGGGCCATCGCGGAAAACGCTGTAATTGCCGAGATGCGGATCGCCATGGATGACGCCATATTGGTTGAATGGCTTCCACCAGGCATTGTAAAGCGCCGTCCCGATGCGGTTGCGCGCCTCTTGACCGGCGTTTTTGAATGTCAGCATTTTCTCGCCGTCGAGCCAGCCCATGGTGATCAGGCGGCTCGTCGACAGCTCCCCTTCGATCTCCGGCACGCGGATGTTGTCGTAAGATGCGAGCATCGTCTTGTAGAGCCGCGCATGCTTGGCCTCGCGGACGTAATCGAGCTCCTCGCGGACGCGCTCGGCGATCTCCTTGGTGATCTCACGCGTGTCGATCGCGGGCTGAAACCTGCGATGCACGGCAAAGATCACATCGAGCTGTTGCAAATCGGCTTCGACGGCGGATGCCATATCCGGATATTGCAGCTTGCACGCGAGCGCTTTGCCATCCTTGCCTTGCGCGCGATGCACTTGCCCCAAAGATGCCGCGGCCGCGGGTTGGAAGTCGAAGGATTGAAACCGCGATTGCCAATCCGGGCCAAGCTCCGCCTGCATACGACGCTTCACGAAGGCCGCCCCCATGGGCGGCGCGTCGCTTTGCAGCTTGGCGAGTTCTTCAGCATATTCGGGCGGCAAGGCATCGGGGATCGTCGCGAGCATTTGCGCGACTTTCATCATCGGCCCTTTGAGCGAACCCAAAGCCTGCCGCAACGCAGCGGCACTTCCCGCATCAGCGCCGCCAATGCCAAAGAGTTTGTTGGCGGCGACCCGCGCCGCGACCCCGCCGACATTGGCGCCCACTTTCGCAAAGCGCGTGGCACGGGCGGAGAAGCGGTTGGATTCATCGTTCATGGTGTTTTTCCCAAGCCGGACATTCAAAGCGCTATATAGGCCTTGAAATCGCCTGAACCTAGTCTATACTAACATTTGTTATAACGGAGCCAATATGAATGCCCTGACGAAGCAGGATTATAACGTCCTGAAAGTGACCCAGATCGGCAATTCGCTTGGGGTGATTTTGCCCCGCGAGGTTTTGGCCGGTCTCGATCTTGCCAAGGGCGATCAGCTTTATCTGACCCGCTCGCCGGAAGGTTATCGCTTTACCAAAACCAATCCCGAGTTCGAGCGGAAAATGACGCTTGCCCGCGGCATTATGAAGAAGCGCCACAACGTTTTGCGCGAACTCGCCAAATAAACCTTCAACGCATTTGCATAAGTTATTTCGAAGTGACCGGTTTTCGATTTTTGGATCGGGGGATCATTCTCGCCATCCATGAGATGCAATTGGCCGAACATGGCGGCGCCATTGGCATACGCGACGAAGGTTTGCTGGAGTCAGCTCTTGCCCGGCCGGCCAATCGCGCCGCCTGCGAGGCCAATACGGATGTTGCCGCGCTCGCAGCCGCCTATGCCTTTAGCCTTGCGAAAAACCATCCGTTTATCGACGGCAATAAACGCACCGCCTATGTCGCGATGGAATTGTGTCTCGCCGACAATGGATTCCTGCTGGCTGCAAGCGATGAGGAGTGCCTCATCGCCGTGTTGAATTTAGCTGGCGGCGAAACAAGCGAAGACGAGTTCGCGGCGTGGATCAGAGCCAATATGGCAGCGGCCTGATCACTCCTTTCCAGCTCTATACTCATGTCTTCGGGCCTTTGACGCCCTTATAGCCGCCTGAAGACTGTTACAGCCCCGCCGTGCGTCAGGCGTATCGGCGCATCGGCGCCTGGCCGCTCTGCCTTTGCATCGCGCCGCCTGTTTCCACTTTGAACGAACCCAGGAGGTGGGTCAGCTTCTCGGTTTCGGCCACGAGATTGCGGCTTACCATGGTCGTTTTCTGAACCGTGGCGGCGCTTTGCTGGGTCACCTGATCCATTTGAGTGACGGCGGAATTCACTTGATTGAGATTGGCTTCCTGCTTCCGCGACAAAGCGGCAATGCCGGTCACGACGCCGTCGAGCTCGGAAACTTGCACCACTATCTCCTCCATCGTCTTGCCGGCCTGATCGACGAGATCGACCCCTGCCTCGACCTGCTGGCTCGATGCGGAAATCAGCACCTTGATCTCTTTTGCCGCCTCGGCGGAGCGCTGCGCCAAAGCCCGCACTTCGGAGGCAACAACAGCGAAGCCGCGCCCGGCTTCGCCCGCGCGTGCCGCTTCGACGCCGGCGTTCAAGGCAAGCAGATTTGTTTGAAAGGCGATCTCGTCGATCACGCCGATGATCTGGGTGATTTTCATGGAAGACTGCTCGATACCGTTCATCGCTCCGACAGCCTGATGCACGATATGACCAGACCGCGCCGCATTGCTTTTTGCCGTCGTCACGACAGAGCGGGCATCGGCGACGCTTTGCGCGGTATCGCGCACGGTCGCGGTGATCTGATCGAGCGTGGCGGCGCTTTCTTCGAGGCCTGATGCCTGTTTTTCGGTACCGCGCGACAGATCGTCAGCCGCATCATTGATCTCGCTGGAGCGGTTGCAAATGCCTTGTGCGCTTTCGCGGACGGCCAGCATCGCAGCCTGCAGCTTCTCCATCGCCGAATTGAAATCGCTGCGGATAGGCTCAGCCTTCGCGGGCAGCGCCGCGACGATCCTAAATGTGAGATCGCCAGCCGCCAGATGCTCAAGCGCTGCGGCCAGACTCTGCAAGGTCGCATTATCTTCTTCAGCGACGCGAATCTGATCCTGCTCATGTCTAAGATGCACAATCTCGGCTTGGGCGGCGGCGGCCATCGCGGTTTGATGACTTTTTTCCGCTTCGCGTTGGCTTTCAGCGGCAACCGCCGCTTCCGCCTTGATGGCTTGAAACATCTTTTCAAGCGTCAGCGCAAGCCAGATGAGAACAGCCGCCTCAAGAATGAGAATGACGGCATGCAGACCGAGCCGGAAGATGTCGGAACCGCCGGGATAGACCAGTGAAGGCAGCAAAAAGTTGAGCACGATATGATGCACAGCGACCGTCGCGGCACCTGCTGCGATAACCCGCCAGTCGCAACTTACGACCAGCAGCGCCAGAACAGCGAAATAGTACATATGCACATCGACCTGCACCTTCTGCTCGGCGAATACACCGACGAGAACCGAGATCGACGCCATCAGCGCGACGCCTGCCACGATCCGCGCCTGCTCTCCGCTGCGATCGAAATGCGCAATCGTTTGCGCAGCGGCAGCGATCGCAAGCGTAGCGACCAACGGTGCGACGAGCGATACGCCGCACGTTAAACAGGCCATGAAGATCAGGGGCACCTGCAGCCACACCGTGATAAGAATAAGCCGGAGAGCGGTGCGCCGCAGAACGTTGAGATCGAGGATCGTGTTAAACATTTTGTCTCTTCGCCGATGTTTGAGCACACCCAATTTGGCCAAGCGGGTTTAAGAGCAGGAGAGCGCCAACAGCCCGCAGCCGAGCGCTAAGATCGGGATCACGCGATTGCACGATGAAAACGAAAGGCAATGCACCCGCGCCGCGCACATCGCCAACACTCGCCGCCGCGGCCAAACTTTGCGACGCCGACCACCAAGGCGGGAAGACCGCCGCTACGGCCGCGTCACCTCTCGGTTCCGCCGCCAGCAGCCCTCCGCCCAGTCCGGCGCAGCAGATCAACCCGCAGAGCAGAACCGGACCTAAACGCGACATCGCCGAAGCCTAATTGAAAACGGACTGACTTCTGATCCCCTCATGAATGATGAATCGCAATATATAACAAAGGGTAAAGCGAAGTGCTGAAATGACCGATTATTCGTATATCGATACAGGAGAACTCATTGCCGCTTCGCCGATGGAGCGAGCCGTCTTGGAAGCGCTTTCAACCTTCCCTTCAAGATGAGCCGGCATGGAACGGTAGACTATTGAACAAGGACGGAAGAACCGGGCACGCCTTCGCAACACGGACCGAATGGCATCGCCTCAAGGAAAGCGATCTTGCATCCAACGCGTTAAAGCGTCTTCGTCGATTTCTCCCGCGGCGAGCGCGAGAATCACCGCCGCTGCCTCCGGTTCAAAAACGATGAAATCGACGCCGTTCACACCAAGAAAGGTGCGACGGGTCACGAGCGTTCATTTATCACCTTTTAGTATTGTACATTATGTACAATACATCGGGTCAGGACCTCAATAATGAGGCGCGTCCTTCTCCCATACAAGTCGGGCCTGCCCGGTTTGTATCTTTATGATGCCGAACTCGGGTAGACTCGAGTTCAGTGGGGAGAGTTAGCGCGCACAGATTTTGGCAGTTAAATGATTAGGTCTGGACTCGAGGAGGGCAGTTCAAGACCCGCTTACTTCCCCTCCAGCTCTTCCAGCTCGATGATCATCCCCTCGATCACGGTGAGGCCGATCTGCCAGAAGGCCGGATCGCGCGCATCGAGCCCAAAGGGCGCCAGCAATTCGGAATGATGCTTGGTGCCGCCCGCCGACAGCATGGCAAGATAGCGCTCGGCGAAACCTTCGCGCGCACCTTCATAGACGCCATAGAGCGAGTTCACCAGGCAATCGCCAAACGCATAAGCGTAGACATAAAAGGGCGAATGCACGAAATGCGGGATATAGGCCCAATAGGTTTCATAGCCTTCGCCAAGCTTGATCGACGGGCCTAAGCTTTCGGCCTGCACGCTCATCCAAAGCGCGCAGAGCTGATCGGCGGTCAGTTCGCCGTTGCGGCGCTCGGTGTGGACCTTGCGTTCGAACGTATAGAAAGCGATCTGCCGCACGACCGTGTTGATCATGTCTTCGACCTTGGAGGCCAGCATGGCACGGCGCCCGGAGACAGTCTCGGTCTTCGCGAGCAGAGCCCGGAAGGTCAGCATCTCACCGAAGACGGAGGCCGTCTCGGCGAGCGTCAGAGGCGTCGGCGCCATCAGCGCGCCATTCGGCCCCGCGAGCACTTGATGCACACCATGACCCAATTCATGCGCGAGCGTCATGACATCGCGCGGCTTGCCCATGTAATTCACGAGCACATAAGGATGCGCCGAAGGCACAGTCGGATGCGCGAAGGCACCGGGCGATTTGCCGGGGCGCACCGGCGCGTCGATCCAACGCTCGTCGAAGAAACGTTTGGCAATGCCTGCCATTTGCGGCGAGAAAGCGCCATAGGCCGAGAGCACAGTGTCGCGCGCATCGGTCCAAGGATAGGTTTTCTCGGGCACATTCGGCAATGGCGCATTGCGATCCCAATGGTTCAAGGTCTCGCGGCCGAACCATTTGGCTTTCAGTTTGTAATAGCGATGCGACAGACGCGGATAGGCCGCATGCACCGCCGCGACCAAAGCATCGACCACGTCCCGCTCGACCCGGTTCGATAGATGCCGCGCATCGGCAATGTCCTTGAAGCCGCGCCAGCGATCGGAAATCTCCTTGTCCTTGGCGAGCGTATTGGTGATGAGCGTGAAGGTCCGCAGATTTTCCTTCAATGTTTTGGCGAGCGCGTCGGCACCTTCCTTACGCACCTCTTCTTTCGAATCCTGCATGAGATTCAAGACAGGTTCGAGCGTGAGTTCTTGGCCCTGCGCATGAAAACGCAATGAAGCGATCGTCTCATCGAAAAGCCTGTTCCAGGCGCTTCGTCCCGTCGTCGATTTTTCGTGAAACAATTGCTCGATCTTGTCGTCGAGTTCGAATGGTTTTTCCTTGCGGATGTCTTCGACCCACGGACGATAATGGCTGAGCGGACCGGCAGCCGCCATATCGAGAACCGCGTCGTCCAGGCGGTTGAGTTCCAGCTGAAAGAAGAGAAGATCGGATGATGCGTTTGTGATCTTTTCCTGCGCATCGCCATAAAACTTCGCGCGCGCCGGGTCCGTCGTATCGCCCGTATAGATGAGACCGGCATAAGACATGATCCGGCCCAAAAGCTCCTCAAGCGCTTCATAGGCCTTGACCGCCTCGGCGAGACCAGCGCCCTGATTTTCCGCTGCCAAAGCCGCGAGCTTGCCGCGATAGGTCGACGCAAAGGCCTTGCAATCATCGGCCGCCTTAGCGAGATCTCGCGCAAAGGATGGATCTTCCATCGCAGGATAAAGATCTGCGAGGTTCCACTCGGGAAGAACACCGAGCTCATTGTCTCCAACGCCCCGGACCGCTTCGGAAACAGAGAGAAGGCGGCTCAAAATCGACTTCAAGAGGGTCATCGCAAATCCAAAGCTTCGAGAGGACGGAAGATCAGGCCCAAGGGCTTGATCCGAAGAAGGCTTAACTCAAAAAACGCTTGACCTAAATCGGTAAAATCCGGGTTCGAAAGAGATATCGAGAACGCCAAGCCGATTCAACTCGAACCTCCAAAGTCTTATTTTAGGATCAGGACCTCATTAAATGCAGTTCTCTATCCCTCGCCCGGAGGAGCCGCATCCAAGTTGTGCCTGCGCGACTTGGATGCGGCGACCCTAGAGCATCCCGCCTTCAAATGGAATCATTTGAAGGCGGATAAGATGCTCTAGATTCAAAAAGTTGAGCATCGGATTTATCCCAAAACCGGTATCCGCTTTTGGGTCCGATGCTCTAGCAGAAAAACAGCCATCCTCTCATAAGGAATGGCGATCGGACGATCAATCGTTCCTCTGACGAGGACAGGCCTCGTTCGCCGCGCTTTCGATCGACGCCGCGGACATAAAAATGACCGCGGTAATTCTGCAAGCGCCATTTATCCGCATATGCCCCTAGTTTATTAGCAGCATATGCCCTTATTTTTAATCTCACGCATTCTTGATTGTGCGATCCGCAACGAAGCACCCATGTCATGCGTATCCGCAGCGAGCACAGCGTCATCGCTGGCTGCGCGTTCAAGACGAAAGAACGATCTCTTTCACTTGAACGATCCATCGGAAGGATAAGACAATGACAACATCTATTCGTATGTTCGCTTTCGCCGGTTTAGCCATAGCCGCGACGGTCGGCTCGGCTGCCGCGCAAGATCGGATCGTGGCGCCAAGCCAGTTCTCGGCGCTTTACACCGGGCATGTTTACACGTCTCCGGCCTATACCGATCGCGCGGCTTACGATCGTTCCGGCTCGCGCGGCCGTCTCGATCTCGGCGCGAACCCCATACATCCGGAAGGCCCCGGCAACTTCAGCGATTAAATTGCCATAGAGCATGTTCCGCAAAACTGTGCGCGGTTTTGCGAAAAAAGAACATGCCCCAACATATTGGTCTGGAGCGAATTCTTATCGCTTGGGCGATTCCACCCAAGCGGAAAGCTCTCTAAGCCGATTGAAGGACGCGGCATCCAGATGCCGCGTCCTAGTTTGTGGGAATTGAGCGCGCGCGGACGCGCCCTAGAAAGATTTCCAAATCATTGACGTCACCGCATTTTAAGATGTTTTTCTTCAATCGCCGCTGAACGCCGTTTCAACGAAGCAAGAAAGCGCATTTTTAGGCGCAGTCGCCCCTAAATGGCACGCCATTAACATGGCGTTTACCCTGATCGACCAGCATAGAAGCGGGCAAAAGATACTTCGCCCGTGATGAGGCCGCATGTCCTGTTTGATTTTGATCGTCGATGATGACCCCGTACAACGCCGCCTTCTCGAAACTCTCGTGCGGCGTTTCGGCTATCAGGCGGAAACAGTGGAAACAGGCGAAGCTGCCTTAGCTAGGCTAAGCCCCGCGGCTGGGCCATCTGTCGATCTCGTCATTCTCGATCTTGTCATGCCGGACCTCGATGGTATGGGCGTTTTGGAACGTATGCGCGATCATGGCCGCGCCGTGCCGACCATCGTCCAGACGGCCAATGGATCGATTGAGGCCGTAATCTCGGCGATGCGCGCCGGTGCCCTGGATTTTGTGGTGAAACCGGTCGGCGCGGAACGGCTGCAAGTTTCGATCAAAAACGCGCTTCGCGTGGACGCACTCGAAGACGAAGTGCGGCGTATGAACCGGCAGGCCGCCGGCACTTTGTCGTTCAAGGATCTCGCCAGCGCGAGCGAAGATATGGCGCGCGTGGCGCGCCTTGGCGAACGCGCCGCCAAATCGGCCATTCCGGTTCTTCTCGAAGGCGAGTCGGGGGTCGGCAAAGAAGTCATTGCCCGCGCTATCCAAGGCGCGTCCGACCGCCGCGGCCGTCCCTTTGTGACCGTTAACTGCGGAGCGCTTCCCGCCAATCTCGTCGAATCGATTCTTTTCGGACACGAAAAAGGGGCTTTTACCGGCGCCAGCGAAAAGCATCTTGGTAAATTCGCCGAGGCTCATAACGGCACTTTGTTTCTCGACGAAATCGGTGAATTGCCGCTTGAGATTCAGGTCAAGCTTTTGCGCGCGCTCCAGCAGGGCGAAATCGATCCCGTTGGCGGCCGGAGGCCGGTCAAAGTCGATATCAGGCTGATCTCGGCCACGAATCAAAATCTGATAGAACTCGTGAAGCGCGGACTTTTCCGGGAAGATCTTTATTATCGCTTGAACGTGTTTCCCATTTCGATTCCGCCGCTCAGGGCCCGCCGCGACGATATCCCAGATTTGGCCCGCCGCTTCGCAGCGCGCTTTAGCGCCGAGGAAGGCAAACGTATTCGCGGATTTACCGCCGAAGCGATCGCCTTGCTCAAAAGCTATGAATGGCCTGGCAACGTGCGGCAGTTGGAAAACGCGGTTTTTCGCGCCGTCGTGCTGGCCGATGCCGACGAACTGACGATCGCCGAATTTCCGCAGATCGCCGCGCATGTAGATGGGTTCGATCTGCGCATTCCCGCCATTCCGGCTGTCTTGGCACAAGCCAAACCTGATCGCGAGGTCATCCATGTCGAGGTTCGCGATCCCAACGTCTTGAGCCTCCTGGGCGAGAACGGCGATATTCGCAGGCTGGATCATATCGAAGCAGAAACGATTCGTTTCGCTTTGGCACATTATCGCGGCCAAATGTCCACCGTCGCGCGCAAGCTCGGGATTGGCCGCTCGACGCTTTATCGCAAAATGAAAGAATATGGCTTTCATTTCAGCGAGCAGGAGAGCGGCAGCGGCGACGACGAGGCTGCTGCGTGACTCAAAATGTGGCCGCGGCGCCACGCTTATTGAGATAACGAAAGAGTGCGTACCCGCACACTCTTTCGTGCATTGATTTCATAACAAACTCACGGCTTCTTATTTTCAGGGGCGCGTCGAGGTTTCAATGAATCGTCATATTGATTTTTTTGCACAAAACCCTTTCAAGCCAGCACCGTCATATCGCAAGCGCGCTCCCTTCAAGACGATTTGGTTGAGCGGCGCCGCCGCATTGGCCTTGCTCGCGGGCGAACCCGCCTCGGTCGCATTCGCACAAGAACAAGACATCCCGAACGCTTCCAAGGCGGATATCTCTTTAAACCCGTCAGAAGCCGCAAAACCCGTCTCCGCTGCCGATTCGGCATCGGGCATTTCGCCGGCCGCCGAAGCAGAACCCGATAAATCAGCCGCGCCCGCAAAGAGCGAGATGGCGCCCGATGCCGGGGCCACGGGAAACGCCGCTTCGGACTATCGCTCCCCCGGTGGTCAAGCGGGCGATCCCGCTGCGACAGCTTCGATCCCCGGCGAGCCCCATATCGCACCGGCGCATGATGCCGCTTCGGCGGAAGAAAGCGTTGAAACCGTTCCTTTGAAGACAATGGCTGACCCGGCGAAGGCGGAGCAGACAGAGCCTTCGGTTGAGACGGCCGCGAAGCCGGTTTTGCCCGATCTCATCCATGCCGCCCTTGAAAAGCTCGTGTTCTCGGAGGCTAAACCTCCGCATGCGGCCGAAACTCAAAAAACTCGCGAGGCGCTCGCGGCCTTTTACACGATGCAGGATTTCAAACCGCTTTGGACCGTGGACGGGCAACCGACACTCGCGGCCAAGACGATCGCCGGCCGCCTGAGCCACGCGCCGGACGATGGATTGGATCTCGTTTCCGTGCCCGATCTGCAAGCCAAAAGCGACGAAGAGCGGGTCAAGGCCGATATTGCCTTTTCAGAGGCCGTGATCGCTTATGGCCTCGAAGCGTCGGGCAATCGAGTCGATCCGAAAGCGATTTCGTCTCTGATCGGCGATAGGCCAGCGGTGGCCGAGCCTTTCGACATTCTTTCATCCGTCTACGCCGCGGGAGACGGTGCGGGAAACGTTCTTCTCAGCTTCAATCCGCCGCAAAAAGCCTATCGGGATCTTCGCGACAAACTCGCGGAAATGCGCCGCGAGAGAACGCCTGTCGCACGTCAGCCGATCCCGACGGGACCGGAACTGACGGTCGGCATGCGCGATCCGCGCGTCACATTGATTCGGGCGCGATTCGGCCTCGACGTTCAGCAGAGCTCTTCTTCCGAAGAACTCGTCTATGACACGCGAGTCGCCGCCGCCGTCGCCGGTTTCCAGAAAACCAATGGCCTGCCTGCCTCGGGCGTCCTGACGGCACGCACGATCGCGGCTTTGTCCGGCGGCCAGCCGTCGCGGCTTGAAAATGAAATCTTGGCGAATATGGAGCGCTGGCGCTGGATGCCGCGTGACATGGGTGAGACTTATATCGCCGTCAATGTTCCTGACTTCACCGTCTCCATCATCAAAGACGATCAGGTCTTGACGCGGCATCGCGTCGTCGTCGGCAAACCCGATACGCCAACGCCTATATTTTCCAATAAGATGCAATATTTAATCGTCAATCCTTATTGGAACGTACCGCAATCGATCATTCGCAAAGAGTTTTTGCCAAAGGCTGGCGGGGACCTCAGCTATCTCAGCGAGCATGGCTGGCAGGTGAGTTCGAATCACGGACAGCTGACCGTCCGCCAACCGCCCGGCGAGAAAAATGCGCTGGGCCGCATCAAGTTTTTATTCCCGAACGATTACGCGGTTTATCTGCACGATACGCCGTCGCGGGCGCTTTTCGCCTCGGCGAAGCGGGCCTTCAGCCACGGCTGCGTGCGCGTCGATCAGCCATTCAGTTTCGCTGAAACCGTGCTCAATCACTCCTGGAGCGAACAGAGGCTTAAAAGCCTGATCGGATCGTCGGAGCGCTATATCAATTTACCCGCGCCTTTACCGATTCATATTGAATATTTTACAACTTACGTCGACGAGGCCGGACGGCTTCAATTGCGCGACGACCTTTATGGCTACTCTCATAAAGTGAAAATCGCCCTTGGACTTGAAAGATAATCCGCGGCGCTCCTCTGTCATCTCGCCCGTTAAAACAGAGACTTAACCGAGCGATACCCAACGCCATCCATCCGCCGAATTTTACCTTTGATGAACCATTTGTTTCTATAACAAGAACAACGGGTTCGGATAGCGCCCCGATCCGGCCTGACACAGGTTTGCCATAATTAACCGCTTTCTTCCCGCCAATCGCGATGCTTAATTGGCGCCGTGGGGAGAACGGGGGATGCCGGTGCCGGATAGGCACGAGGTATTAACGGTTCTCGGTTTTAACAGTTCGGTGACGTTAACAACGAGCGGCGCAAGCCGTTTATCCGAAAACCGCGAGCCAGCATTTGCCTATAAAGCGCCCGGAAAAGGCCACCAAAAAGAGTGTGCGCACGCTCTTAGCGATAAGCGTCCTTTCATTCTGGGCCGGCTTATTTGCTCCGTCGGCCACAGAGACCGCTATCGCCAATGGCGATACACGGACGCTTTATCTTCATCACGCGCATCGGAATGAATCGATCGCGGCCACCTATCGCGTCAATGGCCATTACGACCCGGCGGTTTTGGAAAAACTGAATTATTTCCTGCGTGACTGGCGCAACGACGACCAGATCAATATGGACCCGCGCCTTTTCGATGTTGTTTGGGAAGTCTATCGCACCGCGGGCGCAAACGACGAGATCCAGGTTTTATCTGCCTATCGCTCGCCCGAAACCAACGCCATGCTGCGGCGCCGCTCCAGAGCCGTCGCGGAGCATTCCCAGCATATGCTGGGGAAGGCGATGGATACGACCATGCCCGATATGTCGATGGAGAAACTCCGCGAGATCGGCATGCGCATGCAGCGGGGCGGCGTTGGCTATTATCCGAATGCAAATTTCGTCCATCTCGATGTCGGCAGCGTCCGGCACTGGCCGCGCATGAGTTACGACCAGCTCGTGCGGCTCTTCCCGGACGGCAAGACAGTGCATATTCCGTCGAACGGGCAGCCTTTGGCCCGCTACGAGGAAGCCCGCGCTGAAATCGAAGCGAACGGCGGCATGGCGCCCACATTGGAAGAACCAAAATCGAAAGGCTTCTTCGCCTGGCTCTTTGGCGGGAGCAACGAGGACGATGCGGAAGAAGTGGCAGCTGCGGAAAGCAGCCGTCCAAGCCGCACGCGCGTTGCCCACGGTGCTCCGCCGTCTGCGCAGACAGAGACCGCGTCTTTTGTCGCCTCGGCCAATTCGCCAGCATCTCCGACTCTCGCTGAGCGCTATGGTGTCCGGCGCAACACACCTGATACCGCCGCAGCCAATCAGCCGGAGGCGAGCCAACCGGCCGCGGCTCAGCAAGCCGCAAGTCTTGTTCCAACCCCGCCCGTGCCACCGGTGCGCAAGCAGATTGAGGCCGACGCGTCTGCTTCGGACAATACCACTTCGGATAAAGACACTTCTGACAAAGACACCTATGGAAGCGTGCTTCCCATTCCGCCGCGTCGGCCGGGCGAACTTATGACATTCGCGTCGGTTCCCTTGCCGCCAGCGCGGCCCGCGCCCGCCGTGACATTTGCATCGCTTGCGCAAAACGACCCGACAGCTTCCATCCCATCAGCCGCTTCGCAGACTTCGGCGTCCAAGCCGCAAACAGCGTCTAAACAAGATACAATCGCAGCTTTGATATCGGTGCCTCAGACAGCGGCAACCGCCCCTGCCAAAATCGAGACAGCCAGTCTCGAGACGCCCAAAGCCGATTCGACCAAGTTCGCGCGCCCGCAACTTCCAGCCGTGATCACGCAAGGGCCGGACGGGGTCAGATCATCTCCCTCCGGTGTCTTGGCCTATGCGCCTGCTGCGGTCCCCGCTGCTTCCGCCTTAATGGCACCTTTGCCTGGCCTTCGTTCAGCCGCGCTTGGAAAAACCGGCAATCCTGCTTCGCGGGCGCTTTCAAACAACCGGCATTCGGCCATTGTTCCGGCGCGGCTCGACGGAAGCAATTTCCGCAGTCTGACAAGCGATACCGCTACCACGGAAACGGCCACGCAATCCATTCTCGGCCAAAGCGTTTACGGACTTCGCGCCGCTGCACGCATCGAGCCTGGCACGCTTTCAAATCATCTGTCGGCGAATTATGTCGCCCAATTTGCAAGCCGGGCGACGGACCTCGATACGGCGCATTTCAGCGGCTCCGCGGTTCAACCGCTTCCATCCGCCGCCGAAGCGCTTCAGCAAGTCGCAAGTTTTACCCGTTAAAGCATCAGATCCAAATTGGGATGCTGCGCGGTTTTTGAAACAAATCCGATGCGCGGAAAATGAAAGAAACATTCGAGCGCTTTCCGCTTGGGTGGACTCACCCAAGCGATAAGAATTCGCTCCAAATCAATATGTCGGAGCATGTTCTTTTCGCAAAACCGCGCACACTTTTGCGGAACATGCTCCAGAACGCTTTTTGGATTGTTAAAGCGCGCCCAGATTGAAGCCCATCCACTGGGCGGTCAGCAGCGCCATCCCGAAACCAAAGACGCAGATCGCCGCCGCGACTTCGATCAACCGTCCGAAAATAAGCGCGCGCGTTGAACCGGCACCCGCATAAGCCATCGCCGTTTTCTTTGCGAAAACAGCAAATGCCGCTAGGGCGCCGGTGGTAATGGCTGTGCCAAGCGACATCGCGAAGGCCGCGCCGATTCCGTATAAAAACATATCCTGCGCGAGCGCGAAAACCAAAACGAGGATCGCGCCCGAGCATGGCCTCGCACCCGCCGTCAGCACCGTCAGCAAAGCGCCTTTCCAAACGAAACCTTCGTCGAGCTGAGAGGCATCGAGGCCGTGGAAATGGCCGCAGTCAGCTCCATGAACATGGCCATCTATTTGCGCTTGGGCGGCGCCGCCATCGTCGGAAAAGAAAGCGGAGCTAACGCGGCCCATCGCCAATGACGAGACCCCGTTCGTTGCAAAGATTTGCTCGACAGGTGAGCACCGCCAGGCACTCCACGCTGCGAGAAAAGCCGCGCCTTTGCGCCAAAGCAGAACAGCGCCAAGGATGGCGATGCCTGCATAACTGACAGTTTCGAGAATACCCGTCGCGGCCGTTATGCGCTGCGCCGTAGCGTGGAAGATGAGCGCTGCGATGCCGATCACAGCGATAGCGACGAAACCTTGCAGCAAAGCCGCCAGCAGCGAGATCACCAAGCCGCGCCGCAAAGCCCTTTCATTCGAGACCATGTAAGACGCAACGACCGCCTTGCCGTGCCCTGGCCCCGCCGCATGAAAGACGCCGTAAGCAAAACTCACCGCGGCCAGATCCCAGCCAGCCGATGTATGATTTTTGATCGCATGCAGGGCCTGCGTCATCAAACGATAGAACGCGCTTTCCTGCGCGATGATCCAGGCGCCAAGGCCGCTCACATTGCCGACGGCCCCTTCATTGGCACCGACGGCGAAAGGATGATGAACGCCCTGTGCGAAGGCCGCCCCGCGAGGCAAAGCAACATATGCGAGACTATAGATCAGCGCGCTCACGCCCAATATGATGGCGGCCCTCGCGCTGACGCCTATTCGCGTTCGTAAAATGGCCTGTCTCAATCCCCGCCGCCTTTTTCGATCTGCGAAACTCTTGTTTTACGGACAGGCTATAATGATCCGATCGGCGAGTTTGACGCCGAAGTTCGTTCCAGGCGAAAGACCGCTGAAAAAAGCTTCCGATAATTTCTGCGATTCATTGGCCTGCAACGGATCAGCACCCAGCATGTTGGCGGAGCAGCCTTTTGGTGCATTGACGAGAGTCACGGGATCTTTCGGCTCGAAACTGAAAGCCACGAAATAAGCCGGATCGTAGACTTGCAACGAGAACGCCTTTTTAGCACTCGCGGGCGTTTTTAGCGGCAGGGTGAAATGCAAGACCACGCGCTTATCGTCCCGCACGTCGAGCCCGTAATCGATTGGCTCGGCGAAGACGACTTTCGCACCTGCTTCTTTGGCGTAGGTAAAGTCGTCGAACTCGGCGAGGGACTCGATATTGGTTTTAGCGAGCGGCGCTAGTTCCTCCGGTGCCGGTGGCTTTCCGTCTTTACCCAGCCCCTCGGTTGCGAAAGCCGAATACATCTCGTCGAACACCCAGGTGTTGCGAATGGCTTTGACCAAGCCAGTCTGGTCGAAGATGATTTCGGATCGCCCCGTGACCCAGACATGCGGATGTGCTTCGGCCCTTTGGGCGAGCGCCAGCCCGAAAACCATCGCCCCAACGATATGCCACTGCACCGTTAAAGCTCCGCTTAGCCCTCGTTGCCGCATCACGAATGTTTACCTTTTCTTTCACGGCCTCGCGAAACACGCCGTCCAAGCGCGGCATCTGCGCGATGAACGAACCAACTCCGGCTAAAGCAAGGCGCAGGTGCTGGAAGAAGAGATGTTTAAGCGGTTTTCCGTTTACAAATCCGCTTTTTAGGGATTTGCAACGCGTAAAGGAGGGTTAAGGCCGCCTTGTCTTTCTTTAATCGCTGCAAGCGATGATCACAGTTAATCCAAATGATTGGTTGATCTGGAGGGGCCTAGCACCTACCACGGTGACTGCGCCGCAAATCCGGCGATCAAACTAAGCTCTTGAGGCGGTCTCGGCTGGACGTTCCGGCCGCGTGCGGCAGGAGGACCAGGATGACGGACGCGGTCGACAGACCAATCGACATCGTCGGCGGAGATTCCTCTGCCATCTCGCTCGGCGATAAATACGATCTTGCCAAGCAGCGCATCTTTGTCTCGGGTCCGCAGGCCATCGTCCGGCTTTTGCTGATGCAAGCCGAACGCGATCGCAAAGCTG
>Ga0116230_10001666_pt1 | contig 21219 bp, 16 predicted proteins | sample S1TSphfallax_3_FD_88678 | JGI IMG/M metagenome (GOLD analysis project Ga0116230, IMG submission 88678) | Host-associated microbial communities from peat moss isolated from Minnesota, USA - S1T2_Fd - Sphagnum fallax MG | ecosystem: Host-associated > Plants > Peat moss > Unclassified | place... | reverse complement strand
GCCGAGGAGGTGGCGCGCACCTGATAGCCCGAGCGGCCGAGCGCTTGGGTCAGCACGGTGCGGATCGAGCGGTCGTCATCGGCGATGAGCACGGTCGGGAGCGTCATGATCTATTGTTTACTTTCGGCGGGTTCTTCGAAGACCGGCAGGTTAATGCGAAATTCCGTGCGGCCGGGCCGGCTGTCGACGTCGATGAGGCCGCCATGGTCGGCGACGATTTTGGCGACCAGCGCGAGGCCAAGGCCGCTGCCGGTGGCTTTGGTGCTGATGAAGGGCTCGAACAGATGCCGGCGGATGTCTTCGGGGATGCCGGGGCCGTTATCGCGCACGGCGACGAACAATGGCAGGTTGGCGCGGGTGCGGCCGGAGGAGGCGGAGAGGCGCACGCCGTGCTGGAACCCGGTGGCGAGGTGGATTTCGCCGTCCGGCCGGTCGGTGCCCGCGATCGCCTCGGCGGCGTTTTTCACGAGGTTGAGCAGGATCTGGATCAGCTGGTCGCGGTTGCCGTGCACATGCGGCAGCGAGGGATCGTAGGTCTCCACGAATTTTATGCGCGCCGCGAAGCCCGAGCCCGCGAGCTTGCGCACATGCTCCAGCACGCGGTGGATATTGACCGCCTGGCGCTCGAGTTTTTTCTCGCCGAAGGTTTCCATGCGCTCGACCATCGCGCGGATGCGGTCGGCCTCGTCGCGGATCAGGACGGCGAGCTCGCGGTCCTGCGGCGGGACGCTGGTTTCCAGCAGCTGGGCGGCGCCGCGGATGCCCGAGAGCGGGTTTTTCACCTCGTGCGCGAGGATGGCGGCCATGCCGGTGATGCTGCGCGCGGCGTTGCGGGCGGACATCTGCTGGTCGAGCGCGCGGGCCGCGGACTCGTCCTGCAGGGTGAGCACGATCAGCCCGGGGATTTCGACGAGGGGGGCGGCCTGGACCGAGCAGCCGCGCCGCGCGAGGCGGGGGCCATCGACGATGAGCGCGTGTTCGGCGACGGTGAGGCCTTCCTGCCTGGCGCGTTCGATCACCAGGAAAATCGGGTTGTCGAGCGGCAGCAGCTCGCTGAGCGAGGCGTTCACCAGCAGCGCCTTGGAGGAGCCGAAAAACTCCTCGGCCGCGTAGTTCACGGCGCAGATGACGTCGTTTTCGTCCAGCACGACGACGGCGTGCGGCAGTGCCGCCAGGATATGGGCGGGATCGAGACTGGGCGCGCGCGGCGGCCGCGGGGCGCGTTTGACCATCCCGAATGCGCGGCGAAACCCGCTCATGGCTTCATGCCGCTTCGGCCATATCGGCGGCGTGCGTCATCGCGTCGTCCTGGCGCACGAAGCCTGCCTCGATCAGCGGGTCGTAGAATGCGTCGATCAGGGCGACCACGTCCTCGCCGCGGTCGAGCCGGTTCATCTGTGCGCGGAAGGCGGCCGAGCCGCGCAGGCCATGCGAGTACCAGGCGACATGCTTGCGGGCGAGCCGCACGCCCCCCCGCTCGCCGAAATGCGCCAGGATATGGGCGTAGTGCCCGCGCAGGATGGCCTTTTGTTCGGCGAGCGCCGGTGCCGCGGTCAGCGTTCCGGTCCGCAGGTAGTCTGCGACCTGCTTGAGGAACCACGGGCGGCCATAGGCGCCGCGCCCGATCATCACGCCATCGGCGTTGGAACGGCGCAGCGCCTCGGCGGCGCGCGCCTCGCTCGTGATGTCGCCGTTCACGATCACCGGGATGCCGACCGCGTCCTTTACCCGGGCGATGAAATCCCAGTCGGCGCTGCCCTCGTAGAATTGCTGGCGCGTGCGGCCATGCACCGTGATCATGGTGATGCCCTCGGCCTCCGCAATGCGAGCGAGGGCCGGCGCGTTCAGGCTGTCGCGGTCCCAGCCCATGCGCATTTTGAGTGTCACCGGCACGTCCACCGCGCGCACGGTCGCCCCCAGAATCCGCCCGGCGAGCGCTTCGTCGCGCATCAGCGCGGAGCCGGCCTGCTGCCCGACCGCCACTTTTTTAACCGGGCAGCCGAAATTAATGTCGATAAGGTCGGCACCCTGCGCGACCGCGATTCGCGCGGCCTGCGCCATGGCGTCCGGCTCGCAGCCGGCAAGCTGTACGGCGGAGGGGCCGCCGCCGGCGACGACCTCGGCCATGCGCATGGTGTTGCGGTTCTCGCGCACCATCGCCCAGGACGCGATCATTTCCGAAACGACCAAGCCGGCACCAAGGGATTTCGCGACGGCGCGGAACGGCAGGTCGGTCACGCCGGAAAGTGGCGCGAGGATCACGGGGGTGGGTAGCGTCACCGCGCGGGGGCCGCTGCCAAGCGTGATCGGTTTGATGAGAGGGGTGCCTGCGGAACTGCTCATGATTTGGGCAAACTACCGCCCCGTCGCGCGCTGCGCAATCGCTGAGGGGGAGGGAACGAAAGACTAGTTTTTGTGGACGAAGAGCCCTCGCGCGGGCGTCAGAACTTTGGGTGATGCGAATGGCGGCCTTCCGGCATTCAATGCCAGAGGTTTTTGCGGCTTTTTTTCGAAGATGAAGCCCTTGCTTCTCCTCTCCATCTCATTAGAGAGACCGCATGATCCCCCGTATCGGCACCGGCTTTGATGTTCACGCAATGGCGCCTGATCGCCCGATGATCCTCTGCGGCGTCACCGTGCCGCATGAGCTCGGGCTCGCCGGCCACTCGGACGCCGATGTCGGCATTCACGCGCTGTGCGACGCCATTTATGGCGCGCTCGCCGAGGGCGATATCGGCCGGCATTTCCCGCCCTCCGAGGACACGTGGAAGGACGCTGACAGTGCGCGGTTTCTGCGCCACGCGGCGGAGCGGATTGCGGCGCGCGGCGGGCGGCTCTCCAATGCCGATGTCACGATCATTTGCGAGCGCCCGAAAATCACGCCGCACGCGCCGGCGATGCGCGCCCGCCTGGCCGAGCTTCTCGGCGTCGAGATCGGGCTGATTTCGGTAAAGGCGACGACGACCGAGCGGCTCGGCTTTACCGGCCGTGGCGAAGGCATTGCGGCGCAGGCCGCGGTGATCGTTCTGTTGCCTGAATAAGCGGGCCGCAGGTGCCGGCGATGACCGGCAGCATCGTGCAGGGAATTGGCGAAATTCTACCGCGCGCTATGAAAAAAGCTTCATTCCACCTGCGATTTAGCATTGCTGCACTGCGGAAAATTTAGTTGCGGCACCGCGTATCAGAGGGCTATATGATGATCAGTAGGATGAGCGTGCTCTCCTACTTTCTTGGACGTTTCCTCCCTAAACTTGGCGGCGCTTTATGCGCCGCCTTTTTTTTAGCCCCTATTTGCCAGCAAGAAATTTCGTCGGGATGATGCTGGGTGCGCCGGCCAGCATCGGCACGAAGCGAGCCGCGGCTTCGTTGAAATGCTTCGACGCCATATGCGCATCCACCGCCGCCTGGTCCTTATAGACCTCAAAGAAGTGGAAATCGCCGGCCTGCGCAGGGTTTTCGTGCAGCATGTAGTGCACGACGCCTGGCTCCTTGATCGACTCGGCAACCAGGCCGTGCAGGATTTCGCGAACTTCGTCGGCTTTTCCGGGCGCAGCGGTCCCGTGGGCAAACACATGAACTTCTGACATGGCGTGTTCCTCTGGTTTATTTATTTAGCAAGGGAGAGCGTAGCGGAACGCGAAGGGAAGGACTACTTTTTGTGAACAAAAAGTAGCAAAAAAACTTTATTAATTTAGTCCAAACGCTTTGGCCGTTGATCGCCGATGGCCGAGAGGCGTAAAGTTTTTTGCTTCTCTTTAACCAAAAAAGAAGTTCTTTGTTGCCTGGACGGCCACCAGAACGGCTCCAGAAAGTGGGGGGCTTCTGTTGCCCGGTGCCCCCCGAACCGCGCTTAGCTACTGTTTAGGCAGCGACCGCGAATGCAACGTTGTTATCGTTCGCATTTGTAATATAGCCCGATAACGGCGGTACAATGCCGGGCAAAAGATGGGTCTTTACCACGCGTGTCGAGTCTGTTTCGCCCCCATAGGTCCAAGCACCCCGATGACGTAGCGCTACGTCTAAATCGGGCCGCTTGGAATATGGTGGAGGCGCCGGGTACTGCCCCCGGGTCCACAACGTTTATTCCACGCATCGTTTATCGCCATAGCCGGCAAGCCAGCATGGCCAATATAGGCAAGTCCGGCGGGATGTGAAAGAGAGGTGGCTATGACCCTGACGCCCGAGCAGCAGACCGAGATCGAAACCGCCCGCGCCGCCGCCCATTCCACCCGCCGCGCCACCGTGCCGGCTCTGGAAGAGCTGCTGTTCACCGCCTTGCCGGTGCTGGACCACGGCTTCGTCCGGGTCGTCGACTACATGGGCGACGACAACGCCGTGGTGCAGGCAGCGCGGGTCTCGTACGGCCGCGGTACCCGCAAAACCACCGAAGACGAAGGGCTCATCCGCTACCTGATGCGCCACTACCACTCGACACCGTTCGAGATGTGCGAAATCAAATACCATGTGAAACTGCCGATCTTTGTCGCCCGGCAGTGGATCCGGCACCGCACCGCGAACGTGAACGAGTACTCGGCCCGCTACTCCATCATGGACAAGGACTTCTACATCCCGTCGCCGGAAAACCTCGCGACACAGTCAGCCAGCAACCGGCAGGGGCGGGGGGACGTGCTGGACCCGGAAACCGCCGCGCGCGTGCTGGCGCTGCTGCGGGCGGACGCCGAGCAGACCTATGACCACTACGCCGAAATGCTGGACGAGGAGGGAATCGGCCTGGCGCGTGAGCTGGCGCGGATGAACCTGACGCTGAATACCTATACCCAGTGGTACTGGAAGACTGATCTGCACAATCTGTTCAATTTCCTGCGGCTGCGGGCGGACGCGCACGCGCAGTACGAAATCCGCGTCTACGCGGAGGCGATGCTGGAAACGGCCAAAGCCTGGGTGCCGCTGTCCTACGCCGCGTTCCGCGACTACCGGCTGGGCGCGGTGACGTTCTCGGCGAAAATGCTGGACGTGCTCAGGGCCATGCTGGCAGGCGAGTCCCCGTCGCCGGAAGAGAGCGGGTTGTCGAAGCGCGAATGGGCGGAGATGATGGGAGCGCTCGGTAGGAAGGACGGTACGTAAGCGCTTCTCGTGTGAACAAAGAAGCAAAAAAACATTATAACTCAAGGCCATGGGCGGCAGCATCGCCACAGCCCATGACCCAAAGTCCCAAAGTTTTTTTGCTACTTTTTGTTCACAAAAAGTAGCTTCTTACTTTCCCTTACCGACTATTCCGCTGCCCAAACATCTGCAGCAGGAACATGAACAGGTTGATGAAGTTGAGATACAGCGTCAGCGCATCGTACACGCTCCGCTTGCCCGCCATCTGCACGCCATAGGACGAGCCATATTGCAGGTAGCTGACCTTGATCCGCTGTGTGTCATAGGCCGTGAGCCCCACGAAAATCACCACGCCGAGAATGCTGACCGCGAACGCGATAGCCGGTGAATGCAGGAACATGTTCACCAGCATTGCGACGATGATGCCGATCAGGCCCATCATCATGAAGCTGCCGACGCTCGTGAGGTCACGCTTGGCCGTATAGCCGTACAGGCTGGTGGCGCCGAACATCGCCGCGGTGATGAAAAAGACCTCGGAGATCGACGTCTGCGTGTAAATCACGAACAGGCTCGTCAGGCTGGCGCCCATCGCCGCGCAAAACACCCAGAACAGGGCCTGGGCCGCCGTCGTCGAGAGCTTGTTGACGCCAAAACTCAGCACCATCACAAACACGAGCGGCGCAAAAATGGCGATGTCAGCCAGAATGCTCGGGTGCATCACATAGCCGTACGGCGTCTGCACCGTCGGATAAAATGCGTTCATCAGAGCCGGCGTGTGCGAAATCGCGAACGCCACCAGCCCGGTGAGAACCAGACCCGAAGCCATCCAGTTGTAAACACGAAGCATGTAAGCGCGCAGGCCCTGGTCAAGAACCGCGCTGCTGCCGGCCGCGGCATAGCCGGCTCGCGCCGTGCGATACGAGTTGCCGTTAGGGTTGTAAGCCATGGAATTTCGCTCCTAAAAGTGGCTGTTTGGCCACACTATCCATAATAACATCATTTGCGCCTTTTGTAGACATTTCAAGAGACGGCGTTGGCGCGTGCGTTTCAAGTAAGGAAGGCTCGGGGGCGCCGCCCCCTGGACCTCCGCGAAGGGCTCAGCCCTTCGAGACCCTGGACCTTATTCCTGGATTCCAAAGGCGAGAATTTGGCGGGGTTCCAAGGGGCAGAACCCTTGGCCTTACTTACTTAGCGCCTCCACCAACCCCGTTTCTTCTCGACGACAGGCGCGTCGGTGCCAATGACGATTGGTTTGACCAGCGGTTCGGGCTCCGTGGGCGTGGCTTCGGCTTCGGTGGCGATGGGCTCGGGGGCCGGTTCCTCGGGTGTTTCGGCTATGGCTTCTGGCGCCTCGGGCAGCTCTGGCGTTGGTTCGGCGGCGGCGGCGCGGGCTGCGGCGCGGGCGGCACGGGCTTCGGCTTCGGCTTGTTCGGCGGCTTCGAAGATGTCGGCGACGTTGGCGTAGACGGGTTCGGCGGTGGCGGGGGCGGGGGCCTCGGCGGGTGGTGTGTCTTCGCCTTCGCCACGGCGGCGGCGGCCACCGCGGGCGCGGCGGCGGCGCGGGGCGGGCTCTTCTTCGGCGGCGGGTGTGGCATCGGGTTCGCCGAGTTCGGCGGCGAGCACGAGGTCCATCTCTGAGGGCGTTTCCGCCGCAGGTTCGGCCGGCATCGTGTCGGTCTCAGAGGTTTCGGAGGCTGTCTGCGCGTTGTCGGCGTTGTCGGCCGACGGGGGGGCGCCCTCGGTGCCGGCATCCGGGCGCCGCTTGCCGCGGCGGCGGCGGCGGCGGCGCTTGCGCTCGCCTTCCTCGGCGGTGTCGTTCGCGTTCGGGGCGTCGGCCTCCGACTCGCTCTCCTCGTCTTCGGCCTCCGGCGCCTCCAGCACGGCGGCGGCGGCCGGCCGGTCATGGCTGATCGCGCTCGCGTAGGAGTGCGGGGCGGCGACGGGTGCGCTCGCGGTCTGTGCCTTGATCTTGTCGATCCGGAAGTTCGTGCCGGTCATCGTGGCATCGGGCGTGAAGATCACCCGCATCGCGTAGCGCGCCTCGATCGCCGAGAGCCGTTCGCGTTTGTGGTTGAACAGATAGAGCGCGATTTCGGTCGGCAACACGACCGAGATTTCGGCGGCGCGGAATTTGCCACCCTCATCCTCGATCGCGCGCAGGATGTGCAGGGCGGCACTTTCGGGACTGCGGATATGGCCCATGCCGGCGCAATGCGGGCAGGTGACGAGCGAGGCCTCGGCGAGCGAGGGGCGCAACCGCTGGCGGCTCATCTCCATCAGCCCGAAATGGCTGATCGAGCCGACCTGGATGCGCGCGCGGTCGTTTTTCAGCGAGTCCTTAAGCTTGCGCTCGACCGCCGCATTGTTCTTGCGGCTCTCCATGTCGATGAAGTCGATCACGATCAGGCCCGCAAGGTCGCGCATACGCAGCTGCTTGGCGACCTCCTCGGCGGCTTCCAGGTTGGTGCGCACCGCGGTGTCCTCGATGCTGCGCTCGCGCGTCGAGCGGCCGGAGTTCACGTCGATCGCGACCAGTGCTTCCGTCTGGTTGATGACGATATAGCCGCCCGAGCGCAGCTGGACGATCGGGTTGAGCATGGCGTCGAGCTGTGCCTCGACCTGGTGCTTGGCGAAGAGCGGCTGGCCTTCGGTCCAGAGCCGCACCTTTTTCGCGTGGCTCGGCATCAGCATGCGCATGAAATCGCGGGCGGCCTGGAAACCCTCCTCGCCGTCGACCAGCACTTCCTCGACATCGCGGGTATAGACGTCGCGGATGGTCCGCTTGATCAGGCTGGCTTCCTCGTAGATGAGGGCCGGGGCGGTCGATTCCATGGTGCGCTCGCGGATATCATCCCACAGGCGCAGCAGGTATTCGCAGTCGCGGGTGATTTCGGGTTTCGGCCGGTTGGCGCCGGCGGTGCGCACGATCAGGCCCATGCCCTCCGGCACGTCGAGCTCCGCCATCGCCTCTTTCAGGCGGCGGCGGTCAGCGACCGAGGTGATTTTGCGCGAGACGCCGCCGCCGGAAGGCGAGTTCGGCATCAGCACGGAGAAGCGTCCGGCGAGCGAGAGGTAGGTGGTGAGCGCCGCCCCTTTGTTGCCGCGCTCCTCTTTCACCACCTGGATCAGCATGATCTGGCGGCGGTGGATAACCTCCTGGATTTTGTAGTTGCGCAGGAAGCGCTGGCGCTGCCGGCGCTCGCGGGCTTCGGCGGCGTCATCACCGTCGCCGCCGAGGCTCTCGGGCGGCGGCAGTTCGGGGCCGGTTTCGGCCTCGAGGATTTCACTGCCGTCGACCGGCTCGATATGCGGGGAGCCTTCGGCGGAATCCTGGTATTCGGTCTCGCTCTGGGCCGGTTCCGTCGCGGCGGTGAAATCACCCTCCTCGGCGGCCGGGGCGGCATCAGGGTCGGGGCCGAATGCGGCGGTATCGGCGCTGCCGGTGCCGGCGTGCAATGTGTCGGGTGCGGGCTGCGGTGATGCGGCGGCGTCCTCGTGCGCGTGCTCGTCAGCAACGATCAGGGGGCCGCCGGCATAGTCCAGGGTTGGCTGCTGGTCTTCGCTTTCGCCGGGCGGGCTCAAAGCTTCATCCGGCGGCGGTGCAGCCATGATCTCGATCGGCTTGATCTCGAGCGCCTGCGCCGTTTCCACGCGCTCGGGCGTGCGCGGGGCCTGGTTGCGCGCGGATTTGTGCCGGTGCGCGTCGGGCTCCGGCTCGTCGTCTTCCGCCGCCGCATCCTCGGCCTGCTGCGCCAGCAGGCGCTTCCGGTCGGCGACGGGGATCTGGTAGTAATCAGGATGGATCTCGCCGAAGGCGAGGAAGCCGTGCCGGTTGCCGCCGTATTCGACGAACGCGGCCTGCAGGCTGGGTTCGACGCGAATGACTTTCGCTAAGTAGATATTGCCTTTGATCTGCTTGCGGTTGGCCGTCTCAACGTCGAAATCCTCAAGCCGGGAGCCGTCCAGTACCACCACGCGCGTCTCTTCCGCGTGGCTGGCGTCGATTAACATTTTTTTCGTCATAAAACGCAAAACTCCGATGCGCGGCGTCAGCGGACGGCGTTGAGGCACAAATGGCGCTCAAGGCCGCGACACCGCGATTTATGGTTGGGGAAAGGTGAACGGACCGGACATGCGGCGCCAAAACCAAAGTTTGAGAAGATAATCTGGTCGGCGGAGCGGTCATCGGTCCTTGATCTCGTCGGCCAGGTTTTGAGGCCCGGCCATGTGGTGATTGGGGCATTCGCACGGCGGTATCAGCCATGGCTGGCCAACGCTCTTGTTCGAACACCTGAGGTTGGTGATGACGGAAATAAGGCGGGTCCGCAAGGGGCTTGTCCCACGCAACCTTTACCGGCAGTTTGCTTTACCAAATTGTAACGGGTGTCCTGTGGGCAAGCTCGGTTGTGTCGCGATCGTTCGAAACGAGGAGCGGCATATCGCCGAGTGGCTGGTCTGGCAGTTCCTCGTCGGCTTTGACAGCGTCATCCTGTTCGACAACGCCTCAACCGACGCGACCGCCGCCATCGCCCGCGCGCTGAGCCCGCGCCTGGACGTGCGGGTGTTTGACTACCCGAACAGCCAGCCGGACTTTCAGGTCGCCGCCTACCGGCTTGCCGTGCATGCGGGGCGCGCGGAGTTCGCCTGGCTGGCGTTTTTCGACACTGACGAGTTCCTGTGCCTTGATCCCGGCCTGTCGTTGCGCGCCAGGCTGGCCGCGCGGCCCGAAGCCGCGATCGCGATCCCATGGGCGATGTTCGGCGCCGCCGGCCACCGCGAGGTGCCGCCCGGGCTGATCATCGAGGCGTTCACCCGCCGCGCGCCGGACGATTTTCCCCCCAACCGGCACATCAAATCCATCGTCCGGCCGGCCCGGGTGCGGGACTGCCTGAACCCGCACGCCTTCACCGTGGACGGCGCCTATGTGGACTTGTGCGGCCAGCCCGTCACCTGGCAGTATTTTCCAGGCTATCTCGATGCGCCGCCTTGTTATGCCGGCGGCCGGCTCCATCACTACTTCACGCGGTCCTGGGCGCACTGGCAGGCCCGCCTCGCGCGCGGCCATCCGGCGATCATCCGCACCGAGGCCGAGTTCCACGAGAACGATCGCAACGAGATCGCCGATGAGCGCGCCGCCCGCCACGCGCCCAAAATCAGACGCCTGCTTGCCGGCGGCCCGCTCGCCAGGCTGCGCTTCATCATCGTCGCCTGCGCCCGCTGGGAGCAGGATTTCATCGTCGAATGGCTCAACTACCACCGCGCCATCGGCTTCTCGCACGTCTTTCTCTACGGCAACGACGACGACCCGGCCCCGCTCTTCGAGCGGCTACTGCCTTTCACCCAGGGCAGCGACCCGTTCGTGACGCTGCGCCACCACCCGCGCCAGGGCGAGCAGTTCGAGATGTACGCGCATGCTCTGCGCCACGCGCTGCCGGCCGGCGACTGGGTCGCCTTCCTCGACATCGACGAATTCCTCCGCCTGCCGCCGCGCGAAACCATCGGCCAGTTCACCGCCCGCTTTCCCGGCCACATCGATTGCATCCTGTTCAACTGGGTGTTCTTCGGCCCGAACGGCCATGCCACCGCGCCGCCAGGCAACGTCCTCGCCAACTTCACCCGCCGCGACGCGGAGCTCCACCCGTTCACCAAATACGTCGCGAAAACGGCACTTGTGCGGGAAATCAGCCTCGGCGACCACCACCGCGCGCACAGTTTCTGGCACGAGATCGGCACCAAGCTGGATTTTCCGGTCAATACGGTGAACGCGCTCGGCGAGGACATGCGGGACTATTACGTGCGCTTTGGCGCCGCGCGGTCTTTCGTGAACGAGCCCAAGCGCCGCGAGCGCCTGCTGGAAACCGCCGTCATCCACCACTACGCCTTCCGCGGCGAGGATGCGTTCCGGACCCGGAGCGCGCGCGGCCTGGCGGGCGATTTCGCGGAACAGACGCTATGGCGCGATATCGCGGACGGGCCGTATTTTCAGGATTATCTGCGGGGGTTCAATGCCGTGGAGGATGACCGGCTGGCGCAATTCTGGCGGGCGTATTGTGACAGGGCCGGCAAGCAAGCGCTGCTTTTTTGAAAAAACGCAAAAAATTTCGCGCCGCTGGGCCAGGGGCTTTGGCGCTGTGACAGCCCATGGCCGAAAGTCATAACGTTTTTTTGCTACTTTTTGTTCACAAAAAGTAGTGCTTGCTTGTCCCTTGCCTTCAACCCGCCCCATGCGGCATCACCATCCCATAACAAATCACCATCTCATAATAAAAGGAGACCCGGATGTCCGAAGCGCGAACCCATGCCGGCGGCCTCAGCGTCGCCACCGTCCTGCACGATTTCATCGTCAACGAGGCGCTGCCCGGCACCGGCCTTGAGGCCGGCGCGTTCTGGCGCGGCTTTGCCGAACTCCTGGGGACATATTCGGCCACCAACGCCCAGCTGATGGCCAGGCGCGACGAGATCCAGGCCCGGCTCGACGAATGGCATATCGCCCATAAGGGCCAGCCGCATGACGCCAGCGCCTACCAGGCGTTTCTGCGCGAGATCGGCTACCTGCTGCCCGACCCGGCGCCCTTCACGGTCGATACCGCGAACGTGGACGACGAGATTGCGAAAATCGCCGGCCCGCAGCTGGTCGTGCCCGTCAACAACGCCCGCTACGCGCTGAACGCCGCCAATGCGCGCTGGGGCAGCCTGTATGACGCGCTGTACGGCACGGATGCAATTGCGGATGCGGACGGCGCTGCCCGCGGCGCCGGTTTCAACAAGGTCCGCGCCGCCAAAGTGGTCGCGCGCGGCCGGGCGTTGCTGGATGCGAGCTTTCCGCTCGCCCAAGGCAGCCATGCCGATGCGGCGGCCTACCGGGTGAAGAACGGCCATCTCGCCGTCACCCTGAGCAACGGCGAAACCGGTCTGAAGGACGGCGCGCAGTTCGTGGGCTACCGCGGCGAGCCGTCCCAGCCCACCGCCATCCTGCTGAAGAACCACAATCTGCACGCTGAACTGGTGATCGACCCGCAGAACCCGATCGGCCGGGACGATGCCGCCGGGGTTGCCGATATCCTCCTCGAATCCGCCGTCAGCACCATCTGCGACTGCGAGGACAGCGTCGCCGCGGTGGATGCCGCCGACAAGGTGGAGGTGTATCGCGCCTGGCTCGGCCTGATGCAGGGCACGCTGAGCGCGCCCGTCGAGAAGGGCGGCAAAACCTTCGAGCGCAAGCTCAATCCGGATCGCGTGTATACCGCTCCGGACGGCAAGAGCGAGCTCACTTTGCATGGCCGCTCGCTGCTGCTGGTCCGCAATGTCGGCCACCATATGCTGACCGACATGGTTCGCCTGCCGGATGGTGCCGAGGTGCCGGAGACCGTGCTGGACGCGGTGCTGACCTCGCTGATCGCAATGCATGACCTGAAGGCGCGGCACAATTCGCGGGCGGGTTCGGTCTATATCGTCAAGCCCAAGCTGCATGGGCCAGAGGAGGTCGCCAACGCCAACGCGCTGTTCGGCGCCGTCGAGCAACTGCTGCACCTGCCCGCCAACACATTGAAAATGGGCATTATGGATGAGGAACGGCGCACCAGCGCCAACCTGAAGGCCTGCATCGCCGCCGCCAGATCGCGCGTCGTCTTCATCAATACCGGCTTCCTCGACCGTACCGGCGATGAGATCCACACCTCCATCGAGGCCGGGCCCTTTCTGCGCAAGAACGACATCAAGGGCGAGCCGTGGATCAAGTCCTACGAGGACCGTAACGTGGATTTCGGCTTGGAATGCGGACTGCAGGGCCGCGCGCAGATCGGCAAGGGCATGTGGGCGGCACCCGACATGATGGCGGCGATGCTGGAGCAGAAAATCGCCCACCCGCGCGCCGGCGCCAACACCGCCTGGGTGCCGTCCCCCACCGCCGCCACGCTGCACGCGCTGCACTACCACGCGGTCGACGTCGCGGCCCGGCAGGATGAGCTGAAAAGCCGCGCGCCCGGTAAACTCGGCGACCTGCTGACCATTCCGCTCGCCGACCGGCCGAACTGGAACCCGCAGGAGGTGCAGCAGGAGCTGGACAATAACTGCCAGGGGCTGCTGGGCTATGTCGTGCGCTGGATCGACCAGGGGGTCGGCTGCTCGAAGGTGCCGGACATCCACGATGTCGGGCTGATGGAAGACCGCGCGACGCTGCGCATTTCGTCCCAGCACATCGCCAACTGGCTGCACCACGGCATCGTCACCAGGGCGCAGGTGATGGAGACGCTGCAGCGGATGGCGGTGGTGGTGGATAAGCAGAACGCCGGGGATGCCGCCTACAAGCCGATGGCGCCGGGTTTTGACGGCCCGGCCTTCAAGGCGGCGCTGGACCTGGTGTTCGAGGGGCGGACGCAGCCGAACGGATATACGGAGTTTATTTTGACGCGGCGGCGTCGGGAAGCAAAGGCGGGACGGTAAGTAAGCGCTTCTTTTGTGAACAAAAGAAGCAAAAAACTTTGTTGATTTGGGTCAGGGGCCTTTGCGTCGTCATCACCCATGGCCCCAACTTGCAAAGTTTTTTTGCTACTTTTTGTTCACAAAAAGTAGTGCTTACCTTCCTCGCTTCATACTAGCGCACCGGTATCGTCACCGGCGCGAAAACCGGCGCGCGGCGGGGGAGCGGCGGGGGTATCTGGCGGCAGCAAATGATCCAGTACGGCAGCACAACCAGCACGGTCCACATGAAATTCAGCGCGAGCTCGGCGTGCCGCTCGATCGGCCACTGGAAGGGGAAGACCGCGAGGTCGAACAGCCAGGCGGTGCGCCAGAGCAGCCCGGTCGCCCGAGCTGCCGGCATCAGCATCGCCCGTTTCGGCTCGCGCGCCTCGTGCACGCGCACCTGCAGGTAGGTCGCGATCACCATGATGCCGAGGCAGAGCGTGTCCTGGTAGAAATCCGAGCTCGGGAAGACGTCGAACCGGTGCAGCCAGATGATGCCCGTGCCGGCGCCAAGCCCGATGAACGCCTTCGCGACCGTGTAGACCGGTATGCCCAGGTGCCAGCCGGCGAGGTTGATCACCGGCTGCAGCACGCGGTCGATGATGAAATCATCGACGGCTTTCGCGATGGTGACGAGTTTGCTGGCCAATGCCACTCCCCGGAGGTTGCAACCGAAGTTAATGTCGGACGTCCAGGGCCCTTCGTAAAGAGCTATTTGCTTTATCGAGTCTTGTACGCGCGGCGGACGGGCTGAGCCCCTGGCGCAGCATCAGCACCGCGGTCTTCACGTGGTAGCCGCAGGCAGCCAGGGCGGTCTCGGCCGCTTCATCCTCGACCGCGGCCAGGGTCGCGGTCATGCGGATCGCGCGCCGGCGGAGTTTGGCGTTGGTGGCGCGCATATCGACCATGTAGGGGCCAAAAACCTTGCCCAGACGGATCATGATGGTCGAGGACAGGATGTTGAGCGCGATCTTCTGGGTGCTGCCGGCCGAGAGCCGGGTGGAGCCCGCGATGATTTCGGGGCCGGAGGCGATGGCGACGGCGATGTCCGCGGCGAGGGCCAGCGGCGCGCCGGGATTGTTGGTGATGGCGCCGGTGAAAGCGCCTTGTCCGCGGGCGTGGCGGATGGCGGCAAGCGTGAACGGCGTAGCGCCGGAGGCGGCGATGCCGACCACGGCGTCGGCGGCGGTGAGCCCCGCTTCGTCCAGGGCTGTTCGGGCCGCACCTGCATCGTCCTCCGCCCCTTCGGCCGCGTAACGGAAGGCGTCCGGGCCGCCCGCGAGGAGGGGGATGATGACGCCTTCGGGGATGCCGAAGGTGGGGCCGCACTCGACCGCATCCAGCAGGCCGAGCCGGCCGGAGGTGCCGGCACCCGCGTAGAACAGCCGCCCGCCGGCCTGCATGCGCGCGGCGATGGCGGCGGCCATGGCGGCGAGCGCCGGTGCGGCGGCGGCCAGCGCCCGCTGTGCGGCGGCCTCCTGCGCCAGGAACATGTTCACGATGGCAAGATCATCGCGCTCGTCGAGATCGTGGAGGTCGGCCCGCGCGTGCTCTGTGCCTCTGGACGCGGGTTTTTCCGGGGCGGCGATGCCGGCGGTCCATACCTGGCGGACGGTGAAATCATCGTTCCACCAGATGAGATCGGCGCGCGCGCCGGGCGCGATGCAGCCGATATCCGCGCGGCCGAGTGCCGCGGCGGGGCGTGCGGTCGCGGCCGACAGGGCGGTTTCGGGCGCCACACCGGCCGTGATCAGCCGCCGGATGCCCTCGTCCAGCGTGATGCCGGCACCCGCGATCGTACCATCCGCGCGCAACCCCACGCCGTCCGGGCCAAGGGTGACTTCGGCGCCCCCGAATGTGGCCGCCTCACCCTGGGCGAGCCCGGCGATGACGATGGAGTCCGTGACGGCGATGGCGCGCGGGCAGGCGGCGAAGGCAAGTGCCAGGACCATCGGGTCGACATGCAGGCCATCCGCGATCAGGCAGGGTGCGACTCGCGGGTCGGTCAGCGCGACGCCCGGCGCGCCGGGGGCGCGGTGGGCAAGGCGGGACTGGGCGTTGAAGACATGCGTGACGAGGCGCGCCCCGGCGTCGATCCCGGCCACCATCTGTGCTGCGGTGGCGTCCGTATGGCCTAGGGACACCGCGATGCCGGCGGTGGCCAGGCGGGCGATGGCGGGCAGCGCGCCGGGCAGCTCCGGGGCGAGGGTGATCAGCCGCAGCACGGCGGCCATGTGCGGGTCGGCCAGCAGCGCGTCGATCGCGTCGGCGGTTGGGGTGGCCAGATAGGCGGCGAGATGCGCGCCGCGCCGGGCGGGGCTCAGGAACGGCCCCTCCAGATGCAGCCCGATGATCGCCGGGTGCCGGGCCTGCGCCGCCCGCACCCGCGCGGCCGCCTCGAATATATCGGCCATCGGCGCGGTGATGACCGTGGGCAGCACGCCGGTGACGCCATGGGCCGCGAGATGCTTTATATAAGAGTCCCACTCATCTGGATCTGCCGTCGCACAATCCACCCCGAACGCGCCGTTATTGTGCAGGTCGATGAGCCCGGGGCTCAAAAACCCGTGGGTGAGCCGGATATCGGCCTGCGCGTCCGGCGGCAGCAGCTCGACGATGCGGCCTTGTTCGATCCGAACGGCGCCGGGGCCGCTGAAACCGGTACCCATAAAGAGTTTGGGCGCGGAAATGATCATGGAAACGCCGGCATGGTGCCGGGTGAGGGATTTGAACCCCCGGCCTTCGGTTTACAAAACCGCTGCACTACCACTGTGCTAACCCGGCGCGGCGCCACCCTTATCATAAACGCCCAGCCCTTCCACCCCTTGATCCGCATCCCAAGCCCGGTCTATATGCGGCCTCCGGTTCAGGGGCCATAGCTCAATTGGTAGAGCGTCTGCATGGCATGCAGAAGGTCAGCGGTTCGATTCCGCTTGGCTCCACCAACCTTCCGCACACGATGTAATCAGGCGACCGTCAGCTTCACGTCCACCGTCTTGTGGATGGCGTTCGAATACGGGCAGACGATGTGCGCCTTTTGGACCAGATCCTCGGCCACCGCCTTCTCGACCCCCGGCACCGTGATGGTGAGTGCCGCCGTGATGCCGAAACCCTCGCCGTCATCGCGTGGGCCGATACCGATATCGGCCTCGACCTTGGTCTCCGGCGACAATTTCACGTGCTCCTTGCCGGCCACGACTTTCAGCGCGCCGAGGAAGCAGGCCGAATAGCCGATCGAGAACAGCTGTTCGGGGTTGGTGCCCGCCCCGCCATCGCCGCCGAGCTCCTTCGGCGTGCTTAGCTGAACCGAGAGCTTGCCATCATCCGTGGCGCCCTCGCCGGTGCGGCCGCCGGTGGCGTGGCCGTGCGCGTGGTAGAGTGTTTTCATTTTATCCCTCCTTTTGGTGTTGCGTTAGCTGCATGTAGCGACGCGGGGGGAGGAAGGAAGCGCTTCTTTTTGGAAAAAAAGAAGCAAAAAACTTTCGGCCCGGGACCATGGGTGCGAGCGCCGCCACAGCCCATGGCCCACATAAATCAAGTTTTTTTGCTACTTTTTGTTCACAAAAAGTAGCACTTCTTCACCCTAAACCCTTACAAAACCGCGCTATGCGCGCCGTCGCCCGGTCGAGAATGTCTAAGGACGCAGCCGTCGAAATGCGTATGAACGGACTCATCGCGAACGCGCTGCCCTGCACGACCGCGACATGCGCCTCGTCCAATAAGGCAGCGGCAAAATCCGCGTCGGTGGCGAGGTGTCGCCCGCCCGCCGTGGTTTTGCCGAGGCACCCGGCGATGCCGGGAAACACATAGAACGCGCCCTCGGGCCGGTGGCAGGCGATGCCGGGGATGGCGTTGAGCCGATCGACCACGAGGTCGCGGCGCGCCTGATAGGCGTTTGCCCGTTCCGCCAGGACATCCTGCGGGCCTTCGAGGGCGGCGAGTGCCGCGGCCTGCGAGATCGAGGATACGCCTGAGGTCGCGGTCGCCTGCACCACGGTGCAGGCCTTGATGATGTCCGCCGGCCCGGCGCAAAAGCCGACACGCCAGCCTGTCATCGCGTAGCTTTTGGAAACGCCGGTCATGGTGATGATGCGGCCGCCGAGGTCCGGTGCCACGGCGGCCAGCGTCGCATAGGAAAAGCCGTCGAACAGCAGGTGTTCGTAGATATCGTCTGACAATACCCAGATGCCGTCGTGGCGCCGCAATACGTCCGCGATCGCCATCAGCCCCTCGGCGCTGCAGGCGGCACCCGATGGGTTGTTCGGGTAGTTGAGCAGCAGGAGTTTCGTGCGCGGCGTGATCGCCGCGGCGAGCGCCTGCGGTTGCAGGACGAAGCCGTCCGCCTGGGTGCAGGCAACGAACACCGGCACGCCGCCTGCGAACCGCACGGTCTGTTCGTAGCCGGCCCAGGCCGGGGCGGGGATGATGACCTCGTCGCCGGCGTTGATCACGGCCATGACGACATTGAAGATCGCCTGCTTGCCGCCGTTGGTGATGAGGATGTCGGCGACCGGCACGTCGAGCTTCTGGTCGCGCCGGTATTTGCGGGCGACCGCCGCGCGCAGCGCTTCGGTTCCGGCCAATGGCGGATATTTCGTCTCGCCGCGCTTTGCCGCTGCATGGGCCGCTTCGATCACGTGGTCGGGGGTCGGGAAATCCGGCTCGCCGAGGGAGAGGGAGATGACGTCATGCCCGGCGGCCCGTAAGGCGCGGGCGCGGGCGGCCATCGCGAAGGTGGCGGCAAGTTCGGTGCGGCCGACGCGGGCGGAGAGGGAGGGCATGGCGGGAGAAAGCCATGCGCGGGAAGGCAAGGCAAGGAAGCGCTTCTTTTGTCAACAAAAGAAGCAAAAAACTTTATGACTCTGGACCTCGGACGTTCGGCTGCCAAAGCCCCGGGCCCAGAGTTACAAGGTTTTTTTGCTACTTTTTGTTCACAAAAAGTAGTCCTTTACTTTCCCTTAGTGAACGTAACCGGGCCCAAAACCGCCGAACAGCCAAACGACCAGCAGCACGATCACGATCAGACCAAGCACGCCGCCGGAGCCGTAGCCGCCGTAGCTGCGATGCGCGTAGTAGCCGCCGCCGCCGCCGAACAGAAGAACGAGAATGAGGATGATCAAAAGGAGAGACATGTTTCTGAGCCTTAAAAATTGCGGGTTACGATAACCGATTTGTGAGGCCAGCAGCCGGCGTAAAAGAGGAATGGGAATTAAATCAACGTCACCGCGGCGATACCCGCCTCGAATTGCTTGACGCCACCGCCGGGTCTATGACGCCTGCGCATCTGAAACCGGCGCGGAGAGACATCAAAAATGGCTGAAACTTTCGACGTTATCGTGATCGGCTCGGGCCCCGGCGGCTATGTCTGCGCCATCCGCGCCGCCCAGCTCGGCCTGAAAACCGCCTGCGTCGAAAAGCGCGCCACACTCGGGGGCACCTGCCTCAACATCGGCTGCATCCCGAGCAAGGCGCTGCTGCAATCCTCCGAGAATTTCCACCAGGCGGCACACGGCTTCGCCGATCACGGCATCGATGTCGGCGAGATCAAGCTCGACCTCGCGCGCATGCAGGCCCGCAAGGGCGAGGTCGTCAGCGCCAACACCAAGGGTGTCGAATTCCTGTTCAAGAAGAACAAGGTCACCTGGATCAAAGGGGCCGCGAAATTCACCGGCGCGCATGAGATCGAGGTTGACGGTGCCGCCTACACCGCCCCGCACATCGTGATTGCCACCGGCAGCGAATCCGTGCCGCTGAAGGGTGTCGAGGTCGATGAGAAGCGGATCGTGACCTCGACCGGCGCGCTCGAGCTCGACCAGGTGCCGGGCCATCTCGTCGTCATCGGCGGCGGCGTCATCGGGCTGGAGCTCGGCAGCGTCTGGCGCCGGCTTGGCGCCGAGGTCACCGTCATCGAGTTTCTGGACCGCATCACGCCGGGGCTGGACGCCGAGGTTTCCACCGCGTTTCAGAAAGTGCTCGCCAAGCAGGGGCTGAAATTCAAGCTCGGCCACAAGGTAACCGGCGCGATCGTGACCGAGGGCGGGGTTGAGCTGACCGTGGAGCCCGCCAAAGGCGGCGAGGCCGAGACCCTGAAAGCGGACATCGTGCTGCTCGCGATCGGCCGCTACGCCTTCACGGGCAATCTCGGGCTGGATGCGGCCGGGGTGGAAACCGACGAGCGCGGGCGGGTGAAGACCGACCATCATTTCGCGACCAATGTGCCCGGCGTGTACGCCATCGGCGATGTGATCGCGGGGCCGATGCTGGCGCACAAGGCCGAGGACGAGGGGGTCGCCCTTGCCGAGCGCATCGCCGGCCAAGCCGGGCACGTGAACTACGATGCGATCCCGAGCGTTGTGTACACCTGGCCGGAAGTCGCCGCGGTCGGCAAGAACGAGGAGGAGCTGAAGGCCGCCGGGGTTGCCTACAAGGTCGGCAAGTTCCCCTTCACCGCCAACGGCCGCGCGCGCGCCATGGGCGATACCGACGGATTCGTGAAAATCCTCTCCGACAAGGAAACCGACCGGCTGCTCGGCGCGCATATTCTAGGCCCGGATGCCGGCACGCTGATCGCGGAGCTCACCACCGCCATCGAATTCGGCGCCTCCGCCGAGGATGTCGCCCGCATCTGCCACGCGCACCCAACTTTGAGCGAGGCCGTGAAGGAAGCGGCACTGGCGGCGGACGGACGCGCCCTACATATATAGCATGAGCGATCCCATCAGGCTTGGCGTCAACGTCGACCATGTCGCCACTCTGCGCAACGCGCGGGGTGGGACGCATCCCGATCCGTTGACGGTGGCGACCGCCGCAGCACAGGCCGGGGCGGACGGCATCACGATCCATCTGCGCGAGGACAGGCGTCATATCCGCGACGAGGACGCGGTGCGCATTTGCGCCTGGGCCGGCGTGCCGATCAATTTCGAGATGGCCGCCACGCCGGAAATGGCGGAGATCGCCTGCCGCCTGAAACCGCACGGGGTGTGCATAGTCCCCGAACGCCGCAGCGAAATCACCACCGAAGGCGGGCTCGACGTCATCGGCCAGTGCAACACGCTGAAGCCGATCATCGCGCGGCTGAACGATGCCGGTATCACCGTGTCGCTGTTCGTCAATCCTGACCATGACCAGCTGGTCGCCGCCGTCGAAGTGGGCGCCGCCGTGGTCGAGCTGCACACCGGCGCCTATGCCAACGGCAAGCCGGGCGAGCTGGATCACCTCAAGGCCGCGGCGGCGCTGACCGGCCAGATTGGCCTCGAATGCCATGCCGGGCACGGTCTGACCTTCGCGAATGTCGCGCCGATCGCGAAGCTGCCGCAGGTGCGGGAGCTGAACATCGGGCACTATCTGATGGGCGAGGCGCTGCTGACCGGGCTGCCGGCGGCGATTGTGGAGATGAAGAGGATCATGAGGGAAGCGAAGTAGTAAGCGCTACTTTTTGTGAACAAAAAGTAGCAAAAAAACTTTATAACTTTTGGCCGTCGGCTCTGACGGCATCATCGCCCATGACCAGAAATTCCAGAAGTTTTTTGCTTCTTTTTTTCAAAAAAGAAGCGCTTCCTCCCCTCAACTCATCTTCCTCATCAAACCGCTCCGCACCTCCACTGGCAGCTCCGCCAGCGCCTCGTTCAGCTGGCTCATCCGCCGCCGCAGATCATACAGCTGGTCCATCAGCGACAGCACCACCGGCAGGCT
>Ga0116230_10001665_pt1 | contig 21223 bp, 19 predicted proteins | sample S1TSphfallax_3_FD_88678 | JGI IMG/M metagenome (GOLD analysis project Ga0116230, IMG submission 88678) | Host-associated microbial communities from peat moss isolated from Minnesota, USA - S1T2_Fd - Sphagnum fallax MG | ecosystem: Host-associated > Plants > Peat moss > Unclassified | place... | reverse complement strand
TTCGCCGCGCGCGAGCATCGGCTTGAGCAAATTGCCGGCGTCCATCGAGCCTTCGGTCTTGCCCGCGCCGACGACCGTATGCAGCTCGTCGACGAACAGCAGCACCGCGCCGTTGGCGCTCTGCACTTCCTTGAGCACGGCCTTGAGCCGCTCTTCGAATTCGCCGCGATACTTCGCGCCGGCGATCAGCGCGCCCATGTCGAGCGAGATGATCGTCTTGTTCTTAAGGCCCTCGGGGACGTCGCCGCGCACGATGCGCTCGGCCAGACCCTCGACGATCGCGGTTTTCCCGACGCCCGGCTCGCCAATGAGAACCGGATTGTTTTTCGTCCGCCGCGAGAGCACTTGCACGACCCGGCGGATCTCTTCGTCCCGGCCGATGACCGGATCGAGTTTGCCCGCCTTCGCGGCCTTGGTGAGATCGCGCCCATAGCGCTCCAGAGACTGGTACGTGCCCTCGGGATTCTGGGTCGTCACCCGCTGGTTGCCGCGCACCTCGCGCAGCGCGCCGAGCAGTTTGTCGCGGCCCAGGCCGCTGCGCCGGAACAGCGAGCCGACCGGGCCGGGATCCTCGGCCATCGCGAGCAGCAGATGCTCGACCGAGACGTACTCGTCGGAGAGCGCCTTCGCTTCCTCATCGGCTTTACCGAGCAGGCGCGTCAGGGACGGTGCCACGGTGACGGTGCTGTTGTCGGAATTGGCGCCGGAGAAGCGCGGCAGCGCGCCGATCAGGCGACCGACTTCGCGATCGAGGGTCGCCGGATCGAGGCCGGCTTTCTTGAGGATGGGCGCAGCGATGCCGTCCGGCTGGTCGAGGACGGCCGCGAGCAGATGCTCGGGATTCGTTTGGGTGTTGCGCTCGGTGAGCGCACGCGTGTAGGCGGCGTTGAGCGCCTCCTGAACGCGCTGGGTCATGCGTTCGACGTTCATTCGCACTCTAGAACCGAGAGTGCTAACGGAAGGGTTGCGCCCCGCGGCGCCCGCCCCGTTGCCCTCGACGGTCGTCCTCGCCCGCCGAGTATAGCACTACAGCGACCCCCCTTTTTGGCTCATCCCGCCGTCGACGAAAAACGTCGAGCCGGTCGAGTACGACGCCTGGTCCGAGGCAAGAAATGCGGCCATCGCGGCGACTTCTTCCGGTTTTGCCATCCGATGGAGCGGTATCTCGGCGAGCAGCTCGGCGAACTCTTCTTTGTTCGACTCGACGTCGGCGTCGATCGGCGTGAACACGGCGCCGGGCGCGATGTTGTTGACGAGGATGCCGTGCGGCGCGAGTTCGACGGCGATCGTGCGCATCAGCATCCGGATCCCACCCTTCGATGCGCTATAGGACGCGTTGAGCGTCATCGGAATGTTCTCGTGGACCGACGAGATGTTGATGATCCGGCCACCGCCGCCTTGTGCGATCATCTGTTTTGCTGCTCGTTGGGCGCAGAGGAACGTGCCGGTGAGATTGACCGCCAGAATCTTGCTCCAATCCTCGAGCGGGATGTCGACGAACGGCGTCTTCTTTTCGATGCCCGCGTTGTTGACGAGCACGTCGAGCCGTCCGAAGCGCTTCACCGTTTCATCGAAAAGGGCACCGACTTGCGCGGCATCGCCGACGTCCGCGGCGAGCGCGGCCACGGTCGCGCCCGTCTTGGAGAGACTTGCCGCGAGTTGATCCGCGCCGTCGCTCTTGCCGACGTAGTCGATCACGACCGTCGCGCCTTCACCGGCGAACCGCGTCGCGATGGCGCGCCCGATTCCGGTTGCCGCACCGGTGACGATGCAGACCTTCCCCGCAAGCATCATCGGGCGACTTCCGCGCGCGTCGTGCGCTCGGAGAGCCCGAGGGCCGTGCCCGGCGCATCGTGCTCGGGCTCGCGCCGCGACACGCCGAGCCGATCGAGCAGGTGGTCCGCGACGCGCAGCGCGTTCGCCATCGTCGTCAGGCCCGGATTGACCGCGCCGATCGACGGCATGAAGCTGGTATCGACGACGTAGAGGTTATCGAGTTCGTGCGCCTTGCACGTCGTGTCGAGCACCGACGTCTTCGGATCGCGACCGAAGCGCGCCGTCCCCGCTTGATGTGCGACCGCGGCGAGTCCCACGTTGGTCTGCAGGTAGAGATTGCGGGGGATCAGGTGCTCGGGATGCATGCCGAGCGCGTCGAGCATCGCTTTGAGGTGCGCGTAGAGCATACGTTTGGGAACCTCGTTGGTTGGCGTATAGTCGAGTCGAATGCGGCCGTCGCGTTCGAGCGTGACGCGGTTCTCAGGCAACGGCAGATCTTCGGTCGTGAGCCAAAAATCGACGGCGTGCCGGGCAACCATATCTAACGTCCAGCCCGGCACGATACTCGTTTCATGCGGCTTCTCGCTGCGATACATCGGCCCCTGAGATTTGCCGAGCATCTGAATGTTCCCGAGCGGAAACGTCGCATCGTCCGCGCCGAAATAGAAGTCGTTCACCCCCAGCGTCTTCTGGTAGCGGGTTGGATTCGGCTCGCGCGATACGGCGATCACGCCTTGGCTGTTGTGAAAGACGTAGTGCCGGCCGACGCAGTCCGAGCCGTTTGCAAGCCCCGCCGGGTGGCGGTCGTTGGCCGAGGCGAGCAAGAGCTTCGCGGTATTCGCGGCCCCACACGATACGACGATGAGGTCGGCCGCGAGCGTCTCGGTTTCACCGTCGGCTTCGACGACGACGCCGGTAACCACCCGGCCGGACGCGTTCGTCAGCAACCGCTTCGCGAGCGCATTCGTGCGCAACGTGACGTTCGGATACGCGAGCGCCGGGCGAACGGCGATCGTCTCGGCATCGGACTTCGCTAAGACCGCGCACGGAAACCCGTCGCAATCCGGACAGCGCACGCATGGACTGAACGGCGGATTTGCCTCATCGAGCAAGATGCCGCACGGATTGTGAAAGGGGTGGAAGCCGGCGCGCAGCAGATCGTCGTGCAGCTGCTGGATGCGCGGTTCGTGCGAGACCGGCGGTCGCGGGTAGGGTGCGCTCGCCCACGGCTCGGTGGGATCCTCGCCGCGCGCGCCGTGGACTTGATAGAGCTGCTCGGCTTGCGTATAGTACGGCTCGAACTCATCGTAAGCCAGCGGCCACGCCGGCGAAATCCCGTCGTGGTGGCGGAGCTCGCCGAAGTCGCGTTCACGCAACCGGTAGAGCGCGGCGCCGTACATCTTCGTCGCACCGCCGACGAAATAGTGCGATTGCGGCTGGAACGTCTTGCCCGCTTTGTCGACCCACGGGTCGCTGGAGACGTACCGGTTGTTCACAAAGACTTCGGTTGCGTCCCAGTTCTCCGGCTCGCGCGGCAGCCAGTCGCCGCGCTCGAGCAGCGCGATGCGCTTGCCGCTCGGGGCGAGGCGATGCGCGAGCGTCCCGCCGCCCGCGCCCGAACCGATGATGATGATGTCGTAGTGTGTGTTCATGAGGCTCCGGATGCGCGGAAGAGACGGTCGGCGTCCATCCTACCCCCGAACGAACGGCACGGAAACGCACGAACCGCAAACGGGCTCCGGAGGCGGGTCGCCGAAGCGCTCGCGGTCATGCCTGCCGCCATCGCCTTTTCCGGCGTCAACAAATGGTTCGGGTCGAATCACGTCCTGCGCGATATCGATCTGAACGTCGAGCCGGGCGAAGTCGTCTGCGTCATCGGACCCTCCGGCTCCGGGAAGAGCACGCTCATCCGTTGCGTCAACGGGCTCGAGACGATCGACCGCGGCGAGGTCGTCATCGACGGCCTTGCGATCGATCGCAACGGCCGGCGGCTCGCCGAGGTGCGGCGCGAGGTCGGCATGGTCTTTCAAGCCTTCCATCTCTATCCACACAAGACGGCGCTCGAGAACATCACGCTCGCCCCGATTACCGTGCGCAAGACGCCGCGCGATCAAGCCGAACGCGAGGGCCGCGTCCTGCTTGAACGCGTCGGCCTGCCGGACAAGGCGGATGCCTACCCGGCGCAACTCTCGGGCGGCCAGCAGCAGCGCGTCGCGATCGCCCGCGCCCTCGCGATGCAGCCGAAGGTGCTGCTCTTCGACGAACCGACCTCCGCGCTGGATCCCGAAGCGATCGCCGACGTGCTCGACGTGATCAAGGGGCTCGCCCACACCGGGATTACGATGATCGTCGTCACCCACGAGATGGGGTTCGCCCGCGAGGCCGGCGACCGCGTCGTATTCATGAGCGAGGGGCAGATCGTCGAGGTCGCTCCCCCCGCCGTGTTTTTCGAGCGGCCCGAGCATGCGCGCGCGCAAGCGTTCCTCTCGAAGGTACTCACCCGCTGATGCCCGCAAACTCCGAACTTCCCATCACCAAGGAGCCGCTTTCATGACGCTTCGCCGTCGCGCCATTCTCGCCGCCGCGCTCTGCGCGCTCGCCGCCGCCGGATTCACGGCGGCGCTACCGACGCGCGCTGCCGATGACACCACCCTCGAGGCGATCAAGAAGCGCGGCGTCCTGCACGTCGGCGTGAAAGGCGACGCGCCGGGCTTCGGGACGATCGACCTTGTGTCGAATCAGCCGGTGGGCTTCGAAGTCGACCTCGCGCGCGCGATCGCGAAGCGCATCCTCGGCTCGCCCGATAAGGTCGAATTCACGATCGTCAAATCCGACAATCGCATTCCGCTCGTGCAGAACGGCTCGATCGATTTCTTCCTCGCGACCGCCACGATCACGCCGGCGCGTATGAAGACGATCGACTTCTCCAACGTCTATTATCGGGCCGGACAGTCGCTGCTCGTGAAGTCGGGTTCGCCAATTCACTCGTATCACGATCTGGCCGGCAAAACGGTGTGCAGCGTGCAAGGCTCGACGCCCGAGCAGACGATTCGACGCATCGAACCCAAGGCGAACGTCGTGACGTTCGAGACGTATCCCGAATGTCTGACCGGCCTGCGCGGCGGCCGCGTCGATGCGGTGACCACGGACAACACGATTCTGCAAGGTTACGAAGCGCAGGACCCGACCAATCTCGCGATCGTCGGCGGCCTCTTCACGTTCGAGCCGTACGGTGCCGGGATCAAGCTCGGCAACGCCTCGCTGCAACGCGCGATCAACGCGGCGCTCGAGGACATCAAGAAGAGCGGCGATTACGATAAACTGCACCAGAAATGGCTGCACGGCATCGTTCCGCCGTCCGTGAATTCCGCGTTCGGGATGTCACCCGAAGCCGCCGCCGCCAAGTGGCAGGATCAGAAGCCGGGCTAAGTCATGGACTGGTCCGTTCTTGCGCAGAACGCGGGCGCGCTCGCGCAGGGACTGCTCGTCACGCTCGAGGTGTCGGCGCTGGCGCTCGTGCTGGCGCTCGTGCTCGGCGTGCTGGTCGCCGTTGCGCGCGTCGCGCCCAGCGCGGCACTGCGCGGCGCTGCCGCGAGCTACGTGGAAATACTGCGCAACATCCCGCTACTCGTGCAGCTGTTCTTCCTCTTCTTCGCGCTGCCGACACTACCGCTGTTCCCGATCCGCCTCGATGCGTTCACGTGCGGCGTCCTTGCGCTGGGGGTTTACAGCTCGGCCTTCGTCGCGGAGGCGATTCGTAGCGGCATCGCGGCGGTTGCGCGCGGCCAGATGGAAGCCGCACTCGCGAGCGGCTTGACCTACGCGACCGCAATGCGGCTCATCATCTTGCCGCAAGCGTTCGCGAAAACGATCCCGCCGCTGGGCAACACCGTCCTCAACCTGATCAAAAACTCGTCGCTGGTGAGCACGGTCTCGGTTCTCGATCTGCTCGGGACCGCGAACCAGATCGGTGCGCGCACCTTCGAGTACCTCCCGATGTTCGCGGGCGCGGCCATCGGCTACCTCATCCTTACGTTACCCACCGCCTACGGCGTGAACGTCCTTGAACGGCGGACCGCACGATGAGTTGGCTCTTCGCGCCGTCGACGCTGCTCTTTCTGCTCGGTGGCCTCGGAACCACGCTCGCACTCGCCGGCATCGCGATCGCAATCAGCCTAGTTGCCGGCGTTTTTCTCGCGCTCGCGCGGCTCTCGCCAATCAGGCCGCTAAGCGCGTTCGCGACGGTCTACATCGAGGGGATGCGCGCACTCCCCGTCTTGCTGGTGATTTTCTTCTCGTATTTCGCCCTGCCCGGGATCATCGGCATCAAGCTCTCGTCGTTCGCCGCCGGAACGATCGCGATGTCCGCCTTCACCGCCGCACTCATCGCAGAGATCGTACGCGCGGGGATCCTCGCCGTGCCCCGCGGCATTCGCGAAGCCGCCGCCGCCGGTGGCCTCAGCGCTGCACAAGCAATGCGACTGATCGTCCTGCCGATCGCCCTGCGGCAGATGATGCCCGCCCTCGTTGCCCAGTTCGTGACCCTCCTCAAGGACACGTCGCTAACTGCGGTAATCGGCATCCTCGAGCTCACCCGGCGCGGCCAAATCGTCTTCTCCCAGCCGCCCTTCCAACCAATCCCCGTTTTCGCGCTCATCGCCCTGACGTATTTCGTCGTGAACTTCAGCCTGGGCACGATCGGCCGGCGGCTAGAAACGAGAGCCTGAAAGATCGCTTGGTTTCTTGGGGGCTTGACCCAAGATTCGACCTCGCCTTACGCGAAGATTGACTCAGTGAGCGAAGCAAAGCCAGGCGACTCGGTGACTCATACCCGGCGCTTGCGCACGGCCCTGATAAGCCGTACCGGCGATCACGATGAGATCGACCGTGACTATTTTATGTCGCTTTCGCCCGGGCAGAAGATGAATATGGTCATCTCGATGTTTGCGGAACAGTGGGCGCTGAAAGGCGGCGATGCAGACCAACTCCGACTTCGAAGAGATGTTGCGCGCCTTCAACGACGCAGACGTTAGATACCTGATCGTTGGCGCATTTGCCGTAGCCGCGTTCTCTCGTCCCCGCGCAACCGGCGACATCAATCTGTGGGTCGATCATGAACCGGAAAACGCGCGGCGAGTTTTTCGAGCCCTGGCACAGTTCGGCGCGCCTATAGATCAACTCGACGATCAGACCTTTACTGAACCGGACATCGTGTTTCAAATCGGCATACCCCCGATTCGCATCGACATCCTGACCGGGATCGAAGGTGTTTCTTTTGGAGAGGCGTGGCCGAAGAGAATTACCGGGCAGATCGGCGAGGTTAGCGCGCCGATAATCGGTCGCTCGGACCTAATCAAAAACAAACGCGCGAGCGGCCGACCGAAGGACCTCGCGGACTTGGAGCGCCTTGAAAAGGATGCGCCGGCCTGAGATATGACGGACAAAGATCAGCGCTTGCCAAGGCGAGGTAAGGCTCCGCCAACAGAGGGGCTTGATATGTCGAAACGATTCTGGATCACGATACTTCAGGCGTGTTTGATAGTCTTATCTGGCCAAGCATCGGAAGCCCAGACTGATCAAAAGAAAACCGATCCACTGTGGAGTCAACTTCGATTGGTCGGCGAAGTAGGTTGCCGCCACATTGATCAGCACTTGAAGCTCTTGACGCTCGAAGTAACGGCGGAAGCGAACACCTATCTGGCGCACTGCGAAGATCCGCTTTCCAAGAAGATCCAAGCCACGACAATCCATACCTATTTTGATGATTGGTTCCGTGTTTCGCATTCGCTGGAAATGGGTTCGGCGATCCTCGATGTTCGAGACGATCCGAGCTTGCCCGAATCCGCGCTCCGCATCTGCAAGGCAATTGACTCTCGCGCGCAAACCGTCGAAGTAAGGCCTGGAGATGCAAACGCAATTTTTGTCTTGCGGTGTAACCTGGTGATCCCGACAGCAAGCGGACAGTACGAACGGCTTCAAATCTACGAGCAGCGTGTGCGTTACGTTCCCGCACCAAATGGATAGAAGCCCGACGCCCGGAACGCGATCGGGAGACTCGGGTCCGCATCCTTCGGGAGAGAATGCGCCGATTATAATGCTGCGAGCGCGAGGTATGGTCGAGCAGATGTCGCAAGCAGCGACGTGACGTGAGTGTAGTGATAGCGGACGCCGAGATCGAGGCGGCTCTTGGCGAGTTCGGGCTTGCCTGAGGTTCCCGCGACTTTGCCGCTCGCGACGATCCGGCGAAGGGCGTTCTCGACGGCGCTCGCCACGTCGGGTGCGTCGGTTGCGCCCGGGAAGCCCAGTGACTGCGAGAGATCCATCGCGCCGACGAAGACCACGTCCACGCCCGGGACCGCAGCGATCGCCTCGATGTGCGGCAGCGCATCCGCATGTTCGATCTGGACGCACACGAGCGTTTCGCGATTCGCGCGCGCGATGTAGTCGGGGACGCTCTCGCGCATCCCGTAGCGCGACGAGCGCGTTCCGACCGCGAGGCCACGTTCGCCGAGCGGATGATATTTCGCGGCGGCGACGATCGCGCGCGCTTCGTCCGCGTTCATCACATGCGGGCACTGCAAACCGGCGGCTCCGCGATCGAGCGCGCGTACGATCAGTTCCGGGCTATTGCTCGGCGGCCGGACGATCGGAGCGACCCCGCTCGCTTCGGCGGCCGCGATCATCGCCTCCAGGTTCCCGATTTCGAGCGCGCCGTGTTCGCAGTCGAGCAGCACCCAATCGAACCCCATCGCGCCGGCCATTTCGACCAGCGGCGGGCAGTCGAACATCAGGGAGAGGCCGAGGATCGGCCGGCCGGCGGCGAGTTTGTCTTTGAGGGTCATACGACCGGGTTCGTCGCCGGCGAACGTTCTCTGGCTGGCGATCGCCGATAAAAGTCGAGGGGCAGCGCGCGCTCAACGGGGTACCATTCAGCGGTGAATACCGTATCCCCGATTGCCATGCAACCCGACGTCGTTCTCGTGGGCGCGGGCATTATGAGTGCCACCCTGGCCGTTCTGCTCAAGGAACTTCAGCCGGACCTGGACATCGTGCTGCTCGAAGAGCGCAGCGGGCCGGCCCAAGAGAGTTCGAACGGCTGGAACAATGCCGGGACGGGACACGCCGCGCTCTGCGAGCTGAACTACACCTCGCAGAATGCCGACGGATCGGTCGAGATCTCGCGCGCGCTCAAGGTGAATACCCAGTTCGACCTCTCGCGACAGCTGTGGTCGTATCTCGTGCGGACCGGGGCGCTGGGCGATCCGGACCGCTTCATCCATTCGACGCCGCACATCAGCTTCGTTCACGGCGCGGAGAACGTCGCGTTCTTACGCAAGCGGTATGAAGCGATGAGCGCGCACCACTGCTTCGCCGAGATGGAGTATTCAGAAGATCCGGCGGAACTCGCGACCTGGATGCCGCTCGTGATGGAGGGCCGCGCGCCGGGGGAGCCCGTCGCGGGGACGCGCATGGCCCAGGGCACGGATGTCGACTTCGGCTCGCTCACCGGCATGCTGATCGCCCATCTTGAACGGCAACCCGGTTTCCGTGTCGCGTACGGCCATTCGGTGACGGACCTCAAACGGGCCGGCGATCGGTGGAACGTCAGCGTCAAAGACCGCTCGCGCGCGCGCCACACGCTCGCGACGAAATTCATCTTCATCGGCGCGGGCGGCGGCGCGCTCCCCCTGCTTCAGCAATCCGGAATCCCGGAAGGCAAAGGGTTCGGCGGCTTTCCCGTCAGCGGACTGTGGCTGCGCTGCGATAACCCGGCACTCACCGAACGCCACAATGCGAAGGTGTACGGGAAAGCGTCGGTCGGCACGCCGCCGATGTCGGTTCCGCATCTCGACTCGCGCGTCATCGACGGGAAGCGCGCGCTCTTGTTCGGACCGTATGCGGGGTTCTCGACGAAGTTTCTCAAGCACGGCTCGCTCGCCGACCTGTTCCTCTCGATCAAGCCGGATAATATCGGGCCGCTGCTCGCGGTCGGTCGCGACAATTGGGATCTCACGAAGTATCTCGTCAATCAGGTGCTGCTCTCGGAGGCGAAACGCTTCGAGGCGTTGCTCGAATACTTCCCCGAGGCGAAACCGTCGGATTGGAAACTTGCGGTCGCCGGCCAGCGCGTGCAAGTCATCATGCCGGACAAGGGCAAGGGCGGCGTGTTGCAATTCGGCACCCAGGTGGTCAATAGTGCCGATGGGTCGCTCGTTGCCATTCTCGGCGCCTCGCCGGGCGCATCGGTCTCCGTTGCGATGATGCTCGATGTCATCGAGCGTTGCTTCGCCGCCCAGGTGCCGGCCTGGACGCCGCGCCTCAAGGCGATGATCCCGTCGTTCGGCCAGAAAATCGAAAACGACGCCGCTCTGTGCCGTCAGGTCCGTAGCGACACCGCCGCGGTGCTGCACCTCGAGGAAACCGTTCCCGCGTAGATCCAGCCGAGCGGTTCGGCGGTCGAGGTCTTGCGGAGCGGGGCGGCGTACGCCCGGCCCATGAACCTTGCCGCAAAACTTGCCAAGCGCGAGGCCGACGGCGCGCCGATTCGCGTCGCGCTGATCGGCGCCGGAAAATTCGGGACGATGATCCTCGCGCAGCTCCGGTTGATGACCGGGGTGCGGCTTGCCGTCCTCGCCGATCTCTCGCCGGATCGCGCGCGCGATGCGGCGGTTCGCGCCGGCTGGACGTCAGAGCGCTTCGCGCTCGCGGCGAACGCGAACGCGGCAAACGATCTTGCCCGCAGCGGGAAAACCGCGCTCGTGACGAGCGGCGAGATCGCTGCCGAAGCGGACGTCGACGTGATCATCGAGGCCACCGGCCACGAAGAAGCCGGGGCGGTGCATGCGCTGCGCGCGATCGAAGCCGGCAAGCACGTCATCATGGTGACGGTGGAAGCGGACGTCGTCGTCGGACCGTATCTCCATCACCTCGCGGAGCAGCGCGGCGTCGTCTATTCGATGGCCTACGGCGATCAGCCGGCGATGATCTGCGAACTCGTCGATTGGGCGCGCACCTGCGGCCTGCGCGTCGTTTCCGCCGGCAAAGGGACGAAGTTTCTGCCCGAATATCGGCGCTCGACGCCGGACACGGCCTTCGGCTACTACGGCTTCACGCCGGAGCAAATCGCAACCGGCGGCTTCAACTCGAAGATGTTCAATTCGTTCCTCGACGGCACGAAGTCGGCGATCGAGATGGTCGCCGTTTGCAACGCGACCGGGCTGGGCGTACGGGAGGGCGGTCTTTCGTTCGCGCCTGCGGCGGCCACCGATCTCGCACATCTGATGCGGCCGCGCGCGCTCGGCGGCGTGCTCGATCGCGAAGGCGTCACCGACGTCGTGAGCTGTATGAACGTCGACGGCACCTTCGTCGAGGGTCATCTGCGCTGGGGCGTGTTCGTCACGTTCACCTCCGATGAGCCCTATAGCGTGCGCTGCTTCGATGAATACGGACTCATTACCGATGAAACCGGACGCTACACCGCGATGTGGCGGCCGTATCATCTCATCGGTCTCGAGATCGGCGTGTCCGTCGCGAACGTCGCGCTCCGGCACGAGGCCACCGGCACACCGTCGTACGGGCCGCGCGCGGAAGTCGTGTGTGCGACGCGCGGCGCGATGCGCGCGGGCCAGATCATCGACGGCGAAGGCGGCTACGCGACCTACGGAACGATCGCAACCGCCGACGACGCGCGCGCACGGCGGCTCGTCCCGATGGGCCTTGCGCACGGCCTCACGCTCCGCCGCGATGTCCCCGCCGATCATTTCATCGGCGAAGACGACGTCACGTTCGACGAGTCGTCGACGCTATGGAAACTCCGCCGCGAACAAGACCGCCACTTCGGCGCGCTCAGCGTCGCCCTGTCATCCTGAGCCGAGAGCCGCTTTCGGAGATGGCCGGCCACCCGCTTGCGGTGGTCACTTGCCGTTCCAGTGGATCAGGCGCTTGTCGGCGAGCATGAAGAGCATGTTGAGGGCGTAGCCGACGAGTCCCGCGACGATGATCGAAGCGTACATGTCGGTCACGTGCAGAATCTGTTCGCCCTCGATGATACGGTGGCCGAGGCCTTGATCCGAACCGATGAACATCTCCGCGACAACGACGATCACGAGCGCCGTGCTGATCCCGTTGCGCAGGCCCACGAAGGTCTGCGGCAGGCTCTCGAAGACAAGCACGTCGCGAAACATCTGGAACGGTGAAGCGCCCATCACTTTCGCGGCGAGCAGCCGCGACTTGCGCGCGTTCATCACGCCGTAAGCGCTATTGAACATGACGATGAGAAAGACCGAGAAGCCCGCGATCGCGATCTTGTTGATGTCCGAGATGCCGAAGAACAGGATGAAGAGCGGGATCAGGGCGCTGGCCGGCATCGACCGGAAGAAATCGACCAAGAATTCGACGCTGCTATAGAGCCGCGTGCTGCTGCCGAACGCAACCCCGAGCGGGACGCCGAGCAGCGCGCCGATCGCAAACGCGACGAGCGTGCGCGTAACCGTCACGATCGCATCCGACGCGAGCGTCCCGTGCAGCAACGCGTCCACCATATACGTGAGCGTATCGACCGGTGAGGGAAGCAGCACCGCGCGCACGAGATGCGACGCGCTCACCGCCTCCCACAGCACCAGAAACGCGACCGGTCCGATCAGGGGAACGAGTGCCGAGAGGCGCGGCCGGCGGAAACGCAGACGCCGGCTGGCGGCGGCAAACCGCTCCGTCGCCGCGCTCATCGCGCCATCTCCGCCCGGAAGAGGTCCAGCGCATGTTGTTTCGTCCGCACGAAGTCCGGATCGCCCAGAATCTCCGTCGTCCGCGGACGCACCGTCTCGTAAGCGATCAGCTCGACGAGGCGCGTCGGCCGTTTGCTGAGCAGCAAAATCCGGTCCGCGAGGTAGACCGCCTCCTCGAGGTCGTGCGAGACGAGCACCATCGTCAGCCCGGTCTCGAGAAACACCGTCTGCAGCTTGTCGCGCATGTAGAGCGTCATCTCGTAGTCGAGCGCGGAAAATGGCTCGTCGAGAAAGAGCACGTCGGGATCCGCAACGAGCGCACGCAAGATGGCCACGAGTTGCTGTTGGCCGCCCGACAGCTCATACGGATAGCGCTTGAGATCCAGCGTGATCTCGAACGCTGCCAGCAGCTCTTCGACCCGTGCCTGCTGACGGGCTTTCGAGACGCCGCGCACCTTGAGCGGATACTCGATGTTCTCGATCGCCCGCATCCACGGGAAGAGCGAGTCGCGATAGTTCTGAAAGACGTACCCGATCTTCGCCGCGCGCAGATCGTTGCCGCCGATCCGCACGCTGCCACCGTCGAACGGCGTGATGCCGCTGAGCATGTTGATGAGCGTCGACTTCCCGCACCCGTTCGGGCCGAAGATCGTCGTAAACGTTCCGCGCGGCAAATCCAGGTCGAAGTCCCGATAGACCGGCTGGCCCGCGAACGATTTCGCCAGACCGCGCACGCAGATGAACGCGTCCGCCGCGGTCGCGATCATGCCGTGTAGAGCATCGACTTCAGATCGAGCTTGCGCGAGAAGATTTTCTGCGCGTAGAACAGATCGAAGTTGTCCTGGAAATATTGCACGTCGGACGGCTTGAACTCATCGTAGACCGTATACGAGATCGGCGGGATCGCCTCGACGAGTTTCTTGTCGTAGGTGGTATACGATTCGTACGCGACCCGCGCTCCGTCGATGTTCTTGCGCACATCGAGAAAGCCGCGCTTCATCCCGGCGATGTATTTCTTGACCGTCGCCGGGCTCGATTTGATCAGATCGGTTGTTATGACCGCGGCGCCGCCGTACCAGGGTGCGGCCGGATTCCCAAGCAGATAATGCGAGCGGACGCCGGACTCGAGAATCCGCGTCGTTCCGTTGAGGGTGCCGACCGTTCCGTTCGGCTCGTACGTATACGCCGCGTCGATCTGTCCTGATGCAATCGCGGCGATGTGCTGGGCGGGGGAGAGCTCTTGGATCGAATCGGTGTCGAGCCCGTTCTTGCCAAAGATGATCTTGGCTTCGAGCAGCGCCTGCGGCCCGACGCCGGTCGCGAGCTTCTTCCCCTTGAGATCGGAGATTCTCTTGTACGGCGCATCCTTCGCGACGATCACCTCGTCGAGCACCGATTTGTCGCTGCTCAAATTTGCGGCGAGGATCTTGAAGAAGTCGGGTTGGGCGATCTCGGCGAGCGCGAGTTGGGTCGAGCCCGTGCCGGTCGCGGTGGCGTTGATGCGGCCGGCGAGCAGCGCTTCGGTCACTTTGACCTGATCGGCGAATTTCACGAGCTCGACATCGATGCCGGCATCCTTGAAATAGCCGTTCTTGTCGCAAACGAAGAACGGCAGCGCCGCCGCGATGGGCCAATACCCGACCAGAATTTTGGGGCCGCTCTGCGCAATGGCCGGTAGTCCGGCGCCGCCGAGGGCTGCCGCGCTGCCGAGGGTGGAAAGGAACGCGCGTCGTTTCAAGGATGCTCCCGAGAGAACGGCGCCGGGAGATGCCGGCGCCTGGACTCCAATCGTAGGGAGGCGTCAACGCGCCGTCACGCGACATTCGGCCAAACCGGCGCGCGCGCGGTTCGCCCGGTCAGTCGGTCTCGACGCGCCCGAGCACGAACGCGACCGTATTGAGCGCGTCGACCATCAGGTCGGTCTCGGCGATCACCGCGCCGGCGACCTCCGACGGCGTTTCCACGAGTGCGTCACGCAAGCGCACTTGCTTTTCGCGCAGATCCGGAAATGCGAACCCGTACGTACGCGCGTGCAGCCCATCGACGATTTGCGCAAACGCCGCGTCCATCGCATCGGCGAGGTCGGCGAACGGCTGCGCAGGCTGGATCGGTGTCTCGGGGATGCGGGCGTGCAGGCCGAGGGACGCAAGACCGAAGCGGCGCCCGGCGGCAAGCGTACCGAGCGCCGCGCGTACGGTCAGCGCCTGCGGACGCACGGGTTCGCCCAACAGCCGGTCGACGGCCGCTTCCGCATTCGAACGCGCGAGCCACGACGCGAGCTGTGCATCGTGCAAGGCGCGATCGTCGCGTCGCGCCGGATCTTGGTAGGCGGCAAAGACGAGCCGCGCGTAGCGGCGCTGCGCCGCAAACGAATCCGCGACGCGATCGGGGACGAGCGCACGCCCCCACGATGGAAAGACCACGTAGGCGATCATCGCCAGCACGCCGCCGATCGCCGTCGCTTCGAGCCGATCGACCGTCGCCAAATGTTCGGGCAAGCCGCCGTACGCCAGCAAGAAGATCACGTACGCCGTGATCGCGAGGCTGAACGCCGCGTAACTCGCCGCGAACACCGTGTAGCCGAACCAGGCGAAGAAAATGACGAGCCCGAGATGGACGACCGGTCCGGGATGAAACGCGAACGCGATGCCGCCCGCGACGAGCGCGCCCAGGAGCGTGCCGCCCAGCCGCTGGGCACCGCGGGTGAACGTCGCGCCGAAATCGGGCCGCAAGACAATCGCCGCCGTCATCGCGATCCAATACCCGCGCGCGATCGGCAGCGTGTGTTCCAAGATGACGGCGACGCCGACGGTGAGCCCGAGCCGCAGCGCGTGACGCCCGTTCTCCGAGCGGATGGTCGCGTTCGCGCGCAGCGTTGCCCACGCATCGGCGAGCGCGTCGCGATCGATGACGACGGTCTTCGCGGCGGGCGCGATGATGCCGGCCACGCCTTCAACCGGGAAGCGCGCCGATTTCACGGCCGCGCGCAGCCCGCCGGCGAGCGCGCGCGCATCGGCGAGCGCGTGGGCGTGCTCGCCGCGAACGCGCTCGACCGCTTCGACGGCAAGATCGAGGTCGTGAAAGGTCGCTTCGAGATCGCCGGGGGCATCACCGGAGTTAAGGGCATCGGCGATCGCGCGCAGGATGTCGTGCGCGCGCTGCCCGAGCATCCCGATCGCTTCCACGCCGCCCGTGCTGCCCGCATGTTCGAGCACGTAACGATCGGTCGCCATCGCGGCGAGTTGGCCGCGGATGCGCTCCGCGTCGGCGAGCAGATTTTCGAACGCGGCGATCTCCCCGCGACGTGCGAACGGCGGCGGATCGGCGAGCATCTTCTCGACGTTCGAGAGCGACGATGGATCTGGCGAAGCGAGCGAGACGGACGGCAGATGGGCGGCGTATCCCGCCAGTGCAGCATAGGCGCGCGCGAGCAGTTTGCGCTCCGCGCTGAACCGTCCGAACGGCCACACCGCGACGAGCAACAGCGTTTGAAACACCCCGCCCGCGATCACGAGGCCGCCTTGCTCGAGCGCTTCGAGCGGCGAGTAGCCGAATTGACCGAACACGATGAGCACGATGATCGCGTTGAGGCCGACGACGTTCGCGGAGGGACCAAGCGATGATACCAGACCGAAGCCGAGCGCCCAGACGATCGAGATCACCACGTCGAGCCAGGGGGTTTGCCCGGTCATGCTGCCGACGAACGCGGAGACCCCGAGCACGAACGCGGTCATCAACATCGTCGCGGCCCGAGTGCGGTAGTAGCCTTGGCGCGACGCGAAGCCGACGATCAGGGCGCCGATCGCGACCGACACGCCGGAGAGCGGATACCCGATCTCGAGCGCGGCGATCAGCGGCACCGCAACGCCGACGGCGCAGCGAATCCCGTAGCGCCACTCGAGCAGGTTCGTGTCGAAGGCCGTCGTCGTCTTGACGATCCGGTTCACGAAGGTCCACGACGCCATCGTCTAGCGCACCTCCGGCGCGCCGGCGCGCAGCACGCGCAGGTCGCCGTTACGCAGCGTGACGCCGCTCGCGTCGAACCATTCCATCAGCGGCACCGCATATTTGCGCGACGACCCGATCGCATCGCGAAACGCGGACACGGTGATCTGCCCCTCGCGCCGCAAGACGGCTTCGAGCCGCGCGCGGATCTCCGCGATCTGCGTGCCGCGATAGACATCGCTGCCGACTTTCACGAGCGCTCCCGTTGCGACGAGCGTGTCGAAGGCTTGCGAGAGACCGGCGATCTGCGCGCGTTTCATCTCGGTCACGAGCGCATCGAGCGAGCCGGGAACGGACGGCGCCTGCGGATCAACGGCGGCGTAGCGTTCGAAGAACGCGCGCTGGTCGCTCGTAAGCGCCGGCGTGAAATCGAGGGTCGCATAGTAGCCCTGCCGGTGCGCAATCCGTCCGTCGTCGGCCAAACTTGCGAGCAGCCGGATCAGCAGCGGCTCCGCCAAGCCCACTTCGCGCGCGATCGCAAGCGACGTGACGCCGAGGGACCAGGGACCGTCGTGCTGGCGCAACCGCATGAACGCATCGATATGCGCGAGCAATCCGTCCAGGGCGCTTGGGTCGACGTAACCCAGCGGTCGCGCGACCACTGCAGCACGGCCGCTCGCGACCAGTTCGTCGAGGATCGTTGCGGCGCGCGCTTCGCGCACGTTCGCTGCCGCGCCGAGTTCGGCAGCGGTCTTCGGACGCAGGCCGGTCGCCGCAAGCGCGCTGCGGATCGCGGCGACGTCCGGCGGATCGATCGCATCGTCGGCGGCCGCATCGAGCCCGGCGACCGTTCCCCCGCCGAGCAGCGTCTTCGGCGAGAGCCGCCGCACGACGAAGGTTTGACCCGGAAAGACGACGGTTGCGCCGCGCAAGAACAGCGTCGCGCCCGATTCGGGATTCCCCGGCGCATCGAGCGCGAGCGTTCCCAGCAATTCCGCGCTGCCGAAGTATGCGCGCACGGGCGTCCGCCGGCTGAGCGATGAGCCGCCGGACACCGGCCAAAACCGTACGCGCACGGCCGTGCTTGCACGGAATTCGGGCGCCGCGAGCACGTCGCCGCGCGCGATCTCCGCAACGTCGATGCCGGGGAGATTCGCTGCGACGCGCATCCCGCCGGAGACACGCTCGTGCTTTTCGCCGAAGACCTGCAGCGAGCGCACGCGCACCTCGCGTCCGCTGGGTTGCAGGACGAGCGCATCGCCGGTCGCGATCCGGCCCTGCATCAACGTGCCGGTCACGATCGTGCCGTGGCCGGCGAGCGCGAAAACGCGATCGACGGGAAGAAACGGCGGCGCATCCGGTGCGCGCGGCGGCAACGCGACGAGCGCATCGTGGATCGCCGCACGCAAGTCATCGAGCCCTTCACCGCTGCGCGTCGAAACGCCGATGACGGGCGCGCCCTCGGCAACGCTGCCGCGAATCGCGTCGGCGACGAGCGCGCGCGCAAGGCCGCGTTCGTCCGCGTCGACGAGATCGATCTTGCTCAGGACGACGATCGCGCGGCGCACGTTGAGGTAGCCGAGGATCGCGAGATGCTCGAGCGTTTGCGCCGCGGGACCCTCGTTGGCCGCCACGACGAGCAGCAGCAATTCCATCCCCGCCGCGCCGGCGAGCATGTTGTGCAAGAAGCGCTCGTGGCCGGGCACGTCGACGATCCCCGCCTCGACACCGTCGGGAAAGCGCAGGTGCGCGAAGCCGAGATCGAGCGTCATCCCGCGCACGCGTTCTTCGAGCCACCGATCCGGATCCGTGCCGGTCAGCGCGCGAACGAGCGACGATTTGCCGTGATCGACGTGACCCGCCGTGCCGACGACGTGCATCGCGTCAGGTCAGCGCGAGCAGGTCGACGAGTTCGCCGTCGCGCTCGGCCGGAATCGTGCGCAGATCGACGGCGACGCGGTCGCCTTCGCTGCGCGCGATCAGCGGTGGGGAGCCGGCGCGATAGCGCGCAGCCAGCGTGTTCGCGTCGCCCGTGCGCGGCCGCACGGCAAGCGCGATCGACGGCAGTTCCGCAAGCGGCAGACTGCCGCCGCCGACGTAACCGATCGCCGGATCGACGCGCGCGTCGATGCCGAGGGCACCGAGCTTCGCCGCGAGCGCGAGCGCGCGCGAACGCAAGACGTCGAGCGGCGTGCCGATCATCGCATAGAACGGAATCCGCGAGCGATCTTCCTCGCGCAGCGAGAGCTGGAGCGTGGCGCCGAGCGCGGCGAGCGTCGCTTTGTCGACGCGCAGCGCGCGCAAGAGCGGGTTCGCGCGCAATCGCGCGATCGGTGCCGCGCGTCCCACGATGATCCCGGCCTGCGGGCCGCCCAGCAACTTATCGCCCGAGAACGCGACGAGGTCGATTCCGTCGGCCACCGCTTCGCGCACCGTTCGTTCGTGCGGAAGTCCATACGCAGCCAAGTCGACGAGCGCACCCGTTCCGAGGTCTTCGACGGTCGGCACGCCGACGCGCTTGCCGAGTGCGGCGAGTTCCGCGGGTGCAACATCGGCGGTGAAGCCCTCGATGCGGTAATTCGACGGATGGCTGCGCAAGAGCAACGCCGTCTGCGCGGTCAGCGCGCGTTCGATATCGCGCAGGTAGACTTTGTTCGTCGCGCCGACTTCGACCAGCGTCGCGCCGCTACGCGCCAGCACGTCCGGTAACCGAAAGCCGCCGCCGATCTCGATGAGTTGATTGCGCGCGACGATTACTTCGCGCCCGCGCGCATACGTGTCGAGGATCAGCAGCACCGCCGCCGCGCAGTTATTGACCACGAGCGCGTCCTCCGCGCCGCTCACGGTCCGCAAGAGCGTCGAGACGCGTGCGTAACGCGATCCGCGTTCGCCCGCGTCGAGATCGTATTCCAGATTCGAATAGCCGCCGGCGACGGCGTTCATCGCCGCCAGCGCCTCCGCTGCGAGCGGGGCGCGGCCGAGGTTCGTGTGCAGCACGATCCCGCTCCCGTTGAGCACGGGCACGAGCCCGTCCCGCGATTCGCGCGCAAGCCGGCCGCACAGCGTCCCAACGATCGTTTCACCGTCGGGCACGTTCGCCGCGGCACGCAGCTCATCGAGCAGCGCGGTTGCCTGCGATTTCACGGCGGCGTTGCCGAAAAGAACGACGAACCGCGCGACGCGCGGTTCGTCGAGGAGCCGATGAACGGCCGGGAGGCCGCGGAGGTTCGAGATGGCGCTAGGCGGCGGCCAGGTGCTTCTGGAGCATCGACGTGATCTGCCCTTCGGGAACGAACCCGACGATGCGATCGACCGCTTGTCCGCCCTTGAAGAGGATCAAGCACGGGATGCCGGAGACCTGATATTGCCCCGCGAGACTCGGATTCTCGTCGGTGTTCAGTTTCACGAACGAGACGTCGGCGCTCATCTTGCCGGCGATCTTCTCGATCACCGGGCCGAGCATTTTGCACGGGCCGCACCAGGGGGCCCAGAAATCGACCAGGACGGGTTTGTCGGCATTCAGCACGTCCGCTTGAAACGTGGCTTGCGAGACATCGGGTAAAGCGCTCATAAGATTTGGTTTAGAACCTCCGCCACATACGACCCGGCATGGTGTTCGGTAGTTTCGGGCCGAAGGAAGCGCCATGCGCCGACCAATCGCTTTGCTCCTGGCCGCCCTTTGCGTGTGCTCCGCGCCGGCCCGCGGGGCCGGCCGGGGCGTCGAGCCCGTGACGGTCCTCGTGGCGACCATGGTCGGCGAGAACGCGCGCCGCACGATGCCGCCCGAACTCTGGCAGAAGCTGATCGATAGCTTCGTCTATGCCCGCAACGTCGTGCATTTCGCCGGGAGCGGCGCGCCGACGATCGGCGACTGCAAAGCGGCCAAGGCGGCCTACGCGGTGACCGCCCAGTTCGACCTCTCGCCGCGTCTGCCGGGCCTCGGCCAAGACCCGGACCGCAAGTACGCGATGGCGCGCGTGACGCTGCTCAACTGCATCACCGGCGTCGCCTCGCCCGAGCGGACGTTCCAATTCGAGAGCCAGCCGCTCACGCAGGCGCAGGCCGGCGACTTCGAACCGAACGAGAGCGAGACGTGGAACCGCACCGTCCAAAGCCGGATGGGAAAACTCGCGCTGGAGCCCGGCGGCTTCGCGGGCGCGGCGCGTGCGACGCGCACCGCCGTCATCACCTCGACGACGCCCGCGGGCCCGCGCGGCAGCGCTCCCGCCTCCGTCACCGTCGCGGTCCGCGGGCCGGCGACCGCGACGAACGGCGCCGCGACGGCGACGACCGTGCAAGTGGAACGCTACGCGCGGATCAAGCGCATCGACGGCGATTTCGTCTATCTCACCGTGACCGGCTACGATCTGATCCCGGACGAGATCATGCGGACGTTCGCGGACAAGGACGGGAACGAACGACCCTATCTGGAGCTCGTGATCACCGAAGTCACCTCGCAAGGGGTCCAGGCAACGTTCGACCGGCGGGCCAAGGGCTTCGTGATGCCGCACGTCGGCGATTACCTCGAGCCGCTCGGCGCGCCGACGCCCGCACCCGCCGCCTCGCCGACCGCCGCCGTCCACTGAGCCCGCGCCGCGCGGCGGTCGTGATCGCGATCGGGTCGGCGCCGCCGCACCCGGTCCTCTTCATCGAGCGCTCCGCGCACTTGCGCCATCATCCGGGCCAGATCGCCTTTCCCGGCGGCGGCATCGACCCGGCCGACGAGGGCGACATCGCGCGCACCGCGCTGCGCGAGCTAGCCGAAGAGACCGGCATCG
>Ga0116230_10001662_pt1 | contig 21261 bp, 16 predicted proteins | sample S1TSphfallax_3_FD_88678 | JGI IMG/M metagenome (GOLD analysis project Ga0116230, IMG submission 88678) | Host-associated microbial communities from peat moss isolated from Minnesota, USA - S1T2_Fd - Sphagnum fallax MG | ecosystem: Host-associated > Plants > Peat moss > Unclassified | place... | reverse complement strand
TACGCGCCGTGGCCCTTGCCGAAGGTGTGGCCGCCGGCGATGAGCGCGAAGGTCTCCTCGTCGTTCATGGCCATGCGGCCGAAGGTCTCACGGATGTCGCGTGCGGAGGCGACGGGGTCGGGCTTGCCGTCGGGGCCTTCGGGGTTGACGTAGATGAGGCCCATCTGCACGGCGCCGAGCGGCTGGTCGAGCTCGCGGTCGCCCTGGTAACGATCGCTGCCGAGCCAGGTGTGCTCGCTGCCCCAGAAGATGTCCTCCTGCGGCACCCAGACATCGGCGCGACCGCCGCCGAAGCCAAAGGTCTGCAAACCCATGCTGTCGATGGCGACGTTGCCGGCGAGGATCATGAGGTCGGCCCAGGAGATCTTCTTGCCGTACTTCTGCTTGATGGGCCAGAGCAGGCGGCGCGCCTTGTCGAGGGAGACGTTGTCCGGCCAGCTGTTGAGCGGGGCGAAGCGCTGCGTGCCCATGCCGGCACCGCCGCGGCCGTCGTAGGTGCGATAGGTGCCGGCGGAGTGCCAGGCCATGCGGATGAAGAACGGGCCGTAGTGGCCGTAGTCGGCGGGCCACCAGGGCTGCGAGTCGGTCATGAGCGCGTGCAGATCGGCGATGACGGCATCGAGGTCGAGCGACTTGAAGGCCGCCGCGTAGTCGAAGTCGGGGTCCATGGGGTCGGCGAGCCGGTTGTTCTGGTGCAGGATGGCGAGGTCGAGGCGGTCGGGCCACCAGTGCTCGTTGCGGACGATCTTGCGCGAGTCGATGGTGACGGCGCCGTGCATGGGCGAGGCGGTCTCCGTGGCGGTGACGCTGGGGGCGGGGCCGCCGGCGGCGTGGGGGACAGGGCACTTCATTTCGTTCGACATGGGGAGCTCCTAAAGGCAGGGGTCAGGGGTTAGGGATTCGATGGTTTGCGTGGGGCGCACTGGGCGCAGAGACCGCGGACGATGAGTTCCACCTGATGCACGACGCGTTGGCCGAGAGAGCCTGCGGTGGGTTTGGGCACGCTGTACCAGTCGACATCCTCCACTTCGCCGCAGAGGTCGCAGATGAAGTGGTGGTGACGCGTGCCTTTGACGTCGAAGCGCGCGGCGCGGCCTTCGACGGCGACCTCGCGGACGAGGCCGGCCTGCACCAGGTCGCGAAGGTTGTTGTAGGTGGTGGCGCGGGAGGAGCGGGGATCGAGGCGGTTGACGCCTTCGAAGATTTCAGCGGCGGTGGGATGGCCGTGGTGCTCCAGCAGGAAGGACATCACGCTGAAACGCTGCGGCGTGCAGCGCAGGCCGCTTTCTTCGAGGCGTTGGATGATCTGCTGGGACTCCATCAAAGATTAGATTATGTCTAAGATGAGATAGAGTCAAGATTGGGGTGTGGATCATACGGTGGATATCGGTTGATTACAGGATCGCCTCAAGGCCTTTGTGGCGGATGACGTTGAGCAGAGCGCGGAGTGGGCCTTTGGCCTCTTTGGTTCCGCGCTCCAGTTGCGAGACGAAGCCCACCGTCACGTTCAGGTAACGGGCGAGTGCGGCTTGGCTGAGCCGCTCCTGCTCACGCGCCTTGCGAATCTGCGCAGCGGAAATGGGTGCAGCCGTAGCAGGCAGCTCGCGACCAAGATGGCGGACAGTAATCTGATGGTGCGTCTTGCCGTCCATGACACCGATACGGTGCATGTCGTCGGCCATTTCAAGTATCTCTCGGGTGACGCGGCTAGGCGCTTTCTGTTTCGTTGTCTTCGTCATTCGTAACCTCCTGCAAGACACCCTCTTGGAGTGCCGCGCCGATACTCCTAGCCGACGCATGGAGCCAGACCTTCACCAATTCCCGTAACGCGGCCAGTTCGCTGGGGCTGATGTTCTCCCGCTCGTTCTTGGCAAATCCAAGAAGGAAGATTGCCCGGTCTTTCATACGGTAGGCGATCATCATGCGATAGCCGCCGGATCGCCCCTGCCCTTGCCGGGCGACGCGTTGCTTGATAAGGCCGCCACCAAGATCGGCGTCTACGGTGCCTCGCTCGGCGCGCTCGATGGCCTCTTTCAGGCTTGCGTCTGTGATGCCCTGACGCTTGGCGAACTTCGCCAGGCCCTTCATTTTGAATATCCGCATCAGGCCAACTTAGCACTTTGAACTATAGCACATAGAACTATACTTGTCGGCAATTCATTGCAGAGGCCATCATGCTTCGGTCGAGATGACGACACTTTCTTCCAGCAGTTCCAGCGCGCCGCGGGCTTGGAGGGCTTCGGCTGCGCATTCGCCTAGGTCGGTGGCGGCGATGCCGAGGGGGGCTTTGTGGAGGACGTGGGCGACCTGGTCGCCGTCGGGGGAGACGACCATGGCGTGCAGGTGCCATTGCTCGTCGACGAGATGCGCGTAGGCGCCGAGGGGGAGCTGGCAGCCGCCGCCGAGGGCGTGGAGGACGGCGCGCTCGGCTTGTGTGGCGTACTCGGTGGTGGGGTGGTTGAGGGTGCGGAGGAGGGTGTGGATGGCGGCGTCGCGGGTTGGGTCGAGAGGCCCGGTGGTGGAAAAGGTTTGAACGGTTGTGGTGAGGCTGGCACCCTCGGGGTCCTTCGACTGCGACTCGCGATGAAACTGCGAGTCTCCGCTCAGGATGACAGCATTTTCTTTACTGGCAGCTCCGCTCAGGATGACAGAGTTTTGATTGGGATGAGAGTTGGGACATCGGACCTGGAGGGCGAGTGCGCCCTGGCCGGGGGCGGGGGTGAGCTCCTCGACGGAGAAGCGTTGATGAACGCTTTCGGTGCGGCCGAGGCGGTCGAGCCCCGCGCAGGCGAGGACGAGCGCGTCGGCCTGACCTTCGGACCACTTGCGCAGGCGGGTGTCGATGTTGCCGCGCATCTCGACGAAGCGGAGGTCGGGGCGGAGAGCAAGCAGCATGGCCTGGCGGCGGGGGCTGGTGGTGGCGATGGTGGAGCCCATGGGCAGCATGTGCAGGCCCCAGTGCTGCTCGCAGACGAAGGCGTCGCGGGCGTCGGCGCGCGGCGGGATGGCGGCGAGGGTGAGGCCGGGTGTCATCTGCGTGGGAAGGTCTTTGAGGGAGTGGACGGCGAGGTCGATGCGGCCGGCGAGAAGGGCGTCCTCGATCTCCTTGATGAAGATGCCGGTGCCGTTCGGCGAGAGGCCGGCGGGCCCGGTAGATGCGGGCTTGAAGGCAGGGTCCTGGAGGCGGTCGCCGACGGTGCGGATGACCTCGATCTCGACGGTGTGGCCGAGGGCGCGCAGCTGGTCGGCGACATAGCCGGCCTGCCAGAGCGCGAGTTGCGAGCCGCGGGTGCCGATGCGGAGGTTGGGCGTGTTCACGTGTTTAGGATACGTGAGTGCGATGAAGCAGATCCCCCATTCGACTTCGCTCAGGGGGATGACAACCAGAAAGGCAACAGCAAAGGCAAATGCGGGGGTTCCCTCGGCTTCGCTCGGGACAGGCTCTTCGCGCTACGCGCTCAGGAGGACGGCGGCGATTTCGCTCAGGAGGACGTGGTTTGGGCGACCATGCCGGCGGCCGGATGCAGCTCTGGGCTGTGGACGTTGCGGAAGGAGTCGGGGACCATAGGCAGCTCGATGCGGAAGCGGGTGCTGAGGCCGGGCGGCAGGTTGGTGGTTTCGACGGCGATGCGTCCGGCGTTTTTCTCGACCAGTTCGCGGGTGACCCAGAGGCCGATGCCGGTGCCGACCTCCTCCTTAGTGGAGAAGAAGGGGTCGAAGATGCGGTGGAGATGGGCGAGTTCGATGCCGGAGCCGTTGTCGGCGACGGAGAGGATGGCGCGGCTGTCGTCGCGGCCGATGGAGATGACGATGCGGGCGGCGTTGCGCTGGACGGCGTCGGCGGCGTTGGCGACGAGGTTGGTGACGATCTGGCGGAGCTCGTGGGCGGCGATGTAGACGGTGATGCCGGGGGTGTAGTGGCGCTCGACGACGATGGATTGGGTGTCGAAGCGGTGCTGGAAGATGGAGAGGACGTCGTCGACGGTGGAGGCCACATCGACCGCGGTGACGGTGCCGCTGCTGCGGACGAAGCCGAGCGTGAGGCGGGTGATGTTGCCGAGGCGGGCGAGCTCTTTTTCGGCGGTCATGAGGTAGGAGCGGGTGGGCTCGGCGAGTGCGTCGTCGCTGCGGGCGAGGTAGAGCAGGTTGGTGACGGCCTCGAGCGGGTTGTTGATCTCATGGGCGACGGTGGAGGCGAGCCGGCCCATGGCGGCGAGCTTTTCGGCGCGGAGTAGAGCGGCCTCGGCGAGGCGGCGCTCGGTGATGTCGAGTGTGACGCCGCGCCAGACACAGGGGCGGTCGCTGATGCGAGTGCCGCGCATCTCCAGCCAGTGGAGCTCGCCGTTGGGCCAGAGGCAGCGGTACTCGAAGACGATGGGGCCGGGTGCGGAGCGGAGCTGGGCGATGAGTTCGGCGAGGCGGGGGTGGTCCTCGGGATGCACCAGAGGCAGCACGCTGGGCAGGGCTTCGAGCTCGCTGAAGGGGCGGCCGAAGATGGGGTAGCTGCCGCCGTACCAGCGCGGGCTGGCGCCGTTGTCGAGGTCGAAGATCCAGCAGGCGCACTTGCTGCTGCCGAGGGAGCGGACGAGGTCGTCGTTGCGCTCGTGCAGCGCGGTGAGGGCGTCCTCGAGGCCGAGCTCAGCATGACGCCGGCGGCGGCCCATGGCCCAGACGATAAGCGCGGCCACTACCAGCACGGAGGCGTGCAGCATCTCGGTGCGGAGCGTGGCGAACGACAGCGCGCCGTGAAAGATGAGCACAATGCGGGAGGTGAGGGCGATGATGGCGGCCATTATCGAGGGCAGCAGGCCGCCCAGCAGCACGATGACCACGACCGCGAGCAGGTGCGGGGAGTACGGAATGGCGGCGATGACCGGGAAGTGCTGCGACGCCAGCGTGCCGGCCAAGGGCAACAGCAAGGCCAGGGCGTAGGCCAGCCAGGGGCGCGACCAGGGGTCGAAGCGCGGCATGGATGTGACGTTCATGGCGACGGGGTCCCTTACGGTAGGGAATGGGAGCAGGGTGCAGAGCGGCAAACCGAACGTTGCTGTGAGTTTATAACAGCGGCCAACCGTGGAAGCACAGGGGTAACGGTCGGGGGAACGGCCCTGTATCGGGCCACGACAAGCACGGCAGTCATGCAAAATCCACGCTTGTTTGCCATCTTCGCCGGTGCCTGGGGCTGGTACAGTGTTGAGCCATGAACGCTGGAACGACGAACGCTGGAACGACAAATGCATGGATCGAGCGCAATGCGCGGCGGCGCGCGGTGTGTGTGCTGCTGCTATGCCTGCTGCTGACTGCGGCCACGGTGGGGCTGTATCCGCTGGACGCGGAGTACTGGGGGCCGTTCTTCCACGGGCCCACCAAGGTAGACGCAGCCATGCTGGCGGCGCAGCCGGGGCCGGAGGTGAAGATCACGACGCCCTTCGCCACGGTGGAGGGCACGCGGGTGCTGGACAGCGGCGTGCAGGAGGTGACCACCGAAGATGGCATCTATAAACACGTCACGGCGGGCTACTATGCGCTGCTGGTGACAGACGCCGAGGGCGGGCACAAGGCGCTGATGGTGAAGAGCGGCAAGCCGCCGGGGACGACGGTGACGGGCACGCTGGAGCCGATGCCCTATGACCTGGAGCAGACGCTGTTCGCGGACGATGCCGATGGCTCAGGGCGCTCGGCGGTGTATCCGCTGCTGCTGGACACGGAGAGCTATCGCTCCAACGGGTACATCGCTGCCGGCTTCGGGCTGGTGTTCCTGGGCATCGTGTGGATCTTCGGGGTGCTCGCGGTGCGGTGGCTGCTGGACATTCGCCGTCACCCGGCGGTGAAGCGCGCGGCGGCGTGGGGCGAGCTCGGGGCCACCGCCGCCGCCGTGCAGGCGCAGCTCAAGGGCGGCGTGCGCTTCAAACACCGACGCTATAGCTTTACCGACGACTACGTGGTGCGGCAGGGCTGGCTGAACTTCGACCTGCTGCGGCTGGAAGAGCTGGTGTGGGCGTACACGAAGGCGACCAAGCGCAGCGTGAACCTGATCCCGATGGGGACGTACTACTCGGCCGAGCTGCACTTTGCCGATGGCACGGCGTCGATCCCGGCGAGCAAGGCGAAGGTGGAGGCGATGATCGCGGGGGTGACCCAGCGTGCGCCGTGGGCGGTGATTGGGTTCGATAAGAAGATCGAGGAGCTATACAGTAAGCACCGCGCGGAGTTTGTGGCGGAGGTGAAGAAGGGCGCGCAGGCGGGATAGCGGCAGCGAATGACCTACTTCTGGCCAGGACAGACAGAAACTGCAGGTCTCTCCACTGCGGCGGCAAACGCGCCGCCTCCGGTCGAGATGACAATTTTTGACGTTAGTCCTTAGAAGCCAGGGCGTCGGCGTCTGTGTCGGGGTCGGACTGGCGTAGCTGCTGCAGGCGGGGGTGGAGCAGCTTGGCGGTGAGCGAGCGGGTGAGGCGGTCGACGGCGGCGAGCTGGGCGGGGCTGAGCGGCTCGGCGTGCTGCGCGGTGAGGCGGGCGAGCTCGGCCTGGCGGAGGGCTTCGGCGTCGAGCAGAAGCTGCTTGATGGCCTCGGCGGGGCCGCGGGTGAAGGCGAGGCGGTCGGAGTAGCGGGCGACCTCGCGGCTGACGATGGACTCGGCGGCCTCGGCCTCGCGGCCGCGCGCGGATTGGTTCTGGGCGGCGACCTGCTGCAGGTCGTCGATGTCGTAGACGAAGCAGCCCTCGACCTCGTTGACCTCGGGCGAGACGTCGCGGGGCACGGCGATGTCGATGAAGAAGACGGGGCGGTTGCGGCGGCGGTGCAGAAGAGCGCGGGCGTGGGCGGGCCGGAAGATGTGGCCGGAGCCCGCGGAAGCGCCTGAGGCATCCCCAGACGCGACGGGCTGGAGCGCGGCGGCGCCGGTGCTGGTAATGAGGATGTCGGCGCGGTGGGCTTCGCTGTGGAGAAGCTCGAAGGGGATGACACCGGTCGTGATGGCTGGCGTGCGCAGGCTGTCGGCGATGGCCTGGGCGCGGGCCTCGGTGCGGTTGGCGACCAGCAGCGTGGTGCAGCCCTGCTGGATGAGATGGCGGGCGGCGAGGTCCGACATCTTGCCGGCGCCGACCAGAAGGACGGTCTTGCCGGCGAGCGAGCCGAAGATCTTGCGGGCGAGCTCCGCGGCGACCGAGGCGATGGAGACGCTGGAGCTGCCGATCTGGGTTTCGGTGCGGACTTTTTTGGCGACCGAGAAGGCGCGCTGCAGCAGGGGGTCCAGGGTCGATCCAACGTCGGATGTGGAACCGATGGCGCCGACCTCGCGGGCGACGGAGTAGGACTGCTTGACCTGGCCGAGGATCTGCGCCTCGCCGACGACCATGGAGTCCAGCGAGCTGGCGACGCGGAAGAGGTGGCGGATGGCCTCGCGCTCGCGGAACTCGTAGACGTGCGGCTGGAGGTCGTGCGGGGTGACGCGGAGGTAGTCGTGGAGGAAGGTGAGCAGGCGGGGCGATTCGGATGTGGGGAGGCTGGGCTCGGTGACGGTGAGCAGCTCGACGCGGTTGCAGGTGGAGAGGATGAGGGCCTCGCGGACGCCGGGCTGATGGGCGAGGGTGCGGGTGGCGTCGGCGAGGCGGGCGGGCGGGATGGCGAGCCGCTCGCGGACCTCAATGGGCGCGGTGGTGTGGTTGATGCCGAGCAGCAGCAGACCGGCGGGCGGGATGGAGTTCGTGCTCATGGCGCTCGGAACCTGTGCACGGCGGAGAGCGAGTTCGCGGCCCAGACCGCGAGCACGACGACGAAGACGAAGCCGGAGAGATAGACGGCGCGGCGGCCGCGCAGCCCGCTGTGGCGGCGGATGAAGATCATCAGCACATAGGCGACCCAGAGGGCGAGCGAGAGCAGCACCTTGGGGTCGGCGAAGAAGGCCGGGCCGGTGGTCTGCAGCGCGAGCACGGAGCCGATGAGCAGGCCGGCGGTCATGCAGGGCAGGCCGAAGCGGAGGGCGTTGAGGGCGATCTGGTCGAGGGTTTCGAGCGGCGGCAGCCGGCCGTGGGGGCGCTCGGCGCGCTTCTGCTTGAGGCGTCGCTCCTGAATGAGGTAGAGCAGACTCGCGACCAGCGACAGGAAGAGCGCGGCGTACGCAGCCAGAAGAAGGGCGATGTGCAGCAGCAGCCAGCCGGCGCGCACCTGGCCGGCGAAGGGCAGCGCGTAGGCCAGGCTCTCCTGCCCGGGATGGAAGGCGGGCACGATGGCCAGCAGCGCCGCGACCGGCAGCAGCACGATGCCGAAGGCGACGGTATGGTACGCGGTGGCCAGCAGAAGGAACGACGCGGCGAGCAGAAGGCCGAGCAGCGAGAGGGTCTCGTGAGTATCGACCGGCAGCGCGCGGTGGGCGGCGTAGAGGGTCTCGGCGAGGGAGACGAAGTGGAAGAAGACGCCGGCGGTGGCCGCGGGGACGGCGAGGTGCCGCCAACGCGGCCGCTCATACAGCGCGGCCGGCAACACCGCGAGCGCGGCGATGCCGTAGAGGATGACCGCGACTCGGAGCCAAAGCAGAGACATACGCCAGTGTGGACGCGCCAAAAAAGCGCGGAGATCCAGAAGGTCCAGTATATCGCCGTGGCAGGGCGCGCCGCATCAGTGCAGCATGGGTTCAAGCAGATTGCAGGCCGCTTCGCTACCCGATTGCCGGGCGATCCGCTGACGGATATCGTCGGCGCGCTGTAAATAGGCGGGATCGTCCAGCAGCGTGGAAAGCTTTTGCGTCGCTTGATCCGCTGAATATTCGCTGCGGGCGAGGACCTTGGCGATGCCGAGACGCTCCACGCGGGCAGCGTTATCGGGCTGGTCGAGCGCATAGGGCATGAGGAGCATGGGCTTGCCGGCGCGCATCGCCTGGCCCGTCGTCCCGATTCCGCCTTGATGGACGATTGCGGCGGCACGCGGAAAGACCTGCGCGAACGGGGCATATTCGAACGCCGCGACGGTGTCGGGGAGGTTTGCCGGCCGGTTCTTGGGGTCGCTGCCTATGAGCAGCAGCGCGCGCCTGCCCAGGGCCTGGGCCGCCTGAACGCTGTCCTGATAGAAACGACCCGAATCCATGACGGCAGCGGTTCCGAGTGTAAAGACGATGGGTGGAGGGCCAGCATCGAGGAAACGCTGAAGGTCGATATTTTCCTTCGGAGCCTCGTGTTCATCGAAGAAGGGAAAGCCTGAGGCCGCGGCCTGCTTTGGCCAATCCGGCTGCGGGCTGCCGATGATGTCGGAGAACAGCCCAAGCACGAGCGACGGAGAGTATGAGCCATCGAAGAAGGGGTCATGGACGGGTTGGAGACCCAGGCTGCGACGGAGGTCTGTATAGGGTTCCGTCCAACTGCGAACGGAGCGTTTTGCGAACTGCATGAGAGGCCTGGAAAATAACGGTCCAAGTGGATGCAGTTTTGCGAGGAACGGTGCGATGGGCAATACGGGCGGATCGTATGCAGAGAAGAAACCCATGGGGGCCAGCTGCGTGGAGACCCAGGGAAGGCTTTGCTTCTCGGCAACAAGACGTGTTGCCAGGGTCAATGGATGAGAGATAAGCAGGTGAGCATCCCGCGACGCCACGAGCGTGTCTTCATAGGAGGTCCGCAGGGCAGGCATGAGAAGTTGGCGGATCAGGTACTCGCTGCCGTTCTTTAGGTCGAGAACCTGTTGGATCAATGCCTGATTGGACTGCTCAATCAGTGCCGTCCGAATGAGCCGGAACTCAAACCCCGCAGACTCTACCTTTTCGCGATATGCCTGTACAGTGCCGACGATGGGACGGTGCCCCCGCTTCGAGAGCTCACCGGCGATGGCGAGAAACGGATAAAGATCCCCAAGAGAGCCGAATGTCGTGAGCAGGATACGGCGTTGTTTTGAGCTAAATGCCATGGATGGGTTGAGCCTAAACTGCGGACTTGCCGGCATCGTAGGCGACGGACTGTTGGAGCCAGTTGTGGAGCTTGGATTCGATGAGGGGGAGGGGGTAGTAGGAGGGATGGTGGGTGATCTCGACGGTGAGCTGGCCGGCGGCGTGGGTGTAGCTGGCGGTGACGCCGTCCTTGGTAAGGGTGCCGGTTTCGCCCACCATGTCGATGCCGTTGGTGTGGAGGCGCGCGGCGAGTGAGGCGAACTGGGCGTCGGTGAGAGGGATGGAGATCATCGGGGGATAGTGTACGTCGTTCCGGCAGATGCGGGAAGAACAAAGGCAACGGCTTTGAACGCAATGGATGCGCAGGAAAGCGCAAAGGACGCAAAGAATCGCCGACACGCGCTTTGCGGGGGAGGACAGCAATTTCATAGGGGGCAAACGCGGTATTCTGGGCGTTCCGAAGCGAGTGGATGGCGATGGCGACAGAGGGCGCGGGGATGGAGGGGTTGTCGCCGGCGATGCGGCAGTATCGCGCGGCCAAGGAGGCGCACCCCGATGCGCTGCTGTTCTTCCGCATGGGGGACTTCTATGAGCTGTTCTTCGACGATGCGCTGGTGGCCTCGCGCGCGCTGCAGCTGACGCTGACCGCGCGCGACAAGGCCAAGCAGGTGCCGATGTGCGGGGTGCCCTACCATGCGGCGGGGACGTATCTGCAGCGGCTGCTGCGCATGGGCTATCGCGTGGCGCTGTGCGAGCAGATGGAAGACCCCAAGCTCGCCAAGACGGTGGTGCGGCGCGAGGTGACGCGGGTGCTGACGCCGGGCACCGCGCTCGACAGCTCGCTGGACGCGGGCGAGAGCCAATGGCTGGCGTGTGTGGCCGCGGCGGGCAAGGATGCGGCCGCCTGTGTGGGCGTGGCGGCGATCGACCTCTCGACGGGAGAGTTTCGTGCGACCGAGTTCGCGGGCGAGGCGGCGTGGGCGCTGGCGCTCGATGAGCTGGCGAGGATGCGGCCGGCCGAGGTGCTTTCGGCGAAGGGCGTGGGGAGTGGGCGGCAGGGGCTGTTGGTGGCTGCTGATGAGGAAAGGCACCCCACCCTGCCGCGCCAAGTACCGCGCGTCGAGGATGGGGCACCCGTGCTGCTCGGGGCGCGGAGCGAGCTGGAGGAGTGGGTGTTTGCCGAGGAGTATGCGCTGCCGCTGCTGCAGCAGCAGTTGCGGGTGCATTCGCTGGACGGCATGGGGCTGGGCGGGCATCGCGCGGCGGCGGTGGCGGCGGGCGCGATCGTGCACTACCTGCGCGCGACCAAGCAGGGCGCGCTCGAGCACATCGATGGGCTGCGCTACTACGAACGGCAGGACTGCCTGGAGCTGGATGCGGTGAGCGTGCGCAACCTGGAGCTGGTGGAGCCGCTGTTCTCCGGAGAGGGGCCGCGGACGACGCTGCTGTGGACGCTCGACGCCTGCTGCACGCCGATGGGCAAGCGGCTGCTGCGTGCGCAATTGCTGCGGCCGATGCGCGGCGTGGCGGAGATCGCCGCGCGGCTGGATGCGGTGGCGTTGGCCGCTGGCGATCTGAAGCGGCGCGAGGGGCTGCGGCGGTCGATGGAGGGGGTGCTCGACCTGGAGCGGCTGCTGGGGCGGGTGGCGATGGATGCCGCTGGGCCGCGCGAGGTGGTGGCGCTGGGGACGACGCTGGCGCGGCTGCCCGGGCTGCGCACGGCGGCGCAGGCGCTGGCGAAGGGCCGCTGGGGGGAGCTGGCCGCGGCGCTCGATACGCTGGAGGACCTGGAGCGGCGGATTGCGCATACATTGGTCGAAGAGCCGCCGCTGAACCTGGCCGACGGCGGCGCGGTGCGCGCGGGCGTGGATGCGGAGCTGGATGAGCTGCGCGGGCTCTCTTCGAGCGGACGACAGCGCATTGCGGCGATCGAAGAGCGCGAGCGCGAACGTACGGGGATCGGCTCGCTGAAGGTGCGCTTCAACTCGGTGTTTGGGTATTACATCGAGATCACCCGGGCGAACGCGAAGGCGGTGCCGGCGGACTACGAGCGCAAGCAGACGCTGGTGAACGCGGAGCGCTTTACGACGCCGGAGCTGAAGGAGCTGGAGGTCAAGATCCTGACGGCGCAGGAGCGCTGCGCGGAGATCGAGCGGCGCATCTTTGCCGAGCTGCGGCAGCAGCTGCTGCAGGAGGCGGCGCGGGTGCGCGCGGCCTCGCGGCAGGTGGCGGAGCTCGACCTGCTGGGGTGCTTCGCGCACATCGCGGCAGAGCGCGGCTGGGTGCGGCCGCAGGTGGATGAGAGCGGCGTGCTCGAGGTGGTGCATGGCCGGCATCCGGTGGTGGAGCGCCGGCTGGAGGAGATGGGCGGGGGAAGGTTCGTGCCGAACTCAGTGAGTATGTGTGCGGGGAGTTTGGGTGCGGGGAGTTTGGGTGCGGGGAATGCTGCGGCGGCGGAGACATCGCACCCCACCCATGACGACGATGAAGCTGTCGTCATGAATGGGCCACCCAGTTTGTTGCTGATTACCGGGCCGAATATGGGCGGCAAGAGTACGTATCTGCGCCAGGCGGCGCTGCTGACGGTGCTGGCGCAGTGCGGCAGCTTTGTGCCGGCGGAGCGGATGCGGCTGGGGGTGGTCGACCGGGTGTATACGCGCATCGGCGCCAGCGACAACGTGGCGCGGAGCCGCTCGACGTTCATGGTGGAGATGACCGAGACGGCGGCGATCCTGAACACGGCGACGGCGCGCTCGCTGGTGCTGCTGGATGAGATGGGCCGCGGCACGGCGACCTACGACGGGCTGTCGCTGGCCTGGGCGACGGTGGAGTATCTGCACGACCGCATCGGTGCGCGCACGCTGTTTGCGACCCACTACCATGAGCTGACGCTGCTGGCGGAGCGGCTGCGGCGGCTGAAGAATGTGCGCGTGACGGTGAAGGAAAGCGCGGGAGGGATCGTGTTTCTGCATGCGGTGGAGGCCGGGGCGGCGAACAAGAGCTACGGCATCGAGGTGGCGCGGCTGGCGGGGCTGCCGCAGGCGGTGATCGCGCGGGCGCGGGCCGTGCTGCAGGTGCATGAGCGGGCGGAGTCGCAGCAGGTGCGCGAGGCCGCGCCGGCGGCGGAGGCGAAGATGCAGATGACGATGTTCACGCCGCTGTCGCAGCGGATTGTGGACCGGCTCGAGGCGGTGGATGTGGACGGGCTGACGCCGCGCGATGCGCTGGCGCTGCTGGCGGAGCTGCAGCGGGAGTTGAAGGGCGGCGCATGATGCAGCGAGTCAGCAGGTCAGCGAGTCGGCGAGTCGGCGGTAAGACGATGGTGGTGGCGGGGGTGATGAGTGGGACCTCGGCCGACGGTGTGGATGTGGCGGTGTGCCGGATTGCGCCGGCGCGCGATGGCGTGGCGCGGGTGAAGGTGCTGGGGCATCGCGGCTTTGCGTATGAGAAGAAGCTGCGCGCGGAGGTGCTGCGCGTGGCGGCCGGCGAGCCGCGCAGTGCGATGGAGATGGCGGCGCTCGCGTGGCGGCTGGGCGTGGTGTATGCCGAGTGCGTAGCGAAGACGCTGGCGGCGCTGGGGGTGAAGGCGCAGCTGGTCGCCTGCCATGGGCAGACGGTGGCGCACGACGCGGCGCGGGGCGTGACCTGGCAGATGGGCGAGGCCGCGGCGCTCGCCGAGCGGCTGCGGCTGCCGGTGGTGAGCGACTTTCGGCCGGCGGACCTGGCGGCGGGCGGACAAGGCGCGCCGCTGGTGCCGATGCTGGACTACTGCATGTTTCGCCATGCGAGCAGGAACCGCGTGCTCCTGAACCTGGGCGGCATCGCGAATGTGACGGCGTTGCCGGCGGGCTGCGCTGCGGAGGGCGTGCTGGCGTTCGATACCGGGCCGGCGAACATGGTGGTGGATGCGCTGATGCTGCGGCTGTTCGATAAGAAGCTGGACCGCGGCGGCGCGGTGGCGGCGCGCGGGCAGGTGCTGGATACGGCGGTGGAGTCGCTGCTGGCGGAGGCGTACTTCTCTGCCCCGCCGCCGAAGTCGTGCGGACGCGAGCAGTTTGGCGCGGCGTTTGTGGAGCGGCTGATGCAGCGATGCAAGGGCGCGGCGAAGGAGGACATGGTGGCGACGGCGACCGCGCTGACCGCGGCTTCGGTGATTGCGGCGTACTGCCGGTTCTGCTGGCCGTGGCTGGGGCAGCGCGCGCCGCGGGCAAAGGCGACTGAGGTGTTCATCGCCGGCGGTGGAGCGAAGAACCGCACGCTGCTGCAGATGCTGCGCGGCGGGTTCGCGGAACTGGGCCTGACGGTGGCGACGACGGAAGCTGCGGGGCTCGCCGTCGAAGCCAAGGAGGCTGCGGCGTTTGCGCTGCTGGGCTGGCTGACGTGGCATGGCCTGCCGGGGAACGTGCCGAGCGCGACCGGGGCGAAGCGGGCGGTGGTGCTGGGGAAGGTGACGCATGGGTGATGCGGCCCATCGGAAGATTGCTTCGCAAAAACAGAAGGCACCCCACCCTGCCGCGCCAAGTGCGGCGCGTCGAGAATGGGGCACCCTTGCACTCGCTGCAATCATCGTGTCGTTGACTTCGTGTCACACTTCCACCGCAGACTCTCACACGCTGAACTTTCTGATCGAGAGCTCGCCGAACAACCTGGACCTGCGCCAGGGGACGGACTCGCAGAGCGAGCGGATCGGCGAGCTGATCTATGACCCGCTGGTGCGCAAGGACGAGCACTTCAACCTGCAGCCGTGGCTGGCGACGAGCTGGGAGCGGCCCGACGCACGGACGTGGGTGTTCCATCTGCGCGACGGGGTGCGCTTCCATGACGGCAAGCCGCTGACGTCCGAGGATGTGGCGTGGTCGATCCGCAGCATGATCGACGGCACGCTGGTGACGGCCAAGGGCGGAGCGTTCACGGATGTGGCGAGCGTGGCGGTGCGCGGGCCTCTGACGGTCGTGGTGCAGACGAAGCAGCCCGACGACAGCCTGCTCTTCAACCTGAGCGACGGGCTGTTCGGCGTGGTGGAGGGCGGCGCTGGGCGCGATGAGGGTTTGCGGCCGGTGGGCACAGGGCCGTTCAAGTTTGTGGCGCAGGTGCAGGATAAGGAGGTGCTGCTGCAGCGCAACGCGGCGTACTGGGCGGGTGCGCCAGCGCTGGAGCGGGTGCGCTTCGCGGTGGTGCCGGACACGATTACCGCGGCGCTGGAGCTGAAGAAGGCCGCGGGCACGGGCGCGGCGATGGTGGAGAGCAATCTGCTGACCCAGGACATGGTGCATGCGCTGCGCGGCGTGGCCGGGCTGCAGGTGGAGACCGGACCGGGCGCGCGGGTGGACTATGCGAACTTCAACGTGGCCGATGCGGCGCTGGGCGATGCGCGGGTGCGGCAGGCGATTGCGTGCGCGTTGGACAAGCCGGCGCTGATCGCGGCGCTGTGGCGCGGGCGGGCGCGGCCGGCGGAGTCGCTGCTGCCGCCGGGACACTGGGCGGCGGCGGATGCGGGCGAGCTGGCGCAGTATCCGCATGATGTGGCGCGGGCGGTGCGGCTGCTCGATGCGGCGGGGCTTAAGCCGGACAAGGACGGCGTGCGCCTGCGCTTTACGCTGAAGACCAGCACCGATGAGACGACGCAGATGGAGGCGCAGGCGATGCAGGCCCAGTTGCGCGAGGCGGGGATCGCGCTGAGCTTGCGCTCGGCGGAGTTCGGCACGTTTTACTCGGACATCACCAAGGGCGCGTTCCAGATGTATATGCTGCGCTGGATCGGCTCCAACGAGGACCCCGACATCTTCCACTATGCGTATGCAACGGAGAGCTTTCCGCCGAAGGGCGCCAACCGCGGACGGTTCTCCGATGCACGGGTGGATACGCTGCTGCGCGCGGCCGGCGCGGAGACCGACCCGGCGGTGCGGCGGCGGGAGTATGTGGAGGTGCAGCAGATACTGGCCGAGCAGCTGCCCTCGATCCCGCTGTGGTATCCGGACAACGTGGTGGTGCACACGGCGCGGCTTCGCGGGGTGACGCTGAACGCGGGTGGGAGCTTCGACTTTCTGCGCGCGGCGCAGGTGCAGTGAGCCCGGCGAAGGACATCTTCCCTGCGCTACGGGCAATTTCCATCCCGGTTTCGTGGATAATGTACGTGAACCGGATGCATCCTTGAGTCGCTGAGTCGCTGAGCTGTTGACTCGTTTGCTGTGCCGTCCCTCGGGCCCGTGCTGTTGCCGTTCCCTACCCTGTTGCGAGGAGCTTTGCCGTGGAGCCTGCGAAGACGTTGCCGCACCGGTTGAGGCGCCGGCTGCTGCGTGTGCTGTGCGCGGCGGGCGTGGGCGTGGCGGGGCTCGCGCTGATGGGGCAGTACCGCGGGCAGGCGCTGTGGTGGGAGCCGGCCAACGGCGATTCGCTGCCGGAGGTGACGACCTTCGAGGATGCGACCGGCGAGCTGATGGTCTACAACGCCGGCGGGCAGGTGCGCACGGCGACGCACCCCTTCTTCCAGGACATGGGCAGCAACGGGCGGGCGTGCGTGACCTGCCACCAGCCCTCGAACGCCATGAGCCTTTCGACCGGCCGGGTGCAGGAGCGTTGGCAGGAGACCCAGGGCGCGGACCCGGTGTTTGCGGCCATCGACGGCTCGAACTGCCCCAGCCTGCCGCAGAAGCTGAAGAGTTCGCACTCGCTGCTGCTGAACCGCGGTGTGTTCCGCATCTACCTGCCGTGGCCGGCACCGGGGGTGAAGCCGGAGTTCACGCTGGAGGTGGTGCGCGACCCGACCGGATGCAACACCGATCCGGTGTATGGGCTGCACAGCGCGCGGCCGACGATCTCTGTGTACCGGCGGCCGCGGATGGTGGCGAACCTGCGCTATGTGCTGGGCGCGGACGCCTTCGCGCTGGGCCATGCGCCGGCCGGCAGCCTGGCGGCGGACGGTCGCGACAGTACACTGGAGGCGCAGGCGCTCGATGCGGTGCATGCGCATGAGCAGGCGCAGACGCCGCTGGACCGCGCGCGGCTGGAGCAGATCCTGGAGTTCGAGAGCCAGATCTATGTGGCGCAGAACATCGACGACCATGCGGGCGAGCTGGCCGAGGTGGATGGGCCGAGCTCACTGGGGGCGTGGAACCTGGGCCGCGGCAAGGTGGTGGGCGGGGCGGTGTTCGCGGAGGTGAGCGACTGGAACAGTGGGCGGCCGCATACGCCGCAGAGCGAGTTTCGCGCGTCGGTGGAGCGGGGCAGCGCGATCTTTGCGTCGCGCCGGTTCACGATCGACGCAGCGGGGCTGCCGGGCAAGACCGAAGGCACCTGCGCGACCTGCCACACGGCGCCGATGGCGGGCAGCAACCTGCAGCAGAGGCCGATGGACGTCGGCACCACCGTGCTGCCCTATGCGGACGAAGCCAAGGACCTGCCGCTGTTCCGTGTGACCTGCAACAAGGACGCGCCGCCGCACCCCTATGCCGGCAGGGTGATCTACACCACCGACCCGGGACGCGCGCTGGTGACGGGGCGCTGCGCGGACGTGGGCTCGATCGTGATGCAGCAGTTCCGCGGGCTTTCGGCGCGGGCGCCGTACTTCTCCAACGGCTCGGCGGCCACGCTGGGGGATGTGGTGGACTTCTACGACCGGCGCTTCAAGATGCAGCTGAGCGCGCGCGACCGGCAGGACCTGGTGAACTTCCTCGCGGTGCTGTAAAGGCCCAGCGGGATGCCGTGCCGGCCTGGGCCCGCGAGCCCGAGCCCGACAGGCAACAACGTATGGGATGTCGGTGAAACATCACCAGCCTACGGCGTATCCAGTGCGTCGAGGATCGGCGCCCGCCGTCATCGCACCGGTATCGGGATCGACGACCACCGCCTGCATGCCGCCGACAGCGGCGGTAAATGCACCGCCGGGTTTCAGGTCGTAGCCCATCTGCTTCAGGGCCCGCATCGTTTCCGCCGGAACGCGGTCCTCGATGGTGATCGAAATCGCGGCGCCGGGCTTATAGAAATTGGGCTTTGCGTCCACGGCGAACCGGGGATTCTCGACTGCTTGCTGCACCGGCAGTTTGAAGTCGATCAGGTTTACGAGCATCTCGAACTCCGTCTGTCCGATCGTCTCGCCGCCTGGAGTGCCGTACACAATCACTACCTTGCCGTCCTTCATCACGATCGCCGGAGAGTTGTTCAACAAGGGCCGCTGTCCCGGCTTTACATAATTCACGTTGTCCGGATACGGCGATGTAGACCCAAGCCGCATTCCATTGTTCAACAGCAAGCCGGTATTTCCGACAACGACTCCATTGCCGAATCCTCCGCCGATCGTTGGGGTGCAAGCGACCGCGTTGCCGAATGGATCGACGATCGAGAAGCTCGTCGTATCCCGTTCGATCTCGTAGTCGTCGCTGAAGCGGGGCCCATTGGGCTTCTCCAGGGTGGCCTGTGCCGTGGCCGCACCCTGCGGTAGCTCCCCCCGCGAAGGATATGGGATCGCTTTGTCCATCTCGATCAGCTTGCCACGCTCTTTCGCAAACTCCTTCGAGAGCAGCAGCCGGGTCGGCACCTTCGTCGTGCGCTCATCGGCGACATAGTGATAGATGTCTGCCTTCGATATCTCGATCGCTTCCATCTCCAGATGGAGTGCCTGCGGGCTCTCGTTGCCCAGCGCCGCCATGTCGTACGGCTCGACCAGGTTCAGCGCCATCTCGAGCTCGTAGCCGCCGCGGCTGGAGCTTGTGTTGCTATAGATGTCATAGCCGCGGTAGGTGATGTGCAGCGGCTCGTCCCACTCGGGCCTCACGGCCGCGAGATCGGCCTTGGTAATCAAGCCGCCGTTCTCCTTGAAGAAGCGGTCGAACTCATCGGCGATGTCGCCTTTGTAGAAACGGTCGTACGCAGCCTGGATGGCCGCCTGCCGCGATGCACCCTTCTTCAAGGCGGCCTGCTCCGCTTCCACCAGCTTCGTCAACGTGGCGGCCAATCCCGGGTTCTTGAACAAGTCGCCGGCTTTAGGCGGCTTGCCATTCGGATAGAACAGCTTCGCCGTGGTCGGATACTCGGAGAGCCGCTTCTGCGCGCCCACCAACGCGCTTGCCAACGTGCGGTCCATTGGGTATCCGTGTGTGGCGTAGTCGATCGCCGGCGCGAGAACTTCCTTCAGGCTCATCGTGCCGAAGCGCTGGAACTCCACCAGATAGCCGCCGATATTGCCCGGGGGCAAGCCGGCTTTCATGCCCCAGTCCAGCGTCTCCGGGGTCATCTCCGACGCCTTCAGCGCCATCGGAGCGGCGCCCGCCATCGCCAGCGACATCACCTTGGCGGTCTTCTTGTCATACACCGTCATGAAGCCGTTGCCCGCAATGGAGTTCATCTGCGGCTCCATCATGTTCAGCGTCGTACCTACGGCAATCGCTGCGTCGAAGGCGTTGCCACCCTTCAGCAGCATCTGCAGGCCGGCCATGGCGGCCAAAGGATGTCCGGCAGCGACGATCCCATGAATCGCCGGAACATTCGGACGGTATGCCGGCAGCGCGCGCCCTCTACCCGCACCGCCGTCGGGGTCCTGCGCGGTGGCGAGAGTGGAAACGCCAAGGGACAACGCGACGCTGAGAGAGACGGCAGCAACTTGCGAACGCTTCATGGCAGGCGAACTCCAGAGTGAGGTTGAGAACGGCCAGATTTGGTAAACAGATTGTACGACCTTAAATCGTGGGCGGGATTTTGCCCACGCAAAGGCAACGACGAACGCAATGGCCGCGATGTTTGCGCAATGGCCGCAATGGTTCGGCGATGGGTACGCGGTAGGCGCGATGGCCAGGCTATTGCCTGGACGTGACCGGGACGGCCGGGAGCCTGGCGTCGGGTAGTTTCACGTTCAGCAGACCCGCGAGCGTCGGTGCGATCTGACGCATATCGATGACGCCGAGGTCACGGCCGCGCGCGATGCCATAGCCCTCGATCATGAACGCGGACCGCATGGCGGGGCGGGACGGCAGATAGCCGTGCATGCCGGTCGAGGGAGCATCGACGACGACTGGCCCCGAGAAGGCCCCGCCGGGATCGTAGCCGTCCTTATAGTCGACCAGGAAGCTGGCGTTGGGGAAACCGCCGCGGGCGACGACTTGATCGTGGGTCAGGACGGTCTCGATGCCGTTCTTCGGGTCGGCCTTCGCCTGGGCGAGCACGCTGCGGACCTTGGCCAGCAGAGCGGGATCGTCCGGCCGCTGCAGGATGATGGCTTCGGAGCCGCCGGCGGCCCACGCCTCGGCCTCCCAGCGTACGACCGATGGGCCGGAGTGCCCGGGCTTCGGCGGGCCAAGCTGGATGAGGCCCTCGCGCGCGAGAAGGACGTTCAGGTTGCTCCGGTGGTCGACGCGGAGGAAGCCGTGATCGGAGACGATCGCGATCCGCGTATGCGGGTCACTCGCCAACGCCGCTCGCTCCATCTGGCCGACCTGCGCATCGATGGTCTCGAGCGCCGCATTGGCCTGTGCGCTGAAGGGACTGTGTTCATGCTCCTGGTGGTCCAGATCGGTGAGATGGACCAGCAGAAGGCCGGGGTGGAACTTCTGCAGGACGGCGACCGCCTCCGCGGTCTTGGTGACGTCCTCGTCGATGCCGGCAGAGGGGCGGACGCCGATCTCATCGAGGATGTCGGCTGGATGATAGGGCGAGCCGGCGGGCTTGTCGGTATGCTCGGATTGCGTGCCCTCGGCGATGTTGTAGTCGATAGGAGCATTGACAGTCACCGGCCAGCCGACGTTGGCCGTCCGTATGCCCGCTGCGTCGGCCACGGTGTATAGAGTGGGCACATGGATGTCGGAGAAGTCCCAGTACCAGGTGTTCGGGTGCTCGCGGAACGGGTCGAAGACGGTGTTATCGAGCACGCCGTGCCGCGCCGGCCACACCCCGGTCACTATCGTTGTATGGCTGGGGTAGGTGACGGTCGGGACGACGCCCACGACTCCTTCGGCGTAGACGCCTTCGGTGAGGAACCGCCGGAGCACAGGGAGCTTGAGACCGTGCTGTGCCGCCTGCGTGACATACTCGGGCTTCATTCCATCGATGGAAATAAGCACGACTGGCGCAGGCTGCTGGGCGGCGAGGGCAGCCACAGAGAGCCATGCGGCGAGGGCGGTGCAGGTCCGAGCGGAAAGATGCATGGGATTACTCTGCCCTCTTTCCGCTTCTAGAGTATGAATATGCCGAGGGGACTTCGATTGCACCGCATCTGGAGTTGCAGCGATGCGCCTTGGGCGCTGAATTGCGGGGAGGGCCCAAGCAGACACGCAGGTTGGTTGCCCCCCAGGGATTCGAACCCCGATTGAGCGAGTCAGAGTCGCTAGTCCTACCATTGAACGAGAGGGCACTACGGATGAGTTGTAACGGCAGCTGCAGGCTCGGCGGGAGCCACAAT
>Ga0116230_10001658_pt1 | contig 21277 bp, 17 predicted proteins | sample S1TSphfallax_3_FD_88678 | JGI IMG/M metagenome (GOLD analysis project Ga0116230, IMG submission 88678) | Host-associated microbial communities from peat moss isolated from Minnesota, USA - S1T2_Fd - Sphagnum fallax MG | ecosystem: Host-associated > Plants > Peat moss > Unclassified | place... | reverse complement strand
ACAGTTTCAGCCCCTGTAGTTGTCACAGTTGAGTCACTGTGGCCCCCTTTGCTAGATTTCAATGACTTCTCCTCCTCCTCTGCCTCTGCTGCTGGTCCATTGGCACCTAAATAGCTCCTCCCAAGCTCACTGACAATTTGCATTCCCAGTGATGGCTGATGACAATCCTCTGTCTGTTGTACTGGTGGTTCTTCTCCTGCCTCCTCTGCATTCCCAGCCCCCCCTGAATCCCTATTTTCCTGCACAAAGCACAATACAAACAGAATCTCCTTTGAGATTCATCTCCCTCTCAGATCTATCTACATCTAGGATGTCAATTTGCGATTCCATCATGAGGGCATCTCCAGCAGTGCTCAGTATGTGACCCTTCTCACATCCAAGTTTAGTTATTTACTTTTTTCGAACCCCGACCATGAAACTAAAACTGGGACTGCAAATAGGTGAGATACTACTCATAGCAAACCACCTGGACCAATCATTATGATCAGCCAATCAGAAACAGGAAGCGCAGATCAGATTTCTTACGATCTTCTCTGGCAGGTGTGAACCTTTGCTGTGCCTTTTACCAGCCTCCGCAAACTGTGCGAAAATGCTGGGCCAAAACCATTTTGTTGAGCCAAACTGGCATGTTCTGACTTTTCTTCATCGAATTTTCATTTGAAGGGTCACATACTGAGCACAGGTGGAGTTGCTCTAAGATTCCACCTGAAAGGAAGGACCTATCTACGGCATTCTGGGCATGCAGCATTGCAATTGCAGTGAACAAGAGGAAAACCAAGCAGTATGAAGAAGCAATGGGTATTGAAAAGGGCGTAGTGAAGGACAATCAACCTACCTGAGTGCACGTCTGCCAGGAGCTAGGGTTGTTGTCCCTGATCACTTCTTTGCCGGTATGAGCATTCTCACGACCTCCAGTGAATGCAATGGTTGCACCAAACAGCTTGATGGAAGGGTCTACAGTAACAGGACTTCCTGCTCTTTCCTCCTTCAGTAGCCAGTTTCTAAGCTTCGACATCAAGCTTTTGCAAATTCTCCAACTTTTGAAAGACCCCCACAGCGTGCTGACGACGACGAAGAGAATTGCAAACAAAAATAAAGGAAATTGAAAACTCGAGAAGAAGCGAAAGCCGGGGGGAATTTTTGTTAGAAAAGGTGGGGGTGGGATGGGGTGGGTTCAAGGATCTGAAGCAAAGCGAGTTCTGAATTTCAAGGAGATATTAAAAGACTAGACGGGAATGAAATTGGCTGAAAATTGCAACACTCAAGCGAGTTCTGAATTTCAAGGAGATATTAAAAGACGAGACGGGAATGAAATTGGCTGAAAATTGCAACACCCTTCTTCTGCCATCGCCAAAACTTTTTGTCGCCCCGGCACAAACACACACACAACTAACAAGCGCGAAACGAGAAACACGACCTCAAAAGTTTTCTGTTCACTAGTGAGTCAATTAGCGACGCGTGGAGAAGCCCACGCGCGCAACCCCGCCATTTGACCAATGAGCGTTGCGGCGAAAAGGGACAGGTAAATCCACCCGAAAAGGGCGCAAGCATTTTTGTCACCTGGATTCGGGAGTCGGTTGTGCAGTGATGGAGCGTTTGGGACGTCATTCTACGTTCCAGATCTCGACCGACCATCGCCTCTCTGTTTGGGAAAGTAGGTTGGTAATCGCCAAAAAGCGAAGCCGCTGCTGATCGGGTCCTGGAAAAAAGGGCGCGCCGCGCTTTTTGGGTTGATCAGAAAATACCTTGTCTCTGCCCGTGAAAAAAGCGGAGAGCTGGAAAGGAGCTTGGCTGTTGGCACGTGGGTACAAGTATCTTTTAAGTGGTTTGCCGGGTTTTGCTGCCTGCTTGTGCACATCCAAAACTACCTGGGCCACGGAGAGAAGATTGCAGGACCGCTTGCTGCTTGCTCTACTCACTGGGTCAGGTAAGTACTAGGTACCCATTGCTGTTTGTTTGCTGCTTTTTGCTTACGCACAAGATTGTCAGAAAAGAATAAGAAGAAAAGTAGAAAAAGAGCGCGAGATCTTCTAAGTTACAGATTTTTGGTCGTTGCTGCCTGCTGCCCGCTGGCGCATCAATCGTCTGTTGTCCGTGTTGCTGACTGATGCTGCTTGAAAGGAACAGCATGCAACGCAAAATCCGTATGCCAGGGAAAAGGCAAGAAAGATCTTTGGTGTACTACCTAGATTGGCTTTCAAATAATGAACCAGGCGGGTTGTAGGGATTCTAGATTCTACCCTGCATGCACACTTGGCGGACAAGGGTAAAGACCAGTGCTGGGCAGTTCTTAACTTTTTAGCATAACCTCGGGTTCCAGTTTTTCAAGGATTGTTAGAAGATGCATGGCAAGTAGCAACCAAAGCACTTGAACCATGAACAAAAACCAAAGTGCTTCAGTAGCAAGCAACCAAACCAAAAAGTAACAACAATGAACACATTTTACTGATGAGTAATCACTTGAGCAATGAACAACAATCAAAGGGATAGGCAATAAAACCATACTTGAGTGACAAGTAATGGCAAACAATTGAGCCACGAGTAGTGATGAATAATTGAACAAAATAGATAGCAACGAACAATTGAACACAATGAACAATAATGACAATTGAACACAATGAACACCAAAACATTTTAGCAACCAACAACCTTGTGAATAACAAATTGTGGTGAGTAGCAAATCACGATGGAAAAAGAGCAACTACAAAACAAAAGTGATGGAGAAAGTGCTTGCAAAAAAAAAATGGAAAAACCTATAGTGAAAAATGGTGGAGAAAGAACATTAAAAAAACATAAGGAGAAATGAAAAAAGGAGCTAAAAAAAAAATGATGATGTAGATGTCCTAAGAATGGTGCAATGGCAATCAAAAAAAGATGATGATGTAGATGTCCTAAGAGTGGTGCAATGGTAATAAAAAAAAGATGATGATGTAGATGTCCTAAGAGTGGTGCAATGGTAATAAAAAAAAGATGATGATGTAGATGTCTTTAAGAGGTGCAATTGCAATGGATACCAGACATTTGAAACCTTAAACCCTAAGGAAGAACCAAAGTCGATATTTTTAAAAAAAATTGATTTGGTTCTATATTGAACACTATTCTAGAATTGACCCTTCAAGTTAAGGTTTAACATTTGAAAGTTAAAACTAACCTACCAAGTCCAAGTGCCCCCCCTCTACCCCCAAATAGGAACCAAGTGTTAGGTTCTTAACATAATTCCTCTTACTCAACATTTTGGTGGTTTTGATTCTTCTTAGATTTTAACCTTCTCTTAGGTTCCATGTTGCAACCCTAGCTTTGGGCTCACGACCAAGGCAAAGGGGTTGCAAGGGTGTGGGCCAAGAGGAAGCCTGGGAGTGTACAAAAGTGTGAAGGAGTGAACCCTCACACTCCCAAGGCAACTCTCATTTTGGGAGATGGAGTCCCAGTGGAGTCCCAAAATTTTAAAGAGCAATTTCAAGGGTCAAAACTCAATGGCTTGTGACGTTTTTTATATCATTAGAAAACTCTTGGAACTTAGATGTTTAAAATGGGTTCGCAATGCTCATTTGGACATTTGAAACACAAGTTATGGCCAAAAGAAGGGCCGGGAGTCAAATTGCCAATTTGACTCCCGACCAGAAAAAGTCGGGAATCGACCCAATTTACTTAGCTGCAGGTGACGTGCGACATACCGTTGGAAAGCTTTTGACGAGGTACAACTTTGCTTTAGACTGCACCTCGATCTAAGGTCTGCTCGCAAAGTTATGGGGCTCTAAAATTGCGGAAGTCCCAGCTGGTGCGATTTCGGGAGTCCCAGGAGAGAAAAGCCATTTGGATGTAGGCCCCGTGGAGAGGTGCAGAGTATACTATAAGGGGGAAAGGTGGTGGCTTTCCCCAAGTCCGGGCCGTGGTGAGTCTTGTGTGTTCGTATTGCCCGTGTCTCGTTCTAGCACCAAAGGTGTTCCAACTATGCACTAACCACCTTGTGTGGGTTGTGTGCAGGCCCGTGTGAGTGAGTGAAGCTTGTCAACTCTTCCTAGTCCCATCTCGGAGCTCCAACACGCCCCTCTACCCTTCAAAGTGTTGTGAGCTAGGGAGTGCGCCCTAACTCTTCCCCTTTTCGTTGTCTTGTACTTGGACTCACTTTTGAGTCTTGTAAGGAGTTGGGAATGCGTCATTCCAACTGGGGTCCTTGGAAATAGTGGTTCTTATTCATCAAAATGAGCACCCACCCAACATTGGTAAAGATCAATGTTGGTATGATATCAACTTATTTTGATACCAATTGGTACTAATCTTGGCATTTTTTTTAAAAAATGATACCAATTTGGTATTGGTATTAAGTTCGATATTGATTTTGGACTAGCATATGGTAGGTACATGCATGATATATAGATTAATATAATATTGGTATTACTTCAAGTCCCTACCAATTAGTATTAGTATAAAATTGGTATTAGATTTTGGTCATACCAAACTCATTTGATATTTGATACCAATGTTCATACTAATATTGATATCAATAATTCACCCTAAATCCCTACCAACTAGTACTAGTATTAAATTGGCATTAGATTTTGATCATTTCAAACTAATTTGATATTTGATACCAATGTTCATACTAATATTGATATTAATATCTCACCCTATGCACCAAACCAACACTTGGAAAGACTAATGTTGTGTGGTACTAAACATTGGTTCAAAATTGATTTGGTTTTTAGTTGATTCTTAGGTAAAGAACTAGTCAAATATAACCTTGGGTGCTACTTGGGTTGATACTTAGACTTTCAAATATGAAATTTAAAATACCTAATTCAATAATAACTGAGGTTTTTTTAATTTGAATGTTTTATACTCAAATAAGTTATATGAATAATTTTGAATCTAGTATTAATGGTTTAAGAGTAGGGAATTTAAAATTAGTTTTAAAGTGTTAGGAGGTAGGGTTTAAGTTTGAGGTTAATAGTTAAGAGTTATGAAGCAATGTTTAGGTTTAATGTTAAAAGGCACCACTTCTCCCACATGAAAAGCAAGATTATCATCGTGTTGTGATTGTGAAACATTCATTGTGTTGTTACTACCTAATGTTCATCATGTTGTTTTCCCTTTTGTGGTTTGTTACTATTGTTGTCCCTACATTGTTTTGTTGGTTGGATTTTCATTGGAGGCAAAAAAATTGTTAGGTGTTTGCAACTTTAACAGACTTTTACACATAAGGTATATATATATTTTTTCTCAAGATTGTGTGATTTTTGTTTAGTGTGATTTTTTTTTCTAATATTGAAGATGATAGGTTAATAATATGATTAGATTTGATTATGCATGAATGATTTGCAAATTGTAGACATTATTGAACCTTGAACCTTTTTGGTTTTGTTTTGAAATAGTTTTTGACTTGAGCACCTTGCACTTTTCTTGCATAATGTTTATTGTGAAAAGTGAATCACATTGTACAATTTGTAAGTGGTATGTTTTTTCACATTTTGTAAAACTAAAAAGAATGTAATTGCTTTTTTTAAAACCTTAATTCATTTACACACCTTGAAAATGGAACCAAATTTTTTTGATGAAAAATGTGATGTGTTCATGAACGGGAATGAAATAAGAATGGAGAAAAAAACATAAGGTGAAAGGTTTGAAGAAATTCCAAGTTCTTAGTTGGAAAATGATGATACAATATAATTAATTAAGAAAAAATTACATGAACAAAGATTAAATGGAAGACTTCATGGCATAAATTCTCCAACTTGGGCATTTTTTTTATAATCAACAATGAATCAGTAGTTGATTTTAAGGTCCCACAAGTCATGTGTTGTATTCAATGTTATAATAAACCAATAATCATGCAATATTGGAACAAAAAACAAGGTTGAGAAAAGGTTTTGTTTCATAATTCAAAAGTAATGCGACAATTGTATTAAAAAAACATGCATATGCAAATTGTGAACTAATTGCCAAACAAATTGAGAAGGAAGTGAACAACACTTGGAAAATCTAATGGAAAAACAACATGCAACAAAAATGCATATAGTCAATATAGTGTAATTTCCAATTTAATGTTTTTTTTCTTGTGCATATTTTTAATGTGATCACATATTTTTTGAAAAATATTATGGCTTCATAATGAACCTTGCTTATTTGTTTTTGGCTTATGAAATTTGAAAAAAATGATCATAATCCTAGAATCTAAAAATAAAGTCAAAGAACCAACTTAATGTAATCGACTAATCTAAATGAGTCAAGAACCAATTGGGAGAGAATTAGTTGGCCCTAAAAGCAATAAAAATAAAAAACCATATAGGGTATGAAAAGAAATTTTGAAAAAATTGAAGACCATCATAATATGTAAAACCAAAACCAAAGATTATGCAAAAGAAATTTAATAACCACTCAACATTGGTAAAGGCTTACAAAAATATTTGCTAGTGTATTTGGAGGCCATGTATTAAACCCCAATTCCCTATCACTTAAGGGAGGGGCCATGCTTTAAACCTATTATCTTATCACTTAAAGGAGGAATTATTTTGTTTCTTAAATAGGTCTTTTGGATCTAGGGCCAATTTTTTTGTATTTTGAATTGGCTCTTCCATTCTTGGAGTGGGTTTCTACATATCTTGGCCATAGCAAGAAAAATATTTTTTGCAACATCTTTACATGAGGTAATAATATTGTTGGACTCGGAATGGGCCAAATTTGGCTAAACCTTTTTATGGATTATGGGCTCCATCACATTATTTTAAAAACCTTGTCCTTCAACCTAAGCTTTTTTGGGTAATTTTTTTTTTCAAATGCATATATTAACCAACAAATAGAACATTATGAAATCAAATAGTCTACAAAAGTTTTTAATGATTGAGAGAATCTATCTATAATGCCTATTACATTAGATTATGATCATTGGTTAGACTCAACATTTGTTGCTCTCCTAATGACCATTACCCATTAGGCTACATAGACACAATAAATTATGGTAAGATTGTCATGATTATCCTGAGTTGTCATCTTGCCCTTACTTTTCAAAATATAGTTTTTTTCCTTTTAATCAATTTATTTTCTCACAATAAGATTCCAATGCCACTTCTATATTATATACTCACTTTGAATCAAAAGTGGAAAGAATGAAAAAGAAAGTGGGAATAAAGGAAGAATCTTAAAAGTTAAGTACCTAGGAAGTTAGGTGGGTTATAAAAATGCAAGTTGAGTTGGCCCTTGTTGATGATATTGGGTCAATTAATTTCTTTTCTTCTTTTCTTTCAAAAAACTTTTGCATGATGGTAGGATTCATTCCTAATCATGGTCATTGATCGACTACTCAAACCTTTTTAAGAATAACTTGTACTATTTTATCTCTCCATGTGTTAGAAAATTCATTTTGTGAATTTTTGTTTGTTTGATGGAGTAAGTGGGTCATTGAGTAATGGCTCTACCTTTTATTATACATTCAAACAAAAATCATGGCAATTGATGGAAATTTGTGACATAGTTAAATAATGTAGATACAAAGTTAATGTGCTTATGATTTGTCAAATAAAATGTAATGTTTATAATGTGCATTGTTAACCATGTGTGATCCAATTACCAACTATATGTTCTTGTACTTTGATGGAAATTTCAATTTCATTTTATTGATAAACATAAATTAAAATAAGTAGGTTGTCGTTGGAACATGTTATTTATAAGACATCAAAATTAACATCACTTAATATTACTATGATACAAGATGTGAAAGTATTGAAATTTAGTTTTTGAAGCATGAATAAAAGATTTTCAAAAACATGGATGGTGTTTTGCAAATTGCAAGCATGTAAATTGGAGCATTGAAAACTAAGATTCAATATAGCCAAAAGTAGTTGTGACGAAGTGGTGTTATGTTTTAAAGGATTGTATTTTAACTAGTTTTTATTTTTGGCATATTTATGGTTAGTTTGTGAACCCCTATACATCAACATGTAAGCAACAATAACATCTCATGGCTAGAGTGAATTCTAGCATCTACATTGATACTTTCACCCTTTTGTTTGAGGTCTTAAGAGCATCTCCATTGCAATGACTTAATTGTCCTTACAATGGCAACTTGAGGAAAGAAGTGACATTGTGATCCCCATTGCAACACTTACAATATCAATATTTTGTTAGCTTTTTTTTTTTCCTTCCCTACTTAAATGACAATGTCCATTGTATCATTGTCACCAAATGTTTCAACATCATGAACCATGTGTATGTTTTTTATTTTTTTTGGCCATTTTTTGATGGAGTAAAGAATGACATGCATGTGTGTGTGTGCCTCTATAATGCAACATATTTTTGGTCAAGATTTATTACGTCACACAAGCTCACTTTAGCTAATGGAGTCGTTACAACAATATAAGATTACTACATACTTGTATGATATGTTGTTGGAAGTTGGGGATCAAAAGTTAAATGAATATATTATAGTGTAAAATAGTTATTTATGACGCTTGAAGAGATTTTTTGGCTTGAAGGATTTGAAGTCATGGGGGCATCATGTTGTGGGAGGTGGTGGTTGCTCACCATTGCACTAATATGGAGATGATAAATGAAGGAATTAGCATACTTGGTTGAAGCATAAACACATGCTAGTTTAATAACTACTAACAATGGTGTTTTTATGATGTTGTTGGGTAGTGGAGGTTTTGTGTTTGGTGGTCTTTTCTTGCTGTCAAGTATAGAATTAAACATTCCACACATGTCGGCTCCTTATATTGTTATTTTCATCACAAACATTGCAATACCTTAAAGACACCACAATGTTTCCAACCTCCTTTTGACTCAACATATTATGTTGCTACAATGTTATCTCGAAACACCAAAATAACAAACACATGAGAAAGAGCAAAAATGTTTAATAGGCTTTGTGGCATGGGGTCACAGTGAAACATTAACACAATGGTTCCATATTATTATAAGTCCATAAATTCCTTAGCACTTTTGATTTTGCAAAGGGAATTTGATACTTTGTAATTGAGATGTTTTTAAAAGGGACATTTTATGGTTGTTAGGAGGGACACCCTTCTACTTGGTACATCCTCAATATGTCTAGTGTGTCCTTAACATGCTTCCAAAAAGAGTGTGGTTTTATTTCTTTTATAAAATACTTAGATTTATTTTTTTGCATTTGGGCAAACATTTAGACTTACCCCAACATCAAGGCTTGTGTGAAAACAACAAAGTTATGACTAAAACATTGGTGAAAATGAAGAACAACAATGGGAAATGTGTCAAAACAAAAAGGTCTATGTTGAAACATTAAGGGAAAATGGAAAACAACAATCAGAAGTGTGGGACACGATGGAAATTTGATGTGACCATAAAAACAAAAACAAAAAAAATGAGAACATTTGGTCTCCATGAAGCACCCATTGTTTACTTAGGCATTGAGATTATCCACCCATCATTTTCATCTCTCCTTTGTCATCAATTTTTTATAAAAAAAATCCACCACCAAACCATTATTGTCTTTCCCAACATCCCCAACATCATTTCCAACATTCTTTTGTTTCAATCTCAACATCCCCCATCACCATCCTTATCATCCCTTGTAGTTCTCATTGTTTCTTGTCACCATCCTTGATCATCATCCCTATCATCTCATCATTAACTCCTTGCCTTGACCCATGTCATCTTGAGGTTCTTTTGTTGTCATTTGCATGAGACCAAGATATCTTCAAACTACAATGCCCCTTCCCAAATTAGATTTTTATTAGAACATGCAAAGTCACGATGTTGGACATGTTGATGCATGCTAGATTTGGGATGTGTAGTAGATTGACATCCCATCTTAGGACATCCCACAAGGGCATAGGCCAAGGAACCATGCTTAAAGGCTATACTTAACCTATGAACAACATTTGAACTTTCACACTCTGACAAACCAAAAAAAATGCAAAATTTTGAAATTTTTAGGGAAAATAAATAAATAAATAAATAATATATATATATGAAAAAAATCCACCAAAATTTTTTAACCATAAAATTGAAAAAAACAAAAAACAAAAAACAAAAAACAAAGAAAAATATGCCCAGGAGATGTTAAATTTGGACCTTGGAACATTGATCTAGTCTACAATGGTTTTTCTTGATGGTTGTTTGTTCCATAACTAAGTTTTTCTTTTCCCTATTATTCCTTCTTTGTTTTTCTTTTCTTTTCAACTTTCTTTCCCCCTCCTTTCTTTCTATTTTTTTCTTCCTTCACCTTCCCCCTCCCCCCCCTATTTTTGTTTATAGGTGTTACAAAAGTGGTTCTAAAGTGTTTTGTTTCATTTTTCATTTATTGTGGTCTTTGTTATGCAATCTACCCAATTATTATCAACATTCTTAGATCTACCACCTCACAACCCTTCTTAACAAAAAGGCCAAAGTTGAAGGGAAAATATTTTTAGCTCGAAATTTCATTTAAAACTCTTTTTCTTTGGGGAATTGGGTGGGAAAGCCATGCCATATTCTTGGTTTCTTAATAAAAACAATTGGATTACATGTAACAACCTTTCTAGAGTACTATGTGTTCTTCGAATGGCTTAAGCCTTTTATCAGTAGTTCAGTGTAATGAACGATAATTTAGCGACTAGACCATTTGCCTTGAGGCTAACAAAAAGCAGTGTGGGTCCACAAAAGAAGGAAAGGTTTTTGCCCAACAAGACAAAATACTCAGATTTTATTGAAAAAAAAATGTATCTGAGCATAATGGCTTAGCTTTTTATTGGCATTTCATTTGAAAATCTATCTCTTGACTATAATTTTGAAACTTGTCATATACTAAAGGAATTTTTTACAGAATAACTCTTTGTTAAAGGTTCCTTGTATATTTAAGAACATCTCCACCAGTGTGCAGTATGCGACTCCAGACAGTAAAATTTATTGTGAAAAAGTTAAAATGTGTCGGTTTAGCTCTGGAAATTAGTTTTTCTGCACTAAATTTGTGCATCTTGCAGTGGCTGGTAAAAGGTGCAACACAATGATGCACCTCCAAAAAAGAGTGTAATAAATTGGACGTGACTATGGCTCAGTATTTCTGATTGGTCGATCACAATGATTGGTCTAGGTGGTTTGCTATTAGTAGTTCTCACGCATATGGAGTAATTGGTGGGGTTGCGAGAAAAAAACAGCTAAACTTAGATATTTAATTTTATTAAGACATACTCAGCACCGGTGCAGATGCAGTAAGAGCATCTCCAATGGTGCTCAGTACATGGCCCTGCAAAAATATTTCTCATGTCCAAGTTTAGTTGATTATTTTTTTCCGACCCCACCCAAACAACTAAAACTGGGATTGCAATTAGGTGGGAGACTCCTAATAACAAACCACCTGGTCCAATTTTTTTTAATAGATTAAGATGGCAACTACGAATAGGTGTCAACTTGAACTCCTATTACATTATTTTGGTACGTGTCATAACATTGGTTGGTGCAACCATGTGGGTTCTTGCACAATACCATTAAGCTTCTCGTAGCCATCAATTTTTGGGCATCATTGAATTACATATTTCAAAGGGTAATGCTTGCTTCATATTAAGGATTTGAATTTGTGATTGGATTGTTCATGCATTTAAAAATTCAGGCATTGATTAGATTTGTATGGGTTGTCAAGTCTTTTAGGTAAAATATGGCGATCATGTAATTGGGTCTTGGTTAGTTAGTGGAAGCAAAGGAAGAGTCTTAGAAATCATATAAGAAAAAAAATGAGCATTAATATTTTGAATCCATATGCAAGGTTATCTTGTTAATGAAGTATTAGGGATTTATTTGATCATTGAACTTATGAAGTTAAGTGCATCATGTGTGAAGGATACAACTCCACCATAGGAGCAAGTTCATTCCATTCTTGGTATTCACACATGGATCTCCCAATCATGGATTGCATTATGGTTTCTAAATCTTTGTGTTGCGTTATATTGTTTTATGGATATTGGTGAGGCAACTATACAATTGCAATATCCAATTATAGATTATAAAATTGCAATATATTCATGCTAATTTGATATCATGAATAATCTTAAAACTTGACTTGTGTGTATGAATTGGATGGCTATGTGTAGTAGATGAAATCATGTTAATAACGGACTCATGTTCACATTGCCAAGGATTGATGTTTGTTTAGGTCACAACATTGAGACCTTGTATATTAAACATTTTATGTATAAAACACATATATGTAACTTAAAGCTTTGTATCTATTTTTCGGCTCAATTGCCAAAAGGTTCTTATTCAAACTTGCTTCAACTGACTTCTATTAAAATAAATATTTATATATGTATCACGTTCCAAGTACAATAGATCATATGTGCTCAAAGTGAAGCTCTCTATGAAATCAATTCTATAACCTTAAGGCTACTGATTTCTTTCTTATATAGGTTTGAATTTTAGGTAATGAAATTTAGAAGATGAAATCAAACCCTTTTTCAATTTAAATAATCACATTTTGTTCAAACCCAACACAAAAAAAGGGGCAAATTCTATTTCAATATGATATCATATTTCCTACGATACTCCCTTTGTCCCTCAAATTATTTTTTTGTACACGAAATTTCGCAAAAAATCAAAAAGAAAAAGAAAACTCTGTAGCATATTCTCTTTTTGTAGGTGAAAAATAGCCAAAAATAAATAAAAAATGAAAAACATTCGCTACATTTCTACATGTATTTTAGAGGGCGGGGGGGCATTTTTGTTGTACCACCTATTTAACTTTTTGGATAAGTTGTAGAAAACGGTTGCCATTTAATGCTAAGAAAGAGGAAGAAGCAGTCAGATCATATTTATTACGCTCTTCTCTGGCAAGGTGTTATGCTCTATTGCGCCCTTTATCACCTTCAGCAAACTATGCAAAAATATAGGGCCAAAATCACTTTGCTAAGCCAAATCATCACATTTTGACTTTTCTTCATCGAATTTACGAGGTCACATACTAAGCACAGGTGGAGTTGGTCTTCGAGCATTGGAGGGGGTAGTAGAATGGCCTGCACAGAACACTTTGGATGAAGTACAGTGTTTGAATGTTGTGAAATTGAATTTGGACATACAAAAATGCACATGATACAACAATCCTCAAAAGTTTTGATAGAAGAAAATGACTGCTTTTGATTGGTTGATCTTAATGATTGGCATTAGTGATGACATTGAAAGAGTCCCTCTCTTTATATTGTCTAAATTTTTCATGTTTATGAGGATATTGGGAAATAATTAACACCATATGTTGGATTTGGTAAACATTTTTAGAGGCCCAAACTGGGGTTGTGAGAGCATCTACAGCACTGGTCAGTATGTGACCGTGCAAAAATATTTTTCACATCCAAGTTTAGTTATATACTTTTTTGTAAGCCCACCCATACAACTGTAACCAGGACAGAAAATAGGTGGGGCACTACTAATAGCAAACCACCTGGACTAATCATTATGATGGGCCAATCAGAAACACTGAGCAGCAATAAGTTCATATTTAGTACACTCTTTGCAGCAGGTTTGTAGTGTTGCTGCGCCTGTGCCATCCACTGCAAATAGTGCCTGCAATAATAGCGTTATTGCTAAACAAAACAATTTTCCTGAGCGAAACCGGCATATTTTGACTTTCTTTCATCCAAACTGTACTCTGGAGGATCATATAGTGAGCACCGCTGGAGATGCTTTGAGTGGAGATGCTGCAAGACATAGTTGTACATTAAAGGCCATCACATTTCAACTTAATTTCATGTTGAAGGTTCAAATTTTAAATACCTGGTTGTTCCAAGAGCCCAGAAGACACTTGATGGACAATTGATCCTGACTGACGAAAAATAGCACAAAAGTTCAAAATGTTGTGTAAGTAAGGGCATCTCCACCCTGCAAACACCCCTTTTCATTAAATCTCGCAGAAGAATAGCGTGGATTCTGCTGGGCTCCTGTATTAATGTCCATTTTGCAGTGGTCATTTTAACCCCTTTAAATGTTTTTCTACTATGGATTTGAACAGTGACTATTACTTGTCCAGATGTAAAGATATAAATGGTCTTTGACAGTTTAAAGGGACTTTCATGACGTTTGTTGGTGGGGACAGTGATCATTAAACACTATTCTATTTTACCATAAAGGAGTTGTTTACAGTTTTGCGGTGGAGATTCTCTAACGATGACAGGGACGTCACTAAGTTATATCACCGGTGCAAATATGTGATGTTGAGCATGTTTTATGAGGTAGCCTATGTGGGTGGTCACTGGTAAGTAAGTAAGTACATCATTGTTGACAGTGCAAAACTGTGGTGTTCTGAAATTCTGTCAACTTGGATTTCATTTCACAACCTGGCCTCGTTGACTTGTAGAATTAGCTCTTTTGATAGTGTCTTTGATCTTTGCAAGGCAAGTAGTACCTCAAAGTCTGAAAGTATGTTTGTTTTTGAGAGTTGTTGTTGCGACTTGAAGTTTCAAAAACCTGACCTTGTCAGATATATCTTGTAGCCTTGGGTAAACCAGAACCAACGCGCATTGCTGATACCAGGTGAAAAGCCCCAAAGTTTTTTGGGTTGGAACTTGGTTCTACACATAGATTGTTATAGAAAGAAGTAGCCTCCAAAGACCTCCATCGTGCAGAAGAACCAACCACCAAGATCCTTTGAGAATTGTAGCAACAAAAAGAAAGAAAAGGAGAGAGAGGTGAAGAAGAAAAAAAAGCACAGACAAAAAACAAAACACGAAGTGGAAAGCTTTTGCACTTTACTGGTTGTGAGTGATGGAAAAAGCACATGGTGTTTTTTGTATTTGGGGGCAATGGAGAAAATAAGAAAGTAGAAATAAAAACCTAAACCCTGAATGCTGAACCCTAAAGCTTGGATATACTTGAAACAAGGTGCGAGAAAAAAATGCCCAGTGGGGCATGTTCTTAGGCTATGGGTTTTGGCCCGGATCTCTCACAAACCCAGGTCCTAGAGAGACTAGGCATTTAAATGAGTATCTAGAAAGGTGCTAGTTCTGGGTGAATTCTCATTACTTGGACCAGGACCCACTAGGTTCCACCCACCCATCTAGGTAACCCCCAAATACTGGTTGAAACATAAAGAATTTCTAGTTGCCTCCAGACTTGAATCATAAGGTTTTAGATCCCTTTGCAAATCCATTCAAAGTGAACTAAAAAAGAAACATCTTCACATTTACAAATTAGAGTTTCTGAAAATTTGAAGTTCACCCAATCTTTTATGTCTCACTTTTGAAACTAGTTTCTCATGATGCCTCAAGGCCCAAGTGAAAGCATGAGCAGAGACCTCAATTAGACCTCATTGAAAATGAACCAAAATTTGAAGTGGAAACCATACTCAATTCAAAGCAATTGTGAACGTGTGAATGGGAATATTTGGTTAAGTCAAATTACTATTATGCATTAAAGGCTTCTTGGGTGAATAATTAAATATGTACCATGCCCAAAAAACAACTGAAGTTGTTCATAACTAACATGCAAAGAACCATAGGAAGTGTTGAGTTGTGATAAGGACATCATTTCTATTTTAGTGAAGTCCAAAACAATTATAACATAACATGCAATCATTGTACCAAGTTGAGTTGCATGAAAATAAATTTAAGGAATTCCAATTATTTGTAATAACTGCAGAACACTAGTAGTTACTCTACACTGAGTAAGTCAGAGTGTATCCAAAAAGAACCAGAGCTCATACATCTTCAAATGCACAAATTGATGAGCACACCCTTGCAAGTTGCAGATCAGTGAATTACTTGCATAAGAAGCATCCCTAGTTAATCACTTACTGTCTATCCAACTACATCTAATCTATGGGGCTTTAGGGATCAGACCACTCCAATTTCACTCTCATAAGCTCAACTGGTCCTTTTTATGGCAATCTCATTTGTGATTGAACCTAATCCCCAACTTTGATAAACTTGTTTCCCCAACACTAAACACATCACTTACACTACAACACAGAAAGTAACACACTAGGGGAGGTTCTACAATTTCAGACACATCACACATGCTTATTCTTTGAATCACAGATTATATACACTCCCCCCACAGAGACAAATTGAAGACAGGTCATTACATGAGTTGACTCAGGAAATTGACAAAGGTGATGATGCACTGCTCTAGAATGTTTATCACCATAACTTCCCCGTGAACAACAAAACTTCATCCAAAACAGAACCTCACTTTGGAGCTCCCAGTCATGAGGGTTCTCTTTCCCTAGCAATAGAACCAGACAGAATTACAACCAACAAAAGAAACACCCAATCACATTACAAATGACGACCGATCTCAAATCCCCTAGAGCCTTTCATCATATCCCTGATAGTGACCCCTAAAATCTACTTCTAAACCTGTGCTCCTTCTATTGAAGCTCATGCTCAACAGAAAATGTATGCCTCACAAGAACTCAAGTTCTTTGCACCAGGGCATTCCTCCCCAACAAAACATCACAATGCTAGCTTCTAAAATTTTCCAATGAACCATCTATGATCTAAGAAAAACAGAATGCAAGATACTTAGCTTCTTCACACATCATTAGTAACCTCTTCATATAGTCCTTTCTCCAATGCCCCATAATTCATGTCTGGCAAATCCAGCTTTGAAATGATCCACTTCCCCACCAATGAAGAATGACTAAACAAGCACAAACTGCCATCCGTTGTAATAACAAGAAATCACAAACACCAAACCGAATGGACAGTACAGTTTGAAGGATCAAAATTTTTAATTGCTGTAGAAATTTCAAGCTTAAGTGTTGAAAATAATGAAATCATCTTCATCCTGTGCTGCAACCATATCCCTCATGTAACATGTCACTGTCATCTTTGGTGCCTCAACAGGCATTGAGCTATTTACCTATTCACTTGGAAAACCTGTTTACATGATTCCTGACCAAATGGAAGCAAATGCCCTTGAGATCCTGCAGGTCACACTACTTCATTGCTGTCACAATAATGGAGCAGTAAGCAACAACCCACAAATGTGTTGCAACAAATTTTGCACACCAAAATGCATCAAGAGAGGTATATCCATCTGATCATGACCAGCTCTAAAAAATTTGCAATGCAACAAGGCACGTGATCTTTGGTCACACATGCCAAAATATATGATGTACTCCTGAAGTCACAGACATGTCTATTAGATTGCAGAAAAAACTCCACAACACCACTTTGAAGGCAACAAGACAAGAATGAGTGTGATTCGGTCTAAATTTTATTGGTGAAGTATTGCCAGATTTTGCCCATTAAATGGGTCTTGAATTATTGTACTTAAAATAGAATTTTAATGAAAAATCACCAGATGGCTAGAGAGCTGCCACTTCCTTTGTCAAAATTCAAACTATACTGTAACACGGTTTTGCGTGTATAACCCCTTGTACAGGTGTCCCGCATGTAATTTGAGCTGCCAGCCGAGGCACACAATCACCATTGTTGCCATTAAGGCTACTTGTCAGAATCCTTCAAGAACACTGGCACGGTCATAACTCTATGAGTGTCACTCACAAAGTCTCAGACCACTTTACTTCATCATGAAGAACAGTAACAAGCTGCCATGACTCCCACTGGCTTCATCAGCTGATGACAATGGGTGTCGATAAGCAAATAAAAATCCACCCAAAATTTCAGGCAAAACAGTACACAATAATCTGTGTCCTGAATTTCTGTGGCATCTCCAGAAGCAACAGGAAGGCTGATATTATCCAGCACTCAAGAGACACAACAGATGTGACACATGCTAAAAATGTCATGCATGGACACTTAATTGCAGGATATATGGCAGATGGTCAACTGCTTAGAATGTGGTCAATGCATGCTAAAGCCTTCCTATTACTGTAGCAACTGATACTGTAGATTCAAGGATCTTGACCTTGGAGCTCAAGTAAGACTTACAAATTGCAGCAATTGTGCTTCGTAAAGTAGGACCTGAAAGCATTATGCCTAAAAAATGATTCGTATGAGAAGTGTCAAACATGGCCTCTTCCTCCACATTTTAGACACATGTGGTTCCCAGAACCTCCACATCCTGCACAATTGTTTCCAAGCCACATTCAGTTGATCAAACTTGAGGTCAGGATTACTGAACACATTTTCTCCAATTTACTATGGCACTGAAAGCACAAAATAAGGGAGGCAAGTCTGTCATGGCATTACTGCATTCAACAGGCTTAAACAGGTCCATTGTGGCTGGTAAGGTACCCACAAGTTTGGACACTAAGATGTGCATGACAGGGAGAATCACTTCAAGATTTCACACATCCAGACCAACCAACCTGAAGACACTCATGACCATATTCAAACAGTTTGGGTTTGAGACAGCTGAATTGAATGATGCAGTGGCAAAAAAAAAAGAACCCACTGTACAAACTCTACAACATGTTTCCCACCTTTTGTACAACAAGAATGGGACAACACCAATTGGCTGAGACTGAAAACAACTTTCAAGAATAAGGTTATGTGGACATGCTGTTCTTCCCAGCAAAATGGAACAGTTATGTATATGGATTCTCAGATATGAAATACATACCTAGACATCGGACTTTGACAATGATGCCTTGGCTCTCGAGTATAGAGTCGACATATAGGCCTGATCCTGAGCAGGTTGCACAATGGACTGCACCTTTGGCTTTGCACCGGGGACACTTGGGTTTATTTCCTATGGACCGGAGACCCTTTGGCAGTCCTGTGGGCTTCTCAATTTTCTCCTCTGGCACTCCTGTATCACAATAAAAGAGAGACTCCAGTTTGCCTTTCACTTTGTCAGGGCTGACACTGAGGTTCAAGGCTGGCGAGTTGTTCCTGTTTGACTGAAAGGATGCGTGTGGCAGCCACAAAAAAACATACACAAGCCAGTAAGTATGGTACAGAAAATGAATACACTTTTGTAGTCTGCCTTCCACTATCAAACCCTAAAAGGATCTCAAACACAAAAAACCGCACAATAAGGAGGCAAGAAAGGTAGGCCACTATGAAGACAAAGTGGGAAATCTATTGCCTGAAATGATGTTTTTCGAAATCCCTGGATTTCTTTTATTAAAAGATTTCGCAAAATTGTGTTGAAACCTCAACATAAGGAAAATCGAGAGAGGGGAAGGAAGGTGTGTCCACTTACATCAGCATTCCAAGGCAGAGCAGTATTGCCGAGATCCTGGCAGCGAAGAACTGGCATACAATGTCTTGTTGAAGCCCACAAATCCCAACATCTACCACCTCCACAAAGCAAACTAGAATTCGATTTCAAACTACAAAACGATAGTCCCCCTTTGGAGGAAGATGCAAGAGATGTATAGGAGCACATGCTTTTGGTCGCCACTTCCATGTTTGTGTCTTCTGCCACCCAAGTTCTACCTGTATTGATGGAGAGAAAGGAGGCTGGAGATGGAGCAAGATGGGGGAGGAGACAGACGGAGAGCGCAACAACAAGAAGAGAGTTGGGGAACAAGTGTAGGGTGAAAAGCTCCTTGGTGGTAAGGGCCGTTCCCAAATTTAGGGGCCTAGGACTAGGTAAAGGGTCCTTAGGATAAGGCAATAGCCAAGTCCAGCTCTGCATTTTGGGAATGTCCCTCTGGCATGGGCCTAACGTGTTCTAAAGAAAAGGCAAATTCTATCAATTCTATCAAGAAAATTGGACATATGTAGATCTTAAACTTGCTGTAGATTGCGATGTATAGGAGAAGGGAAGACTCATAGGCATAATTGGCCTCGCACTCTTAAGGAATAGGCATAAGATCCCTCTTCTTTTCTAGTACAATATAAGGTGCCCTCCAAATACGCTAGGAAATTTCTCGGAGTGATTTATTGTGTGTTGGTAAAAAGTATGAGAGAAGCCACAATGAGAAGAAAAGAGAGAGTAGAACAAGAAACGATTAGAACTTGGGAGGTCGATCCATGAAAGCGAACATGAGAACAAAATGAACTTACTTACTTTTTACCCCCAAATGATGGTTGATGACATCCAAGAGTAGGCAAATTACTTTGAAAGTTTTTTCTAGTGTGTTTGAATCTTGGAGGGGCACCTTATATAAAGAGGAGAGATTTTAGGCATACTCCTTAAGAGTGGGAGAGATCTTGCACCTTTACCACTACTACCTTATTTCATAAGTATATGGGAAGGCACTAGTGTTAATATAATTCCCAAAAGGGAGAGTAGAAAAAATATAATTGAGAAGTTAGTAAATAAAAAATCTGGAGTTGAACTCCACAAATCTCCTTGGATCAAATACCATTTGTTTATCCAAAGTTATTAGTGTGCCTTGTGTTGTTATTCTTAAGCATTAAGGGAAGGCCCAAATGTAGCTCAACGGTTCCTTATGTTTTCTTATTGTGTAAAGATGGCAACCAAGACAATTATCCCAACCAAGAAAAAAGGGGGTTTCACCCTTTTGGTGTTGGGGTTTTTCAGAGCAGTTAGGTACCATCATGCAGGGCATGAAGGTGATTGGGGTATCAACCAGTTTCTTTTCACCAATCATTGGTATAGATTCTGACTCCATCACGTCCCTGCCAGGTCCCATGGAAATGGCTTTCCCTAAATGTAAAAATTATTGGAGAACTTCCCAAAGTGTATTTGGAGGGCACATTATGTCTATGAATGTCCCTCTTAAAAAAAGAGAGTGGCACTTGTGCTTACTTCTGAAGAGTGGGAGGGATCTTACACCTAATCCTTAAAGAGTGAGAGTGAATTTACATTGGAGCAAATTTTTTTCAAAGTATCAAATTTCTTTTAAGTGTAAAAAAAGTTTCTCCACTGTTAAGGAGTAGGCACAAGAACCCTTCCCCTCCTATGCCCTTGTGACCCACAAATGCATAGGTTCCGCATAACATCATTTCATGCTTAACTATGGCTAAAGCCCATGGTTGACGCACATTCCCAAACTAGGGCACATTCCCAAGAATGTGGGCACATTGTGATAAGACCACAGACGCTGGCATTCGTAGATGTGACTAAAGAAAGCGCAGGGTAAGGCTCAGAGGTTGAGGAAGGCATTACCAGAAGGGAAGCTCTCTTCGAATGGGTTTTGTTGTTGAAAATGCCTGATGCTTTTGAGAATTCAGCCTGCTGAAGTCATGTGAAAACTCAAGTTGTTGATGATGTTTTTCCCTTGGAGGATTGAATTAGTATCGTCAGGCATATATAGTTTCAAGAGATCAATTTTTGTAGACAAATTCAACTGGAAATGGGTTGGAAGTTGTTTCTGTAATTGATCAAGCAGCACATAACAACCATCCAACTCACCAAAGCATGACCTTGAACCTAGTATACATACCTACAGGAAGGCATTCCGTTCTTCAATCTAATGCTTATAGACAATGCCAAAAGGATCTTTGACAGTTTAGGGTTT
>Ga0116230_10001657_pt1 | contig 21280 bp, 17 predicted proteins | sample S1TSphfallax_3_FD_88678 | JGI IMG/M metagenome (GOLD analysis project Ga0116230, IMG submission 88678) | Host-associated microbial communities from peat moss isolated from Minnesota, USA - S1T2_Fd - Sphagnum fallax MG | ecosystem: Host-associated > Plants > Peat moss > Unclassified | place... | reverse complement strand
ACAAAATAATAAAAAGCCATGGTAAAAGCCAAACAAATTAGTACAAAATGACCAAATGTTTTTAAAAAAAAATGGAAAACTCAAGGTAAAGGGAAAAATGTAAATTAATTGAAATTAATTTCTAAAGAAAAATGTAAAATGAAATAGTAATCATGATTTTTAAAAAAATTTAAGATTAACAAATTAAAATAGTTGGTAAGATGGAAAAATAGTGAATAGAATGTGAAAATAGATCTCAATTGATAAAATCTCCAAAAAAAAAGTCAAAAAATGATGCCACAAATTTATGAATGTTGGATTTTGAAATAAAATGAAATAATAATGAAAAATGATTAAAAAGTTTCCAAAGGTTCCTTTTTAAAAGTCCCCACATGTAGAAGTATTCTAGATTTCCAAATGCAAAATTTCCCTTCACTACAATACCAAATTCAAATAATCATGAAAATCCGAAAACAAATTAAGTTATTATTATTATTTTGGTTTGAAAGGTTTACAAGGGAAATTGTTTAGAAAAATGTTACACATTAAAGGAATGGAACACCCGATGATTGAATTATTTTCAAAGTTTCAACAATTCTACCAATCTAATATAAAAAGTCCTCAATTCACATATTTGTAAGCAATAATAGTCATTGGCTTCATGTGGTTATAAAGTACCAATGACTGTAACAATGCTACTTACCCATTAAGGTCATCTTGTTCCTTTGAAAGTCACAAGTCTTGTCACATCCTCATCTTTGCAAACTTTATTATTTATTTACCCTTCTTCCATAGTTGATTGTTGTTGTGCTTTTATTTTGCCAATTGTTTTGTTAGCTTACTTGTGGGTTTATTGGTTAAAGATTGTGAAAGGTTAATAAATTAAAGTAGAGAGTTTTGGAATTTAAAACAATCAATCAAAGCATTTCAATGGGACAATATTCTTGCCATAATAATGTTGGAATCTACTACTATTATTGTTTCATTCATTTTTATTTTCCAACTAGATTTCATTTCATTTTTTTACCACATGGATAACATTCAAAAATTTCAAACAAAAATTGAGGAACATTCAATTGTTCAATTGTAGTGATTGAGTTTTCCAAAAGAAGGGATATTATTTAATCTTCTGGTAACAAACAAGTGATAAAGAAAGTGTTGTAGATCATCCATTTATGGTAAAAAATAAACAATAGAGAAAGTGTCAAATTGATTCATTGTTGCAAATGGATAAGGAGAATTCAACCAAGATGTGATTTGCTTTCATAATGTTCATTTCAAGAATGTGAACCTTCATATGGTGGAAACTTTCAATGCACATTAATGTGTTATGGTCATCATAAAAAGGATATAATAACACCTCAAGGTAATAAAATGTATTAAAAAATTTCTAAAATAAAATGTTAATTTTGGACTTTTCTCACTTGGTGGTTATAATCAAGTTTTCCATTGAACTTGAGGCAAAAACATTGGAAACGTCCATTTGTTGGATCATTTACTTAAGCAAAACATTATTAACATCTATTGTTACATCACAGGGTGGTCCCCAAATCAAAGTTTTTAAAAAAATTTCCAATCTCCAAATGGTCATTTGTTAATTTTGAACTTTTCAAAAGTCTAGAATTAACTAAATAGATGATTACTTGCCATTTGGTGCATACATATTTTACTATTTTTACACCAATTGTTAATAGGTGTGTGATTGTGACTTATTGATCTTCATTCCAAGTTGATAGGAAAATAATCACCTATTTAATATCAAAGATCTAGTATTAATGAAGTAAATGTTTACATTTTTCACATTGTAATCATGATTAATTTTAAGTCGACTTTTGATAAATTTAATTTTTATTTGTCCTTTAAGCCATTCAAGTTTCTATTATTGTCTTTGGTAATGATTTGACATGTGAACCCCATTTTGCAAGTTTTTAATCTTTTAATTACATAACAAATTTGATTTGACTTTTAAAACACTTTTCAATGTTTTTCAACCTTCAACTCTCTTTCATATTAATAATAGTAAACTTAAATCACCTTCATATCACCATGAAACCATATTTAAGATTTGAAAAATGAAAAAAATAAGTACCAAATTAAGTTAATTGAACTCTATACATTAAGGTTAACATTATAAAAGGTTAAAAAACTTGCATTCATTGAAGAGAAAGGGTCAACAACATAACATAATTAAATGTTTAGCTTTAGAAAATTAAAAAATTCAAAGGTTGAATTGGGGGCATGCATGGAAGATTGCTTCATGGGTCCATCACAACAAAATTCGATGTACTTGAGGCATACAAAGAAAAGTGTACATGTCCACTAAATCTATTGCATTTAAATTATTGATCCCCACACACATAGCTACTTTATATGAATGTCACAATTTGTTAACCTCCTTCCATGTTCTTAATGTTTAACAAGTGCTTGTAAATTACAAATGTGCTAGTTTAGGTACTTTATGTCCATTAAGATTTCGCAAATGATGGAGATAGTTAAAATTAACATTGGATGCATGTCTCAACAAAGGATGGAAGAAAAAAATTGATGCAAATTGCACCAAAAAAATTGTCTCCTCACCTTCCCTAGGGCTATTGTTTCCCTTTGGAGTAGCGTGGAATGTATGAATATATTTATAAATTCTATTATTTACATTCCTCCTTTAGAAAGCAAACTTGTGAATTTTATTTTCACTAAGCACTAGTTAATTATAATGTTCAAGTGTTGTAGTATTATCAACAATCTTTAAGTATTTTTTTTACACCTTCTCAAAGAACTTACATGCATCCCATGACCTTGCATGGTTCTTTATTTAGTATATCCTTAAAGACTTTTAATCAAGCTATCAAAGTATGTAAAAAATCTTATAGATCACTTTTTATCTATCAACCATCTATCTTTATGTTGATTGTGCATTTTCCAATGCCATGGCACTTCACCTTGTTTGTCCAAGAAACACAATTTGTTCTTGAAAATTGGATTTGAATGCAATATCATTCTTTCGTTTAAATTGACAAATGTACCACCACAACCTCATGGACAAACAACAACACGATATAAAAGATATAATTTCAGCATTGGTATAATATAATAAAAGAAAATGATGTCTAATTGTCTATGCCATCTATACCTACCTCTTCCAAGCCTAACTACTTCACTCATTTGCCCTACCCATTTACACAAATATGAAAAGCCTCATTAACATGTGCCTTTTTGTGTCCATGTTACCTATATTAAAATAATATGATAACTTACCTTTTTTTTGACCTAACCTTCGCCTTGCCCACCTACATGGACATGAAAAGGAATAATTTAGAGATCTTGGATAAATAATGGTGAACTATTGAGAACCATATAGGAACAATAAGAGAAACTTACCCTTTGAGGAGGCCAAGGGTAGTACATTGAAATTCGGCTATACGAGGAAAGTAGAAATTTCAAGAATCCTACTCTCTATTTTAGCAACTTGTTGGAACCTATTGTTTAAATATGGTGATCTCCCCGAAAATAGTTTCCTTGTGAAAATAAAGAAAATCATGGCATTTGATGTGCCCCTTGCATGGTCCATAAGTGCCCCCCATATGGGTAGGTTTTTCCTCTTGTTAATAACAGTGTTGGGTGGTTGATTAAATGAGGAGGCAGATATCTTCCGGTTATCAAAAGGGTATATATATATAAACCTACCCTCTGGTAATTTAAAAAAAACCAAGGAATTGATATTGGTATATTATTAGCCTTGGTTCTTTTTTAAAATCTGAAGAGGTCAAAGAAGTGAACAAAGAACCACTGGCTCCAGGTACTTCATAATGCTTTTAAATAATGGGTATTTTTCATGAGAAATAGGTAAAGAACCGGTGGTTTTATTGATGGGCTATTTACTTTCTAATTTTTTTTTGAGAACCATGGACATTTTCAGAACCAATTCTTTGGGATTTTTGAGAACCATGGTTATGAACCTTACGAAATGCACTAATAACTGCCAGGGGTCTGCCCAAAACAGGAATGGTTACCATAAACTACCCCAATTTAAACTACGATTATGCCTTGGTCCCATGGTTTTTAAAAGCAATTTGGTACCCAAATCATCAATGATCCTTCCATTAAGGACAGACCAGGGGAAATTTTGCACACAACTGATAATTAATTAGGGTTTAGTTGATTTATGCTTGCAATGTGAAGAGTCTTAGGGTGTGTCAAAAGGATAAAAGTAACTATATTTTAATCTCATAAATTTTGCTAATGTGTAATTTACAAAAGCTGATTCAAAACCTTATATTATATACCCTAGCCTAGGGTGAGTTTCCACATTGACAAAACGAATAACTATTATTATTATTATTATTTTCAAAAAATGAGTTCTTTTTAAATTTTTGAATTTATGTATTTTTCCACCATCTACGAAAATATTGTGAATAATATATGAGTAGTGAAATTATTCAGAATGTAGCTTATGATAATCATGATGATTTTCAAACATTTCACTATATTTGAGGATTATTTAATGACGAAACTGACCTTAGGGTAAGATAATCGTATACAACATGTATTTGGAAATGTTGATAAAATTCCAAAACAAAAACAAATGAACTAGTAATGATGTGGATTATGTGGCAATCTCTAGGATGCCAAAGCATTCGAAGAAATTTTGGAGGGCACTTTAGATTTGTGAATAATGCCTCCTTAAAAAGACGAGGCTTCTTACACTTGCAAGAGGCCTCACGTATGTGTAAGGTGCCACCCACATTGCATCATAAATTACCTACCATAGACATATAAGGTCAACTTGGGCACATGGTTGTTGAATAATTTCATTTTTTTTGAAGATTTCATGTTGAAAAGTTGAATATTTCAAAAGATTCTTTTTCTTCCTTCATAAAATTTAAAAATATATTTTTAATTTTTTTTGAAAATTTCAACATTTTTACAAATAATAGAATTTGTATAAAATCCACCAAGGTAGTATAGTATGTTTAGTCATCTCATTTTGATGTTCACCTCATGTCTTATGATGGATAAGGCCTGAAATTTGTGGGAAAACATATGAAGAAGTGTAGGGTAAGGACGTAGGGCGAGGGCATACCCAAAATAAGAGGCCTAAGGCAAGGCAATTTTGGTGGAGTGGTGATGGATGGTCAAAAAATTGAACCATTGTTGGGTGGTTATTAGGAAAAAAAAAACCAGAGTTCAGACCCATGATGACTCTGGAAAATTTTCAAAGAACCAGAATTGACAATTATCTGATACCGAAATATGTAAAAAATTGAGACCCATCGGTTCTTTAAAGATTCAAATAACCACCTGACAATGGGGGGATATTGAAATTTGAGTAATATTTTTCATTGGAAATTTAATTAAAATGTAAGATAATTTTCTCACAAATTGGGCTTTTATCATTAGGATCATGTTCACACTTGAAGCAATTACATAGTCCTTTTCACACTTGGGGGCTAGTGACACAAGCCACACTATAAAGCATGATGTTGACCTATATTGGAAGTTCCAAGATCCAAATGCATGTTTCAAAATCTTATTTCATTTCATCCCTATCCACATACTTTAGATATGTACATAAATTCAATATACTACATAAGTGTCAATTTTCATTGTACAAGTAAATAATGTAAAAAATAAAATTGGACTTAGAAATATTTTAATCCATAAACTTCTCACCTATATAAAACTGGTTTTGCTCCCCCAACATTTGCTTGGCTTATCTAGAGCTTAACTTTTTGAAGGATTTAAAAAAAGCTACAATATTCATCAATGTCATTTGATGAGGGAAAAGACAAAACTATTGCAAACTTTTCAAGTGTCATGAATGAATCCAGTGACAACTTAAAAAGTTGACAGCAATAGCCTCTCACCTTATTAGGCCCATTTGTTAGGCCCACTTGTGAGACCCATTTTGGCTCCCACATTTGAATTTGGTTTAATAGTTTGTATCTAGTTCTTGAAGTTTGGGCTTGGTGTTTTTGTGAAGGATTGAACTACATTAATTTCAATAATTTGTTGTCATTTTGTAGCTATGAAGACAGTTAATCATGCAGAGTTTCATCATTGAAAAAGTGCATGATGTGGATTTTGCAAGGTACCTATTGAACTGCAGCTGGTATACTACCTGGTGATCATTTCTTCCCCACTTGATCAGATAGGTTTTGAATTTTGATTTGACAATACTAATATTGTCATGTTGTGTCGCAGACTCGCAGCTACTTGTAGCGTAAGATCAAATTTACAGCATGTGTGTCTGGTAGTTTGTGAGGTTCTTATGTTTCCACAATTTGCTTTGCTTGTATAGTAGGGTAGTTCCCTATTTACTTATCTTCCGGTGTTGAAGGATCCATCTTTCATTCAACACAGATTAAGTGGACCAGTAATTGAAGGTTCTCCACACTGTCTCTAACAGCTATCTCCCTGAGTAGCAGCTAGCAGCAAGCCATTGTTCCACCAGTATAATAAAGTTATCCATCAAGTCACGATCTCCTTCACCACCTATCCCTCTTTCAGTGGTATCTGCAAAGTAATGAAATTTTATTCAATCTCAGTATGAAATGCTGAAACTCAACATTTAAGGCACAAGGTTATAGTAATTGTACAGGTAGGAGCAGTGAAGAAATATGTAGCAGCAGTGGAGGCGCTCAGGTAAAAGGAAAGAGGGGATGAAACTCACTTTCCCACAAAAATTGGTGGAAAAACTAGTTTGCATCCCAGTTATTTTGTTTTGTAAAATTTCATTCTCAGTTCCACATTAGCCGTCCTATTATGCCGAAACTGGCCATTCTCACCCCTAATCACCTCACTTCATAGATAACTTTAATATAGCAAATGTGCAGTGGCATAAAGCATGAACCCAGGAGACCACGATCAAATTTACCACAAGGGTATTGATTTTGCTGCATGAACATGTGGGAATTAACAATTCAAGAGCTAAAACTCTTTGAAAGCTTGATATTAAAGAAACCTCATTTTCTTAGTAGCAATTCTGGATCAACAGAGAAGGACTAGGTAACCAATGAGAGCAGACAGGTTACTGCGAATGGTTGACACACATCCAGACTATTCAATGCGACTAGACTGCTTGAGTCAATTACCGGACATAATCATTCCTCGTAATAATTGAGATTGCCTCTTCACATCCATGCATAGAGCGATTATGAAATCTTCGTCTGAGCAGTGAAAATCATTGGGTCAATGAGACCCCAAGGTGATACTTTGTGTGCTAAACAGTAGGTTGCTATTGAAACTTGGTTCAGAGGCTCTCATCAACCAATGAGAGTGTCTGAGATCGTCTCCACGAATGGCTGTGACAACTGAACAACTTTAGTACTTTTAAGGTGGAGGAGGGGAGCATGCTAGAGATACCGTTGGCAGGAGAAGCCAAAACGTGTACTGTGATGAGATTAGCCCACTGGAAGAGCTGAAGCCTAAAATTAAAACATTTTTTTAAGTGTGGAGTTTGACGCTTTGCTGATCTTTAATCTGAGTAGTTAGCTTTGTCCTTTTGTGTTTAAGCTCAAATTGAGACAAACTGCCAGGCTGCGCATGACCATCATTTTCTTTTGTTTCTATGGGTTTAGTTGCCCAGGAGGTGGTTTGGGAAGGAGAGGAAGGGTCCCTTTTAAATTTTCAACCTGGAGTCAATTGTGTATTCACACAATACAGAAGAAGGCCCCCTCTAACTTTGGACCTTATCAAGTGGCAGAGTGACAGAAACCCAAGAAGTTATGAAGGTTTTAAACATAAACTCTTTTCGATGTAAGACCGTGGAGATCCTTGTGGGGATTCTCACACAACAGAAAGCGCTCCCAAAGTTTGTTTTAGTGGAACCTGCCTGCTATGATTTATCCTGTTCAGGGAGAACTTTGAATGGTACCCATTCTTACCCCAATAGTGAACATCATGAAAATGCATACAATAGTGAACTTTCCTGAAATGTGGGCCAACCCTTGGCTCATGACTTGAGAAATGCGCCCTCATTTCCGGAAAGCTCAGCTCCTCAGGCCTTACATACCTCAAGAGTCTTAAGGTGTCCAGCTCTTTTTACCCACTAGGGTATCTCCATCCCAAAACAGTAAACAACTACATTATTTCAAAATAGAATATTGTTTAATGATCACTGTCGCCACCCACAAATGTCCTAAATCTCCCTTTAGACACTCAAAGACCATTTGTGTCTTTACATCTGGACGAGTAATAGTCACTCTTGAAATCCAAAGGGGTTAAAATGACCACTGTAAAATGTCCATTCAGAACCTCCAACAATTTATGAATTTGAACACATTCAGCAATAACCATGCAAGAAACTTGTTATCCAAGCCAGTGATAGGTAGCAAAACTGCACTTTGGGCAAAACATATAAATAGTGGTCATGATCTGACCAATTAGGGTCCTGCCAATTCCGGCTATTAGTAGTGCCATTTTTATTTTATATTTCTTCCCTCTCTTTTTAATTTTGTGATGTCCATGGACCATGGACTGGAGATCATTCATAACAAAATTTAACTAAGTATCTCAATTAAAATAAAATAAAATATCTAAAAGTAAATATATATAGTATATTTGGAAAAATATTTTGCAATCAAATATGCAATTTAAAAAATTTATTTGTAATTTATTTTTAGATTATAATCTTTTAAAATTGCAAGAATGGATTGCAAATGATGATTTTGCTAGTAGTATTATCTACTGAAACTTAACACATAAATTCAATGATATTTTAGTTAAAATTTCAGAAATTTGATGACGAAACAAACTAATAGACAGCCATTTTCTGGTCATCAAAAAAGTTCATCATCAACTGCTGGTTGATTTTAGTGTTGTGCAGGTATTCAGCTTTTCCAGCTTGATTTATTATAAAAGAATTCATGTGTTTTACTCATTGGGTCAAGGTAGATAATTACCTCAAAAGAATCCAGTGTTGTGGGTGTAAGTGTTAATAGCCATACATATGTATGGCATGTTAACCCAGTGTAAGTGTAAATGATTTACACTTACATGTCCAAATTTTTTACACTTACACTTATCCAGTTTCAGTGTATATATATGTTTCTACACTTACATGCCCCTTGTAAATGTTATGAGACATGTAATTGTAAATACTAGAATTATTTGTAAAGTCACCCTGTCTTTGGGCCTCCTTTCATCCCAAATCCTTTTTTCAGGAGGCATCCATAAAATAATGAAATTTTATTAAATCTGGGAATGAAATGCTGAAAATTAACATTTAATGCACAAGGTTCAAGACTAATTATAGTAGCTTTACAAGTAGGAGCAGTGAAAATATATCCTGCAACAGTGGAGGCGCTAAAGAAAAAGGAAAGACAGGGTGAAATTCAGTTCATCACAAAAATTGAAGTCCCCCCACCCTTAATGCTAATTTTTTTATTTTTTTAATCTGACCATATTTATGATGAAACTCAGGGTTCTAGTGTTGTTTCCTCACTTTATTAATAATTTTATTATATATCTTTAATGACTAGACCTTCTTGCAAAGTCATAGGAATTAGTTGTAGGTGTATATTTTGATGAATGTCTTTTAGCAATGGGCCATTTAGCTCGCTTATCTTCAAAAACCTTATGAAATCTCCCCTCCTCAAGTAAAAATCACTTTTTTTTACATTGTTATATATTTACATTGTTTTATTGAACCACATAGAATTATATAAATTTATTTATTTTTACACTTACACTGTTTTACACGGCATAAAATAAATTTTCACAGTTTTACACTTAGGCAAATGAATATTATACACTTGCAGAGAGTGTTAATAAATTTAATTATGGGATTTACACTTACAGGGGAATGTAAGCCCCAAACCAGTTACATGCACAACACTGAAAGAATCTAGTGTAACACTGCAATTGTGCCAGAAAATCATACTATTGTTTAGATTCTTATACTTTTCAACCCAAAATATGTCAAGTTTAGAATAAATTGATAATTTCCAAGATACCTTAGGATTTCATTTTGAAACCTGACACAAAATAACCATCGCTCATGCCTCTCGTGCACAATGCACATGGCATGTTGAGTTTAACACTTCTTCTAGTTTTATCGGCATCGTCCTTTAATAAGAAGGTGGTGCATATTAATCGTGCATAGATTGATTCCATGATTTAATATAATGGTCCCACGAATCCAATTGCAATAAGACTACCATAACTGTGAATAGCAGCTTCGCAATACTTCAGTTCGAATGCATCATGAATTTACCTGAAACTAATTGTGGTCTTTTCTTCACCTAACCAACTTTGGGTTTGACTATTTTTTATAGTTGTGTCCTTTTGAGTTTAGTCAGGGACTGGTTAAAGGTTTAGGGTTTAGAGATCCTAAACCTTAAACCCTAAACCTCAGGTGAAGCAAAAATTCATGAATATTCAAATTCAACCTGGTCTGGTATTTTTCACCAGACCTTTTACAAAGACAAGAGTTATAGGTAAAGGATTTACTCATGTAAAAACCTTCTGAAGAAATTCTTGCTGTAGTTGAAGGAGTGCATACAACATGAAAGATCTTTCAGAGCATTTCAAAAAATGAAGTGTCTATTCTTGCAGGCATTCAGTGTCGGTTTTTAAAATTTTTTCCTCATGATACACAATGAGTATCCTATTGGTACTTGGTGGGTATCAAAGGAAATAAAATTTTTAATTTAATTTTTAAAAAATCTGTCAATTTTTATGTCATGCTCAATGTGTTGGATAAAGCCCAAGGGTATGGGCTTTACCAAAATAAGGGCTCACAAGAGACAATAGTATAGTAAATCGCCTTTATAATCACACCCTGGAGACAACTTTTTTTAATGTGACACTAACAAATTGTGATTCAAACTTGTACAATCATATTCTATACAAACCTTTACAAGATTGGGACTATAGGCCAAAAGAAAAACCCTCACAAAATCGTCTTTTTTATCTTAGAATAAAGGTGTCAATTGTTTATATTTTTTACAGTGTTTATTTTAAGTTTTATTATGCATTGTTAGACTTGAAAAAGATTGTGACTTTTGCCTATTTTAGGTTGTTTAAGTTTGTTAGATAGAATATTATTTGTCTTAATATTTTTAAAAACTCTAATTTGAACTAGATTTTTTCATTATAGTCAAATTTAATAAAAAAAGATTTGTAAATGTTTTGTGCTTCTAACGAGTGTACTAGTGACTCAAAAGAATGGCGTTTCTTACCAAATCAAATGGTTATAATGGGGGTTTATTGTAGTAGGCAGCAGGCTCAATTCTGATAATGCTCTCCACCCAGGGCTTTACCCTGCATAAAGACAGACCCAGCGAAGGAGAGGAACTTTTCGAAACCAAAATGCACACTCAGAAAATGAAATGTGCCTCCTCTCCTGTGATGAGAAATTTCAGTCTGTAATTCTACCTCCAACCTCCACAAAATTTGAGACAATAAAAAAGAAAGATGGAGGACTGATTTCTCCTTCCCACCTCCCCCCAAACCTAAGACACACACGCTCACTATATATATAGAGACAGAATAAGCTGGTTGCTGCATTTAGATTCAAAAGAACTTGAAGTTAAGAGCTGCCACTTGACTTTTGGTGGTGATTTTCAGTTTGGGGGCACTAGTATTTGCACTGGTACCATCGTAGGAAACCTCAAAGTTTTTTGGGGTTGCATCTGAACATGATAAATAACCCATCCATAGAAAAAAAATTCATGGTCTCTAAATTCAAATTTAGCATTGTGTGACTTAAATCTTATATAATCCACAAAGAGGATCTCACTCCAGAAGCTCAAAATAGTATTGTAGATGCATCCTGGTGGGCAGGGTGAATCAGCTCATACACTGGAGTCTGGCACCTTCATCTTCTTGAGTGAGGCGTCTTAGAGGTGAAATGTAAATGGCACAATGTTAAACAAACAAACTACCTTTGTAAATACATCTCAGTTCTATACTTAGACTAAATCTGAGTCTCCCAAACCATGGTGCCCCAGCCATGGCACTCAGCTTGATACCCAATGAAAAACCCTCAATGAATAAATAGGGGTTGCAGCTTGGTGATTTCATAATGTTTAGTCCTATGGTGCAAGAGTTATTGAATATTGACCATTTTCTCAAAAAAAAATTCAATAAAATCAAAACCAAATCTTTTAGTGAAATTGAGATAAGCTGTTGGTACTATTGGGAAGCGGTTGCTGAGTAAGTGGAGGTGATTTTGTAAAATTTGGACCTAAGGTGAGGAGGGGGAGATAAAGGGGAGATATTGAAAGTTTTTAATTTTTTTTCTCTCATTAGAAATATTTAAAATATGTCTATTAATGAAAGCTTTGAATTTAATATTTAAAATTATTTTTTCACAATTGGGCCAAGGGCAAAATGCCACACTACATTTATAATGTTTGGAGGCAACCTGAAAAAAATTTAGGGTTTTTGTTTTTACCAAGGTTCATGATGAAAGGAGCTAGTTTAGTTTTTCACCCAAGGCAGGGTTATACTCACCTTTTCTTTAGCTAAGGGAGCCCTGTTTTTATTATCTCCACAAGTGGGTTGTTAGTAGGTAGGTAGAAAAAAGAGTAACTTGAGTTAACCACCATGGTTAGCTAGGGAACTAGGACCCAACAGAAAACTGTTTCCTGATCACTTACCATTCATTCATCCTTCATGGTGCGCTGGTGGGTGCTGCTTCACTGTGGTCAAAAGGGACTCTTCATCTCCTTCCCTTCCCCGACCAGGCTAGACCACTAACTAAAAACCTCAGAGAAACAAAAACAAGCTCTAAATGGATCGATCAGCTGCTGCTGCAACGACGTCCTCTTCCTCCTCACAAGGCGCCGGTTCATCACAGCCTGGCTTCTACCCAATTCACAATTTTAAGCTTAAACACAAAAGGACAAAGCCAACAACTCAGATTTAAAAGATCAGCAAGCCGTCAAACTCCGCACTTAAAAACCAAATATTGTCGTCAAGTCCCACTTTCACGTTGCTGCAGCTCAGATTATTCTTTCATGCAGCAGCAGAAGCTCCACATTGCAAAGCAAATTCACAACTGTAAAACTTTTCTAGTTAGTCTAACTCCTTTCTCCCGCCCAAAAACTATTTATCCCACACCTTGCGTCCTTCATGACATCTTCCACTACTGCTGCTGTTGTCGTCGTCGTCGTCGTCGTCGTCGTCGGTGGGCCACTTCCGACCTTCTCTTTACTATCTAGTAGTAGCTCTTCCTAAAACCCTAAACTACCCTAAACCCTAGTGACTAGTGCAGCAGGTGCTCATCATGCTGCAGACCAGCTCGTTTCTCGCATGTTAATATTTGCCGCAGGAAACCCTAGTAGCTGTGAAACTCATGATGATCGTCGTCGTGTAGTACTGGGTCTATTAATCCACTGCACATTTTGATGTGCGGTTCAACAATTGTAAAGAAAGCCGGATCTGAGCTGAGCTGAGCCGAGCTGAGCTAGCTGCTATTACAAGACAGCAGCTTGTACGTGAGCCTGTTGTAGAAGAGACTGTCAACGGGCAGCTTCGTATGGGTTCCTGTACTGGACGTCGTTGCCTGTAGAAAGTTTGCAAAACAAAAATCAGCAGCGATTCCACCCTCAGTACTGTGGATTGTATTCAAGTCCTGCTAAAATTGTAGATTCCTGGCGTGTATTAGTTATTCTAGTGACTTGCTAAGTGTACTAGCTTCATTAGTATTATCAGATTTGAACAGTTCCTGCAGCTGCCGTAGTTTGTTACTTAGCGACAATGGCACTGCAGGAATTCTACAAGAAGAGAATTTGTAATTTGTTGGAATGGAGAGTACTAGTGATGTTTAAGTCTTTGGTTATTGGAAGCTTCTTCATCTTAGCTGTTTACGGGCAGGGCGGACAGACGTCTTCGCCACCCAGCGCGGTCTTCATTTTTGGGGATTCCCTTGTGGACGTGGGGAACAACAACTACATCGCGACTATTGCGAGGGCCAATGTGCCCCCCAATGGCATCGACTTCCCTCAAGGCCCAACTGGCAGGTTTTGCAATGGCCGCACTGTTGCAGACCTTCTCGGTACATAACAGACTCGGCAAACAATACAGATGTTCTTCTTGTTCTATGACTTACTCTATGTCTAATTCGATCACTTTAGGAGATCTTGTAGCAAATATTGAGCTTCTGAATGGGAATCATGTTGTGGTCTCATGGAGTTGTTTGAAACTGCAGTTGAGAGTTTCGGACTCTCTTATCCTTTGCCTTATTTGGCTCCCAACAATAAGGGGTCGATGATTTTGAAAGGGGTGAACTTCGCATCGGCAGCCGCAGGGATTCTCGACTCAACCGGCTATGACTATGTAAGGCTAGATTCTCACAGTGTAGCTCTTATGCCAAGGCCCATGTCCTTGGGGTGTACGGTTTTATTATAGAGTTCTAGAATAGAATTCCAGAGATATTGCAAAATAGATATCTGAGTGTTTGTTTAATATTCTATCAGACAGCATTCAAATTTGGTTTTGTGCAGATTGGCAGGATTCCCATGAACCAGCAGCTACAGTGGGCAGCGAATACGAAGTCCCAGATTGTCCAGTTAGTCGGAGAGGCTCAAGCGGAGGCGATTTTTGCAAACGCTTTATTTTCTGTGACCATGGGAAGCAACGACTACATCAACAACTACTTGTTAAAGGGCAGTTCAACATCATCGAGCTATAACCCTCAACAATATCAAGACCTGCTGATCTCCACCTTCTCTCAACAACTAACCACCTTGTATAACTTAGGGGCGAGGAAGGTGGTGGTCACAGCTGTGGGACCTTTGGGCTGCATTCCGTCTCAGCTTGTCTTGCAATTCAGCGTGAATGGCGAATGCGTTCCGTTTGTCAATGGCTATGTGCAAGGGTTCAATGCTGCACTAAAGTCTCTGCTGCAGCAATTGACATCCACTCTCCCTGGTGCGACATTTGTTTATGCAAACGCCTATGACATGGTGCAATCCTTTATCAACAACCCTGCGAACTATGGTACGTGTGATCAACATATTCTCCACTCTATTGAGTCATGGAAGATGGTCACAAAACAAACCTCTGTACATGTAACTGGTAAACATCAGAAGCATAATATTTTGCTGCTAGCTGTTCAGATCAGGTGCAGATCATCAAATGTTTGAAATTCTTTTTCCATTAATAGAGAGATCTAGATTGAAAAATTGTATATTTGCTGATTTGTAGTGGATATTCTCATTGTAGAAAAGTATTGTAGATTTCTAAAGTTTTGAGTTTTCTAGTCGGTATTCTTACATTTTTCTACGAGTGGAATATTGTGATATCTAGTGGGTATTCTTGGATTCTTTTTACTGGTGGAATATTGTGATTTCTGGTGGATTAAGTTTTTCTAGTGTAATAATATTGCGATTTCTTATGGGTGTTATTATTGGGTTTTCTAATGGGTACTCTTCAATTGGATCTTGCCGTGGCTGCAGGTTTTACAACCGTGAATGACGGGTGCTGTGGACGAGGGCCATACAACGGACTTGTTCCTTGCATTCCCGGGGCATCAGTCTGTGCAAATCGCCGACTCTATTTCTTTTGGGATCCGTTTCATCCCACAGAAGCTGCCAACATCATGTTGAGCAATGCGTTCTTGTCGGGAGGAACTGATGTCATCGAGCCAGTCAACATCCAACAGCTTGTTGCAATGTAATACATGTCATGCAGATATGATCTGATCGATCAACTGCTAGTTGCAACACAACTGGTGTTACTGATTTACTTGATAACTCCTCAAAGCAGTTGCAGCTAACTGGTGGTGCTAGTAGACAAACTAGTGTTATTCATAACCAGGAGTCAAAACAGTTGTACTAGCAGCTGCTGCTTCAAGGCGATTTGTTTGTGATACATTGCAGCAGCTGGCTGCAATATAATTCTTCCACAATTGTGATTGATTTGAGTGATGTGCAACAAGCACAAATTCCAAATGGGTTTTGTCCTACAACTTTAAATTAACAGGAGCGCGAGTCTATTAACATTCTTTCTATGTGTTTCATTCATTCAAGTGGTCTTTAGCCCTTGAAGACCAGTTTTTTTTTTTAAGTGTACTTTCTTTTTTCAATAACCATGATCTCTATTTTTCTGCATTTTGGTGGGTGCAACTGCTGTAATTTGTACCAGCCTTAATGAGGGGTGTGTTTTTTTTTCATTTCTGTGATATCGAAAGTTTGGCAATTGCTTTGCAAAATATTAGCAACATTAGTGAAATTTACACTAGAGTAAACATATGTCCAAAAATTTCGGAATTTGAGTGAAAATTTTGATTTGATGTCTGAGAAAACCACTCCTTGCCTATTTGTTAATATAGTTTTCCTTTTTTTTCTTCCTTTTTTGTGGTTTTGCAAAAGTCGCAAATGTTTTAGTCAAAATAACAACTCTAAAAGCATGGTTTCTTCCAAAATATTTGCAACATACAAGGTTGGTCCCCAAAAAAAGGGGTTTTGAAATATCAATTAGATTGATGATGAAATGTATATCTCTAATAATGCGACAATGCAACTAATTCATTTTTATTAATTTATTCCATCTCAATAGTTGGCTCAATTATCTACTACAGATGCAAAGAATCTAATCTAATACTATTTAAAATACTTGAGAATTTTAGAGGATTAGATAGTGATTTTTTTGGTGGTCAATTTTCGCCATTTTGTGAAAAAAAAATTCAAAAAAAAAAACTCTGCGAGAAATGCCCTGTTGTAAAAACACCACAAGCAAGTGAGTTTACAAATTCAAAAAAATCACCCAAAGACGCCACTGCCCACAATATGTAAAGCTGCAGAAGATATTATATTTTCATATTTTTACTGTCACCAGATTTGGCAAAATATACTTATGCACTATTGCCACTTGAGCAATATCACAAAATTGAAGAAAACCAAAACAAAACACTAGGATGGGATGGTGGAAACACAATTCAAAGCTGAATATCGTGTCCATGAAAGTCTAGTCAAATTTCAAGTTCTATGTTAATTTGAGCAAGGTGGAAGTGTGCAAGTATTAAAATGAGATCACTGTAAATAAGGAATACAATAGAAGGATGATAATAAATTACCATCATGTAATAATATAATTGTAAAATATTTTGTATCCATTTACATTTGGTTCTATTACAATTGATCCCAACTATTAACAATTCACAATTTAAAAGTATAGTTTGCAAATAACGACAAATTTGAACTGTGTTATTGTAAGCCTTCTTGATATACTATATTGGGTGTATTTGTTCCCTCCATTATGTCATGATGTGTTTTGTGCGTCACAATGCACACAATCCTTGCAGACCAAGGCTTAAAGATTGAATTGTCAAGGGATGGCTTTCTTAGCTCCCTTTACCAACATTGCAAGAAAAAGCTTCACTTTCAAGAGATAAATGGTGTGTTTCTTGACCAAAAACATCTTCTTTGCAAGGTCACAATTGAATAAGAAATTTAGCAACTAGACTTTCCTTCGCTCTAGCAAACATTGTTAACCTAAGACTACAGGTCTAGATTTGCTGGATGCATAAAACATATGGAGATAAGATGTAAGTAAAGATGAACTGGTTAAATATCTGAAATACCAGTCTCAAACTACAAAATCACATATACTATTCAAGGAACTTATAGCTAGCAACAAAGTTTTTTTCCAATATGCAAAGCCCCTGTCAAGGCATTACACTCCTCTACATAGTTATAATTTGAATTTGATAACCTTGCATTTTGACATGATTCTTCTAAATGAACCATCGATGCAACCCAAGACATCAATCCCATAAGTTTTCCACAAGAAGTTCAAATATTCAAGAACCTAGTGAAAAAATATATGTTTCAATCTTTTGAATAAGTGGTCTTTTACTCAACAATTTTTTTAAAAATAATAATAATATGCAAATAAAATGTAACCATAAATCAACAAAAATCAATTGCTAATCTCTTACTTGTGCCCTGGAATTGTTGGTCTATTGAGGCATAAAAGTTGAGTTCATGAGAGAATTAACTTTCGGATAATGGAATTTTGAACCTATTGCAAACCAGAAAACACATTAAGCACACATTAGTTAGGCCAAATTCTTTGAGGCCCACAGAAAGGATCAAGAATAATGTTCTTTGAATATGATCTTCAATTGCCTGGCTTAAGCCATCTAACATAAAACTTCACAATTGACACAATAAAGAACAAAAGTTGAGTTCATGATACTAACATAACACACAAAATTGCATTTTAGTTCATTCAAAACTTTGAACGTAAACTTAAATAACAATTTATCACAATAAAAATCAAATAGTGATTACATCTCAAAGTGACTCATATTAACCAAATTTGACCCCTAGCATAAATAAATTCATTAATATTTTTGTTATATACTTTTTAATTTGTAAAATTGTTGTAAAAAGGCAAGATGCTAATTATAAGAACATACCTACATTTCTTTAATGTTTCTTAGGGTCAAATAAAAAAGGAGCCTTTCAATAATGGAAAATTTTAACCTTTTTATAATGTGAATGATCTTGGAATGAATTTGGTTTCGAAGCTTGGAATAAATAAGCATAGCTTTTTTAAGACCTTAAAGAATGTAGGGTATACACTTTTTAAAACCAAAACAATTTTTAAAGTCTAAAACTTGTAGCTAAAAATACAAGAATGCATAAATTGTCCAATACCTTTTTGCCCAAAATATATGTTAAACCTCTTTTTTAATCATTACATTTTTATACATGGTTCAAATAAGTAGCCAAAAGAATATTAAAATGTTTTTCTCCTCCTTCCATATTGTATTAGTGGCTAATTGGCTTATGGATGATTGCCACCTTGGCTACATCACAATTCTAGAGGGGAGGAAAATCTTCTTAATCAACTTTGTGGAATTTTATCTCAAAAAGGATTGTGACCACAAATAAAACATAATAAATTGCACAATTGTATGCAAAATCGTATCATAGTCTTAAGCATTCCCAAACCATTAGACATCAAGTATATTGTAGTACTTGAACAATTTTGGCAACAAATTGTTGAATAATTAGTGTTGTGGAATAGTCTAGTATATCTCGAATGTTTCAGTTTTAAATCTTAGCATTTCAAAGTCTATACTTCAAACTTGACAAGTTGAACTTTTGATTTTATTAAAATTTTGGCACAAATAGTAAATAATTTTTCAAAAAATGAAAAATAATTTAATTTATTCTGAATCTGTTCAAATACTACAATATTTATATTAGTTTCATAAGGAATTCTCTTTCATAGTTGGAATTCCTCCTCCAAAGTAATAGGCACAACCTCCGCAAGCTTTCAACTAGCAATTTATTTGAACAAATATTACATTTATGATTGATTTTCAAAAGGTTAATTAGGTTGAAAAAAATTTTGTGTGATATTAGGTAATATCTTTGAGACTCAAATTCACAATGAATTATGTGATTTAATTAATGTGGAGTTTTTTGTGATTAAAAGGAAATAAAAAACATAATGGCTCTTTGTTGACAATCCTCAATGTTGCATTGGCTTTTCTAGCTTTTGAATTTCTAATCACATGAATATTTGTGAGATTACTTGAACTTATTTTCATGAAGTTGCACAAGTTTAAAAACTTCATTAAAGGGAAGTAAATCATAATATGGAATTGTCTTCTAGGTGGGTAAGCAAGTCATCACAACTTGGGAAAGCATCATGTGATAAAAAAGTTCAATTGTGCAAGTCAAAAAGAGTTTTAAGATTTAGAAACAACCTATGTAAGTAAAACACATGTACACAAATGGGTATAAATAGGATATCAAAGTTATATAAAACCAAATAAGTTTTAACCAATGTTTTGATAGGGTATTTAGTTTTCAATGTAAAACCAAGAGTACAAAGTCAAGTTTTTGTGACTCGGACTCAAGTTTACATTTTTTTTGTTGAAACTGACACAAAAAGCAAACATTGGAACTAATTTTCTTGCTAATTTTGAACTTGAAATCAAAATAATGAAAAAAAGGACAAGTTTTTTAAGTAAGCAAGTTGATTTATTTTTTAAAAGTTGACGAGTAAAATAAATTCTACTTAAAGTTGAATATTAATTTATATTAGTTGTTGAACTTCATACTTATATAAACATTAATTTGAATTTGATATTAAACAAGTTATTTATATAATATTTAGCATAAAAAAAAAGTTAATGTTACATGGAACTAAACCTAGTTTTGGAACAAGCTTAAAGGTTCTAGAATTTGAAAAAATGTGCCAAAACCACATTTACAAGGTTTTGAAATGACAAAAATTGGGCTCAAACTTGCATACAAAAAATGTCCCATTTTTCAAAATATCACAACAAAAAATTTCAAAAAAACCAAAAAGATCTACACAACATCGAACAACATTGTCACAATTATTGTTTTGAAAAATGAAGCACACATATAGAGAGGTTTTTCACTTTTCCCTTACCAAATTTAGCAATGAGTTGATATTTTTATCACCAAAGATGGCTTTCAAACTTTAATAAACATTGTCATATTTGAATTGACTCACCCAAATATGATACAACGTGCATGGTGCATAACAATGCATGCAACAACAACGCAAGTAATGATAGTTGCCACTTAAGAAAAGATACAATCATACCGATAACACACATCGAGAGACTATTTCATTCCCTTTATCATAGAAGGTTATGGTTGTTTTCGTTTTCATTTCAACTCTTTTTTAACTATTTGTGTTCATATCATTAGAGCATGTTATATCAATCCTCTTTAATTCCCACAATGCTTATTTCTTATTATTAATAACATGTGTCCATAGTCTTCCAATGTGCACAAGCCATTGTGATTTTTCAGTGTGTTGTCATGCATAGGAAGCATTCGTCATCTTTACCACATATCACAATCAATGCACCTTCATCACTAGCCGATTTGTGAGAGATGACACCTTCTTAATTTACAATTTTTTACTTTATTAATATATTAATGATGTCCTAATTGTTATGAGACTTGGGTTCCATGTATTTGAGTTCCCATCCCTACCTTTTTACAGTAGTCTCCCACTTAAGTACGTAACTTGAACCTACGTGGTTTGTGTGTACTTAGCCGGTAGGTGCATACTTTAGATTTGTTGCTCCCAAATTGCTTACGTTTCGATACAATGTTGAGAAAATCAAATGAAAAGTGTTTCAATGAGTATTAATGGTTTAGAAAATAAAATTATATTCCAAGGTTTCGACTCTCCTTATAAGGAGGTTCTCAACATTGAGGATCAGCTGCTCTGGCTTGAAGTTCAAGTAGAAGCAGAGGAAACATTCAATAAATCGTATATTGAGGATCAGCTACTCTGGCTTGAAGTTCAAGCAGAAGCAGAGGAAACATTCGATGACCTTAAAAAATCATTT
>Ga0116230_10001656_pt1 | contig 21299 bp, 15 predicted proteins | sample S1TSphfallax_3_FD_88678 | JGI IMG/M metagenome (GOLD analysis project Ga0116230, IMG submission 88678) | Host-associated microbial communities from peat moss isolated from Minnesota, USA - S1T2_Fd - Sphagnum fallax MG | ecosystem: Host-associated > Plants > Peat moss > Unclassified | place... | reverse complement strand
GCCGTTGCGACCGTAGTCTTCAAACCAGCGTTGGATTTCTTGCAGCTCTTCGTTTAGTCTGACGATCTCGTGTTTGTCGGAGACATTGATGCGGCAGTTGCGGCCGGTCAGAACAGCTAGCTCGATGTCCTGATTTTCTAGTGCTGGAGCAAATTGTTGCTCGAAGTCTTGTTCAAATTTTTGTTCAGATGCTTGATGTGCCATTTTTCTAGTCCATATGTTGGAATGCAGGGTTGCATGCAAAGGCTAATATATTGCGCCCTTTATATTGAGTGTCTCGGGCCTATCGCATGTCTAAAAGGACGCCGTTAAAGACTCGATGTTTCCCGAAGGACCTTAGAAGCAGTTAGTAATTGGTTGTCAGTAGAAGGTCTGGACTCTTTTGTGCTCTTGAGAGCCACAGCACTCAGGCAACATCGATGACAAACTCATCAATTGTATTGCGCAATTCCTGGTGAAAGTCCAGGACTCTTGTGAGCATTTCTTTGTCTTCGGTAGTTGCGGCATTTTTGATCAGGGCCGAAAGACTGTTTATAGCTTGATTGATTGGTGCGCTCATGTCGGCAAGCAGATTAACCAGATAGGTCGAAGGTGGTTGGGCTGTGGCCTCCAGTGAGACGGTCTGGCCAAGTAGTTTTTGCGAAAGCAAAAATGAGAGATTGCGCCCAAATGATGTATGAATCGTTTCCCACTCTTTGGATTTTAAAGTCACCTGCTGAAGAAAAGCATGAAATGAAGCGCGGGGATGGTTTTTACCGATTTCGCCGCGAGTATCTTTTTGCGGGTCGCCACCCCAGCTGATCGTTTGCTTGCATTCTGGCCTGAACCAGACAAGCCAGCTGTTTTTTTCTAAATTCAGGCGGCAGGCCAGCATGCCGCAATAAGACGGAAAGTTTTCGGCTTCGGGTAAAAAAGTGTGCAAGCTATCTGTGATCACATGGGAAGAGTCGACCGCGCCAAGGGCCTTTACCAGTGGCGCAAGCAGAGAAGGTTCAAAGTTGGAAGAGGGCAAAACTTTTCCGTCTATGATCAGTAAACAATCGGACCCTTTTGTCAAAGCGCAAAGAGCGTCGCGTTCGCCGGAAAAAAATGTTGCCGGATCGGGGGCATTAATCAAGCTCATCTGCAGATTATCAAAAGCCTGTACAGATTGCAGCTGAGCTACCTCTGTTTCGCGGGCCACGCTTTTTGTAATTTGAAAGGAGGCAGCCTTGGCTAATATCTCGCACATAGAACGTGTCCAGAGTGGGGTAGCTTTGGGTAATGTATGGTGACAGGCAATCAAGCCCCAGAGCTCTCCTTCGCACATGAGAGAGAGTGTCAAACTGGCGGCCACGCCCATATTTTGCAAATATTCTATGTGCACCGGTGCGGCCGCTCTAAGGCCTGATATCCAGAGTTCGAGATTATCTGCTCCAGCTCTCGCGATCAAATTGCTCGGCGGAAAATTGACATCGGATATCTGTCTCACCCAGTTTGTTCTGAACAATTGTCTGGCTGGAGCGGGTATATCGCTAGCCGGAAAATGCAGACCGAGATAATCAGGTAGTTTGCTTGTATTTGTCTCTGCCACTACTTCGCCATGCCAGTCACTGTGAAAGCGATATAGCATCACTTTGTCAAACTCAGTCAGGGCTGCCACACCATCGACAAGGGTTTGCAAAAGACCTTTAAGTTTCTGGCCTCTTTCCCATTTAAGCAGGCGTGCCAATTGCAAATTTTTTGCTGAGCTGTCGCTTTCGCTTTCCAGGCCCAAGGGTTCAAGTTCGAGAACAAGACAGTCCCCGCTCATATAAGTAAGACAATTGAAGCGGTAACGTTTGTCACCAATAAAAAAGGTCACCGGGACCGTTAATGGTTTTTCTTTTTTAGCAACAGCAAAAAGAGAATCGACCTGTTTTTCTGTGACAAAATCAGTCAGACTTTTCCCTAAAAGCTCAGAAGGTGCGGCGCCGCAAAAATTTTTGCTGTTGTCACTCACCCACGTAATGTTACTATCGTTCCTGGAAGCAGCCAACAACATGCCGCGCTGCTGTATCATCAATATACTGTGAATCGGCTCCCGGTCGCACGAAGGCTCAATATTTGTGAGGTCGATGTCCAACAATCCGGGGTCTCCTGTGCTTCCTAAATAGCCTTTAAAATATAAATTTTATAGCTAGTTGTAAAAAGTTGCTGCGTTTGAGAAATAATCTATTGGACCAATATTGTTCAATTTTCGCTTTGAGCGAAAGTGACTAAAAATCTAGTACCTCTATCTTCGATGCTCTGGCAGACAATGGCACCCTTATGCGCTTCCACTATTTTTTTACACAAATACAGACCCAGGCCGGTGCCGGCGCCGCCTCGATAGTTTGTTTGCTGAGTTTCGCCAAATCTTTTAAAGAGCTGTTCTCGTTCATAAGACGTCATGCGACTGCCTTTATCAATTATCTCCACGGTTGCAGATTTATTTGTCTCAAAAATATCTATTTCGATGCGACTGTCTTGTCCTGCAAAAAAGATTGCGTTTTGCAAGATAGTGTTGAAGAGCTTTCTTATTGCCTCAGGATCGGCTTTGACACAGATGTTGCTGTCAGCTGCTTTCATTTCCACCATCAGTTGCTTTTCCAAGCTCAATGAGGCACTGGTAGATATCGCTTCTTTTAAGGTTCGAAGAAGTGGTACATTTTCCAGATTGAGTGTAACAGTGCCAGTTTCATAGTGGTAAATGTCCAGCAAATTTTGCATCATTTGCAATACATCGCTATTGCTTTTTTTGAGCAAGGCAACCATTTCAGCGCGTTCTTCTTTACTAAATTTTGAATCTTCCAGGTACGTGAGGACACGGTCGACCCCGATTAGCGGATTTCTAATATCATGCGCCAGCGAGGCTGTAAAATCATCACGCTGTCTTTCCAGCTTAAGCCTTTCGCTGATGTCGACTGCCAGAGCGATACCACCCCTGGCGGCATCGTGGCGCGAGGATGTCGGCCACACAGTTAAGTCCCAGACTCTATCGTTATGGCTTTCGTCCAGCGTGACCACACAATTGTCGAGGCGGAAAGGCTGCCCCTTTTTTATCGTTGAGTACCAGCGGTCGCGGTCTACAAAGTTTACGATACGTGAGATATTTTCACCCAGTACGTCGGCATAATTTAAGCCCAACTGGGCACAAAATGTGGGATTGCAGGCCGTGATCAGAAGGTCCGAATCAAAGCGGGCCATACTTATCGGCGACTGTTCCAGTATTTCTTGAAGGACAGCATTTTCGCTGGTTAAAGATCGCAGGGCAAATTCTTCCGCCCTTTTGCGTGTTATGGCATAGCGGATAGCGCGCATCAATGATCGACTGTCGATCTGGCCTTTGACCAGATAGTCTTGAGCTCCTTGACTGACAGCATCTACTGCCATTGTCTCATCATCGAGGCCGGTGAGCACGATTATAGGGATGTCCTCGGCTTCTTTTTGTAAGCTGGCCAGCGCCTCTAGTCCCTGACCATCGGGCAGTCCGAGATCGGCTATGATCAAGTTGATGTTTTGCTCCGCCAAGAGCGCAAAGGCTGATTCCAGGTCTTCGGCAGTAAATAATTGATACTGGATTTGTTTTGATTCTTTGAGAAATTCACCAAGGAGCAAAACATCGACAGGATTGTCTTCAACTAGCAATATCTTGGTGACACCGGGCTCCAACATTTCTCTGGCTTGTTTGACCGCCAGATTTTTTTGTTGCAATGATCCTACGCCCTTAGTCAGCCCCAGTGTTTCCAAAACTTGAAAAAACAGATTTTCCAGCTTGGCCGGTTTAGTGACGAAGCTGACATTCTGGGAAGTAACTCTGTGCCTGTCTTCCATATTTTCTGAGGTGGTTAAGACTGCAATAGGCAATTTGGGGAAAATGGCCAGACGAGTGATTTCTTCTAAAACTTCCAGTCCGTTTCTTTTGGGGAGATTAAGGTCCAAAATGACCAGATCCGGTCTTTTTGCGTTGGAATTTTTGGCCAGATTTCTGAAAAAATCAATTGCTACTTCGCCATCTTCGAGGACTTCCAGGTCATAGCGTATGCCTGTCTCCTTCAATGTTTCTTGCATAAACAAAACATCGGCAGGATTGTCCTCTATCATCAATAATTGCAGCGGCCTGGCCATTTAGTCTCCATCAGGTGGCAAGAGTGTGAAAATAAATACCGAACCTTTGTTAGGAATAGAACTGACTTTGATACTGCCGCCGTGTCTTTCAACAATTCTTTTGCATAAAGCAAGGCCGATACCGGTGCCCTGATATTTGCTGCGCGAATGAAGTCTCTGGAAAATAACAAATATCCTGTCGGCATAGGCCATATTCATACCTATACCATTATCAAATACGGAAAATTGCCAGAAAGGCCCCTGTCTAACAGCGTCGATCTTGATTTTTAATGGTTCCTCGCCCCTAAATTTTATTGCATTGCTGAGCAGATTTTGGAAAAGCAATGAAAGTTGGGTCAGGTCGGCCATGACAACAGGCAGCTTGTCATGGATAATCTCTGCTCCTGATTCGGCAATCGCCTTTTGTAGCCCGCTAATAGCCAGACTAAGCGCCTCTTGTGAGTCTATTGCCGCTGGAGTTTTACCCTGCGCGTCCAGCCGAGCATAAAGCAACAAGTCTTTGATCATATGCTGCATGCGTGCAGTGCTTTCAACTATCACAGCCAGGTATTTTTCCGAGTCAGGATCAAGTTTGCCGTGGGTTTTTTTTGTCAACAGATCGCAAAAACTGATAACCGTTCGCAGTGGTTCCTGCATATCATGCGATGCGGCATAGGCAAACTGTTCCAGATCTTCGTTGGAGCGAGCCAGCTCGGCGGCCAGTTGCAACATTTTTGATTCGGCCATCTTTCTAATAGTAATATCGTTGTTGATTTCCAGAACCTGCTGCTGCTCCTCCTGGTCCTTTTCCAGGGCCCAGCGGCTATCAACTACTATTAATCGATTATCTTTTGTCGTATGTATAAGCTCGCCTTCCCAACGGCCATTTTTTATAAGCTCGGTTTCGATTTGATCCAGTTGTTTGGGAAATTTTGTTTTCAGGATCTCATGCGAGACCTTGCCTATAATTTCTTCTCTGCTATATCCATACATAGCCGATGCGCCTCTATTCCAAAATTTTATAATACCATCCATGGTGCGGACGATTACAGTGTCATGGGTGAGGTCCAGCAATGCTGCCTGTTCTCTAATTTCTTTTGCCGCCTGCTTACTTTCGGTTATATCGCGGCCTTCCGCTATGAGCATGACTGTATCATCCGCCACCTGCACCGGCTTGATCGAAAAATCTATATCTCTTCTTCCGTTTATTCCAAAGTGCTCGGCCTCGAATCTGACAAAATTGCCGGCAGCGGCATCGGCAATTGCCTTTTTTAACTGTGTTTGCAAAGCCTTAGAATGTGACCAGTATGGTGTGGTCCAAAACATCTTTCCGACTATGTCTTCGCGATCGGCCCCGATAAAATCCAGGGCGGTTTGATTGGCTTCGATCAAAATGCCGTCGGTGTTCACAAGGCCAACTAACTGAAAAGTCTGGTCAAAAATTGCCCGAAATTTGTCTTCGCTTTCTTTACTCCGGAGGATCAGATTTTTTTGCTCTGAGGTGCGCTCACGTACTCTTGCTTCCAGCGCCTGCTCCAGCTCTTTTTGGTCATGTATGTCGGTACAGGTGCCAAACCAGTGCAGTGGTTTGCCTTGAGCGTCCTTGATTGACGTTGCTCGGCCAAGGTGCCAGCGGAAGACATTGTCTGAGGCTCTTTTGAAGCGATATTCTATCTCGTATGGAGCACCGGTACTGAGAGCCAGATTCCATTTTTGCAGACAGACTTCTACGTCGTCTGGATGTAACGCCTGCCGCCATGCCCAGCCGATACTCTCCTCTTCTGTCAGGCCCGTGTATGTGTACCAGCGACTGTTGAAATAATCGATCCAGCCTTGTGCATTGCCGCTCCAGACCATCTGAGGAATGGCTTCCGCCAGTGTTTGCAGTTGCAGATTTTGCTCTGCCAGAGCCATTTGGGTCTGTTTCTTTTCTTCAATGTCTGTATTTGTGCCTACCCAGCCAATCAGTTGGCCCTTGTCGTCGTAGATAGGGTTTATACGTGCCAGAAACCAGCGATAATTGCCATCCTTGCCGAGCAGGTGATACTCAGTTTCAAATGGCTTTCCGGTCTCTAAAGATTCTTTCCAGTGCTCTTTTACCGCCGGCAAAAGAGTGGGTTCGTGTATTGATTCCCAGCCAAAGCCTTTTACCTGGTCAAAAGTTTTGCCCGTGTAGTCGTAAAAAACTTTGTTGTAATAATCTCTGTATCCATCTGGTCGGGCCGTCCAAACCAATTGCGGCATGAGGTCTAAGAGTTTGTGAAACAAACCGATGTCGGCGCCGGGGGCAAAACTGTCCAAATCTCAGACTCCAGAGTAAGATCGTTGGCTGCTTCGAGCATTGTAGTTTGATTCTAAAGTGGCTGCCAGTCTAGAAAATCTTTTCAAAGGCCGGTTGGCAGCAGGCGACTAAATAATTTTATTTGGGAAAGTCTATCTGGAAATGCACAATCGAGCCCATGCCCGGCTCCAGTGGTTCCAGTTTGCCCACGTCCTCGAGCACTTTCATAGCTGCTTGATCGATTCTGATATCGCCACTGGAGCCGACCAGCGTGATGTCTGAAATTTCACCGTCGCTGTGCACATCAAAGGCGATGGTAACGGGCTTTTTAAATCCGCCCTGATCGCTGATGCTGCTTCTAGCTTTGGAATTGGTCCAATCACTGTGAAGGCGTTTCCACAAGACTTCACGGTACCGACTTTCTTTGAGCGGAGCCATGTCCGATTTTTGTGGCAAATTGAGAGAGGGCACTGAAATGCCGCCACCATTGCGCAATTGTTTGGCCAGCTCTTTGAGGACCTGTTCTCTATAAAATCGATCTGTTTCTTTAAGGCGATAGGTAGAAGATTTGTCATCGTCGGCGGCGGCGCGTGCTTCCCAATCGCTTTCTTTGGGATCTCGCAGGACCATGGCCGCCCTCTGGTAATAGCGCCAGACTCCGGGCCAATCGTTATCTTTTTCGCTTTTTGCTCCCAGCGATTCTAGATAATCGACTAAAGCCAGACGATTTTCTTTGGTCGAATCTTTTGCTACCGTTTTTTCCATATCATGAATTTTATCGGCTTTAGCTTGCTCTTCCTGCCGCTTCCTTTTCTTTTGTGTCTCGGGATCGGCAGCCGTTTCGACAGTAGTGACGTTAGCGTCGGCGGCTTGAGCCCCGTAAGATTCTTGCGCTTGCGCCGGTACATACTGCAGGGCGCTCAAGGTCGAGGTGAGAGAGGTTAGCAAGATTAGTTGTAAGGATAGTTTCATTGTGGTGCACCGCCTCGGCTTGGCGTGAGGGATTTCCTGGAGGAGGGCCTGAAGGGGTTTCATTATATTGCCATTTTGCCCGGGGGAATATTTTTTGTGGAGCAGAAGTGACACTATGTACTGGTCAGGCTTTCAAAGAGGTTGGTAGAGGGAGATATGTCGTGATTGAACAATCCAGCCATAGCTTGCTACACGACGGCTGGGCGGACCTTTCCCGGGCCCGACAGGTTGAGCGATTTAAATCATTGCCATTGGGCGAAGCTAAAAAGTTTTTGATGGAGTTGACTACCTGGGAGCAGGCTCGGTTGCTCAGCGCTTTGCCCGACGAGGACCGCTGGCTCTGGTTGCCCACCCTTGCTCCCGATGATACCGCCGATATTTTGCAAGAAATGTCTCTTGAAGATCGTGAACTGATGCTGCAGCATCTCGAGCATTCCAGACGAGATGAGGTGGTCGGTTTGCTGGCCTACAAACGCGATGTGGCGGGCGGTTTGATGAGTCCTCGCTACGCCCAGCTTTACAGCGACATGTCAGTAGCCGAGGCTCTTACCTATCTGCACCGCCAGGCACTCGGGGACAGTTTCGCGGCGGAAACGCTTTACTACGTCTATATTTTGGATAGTGAAAGACGTTTGATTGGTGTCAGTTCACTGCGAGAGCTTTTTGCCACAAATCCGGATCAGCCTGTCAATGCTGTCATGCACAAGGATTTTGTTCGTGCCACAGATGATATGGACCAGGAACAGCTGAGCTTATTATTTGCTGAACACAATTTGATTGCCGTTCCGGTTGTGGACGCCGATGGCAAAATGAAAGGTATCGTCACCATCGACGATATCGTGGACGTGGTTGAAGAAGAAGCCACCGAAGATATGCAAAAAATGGGCGGTTCAGAAGCACTTAATGCTCCCTATCTGGAAATAGGCCTCCTTTCGATGATAAAAAAACGCGCCGGTTGGCTGATTTTGCTCTTTTTGTCTGAGATGCTCACCGCTAACGCTATGAGTTACTATGAAAATGAAATTGCCCGGGCCGTTATACTGGCTGTTTTTGTGCCGCTAATCATCAGCAGTGGGGGCAATTCGGGCTCCCAGGCTACAACTCTTGTAATCAGAGCCATGGCTCTAGGCCAGATCCGTCTGCGAGACTGGTGGCGGGTTTTGCGTCGCGAGCTGCTGGTTGGCACTGTGCTTGGCACCATTATTGGTGCAATCGGTCTTTTGCGCATTGTTGGCTGGCAGGCGTTATTTCATTCTTACGGTACGCACTTTTATTTGATAGCGGCGACAGTGGGAGCCAGTCTCGTTGGTATAGTCGCCTGGGGCAGTGTGGCCGGGGCAATGTTGCCATTTGTACTCAAAAGAATTGGCTTCGATCCGGCTAGCGCTTCTGCGCCTTTTGTCGCCACACTGGTGGATGTGACCGGACTGATAATTTATTTCACCATAGCGGCTAACATTTTGCGCGGCACCTTGCTATAAGGCTGCCCCGTCGGTCCGGCACTTGTAAAATGTCTAGGAGGTTTTATGCCCGGGCTCGCTACATTCGACGTCAATCTCTGGCAAGTGGTGTAAACTTGGGCCCCAAGGCCCACCGATGAAAACGCATGAAGGACTTAAGATGGATTTTTTGAAGGCATTCAGGTCGGCAGCATTGTCAGCTCTTTTGACAATAACGCTGACCGCTTCCAGCGCAATTTTTTGTGCTCAGACCGCTTACGCCGATCCTGGCTTTGCCAGTGACAGCGATCATGATGTGCTGGTACTGCCTGATTGCGAGGTCGCTGTCCGTTATAACAACAAAACTTTTGTACCGGTCAAAGTCGTCTCGACTTTAGACAATCCCGACTTTTTTCTTAAAGAAAAACCGCTCAAGGCTTTCAAGATTTTTGAGGATTATGCTTCGGCTGGTATGAAAACGGCCCCGGAGCAGATTATTATAGAGAGCTATGATGTCGGCAAAATTGGAGCTTTTGGTACATCTCGTTTCAACAAAGACTTTATGGCCAAAAATAGAGTGCGCGAAGTCCAGTTTACAAATGAGAGAGTAGGCAAAGAAACAGGCCTTTCTGATACTTCGTTTATTGGTATCACCGCTGTAAAAAGTTTTGAAATTGCTTCCAAAAATGGCGATACGCCTTATTATTTGCATGTTTTTCAAACTCCCACTCATTTGACTCTTTTTGCTCGTCTGATGCGCAGCGGCTCTCGCGAATTTGACCTCGATCCGGCTGTAATAGTTACCCAGTTTAGAGTCAATAATGTGGCCAGCTGTGTCGGCAATGTGCAACTGGATCCTGATAAAAAAGTCGTGGCGCAATAACAGGACATTAAAACCTAATGGAATCAGCCCTTGCGATCATATCGGTCAGTGCGATTATTTTTTTGGCGCACCTTTTTGGCGGCCTTTTTGAAAAAACAAGGGTGCCGGATGTTTTGCCCCTAGTTTTAATCGGAGTCTTGATCGGTCCTGTATTTCATTTTGCTTCGCCTAAAGATTTTGGTCATGTCGGCGCTGTCTTTACCACTATCGCCCTGATTATTATCTTGTTTGATTGTGGATTGGACCTTGATCTGGCCATGCTCGGCAAAGCGGTCATGCCCGCAATAAGACTGGGACTGATCACTTTTGCCATCACTGTCGGTACTACCGTTCTGCTTGCCAGCTATGTGCTCAAGCTCGGCCTCAACGATGGCTGCATCCTGGGCTGTATCGCCGCAGCCGTATCGCCTCCGGTAGTCATACCGATGCTTGCCAAACTGGGTGTCACTGACCATACGCGGACGACACTGATTTTAGAGTCGACTTTGTGCGAAGTGCTGGGCATCGTGGCGACATTGGCCTGTGTTCAGATTTCTAAAGCGGACAATGTACAGCCGACAATCATCCTCGGCAATATAATTTCGTCCTTTGTTCTGGCCGCTGTGATAGGCGTGGTCGCGGCTTTGATCTGGTCGAGTGTGCTGAAAATCGTCCGACGTGTGGAGAACAGTATATTTTGTACGCCGGCTTTTGTTTGTATGGTCTATGCATCCGCCGAGCTGCTCGGTTACAGCGGTCCGGTCGCTGCCCTGGTTTTTGGTCTGGTGCTGGGCAATGTGCGTGATTTGAAATTTTTGAAAAAGATACCTTATTTGCAAAATGAGGCTGTGGCTCTGACTCACCTGGAAAAAAGCTTCTTTGCTGCGCTGGTATTTTTTCTAAAATCACTTTTCTTTGTCTATGTAGGCATTTCAATGCAGTTTGACAGTACTTATTTAGTCATGTCCGCTCTTGTATTGACGGCCTGGACAATGCTCATGCGTCTGGTTGTCACTCGCCTGACTTTGCCCATGACCATGTCTGTTTACGATCTCTCAATCGCTTCCGTTATGGTGCCCAAAGGCCTGGCGGCCGCTGTTCTAGCTTCTCTCGTCAGTCAGGCCGGCATTGCCTCCGCTCCAATAATTAGAGAAGTCGCTTTTGGCGTGATTTTATTCAGTATCTGTAGTGTCGCCACCCTCACCTTTTTAATAGAGCGCGGTTGGTTAAATGGATTCTACGGCTATATCTTTCCCCATATCGAAACGGCGCTTTCTCCGGTTGGAGAGCCACCGGTGGCTGGTTCAGAAGCCTGAAAAGAGATTAAGAGATGTTTGTTATGTTCCACAACAAATACAAAAAATCTATGCAGGACGTCTAATCTATTCCCAGTCTCAGTGGCATGGTTATTGGCAAAGTCGCTGGACCTGGGAACTTAGTGGTTAGAGTTCTTTTCAAGAGGTTTTGTAACATGTGGCAGCAGCTAGTAAAAACATTTTTTATTGGACAGGTTGCTTGCGAGCAAGCTGTGGAAGCCATGAAAAAGCAACGTCAGAGCCTTTCTGATAAACACGAAGGCGAAAATACCGAAGAGCTGGAACATAAAGCAGAAGAATCGAAGTCGGAAAAACTTCTCTGCAAACTGGAAGATCAGTTCAAAACTAATGTCGCCGGTCTGCGTAAAGGTTTTCGTTCTTTTGATCAGGCCTGTCTATCGCTTTCACAGCTTTTGGTTGAAACTGCCGAGTTAAAAGAAACGCTTGCCAGTAAAGAAGCAAGCGAAAAAGAGCTCGTAAACGCCTGAGTTTTTCACAACAATCATAAGGTAATCAATGCAAACAATAGATTCCTCGGCTGTCGGTACTGATTTGATCAAACAGCTTCGCTGGCGCTATGCCACCAAAAAATTTGATGCCAGTCGTAAAATCGATGAGGCTACTTTTGCCATAATCGAAGAGGCGATTTCTCTTGCTGCATCCAGCTTTGGCTTGCAGCCCTGGAAGTTTGTTGTGGTTACTGACCCGGTAATAAAAAAAGAACTCGTTGCCGTGTCCTACAATCAGCAGCAGCCAGCCGACTGCTCTCACCTGGTGGTAATCAGCCGTGTCTCAAAAGTTGATGAAAATTATTTGCAGCGTTATGTTGATTTTGCCGCTTCAGAACGCTCTATGTCCGATGATAAAAAGGCTGCTATGAAGGCCATGATGGCAGGCTTCGTCGGCAATACATCCGATGCCGATAAAGCAGTCTGGACAGCCAAGCAATGTTATATTGCTCTGGGATTTTTACTCAGCGCTGCCGCTATGCTTGGTATTGATGCTTGCCCAATGGAAGGCTTTGATAAAGAAGCCTATGACAAAATTTTGCACCTGCCAGACAAAGGCTGCAATAGCGTAGTCATGTGTGCTCTTGGTTACCGCAGTCCCGATGATGCCTACGCAGAGGCACCTAAAGTACGCTTCCCTGCTTCAGAAACAATCATCCGCGTCTAGAGTGATCAGCCCTGCTCAGGCATGCGGCTGATCAATTTTTTCAGTAATAAATGCATCTCTTCTTTTGGCAGATGCACGCGGTTGCCGTGGCCAGCCAGTAGCCATTCAAAGTCATAGCCGGCCAGTCTTTTCATAGACTTGATTTGCTCAGACCAACTGTACCAGCAGTGTCCTTCGTGGCCGCTCAAAGTCTTTGAGTCGCTATCGTAACTGAGGTGGTCGCCGGTGAAGAGAACGCATTTTTTATATAAAAGCACCATGTGACCTCTGGTATGGCCAGGGGTGACAATAATTTTGAAATCGGGCGCGAAATCGACGAAATTATTTTCTTCGATTACGATTTCAGCCTGAGGTTGGGCGCTCAGCTCCGCCCGGTGAATGATCCGGCTGGACCCAAAAGCTGACGCGTATTTGTCGGCATCGGCGACGTCATCGCGGTGTGTGAGAAAAATATATTTGATGCCACCGAGAGCGGTGAATTTTTCTTTTAAATGATTGAGATATCGGGGTGAGTCAATCAACCAGTTGCCGTCCGGGTGGGTGACAAAATAGCTATTGCCGCCATAGGACGCCGGAGAATTGAAGCCGCAATAATAGACGTTATCTGTTAATTTGAGTGGGAAATCATCGCGTCTGTCTTTGCTTTTTGGATCGCGGTTGCCTATCGACCCTACAGGACAGCTCAAAAGTGCCCTCATGGCCTCTACTTCTTCGGAGGCATCTTGTGGTTGTTTGCGCACGAAAGAAAACTGGCCCTGATCGCCAAAAACGCCGGGGGCTAGCTGTCTGCAGGTATCACAATTGATGCATGTTGTATCGACAAAAAAGTGACCTTCAACATTTTCTTGAACAAGCTTTTTTTCATTGGCCATAGTTATTACTTAAATGCATTATCTGCCCATACCGCCGGCAGGTGTGTCTGAACCTATATTCAGTCTACCCGCACTGCCCGCAGAAGGTGGATTAAAACCATCAATCGATCCATCACCCAGTCCGTGCAGCATACCGGCCGGATCGGCTACAGGGGTAGTGGATACTGCCGATTGTGCCTGGCCCTGGATCTCGCCCTGGTCAAATACCTTATCGCGCAGTTGACTGAGGAAAGAAGACAATGTATTGATGCCGGACGCCGGCATCGCAGTAGCGTCCAGATTAGTCGCTTGCCGCTGTGGCGGCGCGGCAACAGCAGCTTGTTGTACTACTGTTGCCGGCATATAAATGTTTGTGCCGGGCACCATTGAGCCAGGCAGGACAGTGCATTGAGCAGGGGCAGCCGGTCCGTTGTAATTAGCCAGGAGCTGCAGCATCTGCATTGCTGTTTGATTTTGCGGTTCATCTTTTAAGACATTTGTACAGATCTGGCGCGCCACAGCCGGTTGGCCCAGTTTGGTCAAAAGCTCGGCTTGATAAAGCTTGTACATATTATTGGCAGGACTGAGCGCCATAGCCTGGCCAACCAGTTGATAGGCATCGTTGACACGACCCTGCAATTCTAATTGTTCCGCTTGCTGCAGGTCTTTTTCTGCTTCCTGTCTGGCTTGCGCTTGTTTGAAGCTCTGTCGCGCGGCTGGAAGGGCGGGATTGTTCGGATCTAGCTTAACCACTTCTCGATATTCGCTGCGGGCTAAGTCTAACGAGCCACTTAATTGATAGGCTCTGGCCAGGCCAAAGTGAGAATTGGCATTGTTGGCGACCGAAAGTTGCGCCTGCCACAAACTAACTAGATTGCGGGCAGCTTCTTGGTCGCCTCCGTCCATTTGCAATACTTTGGTCAGTTGATTATTGGCTTCCACCAGGTCGCGGTTGTTGAGACAAAAGAGACCCAGCTCCCGGTGCGCCTGGATTGAGCTGGGATCAACTTTTACAGCTTCTTCAAATTGTGCCCTGGCTGCAGCAGGGCCGACCAATTTTTCTGCTATTTTTCCCAGACCTATATATGCCTCCGGACTGCGCCTGGCCGCCAGCGATTTTTCATATTCTAATTGTGCTGCGCGTAAATGATTACCATCAAAAAGGCTTTTGGCTCTGGCTAAATGGCGAGCGGCCTCGATTTGTTTGGTATCGCCTGGCGAAGCAACTATTTGGGGCCGCAGCGCGGCCGACCCCTGGGACTGACTTTGATAGGGGGCGGCCAGGGACGCCTGGGCCCGAGCGGGAGATGTAATTGTCAGAGCAAAAATTGTTCCCACAGCCAGGGCGGTTATGCCATTTGACGGCCTACTGCGTCTAAGTTGTCCCAGCCAATTATTCATATAACCAGCACCAGGCAGCCTCTGTGATATTAAGGAGATGGTTTTCTCTTGCCAAGAGTCTACCTTCTTTCCCCGTGCTATTCTAGCTGAGAAAATCAGCCTGTCGAAATTTTGTGGGATCAACTGTGTATAAAGCCTGGCCATCGAAAATCTTTTTTTTGCTTGTTTCCGCCCTTGCGGTAAGTAATGCCCAGGCAAAAGGTCAGCAGGGACTGCCTGTACAGGCCTCGGCTGCTTCTTCTAAAGTTTTGCCTGGTTATGTTTCCAATAAAGCAGTTACACCAGAAAGTGAAAAGAACACTGCTGTCACCACCAGCGCCACAGCCACAGCCATCGACCATAGAGGTTATGCGGCTGGTGATTTTTTAGTCACTACTACTTCATTGATCGAAGGCTACTCAATCCTCGACTATAAGGGGCTGGTAGAAGGTGCTGCCGTGCGCGTACCTACATGGAGCGAGGACGCTGCCGCAGGATCGCAGGAAGTTTACGGCGGCAGTATCACGGCTTACGCTCAGCTGTGTGAGGAAGCGCGCATACAGGCTTTTAATACCTTAGTGGATCGAGCAAAAAAACTTGGTGCTAATGCCGTTATCGGTATACATTTTGACAGTCAAGTCATGCCTCTAGACAAGGGTAAGTTTGCATCAGGAGTGGTTTGTGTCGGTACGGCGGTAATCGCAAAACGTAAGCAGTCTTATTAGCGGCCGCTTTAGTTATCATCGTTTGATGTAAAACCGATTGTGTAGAAGGTATTGAGTGGTGAGGGGTTTTATTGTAGAGCAATTTTATCTTTCCTCCCGCTCTTACTGCTCAAATGCAGATATGGTCAATATTACAGTGGTACCGTCTGTTGGTGACGATTGCAAATTGAGTTTGCAGGGATAAAAACATTTGATTAATTCAGCCCGTTCGCGCATGCCCTCAAGACCAAAGCTGTGAGCACCGTCTGGATCTTTAATCGGGTTTGTGACGTCAAAACCGCGACCGTTATCCTGTATTTTAAAAATACTGTTACCGCCAGCCGAGGCGTTAATTTCTACAGAAACTACCGAAGCGCTCGAATGTTTTTCGCTGTTGTTGAGACTTTCTTGAACAAGGCGAAAAATATGTAGACTGACGAGCTCCGGAAATTTTGGCAATTCCCCCGTAAATTGAAAATTACATGTCATGCCGGTGCGCCTGGCCATACGATCGAGAAGGTCTTCTATGCCAACTTTCAGTCCCCATTCTTGCAACTGCCTGGGTGAATAATCATTGACGATGTCTCGCAGGTGCAGGACTACTTCATCGATAATCTCAATTGTTTCGTCGGCTGAAAGTTTTTTGTCCCCGGATAAATAGCGCTTGAGCATCATCAAATCAGCCACTACACTGTCATGCAAATCTCGTGCCAACTGGTTTTTCATTTCTTCCTGCTGATTGAGCAGCTTGAAGAGCAAGTTGTTTTTTTCCAACTCCAATTGTTTTTGCGCAGAAGCCATGGTTTGCCGCACCTGCACATTAGGCTCGGCTGTTTTATGTTTTTCTATACTCAACTGATCTAAAAACGTTTCGATAAAGATCAGTGCTTGCTCGGCTGTAAGTCTATTGTTGCCGCGTTTCCATACAAGTCCTTTTTCGCTCTGGATGAGATTGAAGCTGCCCTTGAAGCGTGAGCCAAACTCGCTCATGGTGATATGCGGCACTTCTTTATCCGGTACCAGGAAAAATTCTATTAAACCGCGAGAGGCTCTGACTGAGAGTAAATTATGGTTGCCCGATACTTTCCAGCGAAAATAGTGGGAAGGTCGTTCGTCGCTTTTATCATGGGGGCGTTTGGCTAACCACTGAATCGGCTCAGCTATACGGGCCGGCTCACTGACAACCAGACGCGCTTCGGTGTTGACTTGATTCAAACTTTTGCAATACTGGGATGCATGCAAGTTGAGTGCTAGAGCCAGTTCTTCAGACTGAGTACGCAAAATTTCGCCCAGCGCAATGTGGCCGGTCAACCTCTGATGGGTGGAAAATTGTTCTTTTATAGATTGATCGAGCCGGTCAGGCTCGATTGGTTGGTCTGCCGAGCCGCTCGTGGTGCGAAAAAACTGTTTGAGAAAATCATTCATCGAACTTGGCCTAATTTTCTATGTCGACGCTGCCAAAACCGTTTTGAACTGCCCAGGCGATGAGCTGTTCTCTTGTCTCCAGGCCCAGTTTTAACAAGAGTGTCTCGCATTGCTTCCTGGCGGTGGCTACCGATGTCATACGATGTTCGGCAATTTCGTGGTATTTCATGCCTTTGCCTAGCATTGTCAGTACTTCCATTTCGGCGCGCGTGATTTTTTTGTAGGTTTTAGTTACTTCGCTGGAAATAATGTCGCTTTGACCGGCCATGACCAATCTGATCGTTTCTGCTACTGTGGCCACTCTTTCTGATTTGAGCAAATAAGCCGAAACTCCCATGCTCAAAACAGACTGGATGAAAGCCATACGAGCCTCGGCGGAAAAAATTATCAGTCGCGTTTTTTTGTCTGCCAGTTGGCGAAAGGCTTCAATCGTGGCTCTTGGACTCAATGTTCCGGGCAGATGTAGATCGAGAACGATTATATCGGGATGCTTTTCTCGGGCTTGAATCAGGCCATTATCGCTGGTAGAGGCTGTGCCTATAACTTCAAAATCTGGCTGAGCTGACAATCCCAGGGTCAGACCATCCATCGTGGCATGGTGGTCCTCGACAATTAAAATGCTGACAGGGCTATCCATAGACTCGAATTTATTTGTCACTCAAATGTAAGTGCTCACGTCGCACACGACGACTGCTCCTAATTAATTTACCCGCTGCGGCTGTCTCTAATACAGATAAAAAGCCTGATATATTGCTGTCCCATGGTGTGGGCGCTAAACTTGTAAGCGAGCCATTTTAGTTGTCATGGGGTTCTTTCCCGGGCTGATTTGGGTTAAATGTAAATGCTTATCAGGGATTTTGGGGCGCCATATATAGGATGAATAACGTTCTGTGAACAACAGGCCTTTCGCCCGGTTAGAGTCGGGGTTTGCGTGGGAACGTAATGATTGAGACGACCTAAACATTCGGAACTTGATTAGAAGGTATACCGAGGGAAACTGTAGCTTTGGATTTTTTCAAGAAAAACAACACGAGCCGATACCCTACTGACATTTTGATAGGGGAATTATTCGTCAAGGCTGGCGTGATTTCGCAAAAACAGCTTGACGACACAGTGCGTTCTGCCGGTGCCAAGCACTTGCATATCGGGCAGATGCTTGTGATGTCAGGCTTCATCAAACAGCGCGATATTGAGTTTGCAGTTGATGCACAGTCTTTGTTGCGAGACAAAGTTGTAGATATGGCCATGGCTGCTCGTTGTTTAAAAATAGCTGTCAAAACAGGCGCCTCTGTCGTGGAGCTTGTTAAGGAAGAACAGGCTATTGGAGCCGCTTCCACTCAGACTAATCGTCTTGGTGAGCTTTTAATGGAGTCTGGTCTGATAAACCGAGGTCAGCTCTCGGCGGCTATGCAGCGCAGTATGTCTACCGGGCTGCCGCTTGGACGCATTCTGGTATTGAACAATTCTATCGTTGATCCGCTTTTGCGTTTTGCTCTGGAACTGCAAGTGAGAGTGCGCGATGAAATGATCGACCGCGCCGAGGCCATTGATACATTGCGTGCCGAAGCGACAAAGCTCGGTATGAAGATAGGTTATTACGATGAAAAGCCCAGCGATTCTCAAGTCAACCTCAAACCGCTAAAACAAAAAGTTGTGCGTTTGGGCGAATTGTTGGTATCGGCCCAGTTTTTGAACGAAACTGATGTTATGAGCTGCCTTGAACTCGGTCTTTTAACCGAGCGTCCCATTGGTGAAGTCATGGTCGAGCAGGGCTATATTTCGCCCGACATGCTCACTGTAGCTTTGACTGTTCAACAAATGGTGGAAGAGGGCGTTTATAGCAAAGAAGAAGCCGGCCAGGTTTTGATGCAGGTACGCGAGACAAACGTCATCATACCTGCGATCCAGGATCGCATCGATGGCAATTATGATAAGGGTTCCAATGCCGGTTACAACTCTGCCGACAATTACGACAACGGCGGTACTGGTGATCCCTTCAACGAGTCATATGCAGGGTCCGAGCAGGGCTATGACCAGCAGGTCGAAACAATTGCTCCAGGATCCGGCGGTGGCAACGGCTATGACATGTCCGCGGATCTGAAAGAGTTTGACTCGGTTGTTGGTGCTCCTAAAACCGGTCGCCATGATTCATCGCGTGGTGGGCAGCGAGAATCTCGTCAAGCACCGGTTACAGCCTCTAATTTTGAAGAAGCACCTTCGCTAGAATCTTTGATGGCAGCGGTTTCCGGTGGCGATAGCACGGGCGTCGAGAGCGGCAATATGTTCGCCTCACTGGAATCAGAGTTTACCGAAAGTAGTGCAGATTCTTCAGTTTATGGTAATGGACACGACACAGCAGAGGCCATTTCTGCTTCTTCAATGTCTTATGACGCTGCCGCGAGCGACCAAAATCTTTTCATCAATGACGCTTCTGCCGCCCCCGTCCTCACTCCCGCTCCAGCTCATCCATTTGAGGCTTTGCTTCTGGCTGCAAATGTGGTGTCTGTAAAAGACATAGAACACGCATTTGAGCAAGCTCGCACCAACCCGCTCCTGATGGTCGAAGTCCTTCACCAGACCGGTTTTTTAACCACGGTGGGACGCACTGCTTCGCTTGACTGTTTCAATCTTATTACCGCCGGCCAGTTCGATCAGACTCAGGGCGCGCAACTGCTCGACCATTGTATAAATCAGGGACGCCTGAGGAATCTCACCCTCGATGATGCTATGAGTGAGCTGGGACTTTCCGCCATGGTTTTATCGGCTGCTGATGCGGCTGCACCGGTTCCAAATGCTCTGAGCGAGGAGACATTTTCAAAATCTGTCCCTCAGCCAGCTGTAGCCGAAGAACCTCAACCATTGAGTGTTGCTGCTCCCAACGAACTGGTAATTGATTCTCTCATTGCTGAAGTAAAAGAGCCGGAAGTCGAGGCCAAGTCTGAAGATGCAGATTTGTTGCAACTTTTTGGCTTGCATGAAGGCACTGCCGCAGATTCGCAAGAAGCTCTGGCCAAGAGCGCTCAGACTGGTTCAGCCGCTGAGTCTCTTATGGCTTCTCTTCAACCGGTCAGTGAAACCACTGCTGCGATGGAAGAAGCGGCCGCCACTCGTCCTGAAGCATTTCAAACTACTGCTGTTTTTAAGAGCATCGCCGAAAGCGAACTTGAAAGTGCAACATCGGTTGTTGGTGAAGAGCCCGGAAGTTCTCTAGACACTCTATTGCAGCGATTGGAAAGTAATCTTGGCGATAGCGCCGATGAGCCTGGACTGGTTGATTTTGGTCTGGAATCTATCAAGGCCACTGATACTGATAAAGCCGTTGATAAAGTTACTGAAATCGTTGAAAAACCCTTAAATGGCAGTACCTCTGCGGCTGCTTCGACCGGTCTGGCCAACGAAGATCTGGCTAAGGACGATGTGGAAGTCGACCTTTTGCTCGGGCGTTTGAACGAACTCGATGCAAAAAATAATGGTGCCGACGATGTCATTGAAGGTGACAGTCGGGTGACTGAAGAGGTAGATCTGCGCTCATTGTTTTCCAGTCTCACCGGGGAACAGGCTAAAAGAGGCGGGGCTTCTGACAAACCGTTAGCTGCAAGTGCTGCTCCCAGGGCTTCTGAAAAACTTTCATTTGCCGCAGACACCCCAGCCCCTCCGCCTGCTCCCGTCGCTCCATCTGCAGTGCCCACTCCTTTAGTCAGTCCAGCCCCAGCTGCGGCCAGCAGCAGCCCCCAGGCTGCTTCGATGGCAAGTGCGCCTTCGACTGTTGTGCAGGCCGAGCCGACCCCTGCTGCTCCAGCCGCTCTATCTGAGTCTTTTGCTTCTCCGGTGGCACCAAGTCCGGTGGCTGCAGCTCCAGCGCCAGCTCCTGTGGCAGCAGCTCCAGCGCCAGCTCCGGTGGCAGAAGCTCCAGCGCCAGCTCCGGTGGCACCAGCCCCAGCACCAAGTCCGGTGACAGCAGCTCCAGCGCCAGCTCCGGTGACAGCAGCTCCGGCTCCTTCTCCGGTGGCAGCAGCTCCGGCACCAAGTACGGTGACAGCAGCTCCGGCTCCTGCTCCGGTGGCAGCAACTCCAGCGCCCCAGCCGTCATCTACTTCAGCCGATGCGGAGCCCAAGCCTAAGCCGACAGCTTCCAATTCTAAGCTTCCTACGATGAGCGAAGAAGAGTTGAGAAAGGCTAAGAAGGCTCAAATATCAGCTATGGCCACCGCTCTCACTAAAATGGCCGAGATGCATTACGAAACGGCCAATTATCCGGAAGCACAAAAGGCTTATGAGCGTATCCTTTCCTGGCGTCAGGGTGAGCTTGGCTCCAATCATATCGATCTTGTGGATGATTTGAACAATCTGGCCGGTGTGATGTGTGTGCAGGAATTGTTTGATCAAGCCGAGCCAATGATTCGTCGAGCAGTCGAAATACTTGAAGGGGCCGAAGTGCTTGAGCCCCTCCGGCTGGCTGAAAATTTGACATCGCTTGCTGGTTTGCAGTTCAGACTGGGCGGTCTGGAAAAGGCTGAGCCGCTTCTGGCTCGTTCGCTCATGTTGAGAGAACAAGAGCTAGGTCCTGATCATACGGACCTGGCAGACGCCCTGCGCGATTATGCCAAGCTCCTCAAAAAGATTGGCAGAGCTGAGGATGCCGAGCAGTATTACAGTCGGGCTAAAATACTTATTGCCAGGCGCAAATCAGAAGAAGGTTAGACTCTCTCACCCCTGGTGGTGGAGAGATGGAATAGTTTGCTCTTAAATCGGTGCCACTATTTATGGTGGCACCATTTTTTTGTTT
>Ga0116230_10001655_pt1 | contig 21302 bp, 21 predicted proteins | sample S1TSphfallax_3_FD_88678 | JGI IMG/M metagenome (GOLD analysis project Ga0116230, IMG submission 88678) | Host-associated microbial communities from peat moss isolated from Minnesota, USA - S1T2_Fd - Sphagnum fallax MG | ecosystem: Host-associated > Plants > Peat moss > Unclassified | place... | reverse complement strand
GCGTCGATCCAGGCGCCGAGCGTGGCGAGCGCGATGAGCGTCACCGCCGCGACCCGCACGCCGCCGATGAGCACCGGTAACGCCGCCGGTACTTCGACCCGCAGGAGCGATTGCCAGGGCGTGAAGCCGAGCCCGCGCGCCGCGTCGCGGATGCCGGGGTCGACGCCGCGCAGACCGGTGACGACGCTGCGCACGAGGACCATCTGCGCGTAGAGGACGAGCGCGATGACGGCGGTCGTGAACCCGAGCCCGATCGTGACGACGAGAATCGCGAGCAGCGCAAGACTCGGAATCGTATACAGCACGCCGGTCGTGCCGGCGATCCAGACGCCCAGGCGCGGTTTGCGAAAGGCGATGATGCCGAGCGGATACGCGATCGCGATCGCGATCGCAAGCGAGACGCCGACCAGAACGATGTGTTCGAGCGTATAGCGCCCGACGACGTTCAGATGCGTGAGGATATAGTGCAGCGCGCTCACGGTGTGCGGTCCGCCTCGGCAGGCGTTTCGAGTAGCGGACGTTCGGTGACGAGCCGGCGCGTTTCGGGATCGACGCCGACGAGCCGGCGCACGAAATCGTCCGCGGGTTGCTCGAGCAGAGCCGCCGGCGTCGCCACCTGCACGATGTGGCCCGCGTTCATGACGACGATGCGGTCGGCGAGCCGCAGCGCTTCATCGACGTCGTGCGTCACGAACACGACCGTCGTGCCGAGTTCGCGATGGACGCGCGCGATCTCGGTCTGCAGCGACGCGCGCACGATCGCATCGACGGCGGCGAACGGTTCGTCCATCAGCAGCACGCGCGGCTCGGCCGCGAGCGCCCGCGCGACGCCGACGCGCTGCGCCTCGCCGCCCGAGAGTTCGCGCGGCTTGCGGTCGCGGTAGCGCGCCGGATCGAGTGCCACGAGCGAAAGCAACGCATCGACGCGCTTCGCGGTGCGTTCCGCATCCCAACCGAGCAGCGCGGGCACCACGGCGATGTTCTCGGCGACCGTGTAGTGCGGGAAGAGTCCGACGGCCTGAATCACATAGCCGATCCCGCGCCGCAGCACGACGGCGTTCGCGGCGCGCGCATCGGTGCCGTCGATATCGATCGAACCGGCGGTCGGCTCGATGAGCCGGTTGATCGTGCGCACGAGCGTGCTCTTCCCGCAGCCGGATGGGCCGAGCAGCACGATGAACTCGCCCGCCGCGATTTCGAGATCGACGCCCGCAACCGCATCCGCGGCGGCATCCGGATAGCGGACGCGTACCCCGCGCAGCGTGACCGGCGCGCCGCCTTCAGCCACGGTGGATGCTCGCAAGGAAATCGCGCGCGACGTCTTCGGGTTCGCGCTTCTCGGGGCCGTCGACTTGGAGGTTGAGCGCGCGCATCGCTGCGGTCGTGATATGGGCCGAGAGCGCATCGAGCGCCGGCGCGATCTGCGGATGACGGGCGAGCGCATCGGGCCGCGCGACCGGGGCGCAATTATCGGCCGGGAAAAGATGCTTGTCGTCGGCCAGCAGCACGAGCTGGTCGGCCGCGATCGCACCGTCGGTGGAAAAGGCGACGACGACGTCGATGTCACCGTGCAAAAGCGCCGCGTATTTCAGGCCGAAATCCACCAGGCGTACCTCCTTGAAGTGAAACCCGCCGTAGACGCGCTGCAGGCCGGGGAGGCCGTCGGCGCGCTTCACGAATTCGGGGACCGCGCCGATACGCAGCTCGGGCGCGCGCGTCGCAACATCGCTCAGCGTGCGCAAGTTGTAGCGCTGCGCCGTGGCTTGCGTGCACGCGATGGCCTGCGTGTCGCTCATCGGCGTGCGCGCGAGCCAGACGAGATCGTAGCGCCGGCGATAGGCGCCTTTGACCGTGTCGTAGGCGCGGGCTTCGCTCCCGTCCGAGGGCAGGTGCAGGATGTCCACGAGACCGGTCCCCGTGTACTCGGGGTAGAGGTCGATCCCGCCACGCTGCAGGGCCGCCATCGCGATGTTGCTGCCGCCGAGCGAGAGCCGCCGTTCGACGCGCAGCCCCGCCGCCTCGAGCGCCTGGGCGTAGAGTTCGCCGATGATGATCGCCTCGGTGAAGTCCTTGGAGCCCACCGCGACGGCGTCCCCGTGCCCGCAGGCGGCCAGCGGCAGCGCCGCAAGGCACGCCAGGGCCGCCCCGCGCGAGAGGGTCACTGCGCCCGTACCAGGCGGCGTTCGACGCGCGCGAGGATCTGGTCGACCGCGATCGCGAGCAGCGCCACCGTCCCCGCGCCGAGGAAGAGTTCGCCGAGATCGTTGGTCGCCAGGCCGTCGATGATGTAGTCGCCGAGGCCGCCGGCGCCGATGAACGATGCCAGCGTCGCCGAGGCGATCACTTCGACAGCAGCCGTGCGCACGCCGACGGCGACGACGGGGAGCGCGAGCGGCCAACGCACGCGGCGCCCGATCTGTACCGTCGTCATGCCGCTGCCGGCCGCGGCTTCGAGCACCGTCGCGGGGACCGTTCGCAACCCGATCTCCGCGTTGATGACGATCGGCGGTAGCGCAAGCACGACCAGCGCGAGCAGCGCCGGCGCGAAGCCCAGGCCGAGCAGCGGCAACGCCAAGGTCAAGATCGCGAGCGACGGAATCACGCGCAGCCCGCCTGCCAGGCCGAGCGCGAGCGCGCGCGCCGCGGGCCGGTCGGCCACGAGTCCCGCGAGCGGAATTCCCAGGACGATGGCAGCGGCCAGCGACGCCGCGCTGAGTTCGATGTGAGCGAGCACGTGCGCGAAGAAGTCGGCGATCATGGGTCGAAGGTGCCCATACGATGATTGCAGGTTCGCAACCCGAGGCCGACCTCCGTCCGGCTGTATTGGGGCCGGGCCTGGCGCTCGACGATCCCAGCCTCTACATCAGCCGCGAGCTGACGTGGCTCGAGTTCAACGACCGGGTGCTCGAAGAAGCGCTCGATGAGCGCAATCCGCTGCTCGAGCGGCTGAAATTCATTGCGATCTACGGCACGAATCTGGACGAGTACTTCATGATTCGCGTTGCCGGTCTCAAGCAGCAAGTCGAGGCCGAGGTGCACAAGCGCTCCGACGACGGCATGCTGCCCGAGGAACAACTGCGGGCGATTTGGGGCCGGCTGCGCAGTTCGCTCGAGCGCTATGCGATCTGTCTCGAGGATCAAATCTTGCCGGCGCTCGAACGGCACGGCATTCGCATCCTGCCGTACGAGTTGCTCGATACGCCGACGCGCGTCGCGCTGCAGAATACGTTCGAGGAGCGCGTCTTTCCGGTGCTCACGCCGCTGGCGATCGACAAGGGGCATCCGTTCCCGTACATCTCCAATCTTTCGCTGTCGCTTGCGGTCGAACTCGAAGATCCGCAGCCGCTCGGCGACGCGCCGCAAGCGTTCCTTGCGCGCGTCAAAGTTCCGCAGAGTCTGCCCCGCTTCGTGCCGATCGAATCGGCGCCGACGGGTCAGCGCTGGTTCGTCAAACTCGAAGACCTCATCGCGAACAACCTCGCGGCGCTCTTTCCGGGGATGCGCGTCAAAGCCGCCTACGGCTTTCGGGTCACGCGCGACGCCGATCTCGATCTGCAAGAGGACGAGGCCGACGATCTGTTGCGCGCGATCGAATCGGAACTCCGCAAGCGCCGCTTCGGCGAGCCGGTGCGGCTCGAAGTGGAAGCCGGGATGCCCGATGCGCTGCGCGAGCGGCTGCTCGAAGCACTCTCGCTCGGTGAGGGCGATTGCTATGCGATCGACGCGATGCTCGGCACCTCGGATCTCTGGCAGATCGTCAACATCGACGAGCCGGGGCTGCACGACCCGCCGTTCACGCCGGCGATTCCGAAGCGCCTGATCGGCCAGCCGGATATCTTCGCGGCGATCCGCGACGGCGACATTCTGCTGCATCATCCGTACGAATCGTTCGACCCGGTCGTGCAGTTCGTGCAACAGGCGGCGAGCGACCCGGACGTGCTGGCGATCAAGCAGACCCTCTACCGCACCTCCGGCAATTCGCCCGTCGTCGCGGCGCTGATCGATGCGGCCGAAAACGGCAAACAAGTCGCGACGCTCATCGAACTCAAAGCGCGCTTCGATGAAGAGAACAACATCCACTGGGCGCGCAATCTGGAACGCGTCGGCGCGCACGTCATCTACGGGCTCGCCGGCCTCAAGACCCACGCCAAGGTCATCCTCGTCGTGCGCAACGAGCCCGAAGGCATCCGCCGCTACATGCACTTCGGCACCGGGAACTACAACGACCGTACCGCGAAAATCTACACCGATATGAGCCTCTTCACGTGCCGCCCCGTGCTCGGCAGCGACGTGACGCAGCTCTTCAATTCGCTAACCGGCTTCTCGAAGACCGATACCTACGAAGAGTTGCTGGTCGCGCCGATCGGCCTGCGCCTTGGGTTCGAGGAACTCATCAACCGCGAGACCGAGCATGCGCGCGCGGGGCGTCCGTCGGGGATCACCGCCAAACTCAACGCGATCACGGATGCCGGGATCGTTTCCGCCCTCTATCGCGCATCGCAGGCCGGCGTGCCGATTCACCTCATCGTGCGCGGCATGTGCGTGCTGCGCCCCGGTATCCCGGGCATCTCCGAGACGATCACGGTGAAGAGCATCGTCGGCCGCTTCCTCGAGCACTCGCGCGTGTTCGTCTTCGCAAACGCCGGCGAGCGCGAGGTCTATATCGGCAGCGCCGATTGGATGGGCCGCAACCTCGACCGCCGCGTCGAAACGGTCGTCCCGGTGCTCGATCCGGCGATCGGCGATACGATCTGCGCGGACATCCTCGACGTCATGGAACGCGACAACGTGAAATCCCGCGTCCTCCGCTCCGACGGCAGCTACGAGCGCCGCGGCGTCCTCCCCGGCGAAAGCCGCGTCGACGCGCAATCCATCTTCCTCAAACGCTACCAGACCGTGTAGCGCACATGCGCGACCCCGCCCCACCGCACTGTCAGGATGACATCGTGGTAGGTCAGGATTACGGCGTGGCAGCTCAGACCATTCGGCCGGATCTTGCTGGCTAAGGGCGCATTCGGGCCGTACGCGGCTGTCCGGATCGCATTGCAAAGCGATTACGTTCGCACGTTTGGTTCGATGCCGGTTGCCTTGATGATCGCTTTCCATTCGCGTACGCTCACCGGCTGAACCGAGAGGCGTTGGCCCCGCCGGAGCAGCGGCATGTCCACGAGCTCGTCCATCGTGCGCAGTTCGTCGAGGGGGACGAAGCGCGGGGCGGTCGCGACGTATGTGACATCGACGCACCACCACTTCGGATCGCTCCTTTTCGAGGACCCGTCGTGATATTCGCTTTTCGGGTCGAATTGGGTCGAATCCGGATGTGCGGCCGTGCTCACGCGCACGACGCCGGCGATGCCCGGCGGCTTGCAACTCGAATGATAGAAAAATCCGAGATCGCCGACGGCCATCTCTTTCATCGTGTTGCGGGCCTGAAAGTTCCGAACGCCGGACCACTCTGTCGTGCCGTCGCGCTCGAGGTCGTCGATCGAGAACGTGTCCGGTTCGCTCTTGAAGAGCCAGTACTTCATGCGGTATCTCCGAGGATCTCGAGATCTCCGCCCAGACGACCGCACAATCGATCAGCGATCCGAGCGCTGCTGACGCCCGAATCGCCACGATGACGAACTCGAGCTCCGTTCCCCGGCGAAATCCCAAACGGTCGCGCAGCGGTTTGGGAATCGTAACTTGACCCTTCTCGCTGACGACGCTTTTTCTGCTTCAAGAGTATGGATTTCCGACAGAATGAGTCAAGCGCCTGGGGAAAAAAGAACCGCCCGCCGTCATCGACGGCGGGCGGTTCGGTGCTTCGGGCGGTTGGCGCCTAGAGGCGCTTCACCACGGAGAAGCGGAACGTGCGGAAGCCCGGCTGGACGACACCGAAGGTGCCGGCCGATGCACCGTAGACATAGCCGGTGCTATTTGCGTAGGCACCGACCGGCACGACGCCCTGGTCGTAGAGTCCGGCGCCGAGGTTCGAGTTCCAGTTGACGTTGGTGATGTTTTCACCGGTCGCCTGGAGGCTGAAGCCGTTGCCGACATTGAACCGCGCGCCGGCATCGAAGAACACGAACGCGGGAGCGTTGTACTCGTTGTTCGAGCCTTCGTAGTCCATGCCGATGCGGAGCAGCAGGCGCTTCACGCCGGCGTACTGGACCTCCGCGTAACCGCGGAGATACGGAATGCCGCCGACTTGCGCACCGTTGTAGTAGGCCTGATACGCCGGTGTCACGCCCGGTGGAGGGGCGGAGAACAGCGTGGCCGGCATGTTGAGATAATAGGCCCGGTCGAGCGAGGTCATGAGACGGTAGCCGAAGCCCATGCTCGGTTCGTCGGTGAGCTGGAAGTCAACGCCTTCGGAATTCTTCTGCGCACCGTTGAGCTGCTGCGAACCGTAGGTGACTTGCGTCTGTTCGAGACCGGGCAACGGACCGTTCGCGAGCACGATCTTGGATGCGATCCACGGATTGTGATCGATGGTGTAGTAGAAGTCGGTCGAGAAGATCGTGCCGTTGTGGAAGCGATAGTCGATGCCGAAATCTTCGCCGACGAGTTCTTCCGGCAGCAGGTTCGCGTTCGGCTGCGTGATCGTGGTCGATGCCGCACCCTGTTGCGCCTGGGTGAAACCCGACACCTGGCTCGCGTACGGGATCGAAATCGATGAACCGCCGTTGAGGCGAAGCGAGAGATCGCGCGACGGCCGGAACACGAACGCGAGATGCGGATCGTAATGGCTCGCCGAGTTTTGGATCCCCGAGAGACCGGCCGGAACCGGGATATAGGCCGGGTTGACACCGGCGGCTTCGTACTCCGCGATCAATTTCGGATTGATTTGCTGACCGTTGATCAGGTAGTGCGTGAAGTAGTTGCCCAAGTCGAACTCGAGATTGTTGCGCAGCTGGAACTGGCCCGTCACCGAAATATCGGTGATCGAGGAGAACGTTTCGGGAACCGAGATCGGCGACGGTTTGTAGCCGAGGGTCGGAACGTTCGAGCTGTTCAAGTACGAGATGCCGGGGCACGAGGCTTGCGAGCCGATGCCGCCGATTTTCGGGGTACCGCTGCCGACCGCGGGATTCGCGGTGGCGATCGGAAGCGCGCTACCCGAAGCGATGAACTGGCAACCCGGGATGAGCGACGAGAAGTCGTTCACGAAGGACTGTGCGTCATCGTAGTAGTGATCGAGGCTGACGTTGTAGATGTTCGCGCCGACTGGATGGATATACGAGAACGTGTAACCGGCCAGCTTGTCGATTTCGAGCGTCGTATACGGCGAGCCAAAGCCGTAGATGCCTTGGTTATCTTGATTCGTTGCGTTCGTGTAGCACGGATTGGTCGGCGTACACTGACCGGCGGGCAGCGCCGTGATCGGTTCCGTCGCGAAGGAATGGGGAACCGTCGGGTTCGTCACGTAGCCGGGGCCGTTGGCGGCTTCGTTGGCCAAGTAACACGGCCCGGAGGCACCGCCGTTGGCGGTCGAGGCCGGCGTGAATTGTACCGTACAATTGGCCGGGTTCGTGACTTCGTACCACGAGCCGGCATCGCCGGGCGTTCCGCTCTCGTTCGAACCGTCGATCAAACGACGGATCGTAGCGGCATACGGACGGAACAGGATCGTGTCGTCCTTATACGTCGTCTTGAACTCGGCGTTGAAGTTCGGCTGCGTCTGGCGCACGTCCGACCCGGGATAGAACGTATAGTACGGAACGTTGGTCTGGCCGATGAGACCGTCGGCCGATGGTGCGTTGTATTTCGAGGTCACGGTACAGCCGGCCGCGCCTTGCGCGACGGGGGCCGTGCCGTTCAAGCACTGCGGCACGGTGCCGAAGCCCTCGAACTGTCCGTACGCGCCGCCTTGCGGATCCCAGCGGCCGTAGAAACCGACGTACTCGAGTGCGAGCGACGTCGCGTCCGAGAACTTGTAGCGAAGCTTCGCGAGCTCCGCCGTCAGATTGTACGCGTTGCTGAAGTCGCCTTGGAACTCGATCAGGTTGCCGCCGAGATACGGTGCCTGAAAGGTGCTGCTGTTCACGATCGCCGCACCGCCCGAGGCGATGGCGTTGGCTTGATAGCCCGCCGTCGGTCCCGAATAGCCGGTAATCGAGCGGCCGAGAATCACCGAGAATTTGTCGTTGTAGCCGAAGTTCTTGTCGACGAGCAGGTTGTAGAACGAGCCGTTGTAGCTGTCGAGACCGCCCTGCAAGAACGCGCTATCTTTCGCCGTGAAATCCGGCGTACGCAAGTTCACCGTGGCGACGCCGGATTGACCCGCCGTCGGACCGTTGAGGCCGAAGCCTTCCGCGACGTCGACGCCGCCGAAGATGCCGGCTTGCATGAACTGCGTGAGGAACGTCCCGCTGGTGCCCGAGGAAACGGGATGACCGTCGAGTTCATCTTTGACTTCTTGCTGGAACCCGTGGACGATGAAGTCTTGGTTCGGGTTCGAGGCGCTGTGCAAGATGTTGATGCCCGGCAGCTCGTTGACGATCGGCGCCAAGTTCGGCGTGTCGCGTTCGGTGATTTGCTGCTGGCTGAGCGTGAGATTCTCGGTCGATGAGATGTTGAACCGCGCACCGGTGTTGCCGGAGGCGGACGTCGAGGTGCGGCCGATCGTCGTGAGGTTGCTCAGCGACGATTCGGTGAGTTGCACGCTGACCGAGATTGACTGGCCAGCGGTGACGGCGACGTCGGACGTGCCGGTCTGATAGCCGCCGTGATTGACGGAAATCGTGTAGAGACCCGGCGGCACGGCGAACGTGAAAAGGCCGTCCCCGCCGGTCGTCGAGCTCGTGTTTACGCCGCTGCCTCGGACCGTGACCGCGGCACCGGAGAGCGGGTATCCGGTCGAACCAAGGACACGGCCGCTGAGCGTACCCGTTTGCTGCGAAGCTTGCGCAATGGTGACGTGCTGATTCGTGGCCGCACTAACGGGACCCACGATAGACGCCGCCGCTAAAACGCAAGCCATCGCGGCACGGAAAAATGTGCGCACGAAGTGCTCCTTATTAGTGGACGAAATGGAGGACCGTGGGTGGCATCAAACCGCCCACTCGGCCGTAGCCTACGCTATCAGCCTTATCGAAGTATTAAGGCAACCGGCAGGTTGCTCCTCGCACGATCCCCGCTTTTTTGTGAGGAGGCCCAGAAGTTGCCGAGGGGTCGTCCGGCGTCGATGGTTCCGGCTCCTTCGGGCGGCGCGCCAATTCGACCGAGGGTTCTCAAGCGGAGGCGATGCCCGCCGCCGGCCGTAAGGCTTGCCGTATGGAGAACGTAGCCGCGCCGGATTCCGCTGACGCCCGCCGGGATGCCGTCGCCGTCATCGGCGGCGGTGCGATGGGCGTCGGGATCGCGCATGCCTTCGCGCTCGCCGGCGCGAGCGTCGACCTCATCGACGCGGATCTCCCGCGCGCGCAAGCGGCGGTGAGCCGGGTCGAGGCCGTCTTGCACAGCGCGGTCGCCCGCGGGAAGACCGCGGCGCCCGATGCGGCGGCGGCGCTCGCGCGGATCGTTCCGCGCGCGAGCATCGCCGAGGTGGCACGCGGTGCCGCCCTCATCATCGAGGCCGTGCCGGAGATCCTCGATCTCAAGCGCGGCGTGCTCGCTGCGGCTGAAGCGCGCGAGCCCACCGTGCTGGCCAGCAACACCAGCGGTATCTCGATCGGCGAACTCGGTGCCGGCCTGGCGCGTCCGGAGCGGTTGATCGGGATGCACTTCTTCAACCCGGTCTGGGTGATGGCGCTGCTCGAAATCGTCGTCGGCGAGCAGACGAGCGAAGCGACGCTCGCCGCGGCGCGCCAATTCGGCAAGCGCATCGGCAAAGAGACGATCGTCGTGCGCGACTTCCCGGGCTTCGCCTCGACGCGGCTGGGCATCGCGCTCGGCCTCGAGGCGATGCGGATGCTCGAGGACGGCGTCGCCTCGGCGGCCGACATCGATCGCGCGATGGAGATCGGCTACCGGCATCCGATGGGGCCGCTCAAACTGACCGATCTCGTCGGCCTCGACGTACGGCTCGACATCGCGCGCAATCTCGCGCGCACCTACGGCGAACGGTACGCGCCGCCCGCGCTGCTCGAGACGATGGTCGCGGCGGGGAAACTGGGCAAGAAATCCGGCGAGGGATTTTACCGCTGGGACGAGCGCGGGGCGATCACGGGCTGACCAGCGGCTCCAAGACGGCGCGCTGCGCGTCGCTCCAGGGTGCGGAGCGCTCGTGCTTCACCGACACGATCGCGACCCGCGCGATCGTGCGTACGTCGCCGCCGCCCTCGGAGGTGATCGCGTGTTCCATCAGCGCGCTCGAGCGGCCGAGCTGCGCAATTTTCGAGTAGATGCGCAGCGGTTCGTCGTAGAAGCACGGCCGCACGAAACGCATCGTGATCTCGGCGGCATTGTGCGCGAACGGCAGATGGTTCGGTGATTCGCGATCGGGATCGGCAAGCGATGCGAGAAAGTCGAGCCGGGCGAATTCGACGTACGCGGTGTAGAAGACGTTGCTGACGTGGCCGAGCGCATCGGTCTCGAAGAAGCGCGGCCGGAATCCGGCCGACCACGAAAAAGAGCGAAGCCAATCGGCCTCGCTCCCCGTTTCGTAGGGCTGCAGCATCCGTGGCCCCGCGGCGGCTTAGGAGAGTTTGATCGCCGGCGCGACGCCGCGTTCGCTGAACGTCTTCTCGAGCAGCGTTTGCAGCTCGCCCTGTTGGGCCATCGGTTCGAGGATGTCGGTGTCACCCATGAAGCTGCCGCCGATGAAGACCTTCGGCAGGGTCTGCCAATCGGTCATCTCGGAGAGCACCTGGCGCTTGGGCATGTTCTCGAGCACGTCGATCACCGCAAACGGGTAGCCGAACTGGCTGAAGAACTGGATCGTCTCCAGCGTGAAGCCGCAGCGCGGCGCGTCCTTCGTGCCTTTGCCGTAGACGAGGATTGTGTTGTCGGCGATTTCTTTTTCGATTTCGGTGCGCAGAGCGCTCGGGTCGGACATTAGTTCTCCAGCAGTTCGGTGCGGATGGCGAGGGCGTGGATGCGGCCGTCGGCGCGAGCGGGCGCCAGCGCCTTCTCCACGGCTCGGTGCCGGTCCAGCGGCGAGAGCGCCGCAAACCCGCTCGAGCGTACCAACACATCGAAATGGTCCATGGTGCCGGTGCGGTCCCAAATCTGGATCTGGGCGTCCGGGAAGGCGCTGCGGATCATCCCCGTCATGGTGGCTTCGTCGATCATCGTCCCCTAAGCTACGACCTCTGTCATCCTGAGCCTGTCGAAGGATGGGCACGCGACCCACCGATGCCGGCCCCGGTCAGTCTTGTTGCGGAACGCGCCACCCCGTCGCGCGCCCATCCTTCGACAGGCTCAGGATGACAGAGGTCGTAGCCTCTGCTCATGAAGACTGTCGTGAAAAAAATCGGCGCCGTTCTCTTCGGCGTCACGCTCCTCGGCGCCGCGCCGCTGGCCGACGTGCATGGCAATGTGGTTCGCTACGATCGGGGCAGCGGACTCTTACTCGTCCACCACCACGCGCACGCCGGGATGGAGATGGAGATGACCATGGCCGTGCGCTTGCGCGACCCGCGCGCCGCGGTGCGGCTGCGCCCGGGTCAGTTCGTGCGGCTACGCTGCGATGCGCGACCGAACCCGTGGGTTTGCGCGATCGCGCGTTAGCTGCTGATTCGCTTCGGCTCGCCGCGACTGGATTCGAGCAATCCGCGTAGTTCGCGGATCGTATCGGGCAGATGCGGTGCGCCGACGAGGACGGCGCGTGCGGCCCCTGCAGCGAGGACGATCGCCGCTGCGCCGAGGAGGACGGCCGGTACGCCGCGCGCTTCGAGTTTGCCGATGCGCAGCAGCGAGGCTTTCATGACCTTGGCCGGATTGATGGTGATGTCGAATGGCATGGTCTCTGGCGGGTGCGCTGCCATCGCCTGCGAATCCTCGCGCATGCCTGCTTCGTTCACCTGGAATGTTCCACCGGATTTCAACTTTGCGCGCGACGTGATCGATCCGCTCGCGAGCGAAAACCGCCGTGGGCTGCTCTTTGTCGATGCGTCAGGGAAGCAAACCGACTACACGTTTGCGGAGATCGCCGAGGCATCGCAGCGGTGGGCCGCCGCGCTGCGTGATGCGGGCGTGCGCGCCGGCGATCGCGTGATCATCGTGCTGCCGAAGATTCCCGCATGGCTCTTCGCGATGCTCGGCCTCTTGCGGATCGGTGCGGTCGCCGTGCCCGGTGCGGAGCAACTGCGTGCGAAAGATCTGCAGTATCGGGCCAATCATAGCGGTGCGACGACCGTCATCGCGCCGGCCGCAAACGCCGCCGAAGTCGATCTCATCCGGCCGGACGCGCCGGGCGTCGCGCGGTATCTGCTCGTCGGCGGCGAACGCGCGGGCTGGACGTCGATCGAGCCGCTGGTTGCCGCGGCGACGCCGTTTGCCGGCACGCCGACGCGCGCCGACGAGCTTGCGTACATCGTGTACACCTCGGGCACGACGAAAGATCCCAAGGGCGTCGTGCATCGCATCGCCTACACGTATGCAAAGCGCATGCAAGCCGCGGTGTGGTTCGATTGCAAGCCGACGGATCTCGTCTGGTGCACGGCCGGAACGGGCTGGGCGAAATCGCTGTGGAGCGTGCTGCTCGGGCCCTGGTCGTGCGGTTCGTGCATCGTCTTACACGAAGGCGGCTTCGCGCCCGAGCAGCGCATGGATATGATCCGCGATCTCGGCGTGAACGTGCTCTGCCAAGCGCCCACCGAATATCGCCTCGAAGCGAAACTCCCCGACCTCGGCACGCGCTGGCAGCTCCCGCAGCTGCGCCACTGCGTCTCCGCCGGCGAGCCGCTCAATCCCGAAGTCTTGCAGTTATGGAAAGCCGCCTTCGGCCTGACGATCCTTGACGGTTACGGACAAACCGAGAACACGCTGCTCGTCGCGAACGTCCCGGGGATGGACGTGCGTCCCGGTTCGATGGGCAAGCCGACGCCCGGCCACGACGTCGCCGTCATCGACGCCGAGGGAAACATTTGCGAACCGGGCGAGGTCGGCGACATCGCGCTGCGCGGCAAACCGCCCTCGCTCTTCGCCGGCTACTACAAGAACGACGAAGAGACCGCGAACTCGCACCGCGGCGAGTGGTACCTCACCGGCGACCGCGCCCAAGTGGACGACGACGGCTACTACTGGTTCGTCGGTCGCGCCGACGACGTGATCTCCTCGGGCGCCTACCGCATCGGCCCATTCGAGGTGGAGAGCGCGCTCCTCGAACACCCCGCCGTCGCCGAATCCGCCGTCGTCGGATCGCCGGATGCCGATCGTGGGAATGTCGTGAAAGCGTTCGTCGTGTTGCGTCCGGGCTACGTTGCCTCCGATGCGCTGGTCAAAGAACTGCAAGATCATTGCAAACGCGTGACCGCGCCGTACAAATATCCGCGCGAGATCGAGTTCCTGGCTGAACTCCCGAAGACGCGCTCCGGAAAGATTCGCCGCGTCGAACTGCGCCAAGCCGAACTGCGCAAGAAAGGGGCGACGGCGGCGAGCGGCTTCGTGTGAAACAGATAGCGTAGCATTTGATGACGTATCGAAGCACACCCACACTTGGACTTTGTGGGTTGGCGCTTCTCCTCAGTACTGCAAACGCAGGAGAACTGCCCGGCTTTTTATGCACCGCTTGCGCCTGCGAAGTCGGCTTCTCGATCGGAAAGATTTTGCCCACTACATCGAACCGTTCTGGCCCCGTTCATCGCCCAAGCTATGAGAAACGGAGATCTCTCTTGGAGAGACTTTTATCCAGGCAAATACAATATATGTCGTCTACACGAACGCCGTCTCAACCGATTTTCTAGCGAAGCCATGATGGTGCGCCTGCCTTCAATCCTAATCAGTGGGCTATTCATACAGTGTATCCTCGGCGCTCCGGCCGTAGCATCCCCTACGGAGCAACAACTCGCGACCATGGCTCTTCCAGCGCTCGTCGCGCCACCGGCCGGCGTGTGTAACGGCGGAATAACATCGGAGATGAATCGTCAGTTCGTTTCGGGCGAGGGCTTTGGATCTGGGCCAGGAGTCGACCAGGTCGTCGTCCTCATCACGTTGGCAATCGCACCTATCGACGTTAAGGCAGTTATCGCCGTTGCGCGCCTCGACGACGGGCCTCCTGTATACGTGCTTGCCGACGTGCCCCACCAGTTTATATTTGGTAGTCAACACGTTGGCAAACACAGCGTGGTCGTTGGCACAATATATCTAATGAATACCGGCGAGCTCCGCCAAGTTCGAGTCGTTAGGAGTTGCTTTACGCAGCCGTCTGACAGTCGTTAGATTGGGGTGGCGATGATCTTTTGTATAACTTTGCAGTGCGACTCTCGTGGCATTGGAACTTCTGACGCAGCATAGGTCGATGACAAAGGCGTCTTGTAATCCGCCGTCCGTGAACGCTCCTGAGTTCAATATCTACGGAGAAATCGAAAACACGTTGCTGCTCGCCAACGTTCCCCGCATGGACGTACACCCTGGCTCGCTGGTTTCGCTTCACTCCGCCGAAATCGTGGTCGCCGTCGGCTCGCTGCTCGCGGCTGCCTATGTCGTGCCGCGGTCGCTGCTACCCCGTCGCGCGTTGCCGACGATCCTCAGTTGCGTTGCCGTCACCTTCTGCTTCGAGAATCTGGCAGCGTTTGCACTGGTGCCCACGACGCTTGCAAACGCGTGCATAACCGCCTACTGCCTCGTCGTCATCGCGTTCGCGATTCGTTCACGGCGGCACGCCGAGCGTGAGTGGATTGCGGCCGCTCGATCACCGCTCTTGCTTGATGCACCGTTTGCCGGGGAGTGGCGGGTGGCCGCCGGTGGACCGAATCCGGCGCGCAATCATCACGTCGTCGCAAGCGATCAGCGCTTCGCGTACGATTTCGTCAATACCGATGGACCGTCGGCCGGGGTCGATATCCTCGCGCCTGTCGCCGGAACGGTCGTCGTCGCGCACGACGGCGAAGCCGATCACCCGCCGTCGATGCGCGTTATCGAGGACCCGCTCCCGCTCGGGAATCACGTCGCCATCGAAACGCCGGGCGGCGTCGTCTTCCTCTGCCATCTGCAGCGCGGCAGCGTCGCCGTGCGCGAAGGCGAGCGAGTGGAGATCGGCTCGCTCATCGGACGCTGCGGCAACAGCGGCCGCACGACGCGTCCCCATCTGCATATCCATGCTCAGGACTTGCCGGTCTACGCCTTCAACCGCGCAATCGGCGTCCCGATCGCTTTCAATGGGCGCGTCTTGCGTGCCGGCGACCTCTGCGGAGGGCGAGGCGACCGAGTCGTAAGTTAGCGCCGGTCTTGTGGCCGAGCGCGAGGGCGGAAGACGATTCGAAAGAGGAGTGCATCGACAGCGAAGAGCGCACAGTCGATGAAGAACCAAAAGAGACCCGGCGTCAGAACGCCTGCGTGCTCAATGATCGTGCCGGCAGCGATGGTGAGCGTATACGCAAGGAGGAGCAGAAAAACGAAGGCCCATGGTTCATCGGTGCGTGTGCGTACCGCGATCGGAAGAACGATCGATGCGGTAATCGCGGGGACGATCGCCTCGAAGACGTCGACCGCGCATTCAGTGCGAACCGCTGGAAATCGAAGGGTACAAGCGAGGACCGCTTCGATCGTGCAGATCAGGACTACGCCGGCGACGATGCTGCGGATCGCACGCCGCGGCGCGATTCCGGCCGCGACGATGGCGGTGAACTCGCCACTCTTCGCGAGCGTGCCATAGACGATTGCAAGTCCGATCGCAACAACGAATGTGCCGCAGACGGACGCGCCCACGGGACCGAACAGGAACCATCCGGCGATCTCCGCGCCCGCTGCTGCAAGAAGACTGAGCCGCGCGCGGCCGAGCATGAAACGGTCGACGATCCGCACGGAATGAACTTACGATCCGTTCGCCGCGTGCCGGATTGCTTCGATCGTTTCGGAATTGACGGCGAAGAGGTCGCCCGGCCATGCGTCGAGTGCGAACCAACTCCAACCCTCGCATTTGTCGGGCTCGCGATTCTGCGGTTCATCTGCGCCGCCGGCGGCGACGAAGAAGTGCGTCGTGTAGCGTTTGCCGACTTCCGGAAAGTCGTCGACCTGTTGCGCCACTTCGGTCGCGACGCTCGCTCGAATTCCCGTCTCCTCTTCGAGTTCACGGAGTGCGGTCAGATCGAGGGCCTCGCCCGCGTTCGGCTTGCCGCCGGGGAGTTGCATCAGGCCGTTGCCTTGGGCGCCGATCCGGCGGCCGAGTAGCACGCGGCCCTCACGAAGGTAGGCGACGGCAACACCGGTTGCCGGCTCGAGGAACGATGGTCCGGCGGTCATTCGCGAGCGATTGGCGGCGGAGGACACATCCTCCGCCGCCGGGCGTCGGGTTAGGCCGAAGCCAAGGCCTGTTCCAGATCCGCGATGATGTCGTCGACGTGTTCGATGCCGATCGAGAGGCGGATCGTGTCCTCGCTGACGCCTGAGGAGATCTGCTCTTCGAGCGTCAGCTGCTGGTGTGTCGTCGAGGCGGGATGGATGACCAGGGACTTCGCGTCGCCGACGTTTGCGAGCAGGCTGAAGAGTTTGAGGCGGTCGATGAGCGCACGCGCTTCGGTCGCGCTGCCGCGGATGCCGAAGGTCAGGATCGCGCCTTGGCCCTTGGGCAGATACTTTTGCGCCTTCTCGTAGGATGCGTTGCGCGGCAGACCCGGGTAGTGGACCCAGACGACCTTGGGATGCGCGTCGAGATACTCGGCGACGCGCTGCGCGTTCCGGGCGTGGCGTTCCACCCGTAGCGCGAGCGTTTCGAGGCCCTGTAGCAAGAGCCACGCGTTGAACGGCGAGAGCGCGGCACCGATGTCGCGCAACAGCTGCACGCGGGCTTTGATGATGTAGGCCAGGTTGCCGAACGACTCGGTGTATTTCACGCCGTGATAGGACTGATCGGGTTCGGTGAGCTCGGCGAAGCGGCCCGAGGCGGCCCAGTCGAATTTCCCGGAATCGACGATTACGCCGCCGATCGTCGTGCCGTGGCCGCCGATGAATTTCGTCGCCGAATGAACGACGATGTCCGCGCCGTAGTCGATCGGGTTCAAGAGATACGGGGTCGCCAGGGTGTTGTCGACGATCAGCGGCAGTTTCGCTTCGTGTGCGACCGTCGCGACGGCCTCGACGTCGAGCACGTCGATCTTCGGATTGCCGATCGTCTCGGCGAAGATCGCCTTCGTGTTGGGCCGGATCGCGCGTCGATAGTTCTCGACGTCGCCCGGATCGACCAGGGTAACTTCGATGCCGAGTTTCGGCAGCGTGTGCGTAAACGCGTTGTACGTTCCGCCGTAGAGCGAGGCCGAGCTCACGATGTGATCGCCGGCGCCCGCGATGTTGAGGATCGAATACACGACCGCGGCCTGGCCGCTCGCGACGGCGAGCGCGGCGACGCCGTGTTCGAGCTGCGCGAGACGCACTTCGAGCACGTCGTTCGTCGGATTCATGATCCGCGTGTAGATGTTGCCGAACTGCTCGAGCGCGAAGAGCCGCGCGGCATGATCGGTGTCGTCGAAGCGGTACGAGGTGGTCTGATAGATCGGGACGGCGCGCGACTTCGTCGCGGAGTCGCCGTCGAAGCCGCCGTGGATGGCGATGGTCTCGAAGGCCTGGGTCTGTTCAAGCGTGCTGCTCATCGTGGTCCTTTCACGATAGGAGGGTGAGTGGCAAACAAAACGGCCCTCGCGGTATCCGCGAGGGCCGGGTATTCGATCGGATTGCGTCGACGCAATGACCGGCTACACCGTCCCTCGCTCGGAACAGCACATGGTCATGATCGCGGTCGTGGCGCAAGCCATGGCGGGATCGTAGCCCACGCGAGCAGCGCCGTCAAGTAGCCGAGTCGCGAGCGGTTAGCGAGCGGACTCGCCAACGCGGCCCGCGTAGGCGGCTGACATGAAAGCCGTACGACTCAACGAACTCGGCGGTCCCGAGAAACTGCACATCGAGACGATCCCCGATCCCGAACCGGGCGCGGGCGAGATCGCCGTCAAGATCAATCGGGCGGCGTTCAACCGCCGCGACGTGTTCATCACGCAGGGGCTCTATCCGGGGATCGAACTGCCGCGCACGCTCGGTTCCGACGGCGCGGGCGTCGTTGCCGCGCTGGGTCCCGGCGTCGACGGCCCCGCGGTGGGGACGCCGGTCGTGATCGATCCGATGATCGGCTGGGGCAGCGACCCGCACGTCTGGTCGGGGAAACAGTCGATTCTCGGGATGCCGCACGACGGCACGTTTGCGGAGTATTGCGTCGTTCCGGCGGCTAACGTTTACAAAAAGCCGACCCACCTCAGCGACGATGAAGCGGCCGCGATTCCGCTTGCGGGGCTCACGGCCTATCGCGCGCTCGTCACGCGCGGGCGCTGCACGAGCGCCGATAGCGTGCTCATCACCGGCATCGGCGGCGGCGTGCAAACCTTCGCCCTGCTCTTCGCGAAATACATCGGCGCGACGGTCGTCGTGACGTCGTCGAGCGATGAGAAGCTCGCGCGCGCGAAAGCGATGGGCGCCGACGTCACGATCAACTACAAGCAGTCCGAGAATTGGTCGAAGGAAGCACGCGCGGCTGCCGGCGGCGGCGGCCCGTCGCTCGTGATCGATTCAGCCGGCGGCGAGACGTTCGCGAAGTGCCTCAACATCGCGCGGCCGGGCGCGCGCATCGTGACCTATGGCGGAACGCTGGGCGATGCGAAGGTCCGGATGTTCGACATCTTCTGGAAACATCTGGACATCATGGGCACCTCGATGGGCAGCCCGCAAGATTTCGCGGGGATGCTCGCGCTCTTCGAGACCGGGCTGCGCCCCGCCGTCGACGAGGTCGTGCCGATGGAGGAAGCGGCGGCCGCGGCCGAGCGCATCAATAAATCCGAGCAATTCGGAAAAGTGGTGCTCGCGATCAGCTGACGAGCGAGAAGCGCACGAGCGGCTCGGGCGCGTGTCCGAACCCGAGCTCGGCGCGAATCACGGCAACGTCGGCCGCTGAGCCGAGACCATGCAGCTGCGGGTTGAGGATGTGTTCCTCGTCGGGCGTCAGCGGGCGCGTGACGCGTTCCGCGGCGATGCGGCCCTCGCGGCCCAGCGCGATGAGGTGTGCGAGCACCTGACGCGCCGCCGCCGGCCACAGCTCTTGCGAGGTGTCGGCATAGATGTCCGCCACGATTTCGGGGATCGTCGAGGGGCCGTCGCCGAGCACCTCGATGATCTGCGCTTCACGTTCTTTGCGATGTTCGATGTATTCGCGCAGCTTCACCGCCGGGTTGCGGATCGCCGGACCGTGCCCACCGTAGATGACTTGCGCCGTATCGGCATAGAGGTCGTAGAGCTTCTTGAGCGTCGCCTGGTACTGGCGCATGTCGCCGGACGGCGGCGCGACCGCCACGGTCCCGCGCCCGATCACGACGTCGCCCGTGAAGAGCGCGCGTTCCTTTTCGGCATAAAACACGAGGTGATCTTGGGCGTGGCCGGGAGCGTGGACGACCGTGATCGTCTCGTCTTCGAACGTGAGTTTCGTGTCGTTTTCGAGCGCGCGATCGTGCCGGAACTTGGCGTCGGGATGGGCCATCACGGGCGCCCCCGTCTCGCGCCGCAGCGCGAGCGCCCCCGGCACGTGATCGGGATGGCCGTGGGTGACGAGGATCGCCGCATAGCGCGAATTCGAGTCGACGGCCGCCCGCACGAACGACGCGATATGGACCGGATTGTCGATCCCGGGATCGATCGCGACGAGCGCACCCGGACCGACCTCGACGATGTAGCCGTTGGTTCCCTCGAGCGTCATCGGCGAGGGGTTGGGGGCGACCAGGCGGGTTACCATGCATCCTCCATGCCGCTCGGCAGCGCGAACGTCGCGCCGTCGAGCACATCCGGTGTGATCGGCACGATGGACTTCGCGCGTGCGAACGCGATGAGCGCATCGACCGTTGGGAACGGGGCGATGCGCGCCAAGTGCTTGATGGTCGGAAAAACGAGCGTGAACTCATCGCCGGCAGCCGCGAGCGCGTCGTCGGGCCGAATCCAGAGCCCGTCCGAGGTCTCGAACGCATCCGTCTCCGCGGCCTGGTCTGCGGGCATGCGCGCGATGAAGAAGCGCGTGTCGAAACGCCGGATCTCGATCGCGGTCGGCGTGATCCAGCGCGAGAAATAGACCAGTTGGTGCGCGTCGACGCGAGTCCCCAGCAGATCGAGCGTCTCCTCGAAATTCTTCGCGCCGGCCAACAGGTCGGCGCGAGCGGCGCGGATGACCTGCGGATCGAGCGGCGTCGCTGCCAGCAAAATCCCAGCCTCTTCAAACGTCTCGCGCGCGGCGCAGTAGAGGAATGCGGGATCGTTGGGCTTCGCTTCACCGGCGACCCGCATCCGGGCCGACGGCGACCGATCGACGCTATCGACGCGGCCGCCCGGGAAGACATACGCCTTTGGCATGAACGCGCTGCGCCCGCTGCGTCGCACGAGATAGACTTCGATACCATCGGGCGCGTCGCGGACGACGATCACCGACGAGGCTGATTGCGCTTCGTTCACCGCGGGCGACCTTCGACGGGACTGCCCGCGAAGCCATCCCGTCATCCAGCCGATAGGAAACCCCGCTCGCCGTCCTCGCCGCTTGGCTTGGCCGCGCGCGCCCGGTCGCTGCGCAAGCGCCGCCCGTCGCCGGGGAACGTCATCGATAGACGCGGCGTCGGACAGCCGGACGGTTCGCTTGCGGCCGACGTCATCACGATATCGATCGCTGAATCGTCTCGGGTGTGTTGCAATCCAAGAACACCTGTGTGCCGTTTGTCAATGCGTGTCGGCGAGAAAACTACGCCGCAGCGAAATTTTCTGGAGGAACCATGATCAAACGTTTTGCGGCGATCGTTGCCGCGCTCTCACTCTCCGCGTTCGTCGCCGTCCCGGCACTCGCGCATCAGGACTCGATGGGCTCGATGTCCGGGATGAAGGACCCGATGGTCGGCGGCGCCGCGATGTCCCCCTCGAAGAACATCGTTGAAAACGCCGTCAACTCGAAGGACCACACGATCCTCGTCTCGCTCGTGAAGAAGGCCGGACTCGTCGAAACGCTCGAAGGCCCAGGCCCGTTCACGGTGTTCGCTCCGACCAACGAAGCGTTCGAGAAGATCCCCAAGGCGACGCTCGACGCGGTTGGTAACGATCCCGCCACGCTCAAGAAGGTCCTGACGTACCATGTCGTTGCCGGGAAGTTCGACTCGAAGGCCATCACGGCGGCGATCAAAGCCGGCGGCGGCAAGGCGACCCTCAAGACGGTC
>Ga0116230_10001654_pt1 | contig 21313 bp, 21 predicted proteins | sample S1TSphfallax_3_FD_88678 | JGI IMG/M metagenome (GOLD analysis project Ga0116230, IMG submission 88678) | Host-associated microbial communities from peat moss isolated from Minnesota, USA - S1T2_Fd - Sphagnum fallax MG | ecosystem: Host-associated > Plants > Peat moss > Unclassified | place... | reverse complement strand
TTGGTTGCCCCCCAGGGATTCGAACCCCGATTGAGCGAGTCAGAGTCGCTAGTCCTACCATTGAACGAGAGGGCACTACGGATGAGTTGTAACGGCAGCTGCAGGCTCGGCGGGAGCCACAATCAGCCGCCTCATCGAGTGTACGGGGGATGGAGTAGGGGGTCAAGGATGGAGCGCGTTGGCTACTCCTCGCGCAGGACTTCGAGGGGCTTCTGGCCGAGGACGCGGTTGGAGGCCAGCCAGCCGGCGAGGACGGTGAGCAGGCCGACCGTGAGCCAGCAGGCGAGGTTGAGCAGCGGCTGGAATGTGTAGTCGAAGTGCAACGTGTGCAGCAGCAGGAAGCGCGCCAGCAGGTTGGCGAAGACCAGGCCGACCGCGCCGGCGATCAGGCCGAGCACGGCGAACTCGATGGAGAAGATGGTGGCGATGCGGGGGCGGGTGGCGCCGAGCGTCTTGAGCACGACGACCTCGCGGATGCGGCGGTACTTGGTGCCGGCGATGGCCGAGGCCAGGATGACGATGCCGGCGAAGATGGAGAACGCGGCGAGGAACTGGATGACGTAGGTGATCTGCAGCAGCACCTGGCGGATGGTTTCGAGCGTGGCAGCGACGTCGATGACGGTGACGGTGGGGTCGTGCTCATAGAGCACGCGACGCAGCTGGGCGGTGGCGGCGGGGTCGCAGTGGACGCCGCCGTACCAGACGACGGGCAGACCGGCGAGCACGGCCTGCGGGAAGATGAACTCGGCGCGGGAGAAGGCGTGGCGGCTGTCGGCCTCATAGAGCGCGGCGACGGTGGCGGTGAAGCGGTCGTCCTGCGCGGCGAAGGTGACCTGGTCGCCGGGATGGATGTCGAGCCGCGAGGCGCGGTTGCGCTCTATGGCGACGAGCGGATGAGTCGCTGAGTCGCCGGCTTCGGCGGCGGTCCACCATCGGCCGGCGATGACCGTGTCGCCGGGCGGCGGAGTGTCGAGGTCGGGCGGCCAGGTGAGGTTGAGCCCCTGGAAGGCGCGGCCGTTGCGGCGCAGGTTGAGCTGCGAGGCCGGGGTGCCGTTGATGGCCAGCAGCCGTGAGCTGACCACGGGCACGATCTCCGGCTTGCCGTGCACGCTGGGCTGGTGGACGAGCAGTGCCGTGATCCCGCCGACCTCGTCCGTAGTCATATCGATGAGGAAGAGGTTGGGCAGGTTCTCGCTGACGGCGACCTGCATCTCGTCGACAATGGAGCGCTGCACAATGTAGACAGCCGCGATCTGCATGACGCCAAGACCGAGCGCGGCCAGCAGCGCAGCCGAGGGGTTGCCGGGGCGGTAGAGATTGGCGAGGCCGTGGCGCAGCGTGCTGGGCAGATGCAGCCGGGTGCGGCGCAGGAACTGGCGCAGCAGCCAGAGGGTGAGCGCGCTGGCCAGCAGCAGCACGATCAGCACGATGACCAGGCCCGCGGCGAAGACGCCGCCGACCTCGCGCGAGTCCGAGACGCGAGTGGCCAGCAGGGCGAGGCCAGCGAGGATGAGGAAGCTGGCGACGAGCTGCGCGATGGAGTTCTGCAGCTTGCGCCAGAGCCGCTGCGCGAAGGGGTCCTCGGAGGCTTCCACGGCGCGGCGCAGGATGAGGATGGGGCGGACGTTGCGGATATCGAGCAGCGGCGGCAGGGTGAAGAGCAGCGTGGTGAGCAGGCCGGCGCCGAGGCCGAGCGCGACGGCGTGCGAATCGACGCGGAAGCTGGGCGTGAGGTGCAGCAGGCGCGCGAGGAAGAACGGGAAGGAGACCTGCACACCGAGGCCCAGAAGCACGCCGAGCAGGCCGCCGCCGAGGCCCAGCAGCAGCGTCTGTAGCAGGTAGATCTTCATCACCTGCGCGGAGCCGGCGCCGAGCGACTTCATGATGGCGATGGAGTCGAGCCGCTGCTGCAGGTGCGCGCGCATGGCCATGGCGACGCCGACCGCGCCGAGCACCAGCGCGACCAGCGACATGAGCGAGAGCAGGCCGGTGGCGCCGTCGAGCGCCTTGGTGAGCGCGGGGTTGGCCTCGCGGTAGTCGGATATCTGGGCCTCGGGCAGGATGGCTTCGAGCTGGCTCTTGAGCTGGGCGACGGCGGCGTCCGAGAGCGGCTGGCCGGGCCGCGGCGGCGGCAGCTTGAAGAGGTAGCGCCGGGTGGCGCGGGAGCCCGGGGCGAGCAGGCCGGTGGCGTCGAGCGCGGCCTGCGAGAGCAGCACGCGGGGGCCGGCGGCGAAGGAGCCAGAGAGGCGGTCGGGCTCGTCTATAACTACCGACGAGATGGTGAATTGTTGGGCACCGAGCTTGATGGAGTCGCCGAGGCGGAGGTGCAGGCGGAGCAGGAGGTCGTCGCCGACGGCGACCGAGGTGCCGGAGAGCGCGGCGGCGAGCGGCATCTTCGGCTGCAGCACGACGCTGCCGTAGAAGGGGTAGTCGGCGGGCTCGACGGCCTTGAGCGACACCAGCAACGGATCGAGCGAGGTGGTGGAGCTGGCCATGGAGAGCAGCTCGGTGACGGGCGACAGCCGGTTGCCCTGGGCGGTGAGGCGGTCGAGCGCGGCCTGCTGGCCGGGGGTGGGCGGGGTGGTGGTGCGGGCGGCGATGTCCGCGGCCATGATGCTGCGGGCGCGCAGCAGCAGGGTGGCGCGGAAGGCGGAGCTGAAGCCGCGCACGCCGGTGAGCGCGGCCACGCCGATCGCCACCGAGAGGATGACGAAGGCGAACTTGCCGCGCGAGCTGCGCAGTTCGCGGGTGGCGATGCGGGCGGCGGTGCGGAAGGAGAGCGCAGGCAACGGCTAAGCTCCTGCCGGCAGATGCGCGGCCGCCAGCGGCAGCTGCGCCTCATCGCCGACGACGAGGCCGTCGCGCAGCGTGATGCGGCGGCCGGCGTAGCCGGCGAGCACGGGGTCGTGGGTGACGAGCACGAGCGTGGTGCCTTCGACGCGGTTGAGGTGCAGCAGCAGCTCGAGGATGTGCGCGCCGTTGGCGGAGTCGAGGTTGCCGGTGGGCTCATCGGCGAGCACGATCGGCGGCCTGAGGATGAATGCCCTGGCGAGCGCGACGCGCTGCTGCTCGCCGCCGGAGAGCTGCACGGGGTAGTGGTCGAGCCGGGTGGTGAGGCCGACGGAGTCCAGCAGCTGGCGTGCGCGGGCGAGCCCGACGGTCTCCGCGTCTCCTGTGGAATCGGGCGAGCCGTTGAGCTCATAGGGCAGCAGCACGTTCTCCAGCGCGGTGAGCGTGGGGATGAGCTGGTAGCTCTGGAAGACGAAGCCGATGGTGCGGCCGCGCAGCTGGGCGAGCTTGTCTTCGGCGAGCCGGCTGATGGCGACTCCGTTGAGCGTGACCGAGCCGGCGGTGGGGTTGTCGAGGCCGGCGAGCAGGCCGAGCAGCGTGGATTTGCCGGAGCCGGAGGCGCCCATGATGGCGACGAACTCGCCGCGGCCGACGGTGAAGTCGATGCCCTTGAGGATGTCGACCGTGGCCGCACCGGTGCGCAGGCTCTTGCGCAGGCCATCGACGGCGATCATGGGCTGCGCCGGCTCTGCGGCGGTGCTTGCGGCGAGCGCGGCTGGGGGCGAAGCGGCTGGAATCAAGGTGGCTGCCTCTGGAGGAGCGGTTGGCTAGAATGACAGTGTGCGTACTCTGGGTGTTGTCTCCATCTTATCCGTTCTAAGCGTGGGTCTGTGTGCGTCCGGCTGCAAGCAGGCGGCGGCGGGCCTCGCGCCGGCGCATGAGAGCGTTGTGCCGCCGGTGGCCGCTTCCGCCGCGCAGCCCGTCCCCGAGAAACCGGGCCCCGAGACGCCGGTGGCCGAGGACACCCGGCCGCTGCTGCTGTGCTTCGGCGACAGCCTGACCGCGGGCTACGGCACCGAGCCGGGCGAGAGCTATCCCGATGTGCTGCAGAGGCTGCTGGATGCGCGTGGGTACCGCTACCGGGTGGTGAACGCGGGCATCAGCGGAGACACCACCAAGGACGGGCTGGAGCGCATCGGACGGGTGCTGGCGCGGCATCCGCAGGTAGTGGTACTGGAGTTCGGCGGCAACGACGGACTGCGCGGCTTTCCCGTGGAGCAGACGCAGGCCAACCTGGCCACGATGATCGAGCGGCTGCAGGCGGGCGGCGCGGAGGTGGTGCTGGCCGGCATCACGCTGACGCCGGACTATGGGCCGGACTACATCGCGCGGTTCAACGCGATCTATCCGGCACTGGCGAAGCGGTACCATCTGCGGCTGCTGCCGTTTCTGCTGAAGGATGTCTACGGCGTGCCGGGCGATATGCAGGAGGACGGCCACCACGCGACCGCGCAGGGCAATGTGCAGGTGGCGAAGAACGTCGAGGGGCTGGTGCAGCCGCTGCTGCTGCGGTAGCGGTGGGACTGGAAATGCAGGTCTCTCCACTGCGGCGGCAAAAGCGCCGCCTCCGGTCGAGATGACAAATCCTGTTTCGTGTGGCTCAGCCGAGGACGACGATGGGCTGGACGAGCGTGCCGGCGACGCGGCGGGCGATGGCGAGCAGGTCGCGGGGGCCGGTGAAGACCTTCACCAGCTCGGCCTGGGAGAAGTCCGGCACGTTCACCTGCATGCCGTTGCGGATGCGGCCTTCGGTCTGCTCGTCGACGGTGACGGAGGGCAGCTCGGGCAGGAGCGTGCGCGGGTGGGGGCAGCGGGCCTCGATCTCGGCGGGGGTGAGGCGCTTGAGGTCGTCGAGCGGGATGGCCTGTGCGAGCGTGAAGGGGCCGGCCTGGGTGCGCCGCAGCACGGCCAGGTGTGCACCGCAGCCGGCGAGCTGGCCAAGCTCATGCGCGACCGAGCGGACGTAGCCGCCGGCGGAGACGTGCATGGAGAAGCTGGCGAGCTCGCCCTCGAGCGAGGTGAGTTCGAAGCTGTGGATGTGGATGCGCGCGGGCTTCACGGGCACCTCCTTGCCGGCGCGGGCGAGCTTGTAGGCGGGCACGCCGCCTATCTTCTTGGCGGAGAAGGCGGGCGGAAGCTGGTCGAGCTCGCCGTGGAAGCGCGTGGCGAGGGCGCGGAGGTCTTCGAGCGAGAGGGTCAGCGGCGCGGGCGCGGTGGTGGGTTCGCCTTCGGCGTCGAAGGTGTCGGTGGCGAAGCCGAAACGGATGCTGCCGGTGTAGAGCTTCTCCGCCTGGCCGAAGAACTGCGCCAGCCGGGTGTACTTGCCGAGCAGCAGCGGCAGCACGCCGGTGGCCATGGGGTCGAGCGTGCCGAGGTGGCCGATCGACTTTTCGCCGGTGGCGCGGCGCACGATGGCGACGACATCGTGGGAGGTGAGGCCGGAGGGTTTGTCGAGAACCAGGAGACCGTTCATAGGGGCAGACAGCAGAGTCTAGACAGTAAAGAAGAGCATCACTCTCTACTGTTTCTACACTCTACTGTCTACTGTCTGTTTTGCTGTCTACTGTCTGCTTTACCGCACCAGCGAGAGGAACTCGTTGCGGGTCTGGAGCTGGGTCTTGAAGACGCCGCGCATGGCGCTGGTGACGGTGGTGGAGTCCTGCTTTTCCACGCCGCGCATCATCATGCAGAGGTGCTGGGCCTCCAGCACGACGCCGACGCCCTGGGGACGGACGGCCTTCTCGATGGCCTCGGCGATCTGCTGGGTGAGGCGCTCCTGCACCTGCAGGCGGCGGGCGAAGACATCGACGATGCGGGGCATCTTGCTCAGGCCGACGACCTTGCCGTGGGGGACGTAGGCGACGTGCGCGCGGCCGAAGAAGGGCAGCATGTGGTGCTCGCACATGGAGTAGAACTCGATGTCCTTGACGATGACCATCTCGTCGTAATCGACGTCGAAGAGCGCGTCGTGGAGGACCTCCTCGACGGTCTGGGTGTAGCCGCGGGTGAGGTAGCCGAGGGACTTCTGCATGCGCCGCGGGGTGTCGAGCAGGCCGTCGCGGGTGGGGTCCTCGCCGAGCCGGGTGAGCAGCTCGGCGTAGAGCTGCTGCTGGGTGGCGGAGGCGAGCGTAGGCGCAGGGCCGTTGGGCGCGTTGCCGTTTTGCTCATGGCTGTTGCCGTTTTGCTCATGGCTGTTGCCGTTTTGCTCATGGCTGTTGCCGTTTTGCTCATGGCTGTTGCCATTGCTTTCGTGGCCGTTGCCGTGGAGCGGATCGAGTTGCGGAAGGGTGGGCATGGTGTGTGTGGGCTTTCTGAGGCCGTCCGTCAGTTGCCGGTTGTCGGGACGGCCTCCCCGGCGTAGTCGAAGGCGTTGTTGCCGGTCTCCTCGATGTGGACGAGGCGGAGGGTGGCGTGGGGGAACTCGGTAAAGATACGCCAGACTTCTCTACATAGATTTTCGGTGGTTGGGACGGTATCGAGGAAGGCGGGCAGCGTATTGAGGTTGGCGTGATCGAACGGAGCGAGCAGGTTTGTTTGCGCGAAGCTGTCCAGCGCCGCCAGGTCGAGCACCATGCCGGTGGCGGGGTCGATGGGGCCGGCGAATGTTACCTGGACGACATAGTTGTGCCCGTGGCCGAAGGGGTTGTTGCACTTGCCGAAGACCTCGCGGTTGCGCTCGGGCGAGAGCGCGTCGGCGTGCAGGCGGTGGGAGGCGCTGAAGTGGTACCGGCGCGAGAGATGGACGTGGGGCCGGCTCATGCGACGCCCTCTCCGAAGCAGTCGGCGAAGAGGTCGGGCATCTCATACACGCGGACGCGGTGCAGGCGGGCGTGGGGGACCTTGCCTTCCAGGCGACGCCAGATGGCGATGGCGAGGTTCTCCGTGGTGGGCACCAGCGGGGCCGCTGCGGTGGGCATGAACTCCGGCACCTCGTGGTTGAGGTGACGGTGGTCGAAGACGGAGACGACCTCGGACTCCAGGATGTCTTTGAGCTGCTTGAGGTCGACGACGAAGCCGGTGACGGGGTCGACCTCGCCGGCCACGGTGACCTCCAGGGTGTAGTTGTGGCCGTGGCCCTGGCGGTTGGCGCAGCGTCCGAAGACGCGCAGGTTCTCGGCCTCGCTCCAGGCTGGGTTCCAGTAGAAGTGGGCGGCGGAGAAGTCGGCTTTGCGGGTAAGCAGGAGCATGGGGTAGTGAGGAAGGAGTCAAGGAGTAGAAAAGACGCTGCTTTCAGCTTATTCGATGCAGGGCAAGGCGGCGGGATTCGATGAGGAGACTCTACTCCTTACTCTCTACTTCTTATTCTCTGCTCTATCTCACTGCTTCACACGGTATTCCCTGCCCTTCCATGTGACGCGATGAAAGAGGCGGTGGTCCATCCAGCTGCGGACGAGCAGATAGACGAAGAGCGGCAGCGCGAAGACCGAGAGCGCGCAGTCCAGCGGGGGGAAGTGCGAGCGGGCGACGCGGCGATAGAAGCGGAAGAGCGTGCGCAGCCAGATGGCCAGGATGAGCACGTTCTGCAGCGTGGTGAGCAGCGGAAAGAGCAGGAAGGTGAGCGGCAGCAGCAGGAGCAGAAGATCGAGCAGCCGCCAGGCGGCCAGGGTGAGGGCGTGGGGAAAGAGCAGGGCGAGGTTCTTGGTCCAGCCCTCGACCATGTCGGCGACGCCGCGGTACATGCGGGTGCTGAGGGCGTCGGGGGCGTAGCGGAAGCGGAGCGAGGGTCCGCCGTTGGGCGACCCCCTGCGCTTGATGTTGAAGGCGAGGTCGACGTCTTCGAGCACCGAACGGCCGACGGCGCGGTGGCCGCCGACGGCGAAGTATGCATTGCGCTCGAAGAGCAGAAACTGGCCGTTGGCGGCGGCGATGCGGCGGCCGGGGTCGTTGACCTGCGCGGGCGGGTAGACGCTGGCGAGCTCGGAGAAGACCAGCGGCATGAGCGCGCGCTGGGCGAGCCCGCGAACGAGCTGGCGCGGCGAGTAGCTGAGCAGCGCCACCTGGTGCTTTTCCGCCTCATGCAGGGCGCGGAGCAGGTTGCCGGGCTCGTGCAGGGTGTCGGCGTCGGTGAAGAGCAGGCTGCGCCCCTGGGCCTGCTGCGCGGCGGACCAGCAGGCGTTGGTCTTGCCGGTGAAGCCGCGGGTGCGCGGGTCGGGCGAGAGCGGTGGGGCGTCGAGGACGCGCAGGCCGGGGTGCTGCGCGGCGAGCTCCAGCGCCAGGGCGTGGGTGCGGTCGGTGCTGGCGTCGTCGACCACGAGCAGCTCCCAGTCGCGGCCGAGCAGGAAGAGCTCGTCGCTCTGGGCCAGCAACGTGGCCAGGCAGGCGGGCAGGTTCACCTCCTCATTGCGCGCGGGCACGATGACGCTGAGGGCGAACGGGGCCTCGGGAGTGGGCTGGGCCGGCCGCGCGGCTGGAGTCTCGGCCGGATCGTCGTCGAGGGGAAGGCCGAGGATGGGGCTGAACTTCTGTGGAGTGTCAGGCACAGCTTCGTATTATAGGAAGACAGAGCGATGCCGATCGAAGAGAGCCCAATGCGAGAGTCCCAGACACAGAAGCAGACGAGAGCGCGGCGGACAAATTGGCCACTGGTTGGCTGCGGCTTGATCGGCGGCGCGCTGGTTGGTTGTGGCCTGGCAGGTTGTGACCGCGGCGAGCATCCCGGACAGATCGGCCGGCCGGCGCCGGAGTTCCGCGTAAGCGACGGGCAGCGCACCGTGGATCTGGCCGGTCTGCGCGGGCGGGTGGTGGTGCTGAACTTCTGGGCGAGCTGGTGCGCGCCCTGCCTGGAAGAGCTGCCCAGCCTGGAGGCGCTGCAGCAGCAGCTACCGCAGGTGCAGGTGCTGGGGGTCTCCACCGACGAGGACGGCGGTGCCTACCGGGCGTTCGTGATGCAGCACCACGTGGACTTCCTCACCGTGCAGGACGCGGCGCAGGGCTCGAATGCACTGTACGGGACCTTCCGCTATCCGGAGACGTACATCATCGACAAGGCGGGCGTGGTGCGGCGCAAGCTGATCGGGCCGCAGGACTTTACCAGCCCGGAGATGGTGGAGTACCTGAAAAAGCTGGCGGATTAGAGGATTCGCCGCTGGTAGCATGGTGAGGTGATGTCCTTGCCGGGGTTGAGTGCAAGGGCAACGACGAACGCAATGGCCGCGATGGTTTCGCAATGGCCGCGATGGATGAGGGCAGGGGCAGGTTCTATGACGCAGCTGGATGTGATGTACAGATATGGCGCGCAGCCCAGCGAGGCCGCGTCGATGGCGCTGGGGCGGGTGCGCGAGGTGTATGGGATTCGGGCGCTGGTGTTTGACGAGGCCGCCAGGACCGTGCGCGTGGAGTACGACGCGACCCGGCTGACCGAGCCGATCGTGCACCAGCTGCTGCGGCGCAGCGGGCTGGATGTTGTGGAGCGGGTCTCGCTGCTGCCACCGCAGCCGGTGCCGGCGGCGTAGAGGTACCTCGGCGCTCGTCCGTTCCCACATCTCAGAAGCGAGATGTGGGGTACCCGGCACCCGGCAGCCGAGATCGCGATGCGACGCGCGCCGGTTGATTCGCGCAGAAGCATCGGGTATTCTCGATGAGTTGCTCTTCTGCAATGTGCGCCCGTAGCTCAGCTGGATAGAGCGTTTGGCTACGAACCAAAAGGTCGGAGGTTCGACTCCTTCCGGGCGCACCACTTCCCTTCTCTCAACTCTTGAGCGCTCATTCCTTTGAGCCGGTGTGTTCTCCCGAGCTACGCTCGGTCCGGATACATGCGTTCTCTGCCTGCAAAGTTCCGCGGGGTGTCGTATAGTCATAGAGGACTAACTTGGTCTGATATGGACGCGCGATGGATTTGCTGGCTTTGAGCAATGCGGCGGTAGGGGCGGTGGGGGTGGTGGAGAGCATCGACCTGCCGGAGGAGGTGGGTCACTACCTGGCGCATCTGGGCTTTCTGCCCGGGACGCAGGTAGAGGTGCTGCGGCGCGCGCCGGCGGGCGACCCACGGGTATACCGCATCGATGGGGTAGAGGTGGGCCTGCGCAATGAGACCGCGCGGCACATCTTTCTGAAGCTGACGCCGATGGGCGAGCTGGCAGGAGAGGCCGTCGCATGAGCTGCCATAGTCCAGCAGGTACCGTGCAGGAGCCCTTAGAGGAAACGGCGGCGGGCGTCGAGCCCGAACTGCCCGGGCAGCTAGCGCAGCCCGTCGGCCACAAGCGGTTGCGCACGGTGGCGCTGATCGGGCCGCCGAACTCGGGCAAGTCCACGCTGTTCAACCGGTTGACCGGGATGCGGCAGAAGGTGGCGAACTACCCGGGCGTGACCGTGGAGCACCACTCGGGCCGGATGAAGTCGATTGGGCGCAACGACCTGACACTGATCGACCTGCCGGGGATCTATAGCCTGGCGACGTACTCCGAAGACGCGCGCGTGGCCGTGGAGGTGCTGACCGGCAAGATGCCCGGAGTGCCCAGGCCGGACTGCGTTCTGCTGGTGCTGGACGCAACGCACATCAACCGGCAGCTGATGCTGGCCGCGCCGGTGTTTTCCATCGGGCTGCCGACGCTGGTGCTGCTGAACATGAGCGACGAGCTGGATGCGCGCGGCGGCAAGATCGATACGCTGGCGATGGCGCATGCGCTGGGCCACCCGGTGGCGCTGATCTCGGCGGCGCGGAACACGGGGCTGGAGGTGATTCCGCAGTTTCTGGAGCGCATCGGCAGCCGGCCGGACGATGGCTCGCGGCCGGTGCAGCTGCCGGTGCTGCAGAGCGCGGCGAGCTGCCGCAACTGGGCCACGCAGGTGACCGCGCGCACCAAGTACCAGGCGCCGGCGGCGGCGGTGTGGACGCGGCGGCTGGACCGCGTGCTGCTGCACCGCGTCTTTGGGCCGCTGATCTTTCTGCTGGTGGTGATGGCGGTGTTCCAGGTGGTGTTTCTGAGCGGGCAGCCGCTGAGCGACTGGCTGACCGAGATGCTGACCCGGGCCGGAGCGCAGGCCGCGGCGCTGCTGCCGGGGACGGTCTTCGGGTTCAACGCGGGCTGGCTGCGGGTGATGCTGCTGGACGGCGTGTGGAACGGTGTGCAGGCGGTGCTGGTGTTTCTGCCGCAGATTCTGCTGCTGTTCCTGTTCATCGGGGTACTGGAGGACTCAGGCTACCTGGCGCGGGCGGCGCTGATCGCCGACCGGCTGATGCGCACGATCGGGCTGAACGGCAAGGCGTTCATCCCGCTGCTGAGCGCGTATGCGTGCGCGGTGCCGGCGATCATGGCGACGCGCACCATCGAGAACAAGCGCGAGCGCTTCGCCACGATCATGGTGGCGCCGTTCATGACCTGCTCGGCGCGGCTGCCGATCTATACGCTGATGATCGCGGCGTTCATCCCCAACCGGCTGTACCTGGGCGGGACGTTGGGGCTGCGCGCGCTGGTGATGCTGGGGCTGTATGCGCTGGGCTTCCTGGCGGCGCTGGTGACGGCGCGGCTGCTGAACTCGAAGGTGATGCAGGCCTCGGCGGCGCCGTTCATCCTGGAGCTGCCGCAGTACCGCTGGCCGACGCCGCGGGGGCTCGCGCTGCGGCTCTACGACCGCGGCAAGCTGTTCGTGAAGAAGGCCGGCACGATCATTCTGGGGGTGACATTCCTGGTGTGGCTGCTGAGCGTTCTGCCGCTGCACGGCGGGCCGCAGGGCGAGAGCTTCTCCGCGCTGACGACGAGCCTGATCGGGCGGCTGGGGCACTTTATCGAGCCGGCCATCCGGCCGCTGGGCTTCAACTGGAAGATCGGCATCGGGCTGCTGAGCTCGATTGTGGCGCGCGAGGTGATCGTGGGCACGCTGGGCACGCTGTACGGCATGGACCCGGCGACGCACTCGCTGGGGCTGCAGGCGGCGCTGCGCGGTGACATGACCCTCGGCGGCGCGATCGCGCTGGTGGTGTTCTTCGCCTTCGCGATGCAGTGCACGTCTACCCTGGCGGTGGTGCGGCGCGAGACCAATAGCTGGAAGTATCCGGCGGCGCAGTTCGCGTACATGACGGTGGTGGCGTACGTGGCCGCGCTGGTTACGAACGTGGTGGTGACGCGGCTGTTTTAGCTATTCTGTAGCTGGGATGTGGGGACCGAGAAACTTGTCGCCGTTGAAATGAACCAGGTGATCCGGAGACTCGGCAATCCAGACCTCGGTTTCCCAGGCAATATCTCTTGCAAACTTACGAAACGCAACACGCGTAAGGAACGCGGATACATACACGATATCGGCAGTGCAGGTCTTGGATAGCTGCTCAAGGGTTCTCTTCCGCAACTCTGAAATTGGGTTTGCGGAGTGTACGGCTTCGATGAGAAAGAGCCAGTTCTTTTCTTTGGAGTAAGCAAGAACGTCCGGCAGCTTTTCGTGCGACAGGTCAAAGAAGCCGAGGTCAAGCAGGCGCTTCTTTTCAACAAACAGGAGCTTGTCCTCCGTGTCGCCAACGTAGAGCACCTGTGCGGAGTGTCCAAAGCGAGGAAGAAAGTCTTCGATGATGGCCTTCTGAAGCATGTTGTGTTCGCCAGGGCCAAAATACAATTGCTGCATCCCAATCATGACCGGCAAGCGCATTTGCTCGCGGGTTTTCATCAACTGTTCTGCCAACGTCTCACGACCTGCAAGGAAACCTTCTAGTTTGCCTTCCCAATGATCTGTCCCGTAGGCGTGGAGCAGTTCTGCCATCTCAGGACTCAGAGCATACGTTCGAGTACCGTCGTTGGTAGCGGCAGTTTCGTTGCCTGCGCTCTTGAGCACAATGCCTGCTTCGACCGGAAGCAAGAGATCTTTTCTGCGGATGTCATCGTAAGAGCCAGAGGAAACGTCCTCGTCGAGATATTGGTTCATCCAGCGAATCACATCACGCGATCGCAACCGATGATCTGCCCGCGCCTGGGCCCACGACATACCCGGCTTCATACCTGCCACGGATAGAAACGCTTTCGCCATCTTCACTCTGCGACGTCTAGTGAGTCCATCGAAAGGAATGCCCACAGCACTCAATATTGCAAGAGTTTCGTCGAGCAGTATTGCCAGCCTGCTTCTTCGTGCCAATGAATAGCTCCTAAACCAATTCCAGCGAAGTCTGAATAGGCGACCAAGACTGACGTATCAACTCTTCGTCCATTGTCGTCTCGCTGTCGAGATAGGTTATGACACTCTGCGCCAGCGCATAGGCAAACATTGGAGCAACGGCGTTGCCGACTTGATCGAATTGGCTACCTTCGGAGCCAGAAAACTCATACCAGTCTGGAAAGCTCTGAAGACGTGCGCCTTCCCTCACTGTGAGCCGACGGCGACGGCCGCTAGGGAGCTTGATGCGCTGCATGTCGCCCGTCGCTCCCCCAAGATTTCTGCACGTTACGGTTCTGGATGGTTTGTTGGGGTTGAGATCACGAGGGTTGATGCACTTCGAGGCTTTTTCATACTTGGCGACGTAGCGATCCATACTCTCGGTGAGGTATTTTCCTTCGACGGGCTCTGCAAACAAGAATCCACCAAGTGCCTGGCCAACCGTGATTGTCTGAGGCTTTCGCTCAGGAAACGAATAGCCGCCCTTATGGCCCACTACGATGATTCGTTCACGGTTCTGCGGAACAAGATAGTGGGCAGCGTTTAGCAGCTTGATTTCGACAACATACCCCAAACGCTCGAGCCGTTGGACAATTTGATCGAGATACCAGCGGTTACGGTAGAGCAGACCACGGACGTTTTCAAACATCCATAGCCGAGGATGGAGTTGCTCTACGGCGGCGATAAAAGCCGGGAAGCCGTCTCGTGAGTCTTCGAGACCCAGTTGGTGGCCCCCGACGCTAAAAGGCTGGCAGGGTGGTCCGCCAATGACGATTTCTGCCTCTGGGAATATGGTGCTGGCGCTCAAGAACTGCTCTGTGCAGTGTCCATGCAGATTGGCGTTGTAGGTCGCACAGCAATCCGGATTGGCTTCATAACCTAAGGTGTCGAAACCTGCCGCCTCAAAGCCCAGAGCTAGGCCACCACATCCGGCAAAGAGATCGAGAACACGCTCGGTTCTGCTTATCCCCGGACGCAATATGCGATTCGTCATTTCGGGATAGGTTTCGGTCGTCAACAGATTCGGCATAAGTTTTCGCCCTTACGATATCGTATCCCTTACCGACTCTGGATATCCGCAACGGATTCCATGACCACTTCGCGAATTCCGGAAAGTGCCCCTTTAGGCGTAGCTGCAAGCCATGAGAGGGCGGGGAGTTCGGCGCATAGACCGACATACTCGCCGTCTTCTGGAGACCAAATGACGCGATAGGTGCAGGATTCAAGGTTCATTTAGGCCTTACCGCTCGCCCCAGCTGAGTTTGCTGCGCAGCACGTTGAAGAGGCCGTTGGGGTGCAGGCGGAGCAGGTGGACGGTGCGCTCGGATTTGCGGCAGAGGATGCGGTCGTTGAGCAGAAGCTCGACGGCCTCCTGGCCATCGACGGTGAGGAAGGTCTCGTGGGGGACGACGTCGACGGTGACGGCGACCTCGCTTTCGCCGGGCACGACGATGGGGCGGATGGTGAGCAGGTGGGGGCAGATGGCGGTGAGCACCAGGGCGTCCACGGTGGGCATGAGGATGGGGCCGTCGGCGGCGAGGTTGTAGGCGGTGGAGCCGGTGGGGGTGGAGACGATGACGCCGTCGGCGCGGAAGCGGGCGACGAACTGGCCGTCGAGCTCGATGGCGAACTCGCCGATGCGGGCGATGGCGCCCTTGGCCAGCACCACGTCGTTGAGCGCGTGCCACTCGCGGAAGCAGTGGCCGTTGCGCATCAGCTGGCAGTGCATCAGGTTGCGCGCGTCGACGATGGCGGTGCCGGCGATCCAGGCCTCGAGTGTGGTGTAGAGCTCGGAGAGCGGGACCTCGGTGAGGAAGCCGAGCGAGCCGAGGTTGACGCCGAGGATGGGCGTGCCGCTGCGGGCGAAGGCGCGCGCGGCGGAGAGCAGCGTGCCATCGCCGCCGAGCGAGATGACGACGCTGGGCCCGTGGGCGGGCATGGCCTCGCGCTGCGCGGTGATGGCGCCCTCGTAGGTGCCGGTGTGCGAGCCGGTGAGGTAGGCCGCGCTCTCGGGGTCGAGGACGCAGTCGAAGCCGTGGCCGCCGAGCCAGCCGGTGAGCTGGGAGAGGATCGCCTCCAGCTCAGGCTTCTGCGGCTTGGCGATGATGGCTGCCCTGGGCATGAGGTTTAGTGTAAACGGGGCGGCAGCGAGGTGGGAATGTGTTGCGAGCTGCGGCGGTCTTCGCGCTGCCGGGGCGGTTTCGATAAGCAAGGTGAGGTGAATGGGGAGTTGGATGCTTTAGATTGAGGGTGAACTATATTGACTCCGTTCTTGAGGCACCTAGTGGGAGGACCTTGTATGAGAAAAACTCTTGGCTTTGTTGTTTTGCTGCTTGCCTCCTTTTTCAGTGCTGGTTCACTTTCTATATGTGCGGCTTCGTCGGCAGCAGTCACTAAATCGCCTTCTTCGCATTGCACGTTCCCTAAGCAGAAGTGGTCTCATATCGACAGCACTCAAGAGTCTCAATGGGACTCGAAAAAACTGGCCCTTGCTAAGCAAGATGCGGAGCGTATTCACTCTGCCGCTGTTGTGGTCGTCCAGTGCGGAAAAGTTGTCACCGAATGGGGCGACCCAGCCGAAGAGATCACCTCCTTCTCAGTGCGGAAGAGCTTCATCAGCGCTCTGTATGGAATTTATTCGGCGAAGGGTCTGATCGATGTCAACCAGACGCTCGAAGAGGCCGGTATCGACGACTCTCCCAATCCTCTGACAAAAGAAGAGCGGCAGGCACGGATCGTCGATCTGCTTCGTGCCCGATCCGGCGTCTACCATGCGGCGGACTTTGAGACGGATTTTCAGAGAAAAGGGCGTCCTGCACGTGGAAGCCACGCTCCTGGAACATTCTGGTTCTATAACAACTGGGACTTCAATGCGCTGGGAACGATCTTTGAGAAGAAGACAGGGATGAAGATCGGCGATGCCTTCTATGAGCAGATCGCCAAACCTATCGGCATGCAGGACTTCAAACCGAGTGATTTGTACTACGTGGGAGATGGTTCCGTCTCAACGCATCCGGCCTATATGTTCGAGATGACAGCCAGAGATATGGCCCGTTTCGGTCTTCTCTATCTTTCGCATGGACGGTGGAGGGGCCGTCAGGTCATACCTGCGGAATGGGTGGATAAGAGCTCGCATGCCACAGAGATGGTTCATGTCGGCCACATGCCCGTGGGTGGCTACGAATATCTCTGGTGGGTTGAGTACGGAGGCGTGCACATGGGAGAGGCGACGTTGCCGGGAATGTACTCCGCCCAAGGCGCTGGAGGGCACATCATTCTGGTTGTTCCAAGCAGAAATCTCGTTGTCGTCAACCGCTACAACAACGAACCTCAAGCCCATGATCCAAAATCAGTTTTAGCTGCGGCCCAAGACCACCATGCGATCTTTGACGATGACCTTAACCATCTGGTGAAACTGATTCTTGATGCTCAGGTCAGTCCGTCTTAGTACGTTGCGCTGGGCCAGTGGCTCATGCAGCGGCGAAGGAGAGCTCGGTCATCGTGGAGTTCTCGCGCTCGATCCTGTCGGCGATGACGCGCAGGGCCAGGGCTTCGACCTTGGATTCAGCGTCCGGTTTGGTGGTGCCGTAGGCCATGACGCCGGGGATGGACGGAATCTCGGCGATCCAGCGGCCATCGTCTTCCTGCTCGAACTCGATTGCGAAGTTCATGAGCGCGGTATACCGAAGCGGATGAGTGCCAGGGGGCTCTGATCCGAGTCCTCGCTGGCCGAGGCGTCATTCCCTCAGGGGCTAAAGCCCTCCGTCCTACTTGGCTACCACGTACGGGCTGAAGCCCGTACCCTTCAAAGCCGAATTGCGTAGAAACCTCAACCGAAGCGGGCGTGGAGCAGGAACTCGCGGTTGCCTTCCATGCCGAGGATGGGGGAGTCGAGCAGGGTGAGCGCTTCCCCGCCCTGCTGCAGCACGCAGGCCTGGACGCGGTCGATGGCGAGCTGGTGGGCGGCGGGGTCGCGCACGATGCCGCCCTTGCCGACGTGCTCGCGGCCGGCCTCAAACTGCGGCTTGATGAGGATGACCGCGTCGCCCTGCCACGCCGTGCCCGCGGGTGCGAGCGCGGCGATGACTGCCGGCAGGACGAGCGTGGCGGAGATGAAGCTGACGTCCATGGCGAAGAAGGTGATGGGTGGTGTGTCGCCATCCACATGGGCAGGGGCCAATGCAGGTCCTTCGACTGCGCCTCGCGATGGGGCTGCGAGGCTCCGCTCAGGATGAAAATTTAAAGGTAGGTTAGGGTCAGAAGCAGGTCCTTCGCTGCGCTCAGGATGACAACTCCGATGCAGATCGTAGAGATGGCCGGGTTGGAGCAGGCGGGCGTTGGTGCGTTCGAGCAGGGTGACGCGGGGGTCGATGCGGAGGGAGTGGTGGATCTGGCCGTAGCCGGTGTCGACAGCGAGCACGCTGGCGGCGCCGTGCTGCAGCAGGCAGTCGGTGAAGCCGCCGGTGGAGGCGCCGATGTCGGCGCAGGCGCGGCCGGCGACGGAGAGCGCGCAGGCTTGCAGGGCGTGCTCGAGCTTGAGGCCGCCGCGGCTGACGTAGCGGAGGTCGTCGCCGAGCAGGCGGAGGGCGGCGTCGGCGGCGACGGCGGTGCCGGGCTTGTCGATGCGCTGCTCGTCGACCAGCACGCGGCCGGCGAGGATGAGCGCCTGGGCGCGCTCGCGCGAGCCGGCCAGGGCGCGCTCGACCAGCAGCTTGTCGAGACGCTGCCGTGCGGGCTTGGAGGTAGGCGAGGGCATAGGCGAAGCCAGTGGCGCGGGCTAAGAGCGACGCGGTCTAGGAGCGAAGCGGCCTGAGGGCGGCGGCAGGCGGAAGGCGGTTGTTGAGCGGATGAACCTGGCCGGATACCCGCGATGGCGCCGGGACAGCGGACGCCGCTGCCGGCCGGAGGATTGACGTAGACTTTGACTGTAAACGATTGGATGCGATGGGCGTCGCCGATAGCGAGGGCCTGCCGGGCTGCGGCCTGTGCACATCCAATCCGCTGCCAGGTGCGTTCTTCTATGGATGGAAGGTTCGAAGGGTCCAGTGCCGTTCCGCAGAGCCAGTCGGGGGAAGATTCCCAACTGCTGACACGGGTGCAAAGCGGCGACGATCTGGCGCTGGCGGCGCTGTATGACCGGTATTCCAGAATTGTGTACTCGGTGGCCCTGCGGGTGTTGCGGGATGCTGCGGCGGCCGAGGACGTGATGCAGGAGATCTTCATGCAGATTTGGCGCAGCCCGGAGAGTTTTGTGGCGGCCCGGGGCAGCCTGGGGGGCTGGCTTTCGGTGGTGGCGCGCAACCGCGCCATCGACGCGCTGCGGCGGCGGCGGCCGAGCGAGCAGGTGGAGGAGCTGCAACTGGCTTCGCCGTGCGACCTGGCCGATGAGGCGGAGCGCAACCTGCTGATGGAGCGCGCGCGCGCCGGCGTGCTGCTGCTGCCGCCCGAGCAGCGCAAGATGCTGGAGATGGCCTTCTTCGACGGCCTGACGCATTCGGAGATCGCCGAACTGACCGGCGACCCGCTGGGCACGGTCAAAACACGCATCCGCAGCGCGCTTACGACGCTGAGAAAGGGGTTCCAGGCATGAACACGGCCCAGCACATACCGCAGGACGACCTGCTGCTGTTCGCGCTGCAGTTCCTGCCCGAAGAGCAGATGTCGGCGACGTATGCGCACCTGCGCGGCTGCGAGGACTGCCGTCGGCAGGTGGCCTGGATCCAGGGCGACCTGGCCGGCTATGCGCTGACAGCGCCGGAGGAGATGCCGCCGGCGGGCGCGCGCGAGCGGCTGCTGCGTCGCGTGGCCGAAGGCCGTGAGACCGCAGCGGAGCCCAACGCCGCGCGGGCCGCTACGACGGCGACCGGCGCACTGGCAGGCCGCGCGACGCCGGACAGCACGACGGACTACAGCGCGACAGACCACACCATGCCCATGCGCACGCCGGGGCGCGGGGCGACCCGCATAGAGACCGAGCGGCGGCCGCGCGGCTGGGGGCTCTGGGCGTTGAGCGGATGGGCCCTGGCTGCCTGCGCGCTGGCGGCGGCCGGGCTCGAGTACCGGCAGGCGATGGACCTTCAAAGAAATCTGGACCAGGCCCGCACGAACCTGAGCGCGGTGAGCGAAGACAGCGTGCGCGCCAAAGCCGTGCTGGCAACGCTGACCGATGCGGGCGCCATGAATGTCACGCTGACCCTGGCCACCAGCCCGCAGCCGAGCCGGCCGGAAGCCCATGCCTCCTACCTGGCGCGCAAGGGGTCGCTGGTATTTGTAGCCAGCCACCTGGAGCCGCTGGAGCCGGGCAAGACCTACGAGCTGTGGCTGGTGCCGAAGACAGGCGCGCCGGTGCCGGCGGGGACGTTCAAGCCGGACGCCCACGGCGCGGCCAGCCTGATGCGGCAGGACATGGCGGTCGATGTGCCGGCGGGGGGCTTCGCCGTGACGATCGAGCCCGAGGGCGGGTCACAGACGCCGACGCTGCCGATCGTGATGACGGGCGAATAGATAGACTTCGCCGCAAACGAAGCGGACCTCAGGCAGCAAACACATACAGAGTTGACATGCACATGCAAACAGCAGATCCTTCCCCTTCGGCATGCTCAGGGTCAGGATGACAATTTCGTGGGATATGCGGATACAGCCTAGGGCTGGGTGACGATCACGCGCACGCCGAGCCCTTGCAGGGTGATGTGCGTGGCGCCGGTGTTGGTGTCGGTGTAGATGATGGAGAGCTGGCTGCTGTCGGGCGAGGTGACGTAGACCTTGCCGGTGGGTGTGCCGGTGGTGGCGGCGATGCTGCTGGGGTGGCCGTAGACGTCCGTAACCGGCGCGGTGGGCGAGGAGCTGGCGGGGATGGTGGCGATGACCGTGCCGCTGACCAGGCTGACCACGCTGACCGAGCCGCTTATGCCGGCGGCCGCGTTGCCGGCGTTGGCCACATAGGCCGCGCTGCCGTCATGCAGCACCGAGACCATCACCGGATTGACGCCCACCGTGACGGTACCGACGATCTGGCCGAAGCCGGTGGCATCGGCCGGATTGGTGGAGTTGCAGTTGGGGTTGGTGACCTGGCTGCTGGCCGAGCACAGCGGGATGTTGATGAGGGTGAGCGTGCCCGGGTGGACGCCATCGCCCTGGTTGAGCACGGCCAGTTCGTTGTAGACCGTGACGAGGTCGGCCCAGACGGGTTTGGGCGCGGTGCTGCCGCCGTTGTAGGTGATGTTGGGAATGGCGATGGTGGGGGTTGTGGAGTCGAGCGCGTTGTTGACGACGTTGACCACGGAGACGGTGCCATCGCCCTGGTTGAGGATGTAGGCGCGGTGGCCATCGGTGGTCATGATGCCGTAGACCGGCTTGATGCCGACCGGCAGGGTGGCCGAGACGGCAAACGAGCCGGAGCCGAGGGCCTCAAGCGCGGCGATCTGGCCCGTGGCGCCGGAGACCGAGCCCTGGCTGATGGCGTAGACGCGCGCGGCGCCATCGTAGCCGACGACATACACCGGGTTGGCGGCGACTGAGACCTCCTCAAGCAGGCTGGCTGTGGAGGAGTTGAGGATGGCGATCTTGGAGGTAGCGGTCTCCGGGACGAAGAGCGTCTGGGAGCCGCTGGAGGGGGTGACGGCGGTCATGGTCACGGGGCCGGAGGCGATGGGCAGGGTGTTCTGGGCGACGTTGGCGGTGAGCAGCCCCTCTGGATTGGACATGCCGAAGTCGTTCAGCGAGCCGGCGGCGTTGATGACGAAGCCCTCGACGCCGGAGTCGGTGATGGCGAAGTAGCTGGGGTTGGTGAGGATGGAGGGGGTGGAGAGGACGGTGTCGCCGGAGAAGTCGACGAAGGTGAGCAGGCCGGGCGTGGTGCCGGTGACCGCGGCGGCGGCGGGCTCGGTGGTTGCGGCGACGTTGGCGTGGGTGAAGTTGGCCTCGAACTGGGTGGTCGAGAGGCCGGCGGCGAGCACCGTGACGGTCTGGCCGTTGAGGAAGGTGCTGGTGGGGAAGCCGGTGAGCGTAACCGTGGCGCCCGCGGTGAAGGGGTTGGGCGCGGTGACGGTGACGGTGAGCACGTTGCCGGTGATGCTGTACGCGGTGATCGTATCCACCTGGGTGACGCCGTTGGGGTTGGCGACAGCGACGGCGTACTTGGTGGGCTGGCCGGCGGGCCCGACGGGGCTGATCGCGGCGACCACCGGGCGGTACTGCTGGCCACAGCCGGCGAGCAGGCCGCACAGCGCCATGCAGCCGAACGGCAACATCAGGCAGCCGAACCCCGCCAGCGGCAACCGGCGGGAGGTGGAGAAAGCGGGCGCGTGGCGGCGATCACGGGCGCGGTCCGGGTGATGCTGAGTGCCTGTTTCCTGCAAATCTCGGTACAAAAGTGCTCCCTACGGACGCC
>Ga0116230_10001653_pt1 | contig 21321 bp, 15 predicted proteins | sample S1TSphfallax_3_FD_88678 | JGI IMG/M metagenome (GOLD analysis project Ga0116230, IMG submission 88678) | Host-associated microbial communities from peat moss isolated from Minnesota, USA - S1T2_Fd - Sphagnum fallax MG | ecosystem: Host-associated > Plants > Peat moss > Unclassified | place... | reverse complement strand
GAATTCGCCATCTCGGGCCAGTGATCCCGTTCGAACGCCGGTGCCGATTTCAGCCGATCTTGGCTGACGTTGAGTGTGAAACGCTTGTGCTCGGTATCGAGTTTGAGGGCCTGCCAGGGGACGGCGAACAGCCGCTCGCGCGACCCGGCGAGGCCTTCGACGGACAAGACCGCATAGCTGATCCTGCCCGTGCGCATATCGATCATGAACTCTTTGATGGTGCCCAGACTCTCGTCTGCAATGTTGTAGACCTCGTTACCCAACAGCGTGTCGGCGCCCATCAGCGTGGGACTGCGGCTGCCTGAGTTCTTGTAGATGCCGTAGATATCGCGAGAGACGTAATTCGTTTCCATGCATGCCTCCGAGGATGTAACTGAATGGTGCATTACCGCCGCGACCGAGCCCAACGGCTGGCCAGAGGCACAGGTTGGCGCGCTCGTCGCGGGCCGACACTCGGTCAATCCGTGCTTTGTTCGTGCATCATCGGATGAGTGGCGTACCGGTGATGTGCCTACGGTATGCAGGGTTCATCGCAAGAGGAGATAATTGGGCATGGTCGACAGAATGTGCGCGGTGCTGCTCAAGGGGCACGGCGGCTTCGAGCAGCTCGAGTATCGGGACGACGTTCCGGTACCGTCACCGGCAGCCGGCGACGTATTGATTCGAGTGGGCGCGGCCGGGGTCAACAACACCGACATCAACACGCGAACGGCATGGTATGCGCGCGCAGACACGGACGCTGGTGCCGGTGCTGGGTGGACCGGCGACGCGCCCATTTTTCCCCGCATTCAGGGTGCCGATGCCTGCGGCCGGATCGTCGCGGTGGGTACCGGCATCGATGTGGCGCGGCTCGGTGAGCGGGTGCTCGTCGAGCCGGTCTTTGGCATTGCCGGTGAGGGCGATCGTTACCGAGTTCGTTATTTCGGTTCGGAGTGCGACGGCGCCTTCGCCGAGTTCACGTGTGTGCCCGCGATCCATGCCCATGCGATTTCGAGCCCGTTGTCCGACGCGGAACTCGCCTCGTTTCCGTGTTCGTACGCGGCCGCCGAGAACATGCTGACGCGCTTGAATCTGCAGCCGGGCGAGACGGTCCTGGTGACGGGTGCGTCGGGCGGTGTGGGGTCCGCCGCCGTGCAATTGAGCCGCCGCCGCGGCGCCACGGTGGTCGCGATCGCGGGTGGCGCGAAGGCGGCGGCGGTGGCGTCCTTGGGTGCGGCGCGAGTCTTGGACCGGGACACGCCGTTGACCGCGGCACTCGGCGCGGACAGCATCGATGCGGTCGTCGACGTCGTGGGCGGGGGTCAATTCCCAGCGTTGCTCGACGTGTTACGGCGGGGCGGACGCTATGCGGTCGCCGGCGCCATCGGCGGAGCGTCGGTCGCGCTCGACTTGCGGACGGTTTACCTCAAGGACCTGCGCCTGCTGGGCTGCACGGTGCTCGACCATGGGGTGTTCGCGAATCTGGTGGGGTATATCGAGCGCGGTGAGATCAAACCGGTGGTGGCGACGACGTATCCGCTGCGCGCCATCGTCGATGCGCAGCAGGAGTTTCTTCTGAAACGGCACATCGGGAAAATCGTGCTGATCCCGTGAGCGGCCTCTCCCATGAACGGCCACGTGCGTGAGCGGCGTGGCGCTCGGAGCCGGCGGCGTCAGGCAAGCCGCGGTCTGAGCTTCGAATCGAGCAATGCCAGCAGCGTGGTCCAATGACGCTCGGACGCGGCGGCATCGTACACGGGTGTATCGCGGAACACCCAGCCGTGCTTCGCGGGATAGGTCTCGATGGTATGGTCCACGGCCGCCGTGGTGAGCGCATCTTCCAGCCGGGCCTTCATGTCGTCGGGAAAACCCGCGTCGTCGCTGGCGCCACCGATGTAGACCCGCGATTTGATGCGCGGCGCCAGGAGGTGGGGGCTGTCTGGCGCATCGGTCGCGAGTCGCCCGCCATGATACGAGGCGGTGGCGAGGATCTCATCCGGGTAGGTGCCCGCCGCCGTCAGCGACATCAAACCGCCCATGCAATAGCCCGTGGTACCGATGCCGCCGGGTATCACGTCCGGCTGGACGGCGAGGTAATCGAGAAACGCCCGCGTATCCGCCATGATGTTGGCCGGTGTCGCCAGCGCGATGAACTTGGTCATCAGTATTTCGCGCTGTTTGGGATCGGAGAATAAGGTGTGCGGATCCATGGGCTCGTAAGGCCCGGACCGATAGAAGAGGTCCGGCAGCAGTACGAAGTAGCCGTACGTGGCGAGCCGCTCGCCGAGTTCGAGCATGGCGGGCCGGATGGCGAGCCCGTCCATGAACACGAGCACGGCGGGCCACGGGCCGCCGGTCGCCGGGCGATACACGTAGCTCGGGCAGATGCCGTCGCGAGTCTTGATGTCGATTTTGGTCATGCAGGGCTTCTATCACAGTTCGCGCTGCAATCAAGCGCCGCCTTTCGTTCCCGCCAGCAGGTGCTCGATGGCGTCGTTGAGCTGTCCTGATTCAGGCGTAATGTCGCTGTCGAAGTAGGCCGTGACCGTGCCGTCGGGCTTGACCAGGTACTTGTTGAAGTTCCAGGTGGGCTCGTGCGACTGCCGCGCCAGTTCGCGAAACACGGGATTGGCCGCCGCACCCTTGACCGGCGACGGCGACAGCATGGTGAACGTGACCCCATAGTTCACGTAGCAGACCTGGGCCGTTTCCGCTTCGTCCTTGGCTTCCTGATTGAAGTCATCCGATGGAAAGCCGATGACGACCAGGCCACGAGCCTTGTATTTCTCATGCAGCGACTCCAAGCCCTTGAACTGCGGCGTGTACCCGCAGTGGCTCGCCGTGTTCACCAGCAGCAAGGGCTTGCCCGCGTAGGCCTTGCAGATATTGACGCGTGCCTCCGAATGAAGTTTCTGGAAATCGTGATTCAGGAAAGTGGGACAGGTTTCGGCTCGGGCGCGCGCGCCGAACGTGGACATGCCGAACGTCAGTGCGCCAAACGCGACGGCGCTGACGACTGAAGCAAACGTCACTCGGGAAATTCGCGAAATCATAGGGACACCTCATGCTGATGGTCTACCGGCTGATCGGGGTCGATCGAATCGAGGAATCGCGAAACCGCATCGCCGCCGCCGCCGTCCGGCTCCGAGCCCATGGTCACGGCGGTGGCCAGTCCGATCGCCGACGAGACGGGCGTATGACCGCCCGTTCCGCCGGCGCTTAAATCCATCACCAGCGCCGGGCAGCAAAACAAGGCGCACCGCAGCGTTGCGCGCCACTCCGCCGCCAACAGTTCGCGCTCCTTCATGAGCATGAGCAGCGGCCGCCAGAGCCGCGATGCCTTGAGCTCTAGCAACCGTTCACGCAGCGGACTGAGCCGCCAATCCGTTTCGATCTCGATCACGTTGCCGCGAAGCCGGGCGGTAACGTGATATCTCTGCGTTGCGCGGCTCGCGTGGTACAGCCAGAGCGGATGCGCGAATACATTATGGAACGTCGCCTTGGCCTCGGCAATGAGCGCCGGGATGTGATTGCCCGCGAACGCGGGATCGAAAAAGACCATGCGCGGCCCTTCCGGACCCGTGGGTTCCCACCATACGTTGGCATGGTGGGCATCGCCATGAGCAGTAACGGCGCCGAATTGCGCGAGGCGCTTAGGTTCGAGCAGCGCGTGGCTGCGGGTCAGCAGCACGTCGATGGAGTCGCGATACGGGACACCGTTGACCACCCAAGTGGCCGCCCGGACGGCGTCGGCCGCGAGCTGCACGCCGGCGATGTCGAAGGTGCGATCCCAGAAGAAGCGCCGGGCGCGGCCGCCGACCTCTGCCGGACGTCCCGGCGTCGCCAAGCGATGATGGAACAATTGATGGATGGGCTCTGCTGCCACGCGCTCGGCCGACGCGCGGTGCAGTGTCCGCGCATAGATGCCGGCGGTCAGTGCATCGAGATGCGCCGCCGCGTCGAGCAGCGGTTGCGACTCGGCCAGCGGCGCGAAATCCGCCTGCTCGCCCAGTTCCGCGACTCGTTGCGCGCTCCGGCGCTCGTAGAGAAGCACCTGGCTGCCCACGGTGCGTGACACGTGCACCGGCACATCGACGGGATAGCCCGCGTCCTTGAGAATTTCCGCGCGATAGAATTCTTCGAGCGTGACTTCCTCGCCCTCCTCGTGATGGAATTTGAAGAAGTAGTCGCGGTCGTCGTGAATGTGCACGAAACCATTCACCGAGTTCAAACTGTAACGATCGCGGGAAATCCTGACCGAGTCCACGCGCAGCGCGAATACGTCGGCAATCAATTCGCGCAAGATCGACTCGGCCCGGCCGTAGTCGTTGTCGCGCACCGCCCGTAGGGCCTGCGCCGAAGGCGAGGCGGCCGTCTGCGGCATCACTCGCGCAGAATGGTCTTACGCAGGGGCGAGACGGCGCGCGCGTGGGCATCGAATCCCTCGTAGGCGGCGAGACGTTCAGCATCGGCGGCCAGACCGTCATAGCCGGATCGCGTCACGTATCCCACCGAGATACGCTTCATGAAGTCGAACACCGAGAGGGCCGACGTGGTCCGCGCACTGCGGGCGGTGGGTAGCACGGCATTCGGACCAAGCACATAATTGCCGAGCGTGATCGGGCTGTACTCGCCCAGGAAAACTTCTCCCGCATTGCGAATCTGGCCGAGCACGGCCATCGGCTCGGCGCAGAGCACCTCGAGGTGCTCCGGCGCGAACTCGTTGACGAACGCGAGCGCCGCCGCGAAGTCCCGCGTGAGCACGATTCCGCCCGAGGTGCCGGTGAGCACCGCTCTGGAGAATTCGGTGCGTTTCGGGTCCATGTCCCGCCAGTAGCGGGGCAGCGCCTCGAGCACTTCATCGACCACACGCCGGCTCGGCGTCACCAAGTACACCGACGAGTCGGGACCATGCTCTGCCTCGATCAGCAAGTCGAGTGCGGCGAGGGCACCGTTGGCGGTGTCGTCGGCGAGAATGATGGATTCGCTCGGGCCCGCGGAAATGCCCGGATCGATCACGCTCGACAGGAGGCGTTTCGCGGCCAGTACCCACGGGCTGCCCGGACCCACGATCTTCAGGCATTTGGGCACGGTTTGGGTGCCGAAGGCGACGGCAGCGACCCCTTGAGCACCGCCGCACTTGTACACTTCGCGGATGCCGATCATTTGCGCGGCGACCAACGTCGCCGGATCCACTTTCCCATCGGGGCCCGGCGGCGTGATGACGATGGTGCGCGGTACGCCCGCCACCACGGCCGGTATCGTCGTCATGTTCACGACGCTGGGAAACGAGCCCTTGCCCCGCGGGACATAGCAGGCCACCGAATCAATGGGCAGGTGGCGATCGCCGGCCCACGCGCCCGGCTGCATCTCTTTGAGCCACATCTCCTCGGGCTTCTGCGCTTCATGGAAGCGCCGGATATTGTCGATGGCATGGCGGATGGCACGCACGACGTCGGACGGCACCTGGTCCGCGGCGTCGGCGAATTCCGCTTCATCGGCGCGCAGCGACATCTGGGATGCCGTCACGCCATCGTACATGCGGGCAAAGCGCAGCAGCGCCTCGTCGCCGTCGCGCCGCACGGCGTCGATGATGGGCTGTGCACGTTCGCAGAACGAGCCCAAGTCCGTGGCGCTGCGCTCGAACAGTGCCGCCGGCACCACCGACGTCTCGCTCAAATCATGCAGGGTGACTCGATTCATGTTGGCAAATGTACGCTGTTGCATGGACAACGTCCAAGCAGCGCACTAGCATCGTTGCCGTGCCCATCGAGACCCATGGCATCGAATATGTTCCGGACGCCGAACGCTACGGCAGGCCGGCACGCCTGTTCAGCATCTGGTTCAGCATCAACCTGTCGATCGTGTGCCTCACCGTCGGCACGCTCGGCGTCTTTGCGGGATTGAGTCTCGGCTGGGTGATTGCGGCGCTGGTGCTCGGCAACGGCATCGGCACGGTGTTCATGGCGGCGCATTCCGCCCAGGGACCGCACCTGGGCGTGCCACAGATGATTCAAAGCCGCGCGCAGTTCGGCGTGCTCGGTGCGGCGCTGCCCTTGGTCGCCGTGGTCATCACCTATCTTTTGTACACCGCGGCGGATGGCGTGGTGGTTCGCGATACCGTCAAGACCATTCTCGGCGTCGGCGATGGCGCGGCCATCACGGGGTTCGGCTTGGTGACGCTCGTCATCGCCTTCGTGGGCTATGAACTGATCCATCGCCTGGGTGCCGTGCTCGCCGTGGTCTCTTTTATTCTGCTGGCCGCCGCGGCCGTTCTCGTGGTGCGCGGCACGCCGGAACCCGTGACCGTGGGGCCGCCGCCGCATTTCTCCTCGGCTCTGTTCATGGTGACCGTGACCCAAGCAGCCGCGTGGTCACTGAGCTTTGGGCCCTACGTTGCGGATTATTCGCGCTATCTGCCCTCGACCGTGTCGACGAGTTCCACCTTTTGGCTCACGGGACTCGGGAATTTTTTGGGCGCCACGCTGGTGATGGCGTTCGGTGCGTATCTCGCGTCGGCCCATGCCGGCATTGCCCGAGACCCCGGCACGGGCCTGGCCGGTCTGTTCGGCGTTCTCACCTACCCCGTTCGAGTGTTGATCGTGCTCGGCGTGCTGCAGGGGAACGTCATGAATTTGTACAGCGCCTATATGTCGAGCGCGACCATTTTCACCGGTGTCCATGGCATGACGCGCATCGGCGTCGGCGGAAAATTCGTGTTGATGACCGGTCTCGCCGCCATTGCGACGGTAATCGCCATCGTCACCCAGTATCAGTTCGATGCGTATTTCAGCGACATGCTGAGCGCGATGATCTATCTCTTGGTGCCGTGGAGTGCCATCAACCTCACCGACTACTACCTCGTGCGTCGCGGCCGCTATTCGATTCCGGACTTGTTTCGCGTCGACGGCATGTATGGCCGGTATCAGTGGCCCGTGATCGGCGCCTACCTCGTCAGCGTCGCGCTGCAAATCCCGTTCATGCAGCTGTCGTTCTTCACGGGCGCCATCGCGCGGTTTCTGGGGGCCGATATGGCGTGGGTGCCCGGCCTCATCATTCCGGGCGTGCTGTACTACTGCATCGAGCGCGCACGCCCGAGTCTCGCCACCGCGCTCGCCGTGACGCCGACTCTCAGCGATCCTTGAAGGAATAGCCCAGCGTGAAGCCGATGGTGCGCGGCTGGGACACGATCGCCGCATAGCGATTGCCGTAACCGGCGGGATCCGTATACGAACTCACGCCCAGGGAATTGGTGAAATTGTCGACGTACGCGGTCGCGGTGAAATGGGACCACGCGTAGCTCGTGCGCGCGTTGCCGATCGTGTACCCGGCAACGATGGGCACGCTCGCCGAGATCGCCGGAATCACTCGGCTCTGGTAATGGGCATCGGCCGCAAAACGCAGTTCGCCGGCGCCGATGTGGATGTGCCCGTAGTCCAAGCCGAGTTCCAGGCTGTTCTTGGGCGTGCCGGGCAATTGCGACCCGGTGGCCGGCGCGATGCTGAGACCGATCTCGGCCAGCGACGACAGCGACGTGAGCTTGGTCGTGTCGTAGGTGTAGCCCAGTTGGCTGCTCAAATGGTCGGTCAGTTTGCCGAACAGCTCGAGCTCGAGACCGCGGCTATAGCCGTCACCCACGTTGATGGCGCCCGGCAGCACGAGCGGCGTGAGCTGCGCGCCTTCCTGGATGTTCTTCCATTGAATGTCATAGACGGCCGTGGAATATCGAAAGCGATCGCCCAAAGTGCCCTTGAAGCCGATTTCGTAGTTGTTGGCCGTATCCGGCGCTACCTTGGTCAATGCGGGCGGCGTGGTGTATCCCGGCTCCGTGGGCGGCAACGCGTTCACAGCGCCACGGCGAAATCCCTGAGACCAGGTGGCATAGACCAGGTTGGTCGGATCCAGCTGATAAGCCGTGTTGATCTTCCAAAGTGGGCGCCGCCACTCATCGGTCAGCGACTCGTTGGCAATGAAGCCCGGACCCACGAACAAGAGACCCGTCTGTTGCGCTTGCGTGACCACTTGTTTGAACAGGCGCGTGCCCCCGGTCAGCGACCAAGCGGAGGTCAGGTGACCTGTGAGTTCGCCGAACGCCGCGAGGTCCGTGAAGTGAGTTTCGAAATCGCCGACATAGGCTTGATCCTTGACCAGCGCAATGCCGTCGATCGACGGCACGTTATTGATGATGCCGTACTCGCCACCGCCGCATTGGGGGGAACCCGCGCCATAGATGGGCACGCAGGCATTGTAGAACGCGTTATAGCCGGGATAGTACTCGTGATCCTGGATGTAGCTGTTCTCGTTCTTGAAGAACGCCCCGGCAACCCAGTCGAAGAAGCCGCCGGTCTTGGAGGTCAGCCGCAGCTCTTGCGACGACAACTTGTCGTCGAGCCCGGCGCGGCGGTCGAATACGGCGCGGGGGTTACCGCCATAGTAGGCCGTGTAGAACGAGAAGTTCTCGTACACGGCCGTGCCGTCATCGAGCGTCTGGTTGCTGTGATGAGCAAAGGAACTCGCCGAGGTCAGCGTCGCAAACCCGAGATCGTAGTCCACCGTCAGTGCGACTAGATCCACTTTGTCGCGCACGGTTTCCAGCGAGTCGTCGGTGGACGACAACGATCCCACGCCATAGATCGCGGGGGAGGAGTACGGGTAGCCGTTGCCGTTCGACACTTGATAGTAGTAGGAAAGCTGGGCCTTGAGGTCATCGTTCGGTTTCCACAGCGCCGCGACACGGGCCGAGCGGTACCCGTAGCTGTTCACGCCGTCTTGCGATTGCAGTTCGGGCTGACTCAGCACATCGTTGGGATTCACCGGAACCGGCACGCCGCCGGCGCCGCGAACGAACAGATGGGGCTGATTGATGAAACCCGCATCGTCCGAAAAGCTGGCATTCAAGCGTACGGCGAACGTGTCCGAGATCGGCAGGTTGACCATGCCATTGACGTCGTCGTTGATGGCATGGGTGTGGTCCGTCTTGCTGGCCCCAACCTCGATCTTGGCATCGAATCCGCTGGGGTCCGGTGCGTTTTGCACGAAGCGTATCGTCCCGCCCAGCGATCCCGAGCCGTACAGCGTCCCTTGCGGCCCGCGGAGGATTTCGACGTGGTCGAGATCCTGCAGGCGCAGGTTGAAGAACAGTGGTGTCTCGTCCACGTAGGTGGCGACGGGCGGCACGATGGGCGAGGGGAAGGCCAGATTCCCGGTATCCTCGCTGTTCAGGCCGCGAATGATGAGGGTGCTGCCGGCGACGCCGCCGTAGGGTCCCTTGTCCGTGTAGTTGACGCCGGCCACGGAGCGTGCCAAGCCGGCGATGTCCTGAATACCCGCTTGCTCCAGTGCGTTGCCGGAGACGGCCGTGATGCTGATGGGCACGTCTTGCACCGACAACGCGCGTCGCGTGGCCGTGACCACCACTTCTTGGAGCGAGTTGTCGTCCGCGCGCGCTTGGGCGCCATACAAGACGGCCATCACGGCCGCGGTCACCGACGTGGCGACGCGCGCGGGAACGGCGCGCCGCTGGCCTCGAGACGCAACTCGAGTGCGAGAGCTTCTAGACATCGAACATCCCTTACCGCCATGAACTATTTTTTGTGGCAACGGCCAAAGCCGCCGTGCTGAACGAACGTGCAGCGCCATGTAATTCTTTTATACATGACGCTGGCAGGCAGGTCCACTGGTCGGCGCAATGTGGGCGTCTGCGCGATGCGGCCGCCCGCGGTTGCTTTGACCCGCGCACGGGTTCGTTGCAATATCGAGACGTGCACAGACTGACATGGAACGTGGGCCTTCGACTTTGCAGCCTGATGGCGGTCTTCGTGCTCATGCCGGCCGGCCGATCCGTTCATGCCGCCGAGAAGAAGTGCCAGATCTCCCGCGTCATCGAGCTGCCGATCACGATGAACAGCCTGCGGCCGACGATCCCGGTCAAGATCAACGGCAAGGACGCGAAGTTCCTGTTGGACAGCGGTGCGTTCTATAGCATCATGAGCTCCGCGACCGCCGCCGAGTACGGCCTCAAGCTGGCGCCGACGCCCTTCGGATACCGTATCACGGGTGTTGGCGGAGCGGCCGGGGTCGACCTCACCACGGTAAAGGAATTCACGATTGCCGGCATCCCGCTCAAGAACCTCGAATTCCTCGTCGGGGGCAGCGAGGTCGGCGGTTTGCTCGGCCAGAATTTTCTCGAAAAATTCGATGTGGAATACGACTTCGCGAACGGCGCCATACGTTTGTTTCACACACAGGATTGCGACAACACCCTGTTGGCTTACTGGCTGAAACCTGGCCAGAACTACTCCGCGATGCATATCGATCCCATCGACCCTGCGCACCCGTACACGGTCGGCGTCGCCTATCTCAACGGCAAGAGCGTTCGCGTGGCGTTCGATACCGGTGCCTTCACGTCGGTGCTGTCCGACCGCGCGGCGGCGCGCGCGGGCGTCAAGACGGACTCTCCGGGCGTGGTCGAAGCGGGCTACTCACGCGGTGTGGGGCGCGGACAGGTTAAGACTTACCTAGCCCGATTCGAGAGCTTCAGGATCGGCGACTCCGAAGAGATCAAGAACGCGATGCTGCGCTTCGCGGACCTTGATCTCCCATTTGCCGATATGCTGCTTGGTTCGGACTTCTTCATCTCGCACCGTATTTTCGTCGCCAACCGCGAGCATCGCGTGTTTCTGTCCTATAACGGCGGTCCCGTGTTCAATTTGGCGAAGAACGGCGGCACCGCTAAAGCCGACAGCGGCGCCGCTAAAGCCGACGCCGGCACTGCCAAGCCAGACGCCGCGGACACCGATGCCGGCACGCCGCCGGCGACCGGTCCCGAGCCCCAAGCGCCGGCCGCATCCGCCGGTTCGACACCCGCGACCGCGACACCGGCGAGCGAGACGCCTGCGACTGGGACCCTTGCGGCCAAGACGCCCGCTGCCACCGAGGACGCGGCGGTGATCGCGCGGCGTGGTTCGGCGTCGGCTGCGCGGCGCGACTTTGCATCGGCGCTCTCGGATCTCACGAAGGCCATCGAACTCAAGCCCGACGAGCCCGAATACTATTTCGAGAGAGCCAAAGCCTATTGGGGGAACGCTCAAACGGACCTCGCGCTCGCGGATTTCGACCGCGCGATCGAGCTCAAGAGCGATTTCTTGGCGGCCTATTTGCTGCGCGCGGAAATACATCTGCAAAAGAAAGACAAGTCGGCCGCGATGGCCGACGAGGCGACGGTGGACCGGCTCGCCGCGCCGCAGGCAGACCTGCGTTTCGCGCTCGGCGAGCTCTACGTGCGCGAGGAAGAATACGCCCTGGTCATCCCGCAATTCGATCTTTGGATCAAGAACCACCCGGACGATTCGCGCATGGTGAACGCGTTGGGGGGACGATGTTTGGCGAGTGCGCTACAAAACCAAGACCTCGACGGCGGTCGCAAAGACTGTGATCGGGCCATCCGCCTCGCCGACAAGCACAATCCCGCCAACGCACACCTGTATGCCAATCGCGGACTCATGCTGCTGCGCCAAGGCGACTATCGGAAAGCCGTCGAGGATTTCGATGCCAATCTCAAGGTCCAACCGCAGAATGCGCGCGCATTGTATGGCCGCGGAGTCGCCGAGGCGCACCTGAACAGGCAGGCCGACAGCGAACGCGATATCGCCGCCGCTGAAGGCTTGGCGCCCAAGATTGGGGAGCGCTTCGGGCATTTGGGCTTCGGTCCGTAGGGGCGGATGCGCACACCCGTCTGCCATGCGTCGCTGCCGGCGGCGGGCTTCGTCGATCCTTGGAGCGTGCGCGCGGGCGCGCGCGCGGCATTACACTTGTCGAGTGCGGATGCGAACCCGCGCGTCAGCGTGGTGCGCTTGGATGTGGAGCCGATCGCGCCGTCCGGATGGACGCCGGTGGTGCTGCGGCCTTGCGTTGACGTCGGCGTATTCGAACGAGGGTCTTGGCTCGAGATCCCTGGTGCGGTGGACTCGGGCTGGTTTCGTGGGCTCGACGTGGAGTTTTGCGTCACGCGTAATGCGGGACCCAAGACGCTCGCGGCCGGGGGCGGGTTCAGGCTCGACATCGGTGAGCGCGTGACGTTGACCTGCGGCGATGCCATCGCGGCGTCGGACCACGTGCTCGAACCGCATCGTTGGTATGTGCTACGCATCGACGCCGCCGATGCGGCGGTCGACGTCACGATCAGACGCGTTGGCTTGGACGACGTTGTCGTTCATCTGCGATTACCGAGTGTGCAGACGCAGCCGGGGACTTCCATCGCGCTCGGTGCGGCGCTCGGCGCGCGTGAGCCCACCTTCAATGGGCGCATCGGCCGAGTGGTGCTCGAAAGCCATCAGGGAATGGTGGAATGGCGCTTTTCGCCGCGGGAACGTCGAACCCACGTGGCGCCGGTGGTCGGTGCGTGGCCGCCGCTGCGCGTGCACAACAACCCCACTTTTGCGGTGTCTTCGGCGCGTGGGTATGGCGGTTTGGACGCCGTTCACCTGCACGATGACGATTTGGGGGACTGTGACTGGGACGCCAGCCACGCACTCGACGTGCCGCTGAATGCGCCGTCCGGCATCTATGCTTTCGAAGTCGCCACACGGGATGGCACCGAGCGGATTCCCTTCTTCGTGCGGCCGATCCGTCCGGCCCGGCTGGTCTTTCTCGCGCCGACGGCGACCTACGTGGCCTATGCCGACGAATTCCTTCCTGCGGAAACCTATCCTTGGCGGTGCTCGGATCGCGGTCATCGCTTCGCGCAGGACAACGGTCTGCGCAGCCTCTACGACGTCCACGGCGATGGCAGCGGCGTCACGCTCTCGACGTGGCGGCGTCCGAAGGCCACGCTGCGCGACGATTATCGCTACCCGCTATCCGATTCACCGCACCTGTTGCCCGTCGATTTGCAGCTGTTGAAATTCTTGCGCCTGCAGCAGATCGACATCGACGTGCTGACGGATCACGATTTGCATGGCGAGGGTATGCATGCGCTGCGCGGCTATGCGGGTATCCTGACCGGCAGTCATCCTGAATACTGGTCCGGGCCCATGATGCAAGCGTTAGACGATTACCTCGACGGCGGCGGGAATCTGGCCTACCTCGGTGGCAACGGTTTCTATCTGTCGGTGGCGATGGACGGTGATCGCATGGAGTTGCGGCGCGACCCGGCAGATCCAATTTGGGGCAGCGCCGAGGGCGAACGTGTCATGACCGACGGCGAGCCGGGCGGCTATTGGGAATCACGTGGTCGGCCACCACAGGGGCTCGTCGGCTCGACCTTCCTGATGATGGGGTTCGGGGAATCGCGACCCTACCGTCGGCTGCCGGACAGCTACGCGGATGAATGGGCATGGTTGTTCGACGGTGTGGGGGAGAATCCCATCGGCGACTCGGGCCAGGTGCTCGGCGGCGCCGCCGGTTATGAGGTCGATGGTGTGATCGAACAGCGCAAGACGCCGCCCGCGTTGGCGCGACTCGCGACGGCCGATGATTTCGATGCCTCGTTTCAAGTTCGCGAGCCGCTTGCCCGCACTTTGGGTGCCGCCGAGTGCGCGCGGCTGCGGCGCGCCGACATGACCATCTACCGACACGCAGGGGGCGGCTTGGTATTCTCTGTGGGCTCGGTGGCCTGGTGCGGCGCGTTGCCCGCGGCGGGATCGGACAATCCGGTCGGCGCGATCACGTTGAACATCGCGACGCGCTTCGCCGGACGCGAATCCAAGCCCGGGCGCGAGCCTGGGGCGGGGCGTGAGCGAGAGGCGGGGCGCAAGCCCGAGCCCGGCGTCTGGTCATGAACCGCCGCGCCGCCGTCTCCGCCATTGCGGCGACTCTGAGCTACCCGTGGTGGTCGCGCGCGCTGCAAGCGGCGCCGGTGCCGGAAAGCGGCAGCTTTCGCATGAGCATGCAGCCGTGGATCGGGTACGCGTTGTGGTACGTCGCCCGCGAGCGGGGTTTCTTCGAGAAGAACGGTCTGAAGAAGGTCGAGTTCGTCAACTACGACGAAGATGCGGCGAATCTGTCCATCGTCGCGAGCGGTGCCGTCGACGCCACGAGCACGGCGGTGCCGGGTGTATTGCAGAACCTCCAGCACGACCCACAGCTGCGGGTGGTCATGCTGGAAGATACGTCGACGCTGGGTGACTGCATCATCGCGCCGAAGAGCATTTCCGCGGTCGCCGACTTGCGTGGCAAGGCTGTGGCCTTCGAGATGGGTTCGACCAGCCACTTGCTGATCGCCGATGCGCTCTCCAAGGCGGGACTTAACTTGCAGGCCATCAAGAGCGTCAACGTACCGGCGGCGCAAGCCGCGGCGGCCTTGATCGCGGGACGCGTCGACGCGGCCGTGACGTACGAGCCTTATGTGTCCGCCGCGTTGCAGGCGCGATCCGACCTGGCGCGCCTGTACACGGCGGCGCAGAGCCCGGGACTCATCACCGATTGCTTTCTCGTGACGCCGAAGGCACTGGCTTCTCGTCCGGGTCAGGTCGTCGCGATGATCAAGAGTTGGGGTGATGCCGAGGCGGAGTATCGGCGCGACACCGCCGCATGCCAGCGGATCATGGCCAAGGGCATCGGCGCCGATCCCGGCAATCTTGCGTCGACGTTCGCCGGCGTGCATCTCTATGGGCTGGCGGAATCTCGCGCGCTATTGCTTGGTGAGTTCGCGACGAGCGTGCTGCCGCGGTTGAATACGCTGTGTACGGAATTGGGCATGATCGGCAAGCCCGTCGCTACAGACCATGTCGTCGACATGGCTCCGCTCGATGCCGCCTGAGTCGAAGCCGTTCGAGAGCTTGCGGCGACCCTTCGGCAAACGGCTCAAGAACGCCTTCAGCATGCAAGGCACGTCATCGAGGACCACCTATGTGGTCATTGCGGCCTGCACATTCGCGTTGCTACTGATCGGCTGGATCGTCGTCACCGGTCACGATTGGGTCATGCCGATTTTTCTGCCGTCGCCCGCCAGCATTCTCGTTCGACTCGCCACGCTCGCCGAAGACGGCACCTTGTGGAGCGACGTATCGAGCAGCTTGTACCGAATCATGGTGGGATTCTTGTGCGCGTTCATCGGTGCGCTCGCGGTGGGTATTTTGATCGGGGCGTACCGATTTTGGGAGGCGGCGCTCGAACCCCTCATCGATTTCGTGCGCTACATGCCGGTGGTGGCGTTCGTGCCGCTGACGATCTTGTGGACGGGCACCGGCGACGCGCAGAAATTCCTGATCATCTGGATCGGCACTTTCTTTCAGCAGGCGCTCATGTTCAAGGACAACATCAAGCGTGTGCCGCGCGATTATGCGAGCCTCGGGCGCACGCTCGGCCTGAGCGGCAGACAAGTGCTGCTGCGCATCGTCGTCCCCTCGGCGCTGCCCGACATCTGGGACACTTTGCGCATCTCGCTCGGCTGGGCATGGACGTGGGTGGTGCTCGCCGAGTTGGTCGCCGCCGATTCTGGAATCGGTTATCGCATCACGGTGGCGCAACGCTACTTTCAGACCGACACCGCCATCGGCTACATATTGGTTCTCGGTATCCTCGGATTGGTGACCGATCAAACCATGAAGGCCGTGCACCGCAAGTTGTTCGGATACGCGCGATGAGCGGGTGGATAGGCGCGATGAGCGGGTCTGCATGAGCGGGTCTGGATGAGCGCGTACAAACTCTCGTTGCAGAACGTCGGCAAGCAGTTCGCGTCGAAATCGAAAACAACCACCGTACTGCAAGGCATCACGCTCGACGTGGCCGACGAGGAGTTCGTCTCGGTCGTCGGCGTCTCGGGATGCGGCAAGAGCACACTGCTCGCCATCATCGCGGGGCTGGAAAATTTCGATGCCGGTCAGGTATTGGTCGATGGCGTCGGGATCGAGGGTCCCGGCCGCGATCGGGGTGTCGTGTTTCAGTCCCATACCTTGCTGCCCTGGCTCACGGCGCAGCAGAACGTCGAGTTCGCGCTGCGTGCCGGCGGTATGCGCCGTGCCGAAGCTGCACTGGTCGCGCGGGATCATCTCGAACGGGTCAAACTCGGCCCGTTTGCCGGGCACTATCCCAGTCAACTATCCGGCGGCATGAAACAGCGCGTCGCCATTGCGAGGACGCTTTCGTACAAGCCCGAGGTGATGTTGATGGACGAACCCTTCGGGGCATTGGATGCCTTCACGCGGGTTCGCATGCAGGAGTTGCTGACGCAAATATGGGAAGACCATAAACTGACCGTGATGCTCGTGACCCACGACGTCGAAGAAGCGGTATTCCTCTCCGACCGCGTGTTCGTCATGGGGTCCAATCCCGGTACGATCAAGTCGACCTTCGTCATCGATCTGCCGCGGCCACGCTCGCGCGAACTGACGCGTTCAGCGCGGTTCGTGGCGCTGCAGGCGGACATCCTCGAGAGCATTCACGACGATTTGCCGCGTTGAGCTATTCCTGCGCGTTCCACGACTCCATGGCCGTCGGACTCGATGCCGAGGCGACGCTGCTCTGGTTCCAGAGATAACCGTTGTTCCACAAGTAGCCGCTGTTCCAGAGGTAGCCGTTGTTCCACAGGTAACCGTTGTTCCACAGATACCCTTCGTTCCAGACCGAGCCGCTATTCCATAGGTAACCCTGGCTCTTGGCGTAGGACTGATTCCACAGGTACCCTTGGTTGCCGAGCGCATTGCCGTTGGAGTCGACCACATAGAAAACGCCGGTCTTGGTGTTCTGACGGGCGGGACCACCGTAGTGGTGCGTGCCGGCAATGTCCGCGGCGATGTTCAGACCTTGGTTGGCACAGTTCGCCGCCTGGCTGTACACCGCTCCGTAAGCGTTGATACGTCCTGCACCTTGCTGAAACACCGAATACGCGACCTTGCCACCGGCGCCGAGGGCGGCATTGGCACTCGCGATCAGGCGGCATTTGACCTGGTCCGGCGTCAGGCTCGGATTGGCCTGCAGCATCAGCGCGACGACCCCGGACGTGACGGCGGCCGCTTGCGACGTGCCTGACATGATGAACATGTTGAAGTCGACCGACGTGAACTGCGGATAGTTCGATGCCAGGGTTTGCACGTCCTGGTCCATGAATGCGGCGAGGTGGCCGCCGGGCGCGACGAGGTCGGGCTTGATGAAGCCTTCATAGGTCGGGCCCGCCGACGAGAATGACGTCACGCCGTCGTCGGTGGGGTCATTCGGCGTGAAGTTGTCGGTCATGGCGCCGACGGTAATCACGTACGGTGTGTTGCCCGGTACCGCGATGGTCTGCGCCTTCGGACCGAAGTTACCGGCCGAGGCGACGACCACGATGCCCGCCTGCCAGAGTTTCATCACGGCCTGATCGATGGGGTCGTTCCAATAGTACGACTGCGGCTTGGCGCCGAAGGACATGTTGACGACCTGGATCTTGCCATAGGTCGTCCGGTTGGCCAGGATCCAATTCAAGCCGTTGAGCACGCTCGCGTAAGTCGCCTCTCCCTCGGCGTTGAACGCCTTGACGCTGATGAGCTTCGCCATGGGCGCGATACCTTGCGGCTGACCTTCCAGCACCGCGTCGGTCATGTTGGTGCTCGCGATGAGGCTCGCGATGTGCGATCCATGGCCGTAATCGTCGTTTGCGCAAGGGTATTTCTTGCATGGATGAGACGCATCGACGAGCACATTATTGATGGCGTCGTACTGCGCCAACATCCGGCTCTTGCCGTTGAGATCATGGGTCAGATCGGTCAGCTTCGTGTCCTGAAGGATGCCGCTGTCGACGACGGCGATGGTCACGCCCGTGCCATTGATGCCCGACGCCGCCAGCTCATTGACGCCGATCATGGCCCGTTGATAGATGTCGGGTACATTGACCGCGAGCGCCTTGGTGACTCCGCTGGTGGCTTGGGTCAGCACTTGCGAATCGGCGAAGACTTGGACGCCGGACTGCCCGCGCAGCCGCGCCGCTTGCGACCCCGAGAGGCGCGCCGACACGCCATTGATAATGGCCAACTCGTGGGTGACCTCGCCGCCGACGCGGCGGACGGCCTGCGCCGCGGCGGGTGCGCCGGTCGCCTCAACGATGTAGCCCGCCATCGGCGAGGGACCTGCATCCGTCGCAAAGGGCAGCGCCAGACATGCCAACAGCGCAGAGACCGGCCAGACTTTGTGCTTCATCGACATTTCGCGTCCACCTTGTGACCCGTGGGCACCGGCGCAGAGCCGGCCACAGAGCGCTATTTAATGCTGCGCGGTGTTTTGATGCGGCGCGTTAATCGCGGTGCGGGGGGGTGGCAAATGTGACGTGCGTTGGATAATCCGGTGTCAAATAGCATGGGATGCCTGTCGACCCTGGCGGTCCACCCGCGACATTTCCTGACAATGAGCTGAGTTTCATCGCTTGACGCGTCGCGCAAGGGAGCGTCATATAGGAGTTACTCGGACACTGCTCCGGGGGGATGTGACAGAAACGATGACCTTGACGAGTCGGTGGAACCGCAGCCTTGCTGTGCTATTGGGCTGCACAGTCGCCACAGCTTTCGGGATGGCGAACGAACCGTTCCCCTCGACCTACCGCGCGCCGGCCTCGCCGCCCGTCGCGATCATCGGCGCCACCGTGCTTACCGGCACGGGAGCGCGGCTCGACGATGCCGACGTGCTGATCGTCGGCGGCCGCATTGCGGCCGTGGGACGGGGTCTAGATGCGCCGCCGGGCGCGCGCGTCATCGATGCGAAGGGCCGCTGGGTGACGCCGGGTCTCATCGACATTCATTCGCATCTGGGCGTCTATCCGAGCCCCGCCATGCAGGGTCTTAGCGATGGTAACGAGGCGACCAATCCGGTGACGGCAAACGTCTGGGCCGAGCACTCGGTCTGGCCCGAGGATCCCGGCTTCGAAACCGCCCTGGAGGGCGGCGTCACGACGCTACAGATCCTGCCGGGGTCGGCCAACCTCATCGGTGGGCGCTCCGTGGTGCTCAAGAACGTCGCGGCCGTGACCTACCAGGCGATGAAATTCCCCGATGCGCCCTATGGGCTCAAGATGGCGTGCGGAGAAAATCCGAAGCGCGTGTACGGCGAGAAGAATCAGGCGCCGTCGACGCGCATGGGCAATGTGGCGGGCTACCGCCAGGCCTTCGCCGATGCCCAGGACTATGCGCGCCAATGGGATAAGTACCGCGGCGAACTCGCCGACTACGAGAAGAAGAAAGCGAAGCACGGCGACGGTTCGCACGCCGGCGGCAAGGGCAATGATTCCGGCGGCAAGGCTGAAGGAATTTCCTCGGTGCCGCCGGTGCCACCCAAGCGCGATTTGAAGCTCGAGACGCTGGCCGAAGTCCTGAACGGCCACATTCGCGTGCACATGCATTGCTACCGCTCGGACGAGATGGCGACGATGCTCGATGTGGCGGATGAGTTCGGCTTCAAGATCGTGGCCTTCCATCACGCCGTGGAGGCCTACAAGATCGCCGACCGCCTGGCCGAACACGGCGTTTGCGCGGCGATGTGGGCGGACTGGTGGGGCTTCAAAATGGAGTCCTTCGACGGCATACAAGAGAATCTTCCCATCGTGGATTTTCCCGAGCACAGCTGCGCGATCGTGCACTCGGACTCGGAGAACGGCATTCAGCGACTCAATCAGGAAGCCGCGAAGGCCATGGCGCACGGCGCACGGGTTGGTCTCAACGTCGCGCCCGAACGGGCGATCCGCTGGCTCACCGCCAACCCGGCGAAATCACTGGGCTTGGAGGATCGCATCGGTACCCTCGCGCCGGGCAAGGGCGCCGATGTGGTGATTTGGAATCGCAACCCCTTCAGCGTGTACGCGCTCGCGGACTTGGTATTCATCGATGGAGCGCCGGTGTTCGATCGTGCGCATCCCGCCGCGAGACCGCGCTCGGATTTTCTCTTAGGGATGCCCGGCGCCGAGGCCACGCAATGACGCGCAGCGTCCTCGCCGACCCGATGCGCAGCGCCCTCGCGTGCTGGGTCGCAATGATTGCCTGCGGCGCGCCCGGATTCGCGGGCGCGGCGGCGCCAGCAGCGCCGCCCGCCGGCCCTGGCGATTTCGTCGTTCGCGATGCCACCGTATACACGGAGTCGCCGGCGGGGGTGCTGCAGCACACCGACGTCTGGGCGCACGGTGGCTCGATCGCCGGTATCGGCCACGCATTAGCCGTTCCGGCAGGCGCCGAAGTCATCGACGCGCACGGCCGACCGCTGACGCCCGGGCTATTCGGCGGCTTGAGCGATGTCGGCATCGATGAGGTGTCCGAGGAGCCGGATACCCTGGATTCCATGCAGAACGCTAAGGCACCGGCCTGGGATCAGCAGTGGCGCCCGGAGTTCGACGTGACGGCGGCCTACAACCCGCGTTCGGTGTTCGTGCCGGTGACGCGGATCGAAGGCGTTACCTGGACGGTGCTCGCGCCGTCGAGCGGCGATGCCATCATCGGCGGCCAAGGGGCCGCGGTGACGCTCGATGGTCGCTTCGGCGCCGTGCTGGACGGCAGCGCCTCTCTGTTCGTCCAGCTGGGTCACGACGGTGCCAAACGTGCCGGCGGCACGCGCGCGGCCGAGTCCATGCTGCTGGACCAGGCGATCAGCGAGGCACGCGGCCATACGCCGCCGGGCCCGGGCAGCCTGCTGCACGCGGCAGGGCGCGACACGCTGGCCCGCTATCTTGGCGGCGGCCGCGTGCTGTTCCAGGTGGAGCGCGCGGCCGACATCCTGCGAGCGGTGGACTTTGCCCGTCGCAATGGCATGCATCCGGTGATCGTGGGCGGCGACGAGGCTTGGGTCGTCGCGCACGAGCTTGCGGCGGCGGGAGTGCCCGTCATCTTGAATCCACTCGACGACCTGCCGGAGGACTTTGATCGTCTGGCAGCGACGTTGGACAACGCCGCAAGGCTGCACCAAGCCGGTGTGCGCATCGCTTTCACGTCCGGCGATACTCAGTACGCGCGGATCATTCGCCAGCTCGCGGGCAACGCGGTGGCCCATGGCTTGCCCTGGGATGTCGCACTCGCGGCCATCACGTCGACGCCGGCCGACATCTTCGGCGTGGGCACGATCCGTGGCCGCATCGCGACGGGGCGCAGCGCCGATGTCGTGTTGTGGAGTGGTGATCCGCTCGAAGTCACGACGCTTGCGGACCGCGTGTGGATCGACGGTCGCGCCATCGAGCTGCGCTCGCGCCAGACCGAACTGCGCGATCGGTATCTCGGGCGACTCAAGTCGCGCTGAGTGACCGCGCAGTTCGCGACGGTGCGTCCCTTCTTTCTGGCGTCCGACCGGATCGCTTTCAGCACCTGGACCTTGGACGATTTGCGGCTCGCCGAATCGCTTTGGGGCGATCCAGAAGTGACTCGCTTTCATGCTGGCCCATGGTCGCCCGAGCAAATCCGG
>Ga0116230_10001652_pt1 | contig 21325 bp, 20 predicted proteins | sample S1TSphfallax_3_FD_88678 | JGI IMG/M metagenome (GOLD analysis project Ga0116230, IMG submission 88678) | Host-associated microbial communities from peat moss isolated from Minnesota, USA - S1T2_Fd - Sphagnum fallax MG | ecosystem: Host-associated > Plants > Peat moss > Unclassified | place... | reverse complement strand
TGCTAGAAAAGTTATGGGGCTCCAAAGTCGCGGGAGTCCCAGTTGGCGCAATTTCGGGACTCCCACTCGGGAGTCCTGGGAGAGAAAAGTCATTTGGATGTAGGCCTGGTGGAGAGGTGCAACGTATACTATAAGGGGGAAGGTGGTGGCTTCCCTCAAGTTCGGGCAATGGTGAATCTTGTCTGTCCGTGTTGCCCGTGGCTCATCCTAGCACCAAAGGTGCTCCAACTACGCACTATCCACCTTATGTAGGTTGTGTGCAGGCCCATGTGAGTGAGTGAAGCTTGTCAACTCTTCTTAGTCCCATCCCGGAGCTCCAACACGCCCTTCTACCCCTCAAATTGTTGTGAGCTAGGGAGCGTGCCCCAACTCCTCTCCCTTCCGCTATTTTGTACTTGGACTCACTTTTGAATCTTGCAAGGAGTTGGGAGTGCGTCATTTTCCTTCTCCAATTTATTCTTTTTTATTTTAGAAATCCTCTTTGATATTCAAGTTTGAAAGAGCTTTTGAAGCAATCAGAGAAAAAAATAAAATTATAAGGAAACATTGAAGAGATATAGCTTTAAAAACCCAAAAGATAAGCAAGTTTTAGTGAACAAGTCGATCCCACTTCTATTTTAGATTATGAAGAAAACCAATAGAAAGACGATTTACAACAATAGCAATAATCACCATTACATGAAAAGGTGTATACTCATGAGCAAATTCCAGAGAGAGTTCATATTACTAATAAGAAATGCACAAAGAGAACAAATCGGCAAGTAATGGCTGCAAATCTATGTGGGAATTAGAAAGTGCATACTCATCAAGATGATGAAGTTAAGTATGTCTTTACTCCAACAAAGTAAAATTACAATAGTAATCTAAAGAATATTTTGTTTTGGACAAGTTCTAGAAAGGAAGAGAAAGCCTTGACAAACAAACTAGATTAGTAAGCTTGTTTGAAATTGAGTGGAAGACACCCTGACATAACATTCTAGTTGAATTTCTAAACAATTGGAAGTTGGATCCTAAACATAACAAAATCAAGGTTATGTTGGAGGACAAGTAGAGAATAATAAAAAAACATGTCTTAGTAAAAGTTTTTAAAATATGCCATGTAGGAGAAACAAAGGCAGACTAGGCAAAAATGTTTGATGCCAAAGTAGCATTGGCAAATATAGCAAATAGACGCCTTGACACTTACAACACCAATGAAGGGTGGGTTGTAAAAAAGATGAGGTCGGAGTATGTTAATAGAATTGTTGCCATTTTGCCAATTATTTACCAAAAGGATAAGGTGTGGTATTTTAACAATAAGTGTGTTATGATGATCTCTAGAACAGATCATGGAAAGTCAGCTAATTGGGTTACAATCATGTATTCTCAATTGGTCAAGGAATGAATCAGATAGAATAAGTGTCAAAAAATATTATTGAGGGAACAACCAAAAGAGAACCAAAAAGGATGTATGCCATTCTACCATAGTCCTAAAAGTTATGTTTCAGAAGCGGTTTCCATTAGAAGGAACATCATCATAAAAGAAGAAGAAATAAGTCAAACAACCTCAAGAGGACAAAAGAAGAAAAAATAGTTTGAGGGAGAGGTTCATTGAAAACAACAGGCCTTTGAACCCTACTCACATCTTTCCTAAAAAGGAGGAACAAATAGAGATTAGGACAACCAAAAAAATTATTATAATGCCTCAATCTTCTAATGATGAAGAGAAAAAAACTCTATAGAAGAGGCAAAGAAAACAAGAAGATACTATAATGAGAGGTAGTATTAATCCTCAACTAGTAGCAAAATTGCCAAAAAAACAACAACAAAGTCAAAGACAAAAGGAAAAATTCATATCTCTTAAATTTGATTAGAGACTACTAATTTCTCCCAAGCAGAAGTAGAGATCGAATGGGCATGAACATCAAAGATGGCCCAAGAAGGAACCAAAGTCTCAAGCTCAACAATTAATGGAAAAATAGATATAGGATTTTGACTGAGAGCCACTAGAAGTACAACAATCTATTCCATCACCACAAAAAAATGAAGGTATGTTGCCTTCAAGACGATGTTATGCAACATGCATGAATGTATTTGGAGAAGTTTGGATTGCACACATTAGTCTAGGTTCTTTAGGTACAAGTTCCAAGGGTCAAACTCCTAGCTTTCATACACCAGGGTTTGTGCAAGGGATAGAAGCATAATTGGATAAGCATAGAAGAGATACTACTATGTTTCAACAAGTAGCAAATGTAGTATATAGATGACAAATATTTTGCTTAGACTTTTTGATTTGGAGATCAAGAACAAGCAAATTATAGAGGAGAAGGATAGATGTGTTCAAAATTTGTAGGGAGCTTTGGAGGAGTAGAAGCTTTAAGCAAAGTTGCATGATAGGAACAATGAGGATAATAGGTATTGGCAAAACTTTAGATAATTAGACAAAAGATTAATAACATGGAAAAGCAAAACAAGGATTTGGAGAACATCAAAATAGAAAGGGATTCCTTCTAGGCAACTTCAATGAAGACAAATGTTAATTATCGAGGTTTTAAAGCAAAAAAAGGATATTCTGAATATAAAACATAACATACTTCAAAAAGACTACAAGAACATGGAAGAAACTTTCTTGAAGCAATAGAAGGAGGTGGAGGAGTTCAGAATGGACAATGCCAATGCATATCAAGCTAAGAATGAAATATAATAGTAAGTTGACCAAAGGTATGCAGAAATGGACAAAAATTTGCAAAAGCAAATGGCCTTTAATAAAAAAATTAAACAAACTTCTAAAGGAAATTTAGAAGAAAAAACCATTCAATTATGATATTGTCTTCATAGAAAATAATGCATGCAAGAAACATAATACTTTGCTCTAGGTAAAGTTCAAGGCACTATCAATGGAGGAAAAAGATGCAGACTTATGGTAGGATGCAATTTAGGACATTGTTCAAAAAGATATTGGGAAAGTCTGTAGAAAATATGAGAGGAATGAAAGGTTATATAGACACAAGATTTCTTAAATGGAAAGAGTTATGCCATCATTTGAGTATGAGCCTTTAATTTTATCTCCACAACCAGAAACTTCATATGAGGAAGAAGACAAAGGGGAAATAAATGGGTCAACATCAAATATAAAAGTAGCAAAGCAAGTAGGAGACCTCATGACGCACTCCCAACTCCTTGAAGGACAAAAATGTGAATTCCAAATAGAAAACAACAGGAAAAGCAAGGAGTCGGGGCATGCTCCATGGCTCGCAACACTTTGGAGGGGTAAAAGGGCATGCTGGAGCTTTGGGATGGGACTAGGAAGAATTGACAAGCTTCACTTATTCACACGAGCCTACACAAAACCAACACAAGGTGGTTAGTGCATAGTTTGAACACTTTTGGTGCTGGGACAAGCCATGGGCAACTCGGACTCATAAGACTCACCACGGCCCGGACTTGGGGGAAGCCACCACCTTCCCCCTTATAGTATATTATGTGGCTGCCCATAGGGCCCACATCCAAATGGTTTTTTTTGTCTTGGGACTCCCAAGTGGGAGTCCCAAAATTGCCAAAGTTGGACTCTTGCAATTTTGGGGACCCATAACTTTGCGTGCAGACCTTGGATTGGGATGAGGTCTAAAGCAAAGTTATAGCCTTTGTCGAGAATTTTTCAACAAGGTGTCGCATGCCACCTGCACGTAACGAAATCTGGTCAATTCTCAACTTTTAATGGTCGGGAATCAAATTGCCAATTTGACTCCCGACCCTTATTTTGGCTATAACTTGTGTTTTAGATGTCCAAATGGGCGATGCGAGCCCATTTTAGACATTTATGTTTCAAGAGCTTTTCAATGATATAAAGAACACCTCAATCCATTGAGTTTTGACCCTTGCAATCGCCCTTTGAAAATTCGGGAGTCCATCGAGACTCCAACTCCCAAGTGGAACTCCCTTGGGGTGTGAGGGTTCATTCCCTCACATTCATTCTTTCACACTCTCGGGAGTATGATGTGTGACTCCTAGCTTCCCTCTTGGCTCGCAAATTTGCAAACCCTTGCCTTGGTTGCGAGCCCAAGGCTAGGGTTGTGACACCTCATAGGAGGAAAGGATAACCTTGAAAAGGAGGCTACTGAATAGACTTTAAAACAAATAAAATTTATTTTACAAGAAGTGAGTTGTTAGGAATATGCATTTGCAACCACAAAAATAAGGGAGTAGATACAACTTGAGGAACATATAATTCAAAAGGATCAACAAGGTTAGATTGAGCTTATGTCAAAGTTGGAACAATGAGATCAAACTCATATTACATCAAATATATAGTCAAATAAATGATTACAAGTTGTATTAAAGTTGTAATAACAAGGTCAAAATCAGATCTACAATTACAGCAACAACTATAAGTGACAATAGAGTTGCAATCACAAGAGCAAAGAATAATCTATCAACAAACAATTGCACATTTATCAACAAATACATCAAAATACCAACAACAAACTCTGTATATAGCAAGGAATCAGAAAATGTTTTGATTTAAAGTATAAGAAGAATAAATTATAGTACAGATAGAGCAAATTATAGTACAAATAGATCAAATTTTTGAATCACAAGATTAGAAACAACAACCCATTTAGCTTTTTTAACACATTTTTTATCTGTAATTCTGGGACATAATTCAGAATACGGGTGGGGTGATGTTAAGAGAGTAGTTACTTGTCGTAATTATTAATTGATATATTTCTATTCACTTAGTTATTATTTTAGGAATTACTAACTAAATTACATAGTTTTTATCACCATTTGAATTTGAATAGAACATAGGACTGTTTTTTGTGCAGGAATATCTTGGGAGAAGATGAAGAGATGAGGACAATTGTGTCATTATAGAACATGGAGCTTTAATGGAATATGAGAAAAATATACTTTGAAGTTTAGAAAAGCTTTGTTTCCATAATCAGAGTTTGTTGTTTTGGTGTTTTTATCATACTTTCATTACTGGATTTTAATTTTGAAACTAGTCATAAGTAGGTCTGAATGAGAAAACTTTGTTAGTATTAGTTTTATTGCATTTCAATCCATATTTTAGACCAAAATATAGGATTAAGGAAAATTACCACTTTTTCATCACTTCCCTTTGATTCCATGTTTAAAACACATGTTCAAGGCCCCCATGATGTTAGACTTAATGGTGTGACATAAGGACAATAGGAGCACCGATAGCCTAGTTAGATATGTGGCGAATAACAAAGCATGGGCACACATTGATGCATTGTGGCCAAAGTTTACAGCTAAAGTTCATATTGTAAGACTAAGGCTTGTTTGTTGATGGAATTAATCCATTTGGTGAAAAGAGTTCTAGGTGGTCAACTTGGCCAATTTTCCTTTACAATTATAATCTACCACCATGGCTGACAACCAAAAACTTTTTTGTCATGCTAGCATTAATCATCTTTGGCAAAGAGTCAATGAAAATGCACAACTTTGATGTGTACATGGCACCGTTAATAAAGAAATTCTAAATGTTGTGGAGAGGGGTTGCAACATATGATGTGGCAAATGTTGAAAAGCACAAGTAGTTTACCTTGAGAACAATTTTGATATAGACAATCTATGATTATCTAGCATATGGGCTTGTGTCTGGAAGTGTACACCAAGGTTACAAAGCTTTTGCAACTTGTGGACCAAATTTAACCTTTCACCATTCTTTGGAATTGGGTAAGGTTATGCATGAAAGATGTTGGCGTTGGTTGGCAAAAGATCACCCATATCAGAAAAACCAAAATCCAATCCACTTTAATGGGAAAGAAGAATTTAGGAGTAGACCAAAGCTAGTAATAACCACTAACACATTAAGGAGTGCAATAGAGGACGAAGCATGGTTGGGAGTCAAAAACACACCAAGGTCAAAAGGTGATCCATTAAAAGTCAATGGCATAAAGCATTGCACTACCCTTTATGATTGACCCTATTTTGAGGTACGAATATTTTTGTTGTAAATTGAACCTTAGTGCTTGATTTTCCAGTGTCAACATTAGCTCAAATGAAGTGCAGCTAGTGGTTAATGGATGCATGATCCAGAAGGAAATAAGTTTATATGGTGTGGAAATAATTTCAATATAAACATGTGATTTCAATTTTTGTTTCTTACCTACATACTAGATGGTTTTGTCAACATTTGTGGCTAAAACAACATCCACATAACTAATACAAAATGTTGAAGCCTCATGCCTTATGTGTCCTTACAACTGATGAATTTAATATTTTTTTGTCAAGGATGGGTTCATTGAAGCTTCCCATAGATTATGGGGCAACATTGGCCAAACATGTGGCAAACAAGAAAATGGGGTCTATGGAATTACATGACTATCATATGTTGATGCAACAAGTGTTGGCTTTGTGCTTACAAGGGTTAATGGCAACAAAACCATGAATGGCCATCATGAAGCTTAGTCATGTCTTTCAATAGGTTTGAGTGAAAGCATGGAACCCATATGAGATTACAAGCTTACTGGAAGATGTGGCAATCACCTTTTCCCTCATAGAAAAAGAATTTCCTCTAACCTTTTTTGATATAATTAATGACGCATTTATTGGTGCATGTAGTAGATGAACTACATGTTTGTCGGCTAGTTCATAATCGTTAGATGTATCCAATGGAACAAATGATGAAGGTTTTGAAAGGTTATGTCCAATCTATGGCATGACATGAAAGGTCAATGGCTAAAGGTTACATGTTGAAGGAGACAGTAGGATTTGTGACCAAATATTTGCAAGAATTTCAACATGTGTCTAGGAGAGTATGGGATGCAGACAAGGAAGGAGTATTTGGGGTAAGTCCATGTTATAATGAGCCAAACCCAACTACTTTGTCCTTTGTTTTTGGGTCAGCAATGGGTAGACAAGGTTGATGTGGTGAATGACCAGAGCTTGGATGATTACCACATGGGTTTAAGGACCTAATAATTTTCATGCTCGCACTTGGTGAGAATTTTGAAAATTGAGTGTGATGGGAAGGTCGTCATCTTTGTCAAATAGAGTTAGGCTTCTTTTCATGTTTCCAAGGCTTCATCACTTGAATACCTAAGGTTTGTGAATTGTTGGAGTTTGACCATTTGTGAAAATGACAAGTTTGATTTGTTTGAGATTAGGTCAAGAATATTTGTAAAAGGATTGAACTTGTCCAAGTTTTAGTTGCTTGAATTAAGTTCATCACATTGGTGAAAAAAAAGAAAAACCCTAGGAAAGAAACGTGGTTTGAATTCCACCATGGGAACATGTAGATTATAAATATCAAACAGAGAAGTACTTCAAGATTGTTAAAAGGTTGAGCAATGTGGATTGAATCCCAAAACAAAAATCCCTAGTTGTCTTGTGACAAAAGTTGACATTGTTGAGATTTTTGGCCTTGCTTGTGAGAATTTGAAAACCACCAACTGTGTCTTCATCTTGACACCAAGATAGAGCTTGTGAAGCTCTATTGGTAGGTGTATGGCACAACTATCGTTACAAATAATGAGTTTTATTTATGGTTTGTTAAGGGTTAGATTACAAAGCAGAAAGGTGAAGCTATGAACTGGGCAAAAACAACCGTTTCTATAGCAAGAAAAAAGGTTTAACAAGAGGAGGTGAAGGTTATGAAAAGTGGTGTCCATGGATATGATTGTGTTTAGTGGAGGAAAGATGTGTGGTAGAGTGAAAGGTAGTGTATGAAAATTACGACTCACCATTATGAGATCAAAAAGGGGTTCTGAAACCTTGCAAACACTTTGTCCTTTTATTGTTTTGACTTTAGAAGTCACCCGAGTGGATGAAGTCCACAAGCTTTTTGGTGAATTGCTCAAGAGTGCCATGTTGAAAGTGTCACATTTGGAGGATGAGAAAACAAAGTTTTCAAAAAAATTGATTGGTATGAAATTCAATGTGTAATACCTAAAATCAATAGCACTAGAAGCACAAGATTATGTAACACACGACAAATGTGAGCTTCAAGTTTGGATCATGAAATAAATCTTTTGGAAAATAAGGTTTGTCAATTTTGTGTTGGGTGTGTTAAATTTAACTTTTGTTTTTTTATTTTTAACATTGGAGCTTTGGAGTTTAGACATTTTGTTTTGACCAATGCCAATTAATATCATGTTTTGTTTAGGGTACATGATCTTATTACAAGCTAACTAAGGTTTCAACCACTTTTAGTGGCAATGTTTGTTTTGTGTTGTGTGTAGGTGAAAACCCTACAATTGCAAATTCCTATGGTTTGGAATATCAACTTACAATTGCAAATGCAAAATTTTCTTCTTTTCGAGAGAAGCACGTTATGTTGCAAAGACAACTTGAAATGCAAAATTTTTTTGTCAAAAAGAAATGAAAAAGTGTTGTCTAAGGTGAGGCAACATTTGTGGATACAAAGGTGGATTATTTGAAGCTTGAGGATGTTATTGCATATGTTAAACATGAGGTACATGTGTTTCAAGTTAAAAAAAAAACAGTTTGTAGGCAATTGGAGGACATGAAAAACAAAAGTGGTACATCTTTTTGGCCCAAACCATTGTTGATCCCATGTTGAATAATAAATTTGAAACCTACATCTTGGTCAAGCCTTATGGATTTTGCAACAGAGGGTATCACTGCCATGACATAGTAGTTGCCTCTTGCAAACACACATTCCACCCATTTTGTTTAGGAGAGCTTCTTAGGGTTAACAACAAGTGTTTTGTTTGTGCACAAGTGTTCCATCTTGATTGGTGGCATAGTTGGGGCTTTCAGGAAGAGGATGTGGATATGTGTGTGGATGAGTTGCAAGTTGAAATGAAGCAAACATTTGTAATAGTAGCCTTTTGCCCACGATCATCAAGTGTTGGATTGAATTAATTGTATTTTCATCTTTGTTTATTGATTTTCAAAATTATAATTTAGAAATAATAATGTTGAATTCATTTGAATTTCATTGGAATCAAGTTTTCAATCAAGGTGCATTCTACATGTGATGAATCCAAGTAGTTGGCACATATTGGAATACTTAGTGATTTAAATTGTGAGTCCTTGGTAATGCAGTATTAGACATATTTCCACTACTAGAATGCTTGATGTATTGCTTGGTTGACAATACATTGAAAAATTAGATAATGTTGGTGATTATCAAAGTACTCAATGCTTCGCATGAACTGGCCAATGTGATGATGGTTGACAAAGCACTACCTTCGTTCAACATAGGACTACATACTCATTGTTAAGGGAATATATCCTTTGTCCATCATTCCCTTGTTACACCAATGTTTAGATAAGTTTGAACCTTTTCCCAAACCTAAATAATAATTGTAATTGTAAGTGAAAAAGGTTGTAGAACAAATTTACCATCAACAATGATGTCAAGAGGAACTTTAAGTTTCTTTAATTTATTTAAAGTAAAAGTGTTTTATTTTAATCAACTCTTACAAAAATTTCAAATCAAAATTTTAATAATCTCATTTTAATAAGATTTAAAGGAATTGAAGTTAATTATTTGTATTTTTATCAAACAAATTTCATTTAAAAAATTAGTCATATGAATTGTTTTTTACGTTTCATAATGATATGAAACCTCGTGATACAAAAAGGCAAGTGACAACCTAAATAAAATAAATGATATAGAAGCATGATTAAATCAGTTAGCCAACATTCATATTTTGAAAAGAAACCCAACAAGTAGATGGGTAAATTTCAAAACAACCCATCAATTGGATGGGTGCACCCAAAATCTACACATGCATGTCCATTAGCATGAGGCAATAATAATAATTGTAATTGTAAGTGAAAGAGGTTGTAGAACAAATTTATCACTAGTAGGGATGTCAACAAGGATTTTAAGTTTGTCCCTTTTGGGAACCTTGATAAAAAACACTTTGAAACCACATGTTTCCCATGTAGGTATCAGGTAAGTGAAAAATGATAAAATGTTTTTTGTTTGTCTTGTTTGTATTTGGGAGAAAGGGAAACAATGAATTGACAACCACTTATATGTCACTTCCTTTAACGAAAGGTTGTAACATTACTTAGATGTCACTTCACTAACATAAGTCTTACTCTTTTTGGCAATAGGTCTCAGATTCATAGAGCAAAACAACTAATATGTTTGTGTTTGCTTCAACATTAAAATCAATAGTTTTTAACAAATTCAAATATAACAATGTGCACATTTAAATTTGTTCATAGTTAATGCATGTTCTAATAATTGACACTTTGGATACAATATTAATTTTTAAAAAGAAAACTTACTTCAAAATGACATTAGAAAAAATCATTTACTCTGTGATCACATAATATTTTTTATAATAATGGGTACTTGTATTTTGGTTTCAGATGGATTCTAGGTTGGTGAACAAGGGTCATAAAATATATTTTTAAAAAACCTACTAGGTATAAGAAGCCAAAAATAGAGTTTAATATAATGCACGAAGTCATTAGTTCTCTTGACTTCAATTTGATTTACAACCTTAGTCTTGTAGCAAAATTTTGGTTAAACTTATTATAACTAGACACCTACTTTCTACAATCTACAAATCTTCTGGAAAATTTGTTTTTTTTCATAAAAAAGAAATTATGATCACAAAGAAAAGTAATATGTTTGAAGTTGAAAATGTGACCTTAAAATTTTTCTATGAGCTTTGGATGTAATCTAAAATCTTTGTTTTACATTGTTTTGGAGTTTTTGGGGTTGTTATTGAATGGATCACCAAAATCGTTGTTTCTAAATCTTATTCTAATTTTGTGGTGGTAAAAAGAGATTTTGATTATGTTTTGAGGGAGTAAGTTTATTTTCTACATGATGTTTTTATATCACTGAATGATCTTCTTTGAAGGTGTGGATTGGGGGATTCCTTTGAAAGTGACGCACCCCCAAATTCCTTGATGGACTCAACTCGAAGTCTAAAGGGTGAAAACAACAAAAGGATAAAAAGTTAGGGCATGCTCTTTAGCTTTTAGCACTTTGGGGGTAGAAAGGGTGTGTTGGAGCTTTGGGATGAGGACTTGGAAAAGTGACAAGCAAATAAATTATTCACACGGACTTGCACAAACCAAACAACAAGTTGGTTAGTGCGTAGTTGGAGCACTTTTGGTGCACGAACAAACCATAGGTAAACACGGACTCACAAAACTCACCACGACCCGGACTTGGGGGAAGCCATCACCTTCCCCCTTATAATATTCTTTATGCCTAGCCATAGGGCCAACACCCAAATGTCATTTTGTCCCAAGACTCCCAAGTTGGGGTCCCGAAATTCCCTAAATTGGGACTCTTGCGACTTTGGAGGCCCATAACTTTGTGTGTAGACCTTTGATTGAGGTTAAGTATAAGAAAAAGTTGTAACCCTTGTTGAAATCTTTCCAATGGTATGTGACACGCCACCTTCACGCAAGCAAATCAGGGCGATTCCTAACTTTCAGTGGTCAAGAGTCAAATTGCCAATTTGACTCTCGACCCCTTCTTTTGGCCATAACTTATGTTTTAAGTGCCCAAATGGGTCATGCAAACCCATTTTAAACATCTAAGTTCTAATAGCTTTCCAATGGTATAATGAACTATTTAATCCAATGAGTTTTGACCCCTGCAATTGCCCTTTGAAGATTTGAGAGTCCATTGGGACTCCAACTCCCAAAGTGAAAGCTGACTTGGGAGTGTGGGGATTCATTCCCTCGCACTTTCCTACACTCCCGATAGCATGAAATGTGACTCCCAGACTTCACTCTTGGCCTGCACCTTTGCAAGCCTTTGCTTTGGTCGCGAGCCCAAGGCTAAGGTTGTGACTGAAAGTGTGGTTTCACTAATTAACACTAAAAGAATTCTTGTGTTATGCAACCACAACTTTAATGACTAGTGGTCTTAAACAACTCAAGAAAAAATTATAAACCATATTTATAACTAATTGTTCCATGTGGCAATGTTTGTAATTGTAATTTAATTGATCTTACAACTAATGAATGATTTATTTTTTAAAGACATTTAACACATAATATAATGAAATTGATTCATTCAAAAATATGTTTTATTTTTGGAATGGATGTTTAGCTTGTTGTGAGCATGTGTCCACATGTACGTGTTCATTATTTAATGTAGTCAAGTTGAGAATGTAAAATTGTTAAAATAATTAAACAACAACTTGTGGTGATGTGGCAGAGTTGAAATGTCCATTATGTACATGTATAATCTGATATAGTTATTTTTTAGTCGCATTTAAATCATCTGCATTTGATGTGGATTTATTGGTAATATGACATGGCACTTAACAACTTGTAATTTATGTCCACATGGACCCAAAAATGATCAACATTTTTGTAGTTGTCTTGTTTCCACATATGAAAATAATAGCCATGTGGAACCCAAATGTCAATGACTCTAAATATATTCATGTGGATATTGTTCAAAGTTTATTTGTAGTTGTTATTGGATGATTCATTGATTTAGCTAGTAGAAAATTAATGTTATGAAAGATCATGGAGGTCCTTCATCTCTTGGATACTTGAAACATATTGTCATAAAAAATAAATTCACATTGAGATGTCATAATTAGGATTACATAGATCCCAATACTCTATAATTAAATGCAACAATGTTGGTTGCAAAATTCAAGTCTCCATCATAAAATCTAGAAACTCATTTTATCAAGTTTCTATCCACAAAAATTAACGTCATTTAATCTACCAAAAGCCAACTTGGTTAAAACCTTGAAGATACTAAAATATTTTTAACATCCGACAACTCAATTGCCCCCATTAAAGAAACTATAGATGGTGGTGTAGGTAGCCTTATTGGTGCATGGAAACCTTTAGCTTCAAGGGTTGTTTTAAACACATCATCATTTGCATCTACAACATATCAAACTTCCTTTGGTAACAATACTTTCCAACCTGGTCATTGCTTATCATCTAAGAAAAAAACCTATGTAGATTGGGAAGGAAATATGAATGGCTCTTGCAACACTAGTAACTTGTGTTTAAAATTGACAACCACAAATTTAACATCATTTTTAATATGTGTGTCATTGCTTTGATTGTCCTTAGAATTTATCCATTCACACATAAATAACATGATAGGGGTGTGGACAGGTCCATAATCCAATTGCACTATGTCTTTGAACACTCCAACATAGTTCATATGAATAGCTCTTGCATCAACATCAAGTTGTTGAAACACAAAAACAACACCACTGTAAAATGTTTGTAACAAATGCATCCTATGATCCAAGACACAAAAATGAGTACTAAAGGCCTTTGTTTTAGCAAACCTTTTGGTTGAAAGCTTGGGTTTAATGCACAACAACATCAAATCATGGTGATTAGGATTATTTGGATTTATGTCCTTTGCCCGCACAACACTAGAAATTCAATCTAGGAATGACAAAAATGTGGGCCCATTAATGGCCTATTTTTCTTCCCATTTCTTATAAACAATAAGAAAAACAACAATTTCAAATTAAGTACAATGCGATGAAAAGGTATCAAGTTAGTTAAAAATTTCATAACTTATAAATAAATTCATCTAACAAATATTTGCAATTTGACCTTAGCCATGGAACCATGATTGTAGTGTTCATTAGAACATATTGATGGGCCATGTCACAAAGGGCTAGAATCAAGGTAAATTTTGAGCCTCCCCCTTCAATAACAATTCCAAAATCCCCTTCCTTTTCATCTTCATCCCAAATTTTGCTTCTTACAACTTAAAACCTTTTCAAATATTCAATGACAAAACCAAGACACTCATCATGAAACACAACCCTCTGCCATTGATCCTTCCAATCGTGCCATATTGTGAATTTACTTCTTTAGGGTTTCATGTACCGTTCTACAAGGTACATCCACCTCGTAGCCACTGGTCCACATATGTCTAATTCTTCAACAAGATGAAGAATTAAATGCGTCATGATATCAAAAAAAGATGGTGGAAATTCCATCTCCAACAAATTTAAAAATATGGCAACATCTAGGTGAAGAAAATCAATGTCAGTAGAGTTCCACACTTTGCTGCAAATGTGCCTATGTACCTTACAAATGCACATTATGGCCATTATTGGGCCTAGTGCCATGAGTCCACTTAATGTTAATGGGAGTACTTGTTGCATTAAAATGTGATAGTCATGAGATTTGGGCCCACCAAATGTCCATCTATGAATGTATTTGGCCATGGAACTCACATATCTAGATGGAGATTTGGCTGCCTCAATGGTGGAACAAAAAACATCAAATTCATTGGGTGTAAGAACAAAACTTGCAGCTAGTTTCAAGAACTTCCTTGGCCTTTATGGGTTCGGAAACAACCATAAGTGTTGACACAAGCCATTACGTTGTAAATTTTACTTCATTTTCATTGTGTCCTTCTCCCGAGTAATAGTTTTTATAATATTTTCTGCCAAGTTTTTTTCACAATGCATTACATCCAGGGTATTCTTAATGAAAAAATCATGTGCATACTGAACAACATGGATAAAATTACAAAATTTGCAAAAATAATATGTGAAGCTTTGACTTTAGATTAAAAAGTATATCCTTACTATCATTGTTTCTTATTATTACATATTCATTGTACCACCGATTTTGATTCTCCAACAACTTGTAGTTATACGTCACTCAAATTCCTTGCCACTAAATATTACTAAAGTCCTAGTCCTCCAAATCCAAGCACCAAATTCCTGAAAATTCAACGACATCTAATCTTGAGCAAAATACACATGTTACATCTTATTAAGGAGGTGATTATCCAACCATCTAAGCAATTTTTTTGTCATTGACCAAAAGAACAAGTTTTAGCATTCTCAGACATGAACTACTAGTTGGTTTTAGGGTTTAGTTCACCTTCCAATAAGGTAGATCATATAGAACGTTCCTTCGCTTCACCCCATGAACTTTTGATGGGTCCCTTCTATTGCCTTTGCTATTTCCATCCTCCAACTATGCCTCATTTATGTTGCCCTCCTTAACTATTCTTCAATTGTGACAGTCATGGGTTTGTTTCGAAACTCAAATTGACCATCAAAATGTGCCTTCATGGCCTCTGTTTTATAAGGGTGGCCTTTAGGTAACCACCTTCGCGCTTCTTTAATTTGTGCATTTTCCAAGCTTTGTGGAATGTACACCTATGAGTTTAGGTCCACAAGGGGGACAAGCCATATATCTTGAATGTGTAAACCTTCCAATAGTGCCATACCTGGGGAAATCGTGTATTGTTATAAAATAATACTCATCTCGAAATATGAAAAATAACATACATACTTCAAAACTAAGGTTGTTGGTGGAAGTTTTTGGTGAATTGTTTTGTGGTTAATGATATTGATATACATCAATTGAATCTAGGGCCATTTGAAAGTTTAAGGTTGAAAGTTCATTAAAAAATGTGTTTTTTTTCATTTTTTCAGTAATAAAGGAAAAATAATTTATGTATTTAAAAAAAAAACCAATACCAAATGAAAGAGAATAAGCTTTTATAGTTGGGCATTATATTATTTTTTCAAATTTCTTCTATTTAGTAATGTTTTATGAGCCACAAACATGAGGCCTTATGGCCAAGAAAAAATTGCACATTACATACATTGTGTACATTGATTTTATTCAATCCTCTTCATCTAACTATTGGTTTGAGATTAATTTTGATTCAAGTGAAATTTGAGTTCCAAAATGTTGTTGTGCACATTCTAAGGTTTTTTTGCTTATGTATAGGATTGTCAAATGATGCCATCAAAATTTAAACTTATTGTGTACATAATATTTGTTATACATCACCTTTTTTGGTGAAAATTAGTTCACTTGTAATGTGTTTTCACCCCTTTACACCAAAGGCACCTTAACTTGCATATAATGCAAAATTGCCAAAATCATTACATTGATACGAAGTGCCTCCTATGGGCAAATTCAATTATCCAACCTATGCACAGACCATAAAACCAAAGATAATAAGACATATAAATTATGGTTGGAAGTGCACTTGTTTGTGAAGGGTATATTGTCAAGCCTGATTTTTTCAAGAACCCTAAATATCCTCCATCAAATGGTGTTGAGCTTAACACCACACTCCAAAAATTAAAATAGGCCATAGAAGTGAAGACCTACCCATTCAATTCCACAAAGAACATAAATAGTTCATACATTTTCAAATCACACATTATTTTTCCACCTATATTGGAAGAAAATAGTAACATGACATATTGCAAATTTGTAGCTTCTACCCAATAGCCATAATGGAGAACAAAGTGTAAATGTCGTGGGCACCAAGATTCTAGACATGAACATTCTGGACAACTACACCATTGAATGCCACTACGCTAAGCTACTTAAAAAATAATTTGATAGATAAAATGTAGAAAATTAATTAGTTCACATATCAAAACATGGATTTAGAATAAACATACTTCAATTTGAGAGATCTTCCACCATCATGTTTTGTCATGAACTTGAACTTTTTGGGCCATAAGTTGTGAAGGCATAATAAAGGCATCATGAATTACCTACATTGCATTAGATTGTAGTACTTTGCCATCAAATCCTCTATCTAACACCGAACTTTGGAAAATTCTACAACATGATGCACATATAACAAACTACAACCAATGAAAGAAGGTGGGCAATGAGGTGTGTAATCCTTGGACTTATTTTGTCAACTTCTAAAAATGTGATCAACTGTTTCATAACTTAACCTAAATTATACCACTTGAAGTTGGTGAACAAAACATAAACATGGTGCATTGAAAAGTGCTAGGACAATCCACTATCTAGACATAAAAATGCTAACATAATAATAACACAACTTGGATTTTATCAAGTTTCAAGCTTCAATATTGCCATAAATAATGCAAAAACTTTTTTAGAATAAGTAAAAACTAAAAAATTCCATGGCCAAGACCTTCAACATCAAGATGAAATTTTTAAAGGTAATTGCACACGAACAAAAACTAATTAGATGTGAGTAGAGAGTTTTTGCAACATTGACTTGAAACAAGAGAAAGTCGTAAAGCCTAGGTATGATCAAATCCAAAAAACAAACTTATTCGAGTGTGATAAATTGCGACATTGTCCATGTATGTGAAATCCAACCTAGATAGGCTTGCAAGTTTTTTTATCAATATCTGGAAATCGGTCTTAAACTTCATTGAACCAAAATGAAAGGTATCTTACATAACAACATAGCAAATTCAAATTAATTCCTTAGTTTGTGTCTTGACAACACAACATACACACATAGAGTAACCATGTCTCTAATAATGTCGTCCAATCATATGTTTTGAGGTCAATAGTATGAACATAACAATTTATTAAAAAAAATTGCCCTACATTTCTGATTCAAAAAACTAGTACATGGACCAAAAGACTAGACTATTGGAAATGATCTTATTTCCATAATAATATAAATTCTAAGGCCACAAGGTTATTTTAAGAAACAAAATGTGTTGACTTCTATCACTATGAGTAGTGAAGGCATTAATTATCCTCACTAAACCTACTGCCTCCATCCTTTTCCAAAGGTCTCCATCTAACCATAATGTAGAATTCTCTTATACACAACATATAAACTGAATGCCTTGGTTTTAAGAATGTAATGGATATTATCCAGTCTTTAAAATTGTAAATTTGCATGTGAGGTTATGAAGTCATAGCCATGGGAGTTTCATTACCATAAGCTAAATGAACTATGCGATAGTCTGCTTGTATTTGATTCTTGCATCCATCGGTAACCAACACAACCCAATTTTTCCGTCAACTCTAGATGATATAACTTTATTACTTGAAGTTTCTATTGACATGTGGCACTAGAGACTTTTGTTGCTACAAGTTCACGTATGTATAAAACTCCTTAGAAATATAAAAAATGAAGTATAATTGCTAGATAGGTGCCAACAAATAGCCATAATGGCAACATATAACTTGCCCACAATTGATCCCAAAAGGGTAATAACTAGGTCTTATCCACACTAAAACATGTTGTCATGCATAAATCCATAACTAGCAAATTGAGCAACTAAAAGTTCAATCATAACTATGTATAGTTACTGAATGGTTCCGCACATGTGCTTCACATGATTCACAATATGTTGATAAGCATACTTGAACATTGACATTATGAAATGATGGTCTAGTGATGAGGGTAAAGAACAAAAGAAAGAATGATATTTAGATATGAAAAACATATTCGATAGAAACAAATACCACGGTTTCGATGCCTTATTTTCTTTTGACTACTCCTTTTGGTCTTGCGTCAATTATAGTTCATGTTGTGTCTTCAACTAGCTTGTTTAATTCCTTTAACCTTAAATTTGTTCCAAAACCAAAACACACATAAACGAACTATGAAGTTTATTTGAAAAGAAAATATAAAGTTTCCATAGATGAAAAATAAATTAATTGTAATAATCATGGTGTTTCACCTAATTGCTCAATCTTAGTAATTGTTTCATCTCCCAATGAAAAATTGTTACAGCTTCTCATATAATAGCAATATGATTATGGGCTTGTAGATGCACATTCACCCTTTGGTGCCTGCACATTCTTCTCACAAAGTTGCCTTGTTTTGCTTGAGAGAACATCTATACAAGACCATACCAATTAGTGCCAAAGTCTCTCCCAAATTCTTGTTTGCCTAATCATCGTTGTGACTGCATATTAGTGGTGGTATTGAGTGACAATTAATGATAGGTAGGGTGGGATTTAGGGTGTTCCTCCTAGGTAGTTTTTAAATGTGTAGATTCTACATACTAACTACCAAACCTAATTTGTAGTTTTGACAAATTCCTCTATGTGAGCATGTAATCTTGTAGGGACCATTGAAGTTGCAAGCTTTTAGTGACATTTGCTTTTACACAAACATTGAACCTTAGTGTATAACAACCTAGTGTACTAAGGTTTTTGTCTTGAATTTCATGGAATACAACAATGTTAGGAGATGTATTGTAGTAGTGGGCACATGGTAGCAAGTCCTTTGAAATTATTATATCGAGATCCTTTACCATATGTTATTGTTGATGACATTGAAGATGACAAAATGATTGGTGGACATACCGCATACAAAGCCCGTTTTAAGGACTATAGTTTTGGCTATGACGTTACTTCAAGTGATGATCATGATTCAAATAATGATGGGTCAAAATGTATTCATGAAAAATTACGAGATGTTCGAATGGTGAAAAACAAAAAAATGTTGGCACCCATCAATGTGGCTGCTACAACATTGTAAGTATATTTTACTTACTAGCTTCATAGTTAAATTTGTTCTAGCCTACATTAGGTCCTTTAATCTTTGTACCGTAATTTGCTTGTGCACAAGTTATTATATCAACACTTGTTGAAGTTCCAATTTCCTCGCAAGTTTGAATTTGGTCATCTTCTTTGTTGTTTACAAGATGCAAGAAGGTTTTGAGAAAAACTTCCACATTAATTGAACTTTGTCATATTTTTATTGTTTCTTAATTATTTAATGATTATTGAATGTCCACATGGTTGAAGGCTATTGGTCCATTGCAAATTTATCTTAAATGTTTAGGGTTTAAGTACATAGCTCCCCATTTTACCTTAATCTTTTTGCTTGTAAGCATGTTTTGTGACAATAGGAAGTACTTCAAAGTTTTATTGTGGGTTGCATTTGAAATATGGTGTTTCATTATTCTACTAAACATCCATTTTATGTTTGTTTTAGTTCTTTTGAGGAATTTAGTTCTTACGATCTTCTTTCTTACTTACCCATTGAGGTTTGAAGAGAGTTGATTTTTCAGACGAAAGTAGGATTAATGCTTGCTCCCCAAGTGTTATTGAAAATTTCACAACTAACCACCCCTATAGTGCCTCCATGGAAAAGTAGTAGGATTAAAAAAATAGGTGGCCCCCCCAACTTAATGGAGATGGATGACACGATCAAAAGGCAAGAGGTGAAGGATAATGAAGAAGAGCTCTGCCAGGATATGAGGTCAGAAGATGAAGACTATGAGGTTGAGGTTGGTAAGTTCAACTTTCATGAAGTGTGACTCTTATTTTTAATATGTTATTTAGGTGCGTGGTTCAAGAGTTATAGAAAAATGCATTTAGACTTGCTTTGGATATTTAGGTGTTTGTGTTTTTTTCAAGGTGTGTAGATGTAGAAAAAGAGGGAGATTAAATTAAAAATGTGAAAAATCACAAAAAAATTGTTGTGACCCTTGATTTTTGTGGCACAAAATGTAAGAGACAGAAGCAACTCCTTGCCACACTAGAAAGGGAAAATATTGCCTCACCCAAATCTCCCATCCCAAAAGTTTGGCCTGCCCTTACACTACTTGTTGTGGTTCCTACAACACTTGTTGTTGAAGCAACAATTTCAATACAAGCTCAAGCCTCTACAACTTGGTTGTGGCGGGTGCCTCCTCCATGGATGCAAGTTACATGGGCCATGCACCATGCACTGGGGATGTTTGCAGGGCAACAAGCTATGTTAAGCTTTTTGACCCCTCTTTAGCCATTTGAAGAACAATAATCAGCAAGTCCATCAACACTTAGAAGGCTTTGGATGCAAGCACAACTAGCTATCCATGAAGCTTATAAGGCTACAATTGGCCAAGAACCTCCTAGGGGTACAACTACCCATGAACGTTTCAAGGGTATAGTTGCCATTGAAACTCCCAAGGAAACATGTAATAGTAGTGTCCCTCTTGTTTTTAATTTGGTTAAGGTGAAAAATGTACAAAAAGTAGAATGTAGAAACCATAAAAAGTTTGAAGATGCCACATCTGAAGCTCACAAAGCTATTGGGAAAAAACCAAGTCAAGTTAAGGTGAAGGTAGGGGGGAAATTGATGGGGTTTGTAATGGAAAAAATTAGTGGGATGATAATGTCTGCACTTTGGTTACATAGATGTTGGATGTAAGCATCATCCATTATGATGAACAAGATCTTGACAAATTGGCCAAGTTAAGGTTGGCCTTAGATAATGAGTATGAATATCTTGAAAATGAACTTTCTGACATGGGGTTCAAGAATGCAATAGAAAGGTTTTTAAGGGGAGAAAGGAATAGGTTGAAAACAAGGTTCTCACAATGGTTAACCATGTGCCTTATGAACATTCAACCTAATCAATGGGAAAGGTTGAAAGGTATTGGAGTACTCTGCTAGCTTTTTTTCTACCAATCTAGTGACAAATTAAAAAAAACTCAATCCCTAGATCTACAAAACGACAATACATCTTTGTTTAATGGAATAAGTAATATGAAACATGGATGAAACATCCTTAGTGTAACCAAAAAATTTAAAATGTTTTTGCACATAAAAATTTTAAGCAACAAGTAAAAAGAGTTATCTCCATAAAATAAATATGTGAGGACAAGAAGCCTTGCCAATTATAGGGTTTAGATCAAAGAAAACATCAAAGAAATGT
>Ga0116230_10001651_pt1 | contig 21332 bp, 10 predicted proteins | sample S1TSphfallax_3_FD_88678 | JGI IMG/M metagenome (GOLD analysis project Ga0116230, IMG submission 88678) | Host-associated microbial communities from peat moss isolated from Minnesota, USA - S1T2_Fd - Sphagnum fallax MG | ecosystem: Host-associated > Plants > Peat moss > Unclassified | place... | reverse complement strand
TTTTTTTATCATTCCCAACTTGAACTTGGTACTCAACAAATGGAAATATAGTTCATTGACACAATGACATATATGTTGTTTCATTTTTGGCATGAACACATTTCAAATCCATCACCCTGGCCCCTTCTTCATTCTTCCTTTTCTTAGCACGTTTATCAATAGAATCTCATTTTGGGACCAATGGTTTCCGCTTGTGTGTATCTTGGTGTGAACTTTGCATTTGATTTTTGAAAGATTTCCATCAACATCAAATATAGGTTCTTCCCATGGCATTTTCATTGACCATGCATTGTCAAACTTCCAAATTACATCCATGGCTTTGGTTGCTTTTTAGGTTTTTTCTTAACACTGATAAATGGTGTAGAAAAGGCATGTGCACCTATATGTGAAAAGCTTCAACATTATTTGGACATAGGTTTGTATTAAGGGTGAAAACTTGGACATTAAAATAAAAAATGACTTGATCAAAAGCATTTAAGGTTTTAGGTTTAAACAACATTAGACCTCTGAATTTTCCATATCTACTAGATTCCACTCCATGAGGTAATGAAAGAAGTCTAGGCTCTTGGAAATGGGTTGGCTTCTTCTCAAAAGAATTCTTGAATTTGAAATTAAAAGGTGGGGCAATTTTGGGTGCTATGATCCATCTACAAATTGACAAAGGTAACAAAGCTTTCATAAATCACAACTTGATTATAAAAAAAGATTAGAAATGAAACATGAAGATGAACATACAATAGGATCAATTAAAAAGAGGTTTAGGTTTTGCACTTCTTTAATAATTTTCATTATCGTTCAATTTTGGAATCTACAAGATTTGAAACAAATCAACAAGGTTCCTAGTTGTAGCTTATTGTTGAAACCTTTAGGTTCTAATGGTCAAAAATTGACTCCCAAGTGTTAACTCTATGATCTTCATTAGATTTAGGGAATCACAACATGAATTGTGATCTTCAAACCCTAAACTCACCCTTTCCCCCATGATCAATCCCACGGCTAGCCTTACATTGATATGCCAATGTAGTGTGTAATCTGCACAACTTGAAGCTTGTTGCAAGTCTAAACATCAAAGTTGGAAAAAATGTCCCCAAGCCTCAAGCTTGTTGGATTGTGAACAAACTATGGAATATGCACAATGGATACAAGATACATTGATGCAGGAGTTTTCCCTAAAAAAATGTAACAATGCTTGAGTTTACAATGGACATTGTATATGCAACAACTTGCAACATTGATGATTGATGAATGAATTAAAAAGTACTAGGTAGGGGGTTAAGGCCCAAAAATCTCAAGGTACCAAAGCTAAAATTGATATCAAGAGGCTAGAACACCCAAAAAACTCAAAGTACCAAAGTTAATAGACCATGGAGAACAACTAACAATTAATAAACTTCAAAATAATGAAGTGACATGGGATGGAAAGGTAAAAGTTCTACATGCGAAATGGATAGTTAAATATTCATCATTTCGTTCCTTCACATAAAATTTGGGCCATAGATAGCAATTTGTACCTTCTACCATGGATATGCCCTAAGCAACAAGTGGCTAACCCATATTTTCATGGTGATGAAATCACATGATGATCCAATGACCTTATAGCATATGACCTTTTTTTTCCCCCATTTTCCCTAATGTAGTTCTTGTGGACCCCTCCAACCAGTAGATAAGTATGATAGGTCCAAAGTGTCCCCTTCAAAACTTGGTCACCTTCTTTTGACATCAAGTTTCAAACACGGTTCAAAAGATGCAAGCATCCAAACTTAAAATAAATAGTAGTAGTGGGGTTGGCTATCTCTTAACTTTCACCCCTTGTTGACATACCTCCCAATCCAATTGCCAACTTGTTACACTCCAACTCCATTGGTAGTTGAGGGAGACTCTCAATTATCACCTTGCACATTTAGAGATTTGGCCTTTTGCAATTCAAATGAGACTTATGTCGTTCCATTTTCAATTCCATTTTTTCTTTATATTGGAGCATTATAGGGGATTAAATTTGAAATGTTTGATTTGTCATTTCTGAATGCCTTTTTAGAGTGAAAAAGTTAAAAATTGTGTAATTATTAGGTTCTTGCCTTTAGTGTGTACCATTTGATATAGAAGAAGAAGGGTCTATATTTAGACCCTTTCCTCATGATTTGAGGCTCTTGTCACGAGGCTGGCAGTCGAAATTGTGAAAGGGTATAAAGATCAATGCTTTGCTTGGATAAAGACCCTTCAAATTTTGTGTGTGTTGACTTAGTTTAAACTTGAAAGAAACAACAATACAAATATAAATAAAAAAGAGGTACCTTCCAAATTATGGAAGGATTGTCTTGGAAGTGAGAGACCACCCTGTGTTAGATTTCGCTCTAAAACGATCCTCAAAATACACTTGGGAAAAAATATGTTATTCATAGAGAAAAATCACATAGGTGAACATATAACAATGCGTAGCCATCAATGGACAAAAGTGGCCATTTTGATCCCTGTATAAGGCGTCAGGCCTGTCTATCATCAAATTTCAAAACATGTCTTTCAAGTTCTGGCCCTAAAGCAAAGGGTTATGAATCCACAGGTCGTTGGCTCTGCTGCCCGCTTTGGTGTTCACCACTATGGCGCACAGTTTCAGGTTGAATGGAGGGAAAAATGTTGTAGAACCCCTTGTGGGGGAAGGGTGGGAAACAGATTGTTTCAAGTTGCATGGAGATTCAACCATTGGATCTGAACGGGGTCTTATGCTGTAGACTGTTGTGTTGCAGATGGCCTGACAGCCCTTCACGGTTTAAGGCATGGATAGCACCTGCAGATTTCTGATGCATTCAAAATGTAGTTTGGGGTTGGGTTGGGGTCAATTCCACCGCGCCCCATTTGGACTCTGGAGGGGTCTAAAGCACTGACATGGGCCAGCAGTACTACATACAGGTTTTCAAAGAGGTCGAAAGTGGAGTGATGGTAGGTATGCGGCTGCTGTCCATGAATGGAGTTGGCATATTGTAGAGCCATTTAACATGCCAGTTCAATTGCTTCTGCTGCCAGGCTTATGTTGTGTCATACAAAATATTTAGAAGAATGGGCGTTTCCCAATATATCATAGGCCTTGCCCACATGGGTTTAAATTTTTTTAACGGTGGGGAAAAACAAAACAGCCACCACCACCAACAAGAAAGGTTGGAACATTGCGAGTTGCATCATTGCCCTGGTCAGTAAACCCATCCTCACGAATCATGATTAGCTCATCTTTGATCATGGCTGGGGGTGGTGATCAATTTTTCTTGGGGAGAAAATTGAAAGAACCTTCAATTAAACTCTGCAAAACCCAAGTCGTTACATGCGCTTCAAAGGGCAATGAAATTTAGCAGGCTTTTGTCAGGAATCTCCTGACTCCTAATGAAGTGGTTCTCATCTTCCTTCATTCCTCCTGCTTTGTCTAAACATGTGCTTACTAGATATGGGACTCATGAGTAGCCTTTTCTTTTCGCTGGCTATATATAGCCAAAAAGACATATTAGAAATTATGAAGTCTAAATTCAAATGCTTTTAAAAGATTTTCAATAGGCCAAACTCGACTAAAATATGAGAAAAATCGCCAATTCTCTATACATGGTTCAACTATGTAGCAAAAAGATATGGAAAGACGTATTAAAAATTTTACTTTCATATTTATCTTGTAGCCAAATGTGGTTAAATCTTCATGTGGATCATCGCCACTTTCGCTATATCACAAAATTGACAAAAGAAACACTGCTCACGAGTTGTTGAAGCTAGTAGACGGCCAGGGCCCAGGCTACTTGAGACTGTGAGAGTCCATTAACTGACATAAACCATGCAGTCCACACACATACCAAAAAATATGGCTCCACTAATGAGATCAGTGTAACTGCCACCATGGCTAAATTATTTTTTCTTTGGCTGGACTCGTATTCCGCACCCGAAACCAGATACCATATGTGTGTAGGTAATGCAACGGCCAGAATGCTAAAAACTTACTACAGCAATTATTTAATGTGAAGAGTTTATAGTCCCAGTGAAGGCCATACTTTTTGGGATTGGCAGCAATTGAAGTCACTGATTCCTTTGTTGGTAAAATCACACAGCCATGTGCCTCTGATTGGGTTTCTATTTACTTAATACATGGAGTCAATTTGACTAAACTATGCGTAATGTGCAGTGAGCTCACGCAATTCCTTCCTAGAGATATTTATTAAACATTCTGACTCATCCTTACAGTCGCTCTCATAGGTGTAAGTACATGCTTAACTGACCTAGTAATGTGCGCCACCTTATTTCCAAGGAGTAGAGACTATAACGTGTGTATTGGATGTAGGCCGGGATCAGTGCTGTTTTTAGAAAACAATTTGGCAGCGAAAATAGCGATTGTCCATAGGAGATGTAGAAAAAGTGACAATCATCCACAAGAAGATTTAGCCCAAATAATTTAGATATAAACCAGATATGAAGCAAAAAATTATAATCATCCTTCAAATATGTTTCTGGCAACTTATTATTGGAAGAAAATATAGCAGTCCGGTCAATTTTCCATTTTTTTATACCTCTGACCTCAGAAAATACGACAAAAATAATTTCATTTTCGAATTTTTCATTTTTAATTTCGCCAGTAAAGAAAAGGCTGGTCTGAATGCTTGTAATATGATAGGAGTTGAGGTCTGGAGTTTTGTCAGGGAAAATGGTAGAAGAACTAATCTGTGAATATCCCCAGATCCCCAGTATGGAAAAAAGCGCCTGCATCTCTGCAACTTGAGCATGTGAAGTGCCGGTCTTACAAGTTTATTGATTCATAAAGCATCAAGAGAAAAATTTCCTAAGACCATTTGGAGGGCACCTTATAGGTATAAGTCCTCCTAAAAAGAGCTGGGATCATATGCCTACTTCTAGGTGTAAGAACTGGTGTTTTTTTTTCTGGCAAACTGGGGTGAAATTTCACCCTCTGCTGGGGAGGCGCAAACACGACAACAGGAGTTTTTCGCCAGACACTGTTATTCTATGAGGTTTAAGGTGCCAGGTTGCATCCAGTGTCAATGGAATTTTGCCAGATTTTCACTGTTTAGAGCAGTTTTTCTGGTAAATTTCTACTGTTTTGACAGTTTTCTCAAATCTTTTCGTCATTAAAGCTAAATTTGTGCGATGATCACCACTCATGCTAAATCTCTTGTGGGATGATTGTCACTGGTGCCACATCACAAAAATGAAAAAAGAACCCCCGGTAAGAACCCTCCCACTACTATGCCTTGTAATCTACATATGTTTAGGTTGATGTCTGTGTTATGCTTTATACTGCCAAAAGTCCATGGGTCTTGAGATTCCAAAAATTTGGGGTTGAACTTGGCCTAGGCCCTTTATTTTGGGAATTCCCCACACCCCACCCTGGGGGTTTACCCTACACAAAACTATGACTATAAGGGCGACTTTAGATGAGGGTCCAACGTCCAGGGACTGATGAATTCAAGCAATCTTATTGGTCAAAAGCTTTAAATTGGTCCCAAGGCCTTTAGATGAGGATTGAAGACCAAAAAGTGGCAAATTGGCTAAACCTACATGGCACCTGTTTTGAAGGGAAAATAATTGGTTTGGACCAAAAAACAGAGCTAAAAGAAGAGCTCTTGATTTGGAGAACCAAGAAACAGGCTAGGGACGAAGGTACAGTCCAACTCAAGGATTCAATTTGCTTCAAATCAGTCCAAATTGGTTCTTGGGAAATTGGACCTTGGACCCTTGTCTAAAGTGGGCCTAAGAATCACCATAAAACTAAGGCAGCTTCCCAGCTTGACGCCAGCTCCAGTTATTTGAGCAGTTCTTCAAAGCCATTGAAATTTGAATGATGTTTGTCTTGTCACCCACATTTGGTCTTATTTTACTTGTTGAGGATAATAATTAGCTTATATCCAAATGCCTCTTAAGAGCTTCATGGACTGTCCATCTTTCAAACCAAAGTGAAATTTGCATTGCCTTGAGGGTGAACTTTGAAGACTCCCTCATCACTAATCGCACTCAATTCCCGGCATACCTTGAATTATAATGTACTGTGGAATGGGTGGCTACGAGCCTGTTCCGTTATATCAACAGGAACAGCTGATTTATCCTAAGGAGCTAAAGCTGGCGTCAAGCTGGGAAGCTGCCTCATCTAGGACCCTTAGCTGATTTAACATCTTCCCCTGATCTCACTCGTACCTTATTGTACAGGTCTTGGCAGTCTAGATCAAGATTGATTGATTGTTTGCAATGGTAACTTACAACCAGTGTTTTATTTTTGGGCGCAATTTCTCAACCTGGCAACAAAAGAAAAAGGCCTTGCGACACAGACAAGGCTTTTTTTTGAGGAAAAATGGTCCACTGTCGCCACATTATGAGGGGAAAAAACTTGAAGTTGCAAAAATATAGCATGATTCCTAAACTTTGTACTTTTCTCTCTGACCTGTGGCTAAATCTGGTTAAGTCCTGTTGTGGATGATAGGGAACCCACATACCTCACAAATTCGAAAGCAAAAACACTGCTACCACCCAAAATTTGGCAACACAAAGGATTTATCCAAACAAAATCGAAACAACCCAGCTTCACATGTGCGTTAGAATCCAAACATGGGTTTTATTTGAATGCCACTCATGAATCATGAATCATGATGTGATCTATAGAGCATACAAAAAAATAGCAAACAACAGTTGTAATGTGCGTTGACTATTGGACAATTCAGTAGGAGATATTGTTTGCAACATTGGGGAAATGTAACTACAGAATAGGACCTCAACTCAGTATTGTGCATTTTACACTTGTTAGGCCACCTCATCACCAACACATTAAGGATTCAACGTGTGTTACTAAAGAATTGAAGCTTGTCAGTATAGGTACTAGAGACCTTAGATGGTTGTGCCATGTTTTTCTTGAAGTGCTAAATTTTTTAAAATCTCAACTTTTCCTTTTTCTATGCCCAATTTTTTTCCTTTGCTCATCATTCATAGGGATTTTGAAATGTGAATGTTGTAGGGGAGGTTCCTGTATATATGGGTTCCCCAAAGGAGGGCCACCTGAGAGACTTGAGCCCAAGGGTGTTTCTGAACCTCAGGAGAACCCACCAGTACAGGAACCTCCACACATGTAAACCACTATCATTTTATAGGAATGGAGAACCTATAAAAATAGGAGAATCTCTGCCGCATAATGCCCTAGGGGTCTTCTCCAGGACGAGATCCCTCAAAGTACAGAGAGAAACAAAAAGACAGTTGTTTACAGCATTTCAAGGCTTCAAGATATGACACTGAGAGGAGGCCCTAATTCTCCCCTAGACCACAATCTAATTATTTTCATTCGTGTCCAAGAACCAAGAAATAAGCTTAGGCTACTATTGAGCTATATCTTACGTTGCCTTCCTATCTTCAAACATATCTGTACTTCTTGCAAGCTCAAATCCCCAAATTGGTGGTGTCTAGTATGTGGTCTCCAAGAGAGAAGAGAATCAGAGAATCAGTTTATAGTTAGCTACATACTGTACAGTGACATAAACTTGAACACTAATTAATTCATTTTGAAAGAGTTCAAAAAATCAGAAATTGATTGCACAAGTTGTTCAAATCCCATAAACTCTTTGGAAGATTTGTTCAGATGTCATATAATTATCCATTTTTCAATGGCACATATTCACTTGCAGTACTTCCAATTGATTTCACCCGGGCACATGAATTGAGTGCTGTATACTCCTCTATAAGCAATTTGCATTCATGTTCTGGGACCATGCATGAGACATACAGGACTTAAGTTTAGGATAGGAATACCTGTTGAAGACCATTGGCTAATTGAATATATGTGGGTAAGGTGGATATTGTAACACTAATTCACTTAGTGGCATCTCACTGTGGTAAGTTAAGCAAGTATTGTACTTAAATTTCGCCCACATAGTTCCACTTACTACATTGTCTCTTCATTTGTACATATTAGTAGTGTACATAATCCTGAACTGTTGTTCAAGTTGGGTTTTTAATTTATTGTGTGTGTTCAAATCCTAATAAATTTTTTGGAGTGTTCAAGTGAATTTTCACTAAATTTGTTTTTGTGAACCTGAGGTGGTGAAGTATATGTCGCTGTACAGTATTAGGAGCACTGTTTTTTATTTCAATTTCCTTGTGGAGTTAGGGTGGCGAGCATCCCTAGGCAGATTTGGACTTGACTGGGGACTTTATTTCAAGGAACTCTTAGGCGAAAATGTGGTGACACCCTCCCAAAATAAACAGTTTTCTATTGTTTTGAGGCTTTTTTTTAATAAAAAAGAGTATTTGCGACATAATATACAGTTTTCAGAAAACTGTGTTTCTTGCCCCACCACCCCCAAAAAAAGACTGAATACCAGCACTCACTAAGTTTTTGCAATGTGGTAGAGCAAGTACGGAGGAACCACCAACAAGGCTTGATTAGTTGAGCACAAGGAAAGTTCAAAGGAGGGAGGAGAAAAGAGGCTAATGACCATGCATTATCTACAGTTGAATAATTGTGCACAGATATTTGAGAACACACAACAATCTCAATATCAGCACTTGGTAAGTGCCAGCATGATTTAAACCAGATCAAACTGTTTTAAAACACATTAAGAAGTGCAGGTTGAATAATTTGTTGGAATAACTTTGGGGCAATTACCCAGAAACCATAAGCTCTAAGAAATAATACACTGGGGATGAGCTTTGAAATGCATTGAAGCAATCCAATTCCAGCCCTACATGGATAGTTCCAGCCTTTCTTTTGCTGGCTATATAAAAGGAAAAAAGAAAATAAATAAATTAAAGGGTCTAAATCAAGTGTTTTTGGAGATTTTCAATAGCCAGAATTCGACCATATTTTAAGAAAATTTTCCAGATATCTATACATGGTTCAAGAAGGGTAATCCAAAGATATAGAAGGTTTTTATTTTTATTTTTTCGTATTTTCTTGTAGCAAAATTTGGCTACATTACAAAATTGACCCAAAAGCAAACATTGGAAGGAACTGCCAGGCTACTTTACACCCAGGGGCTGCACAAGGATTAATGTCTTCCCAGAGTTTGGGGCACTTACTGCCATCCTACTAAGTTGCGACAAACTCTTGTGCCAATTGACGATTAATTCCTGCATGCAACTTTAAATACATGTATATGGGGTTGTTTGTGGTATTCTTCTTGGACCTATATGTGTGATAAGAAAGCTCAGACCGATTACAACTGATGTATTGCACTTGGCCTTGGATGAGAAGGAAACTGAGTGCTGAAATGACTTGGATGCAAAATTTAGAGAACTTAAAATGATTATTTGGACAACATATTTTGATATTGGTGGCATGATATATCGTGATTGCTGTGACTTTGACACCATCTGGACTACCTTCAGCGAATGAACCACAATAATGACTGTTTGCTTCAAAGCAACATCTGCATACACAAAAATTGCACAAGAAAATCTGCCTAACTGCCAGACCAGTACCCAAGATGTCTAAGCTGAGCACGCCAGAAAGGGGGATAAGGAGTCCACATTCAGAAGCCTAATCTAGCACCAGGTGGCCACATTAGTATAAGAATATGCTCCAAACATAGCTACTGACAGTTGAGCGTTACCAATAACGTAATATGCTATATTCCATAGTGACAAGTTATCAGTCATCAAATTCTTATCGATGTTTTTTTTTTCCTGTCAAAGATTAGTCAGACATGGGTGGCCAGGCCAGAGTGAACCGGCACCCACCAATGCACAAATGTGGATGGATGGTGCACTGATGGGTGCATCTTTTTGGTCCCTCCCTCTCCCTGGGCTAACCAAGGTGGCGAACTCAAGTTGACCTTTTTATTTCCTTTCCTCAGCCAGGTTGGTTTCTTTTGTGAGAATTTTTTTTTCCTCACCCCCCACGCCTGCCCAGGTCTCATGCACCTACCTACCTTAAGACTACTTGCCTATACACCCTGGCCTCCTCCCTCCCCCACCTACTTATCTACCTGCCCACCTACCCACCCATCGGCCTACCTTCCCAATAACCTACCTACCTATGTACTTACGCACTAAATCTCCACCAAGGCAATGATGATGCAAGTCAATGAAGGTATTGCAATATACCAAGTAGGTTGCTTTGTTCTCCTTCTTACCTATCGCCCTACTAATCCTTGTAACTTTATGACTGTCAAAAACAATTCTGCAGTGACCCAACTAAGGGTACTGCAACTAAACTAGATTTCTTTTCTGTAACCCTATATCAATCCACCCATGTAACTGCTCTTGCAATACCCTCATTGAACTTCCTCACAATTATTAGATTTCAAATTTGTGTCATACCCTTAGCACAATTTGTAAAAAATATATATAAATTAATTAATCATCACGGGAATTTTTGGATGGTGCACTAGTGGGTGCTAGGTCACTCAAGCTAGGTGGCCAGTTTAGGAGTTTTTGTCATCACTTTGGTCTTAACAAGTTATGTTGGGGCATGAAAGTAGGCATTTGATGGTGCCATGGGCAATGACAATACAACAAGGCAATAGATTAGGCTCCAGGTCCATGGTTTTTGCACAAAAGGATAGACAGTTGCCTGTTGTCGGATTCATTTGTGTGGGCACACACATAAATGAAATTTGGCATTCTAACTCATGCTGTTACACGACAAGGTGATGAATAGGAAAAGTTTTCCTCAAATTTTGAATTTACTTGATTTCGTGATAATCTCTTTGTGTACTCATGAAATTATCTCTATTCTACTATGGAAATGTGGTGTGCTATATTAGGAATGATCATCTGTGTGGAAGGATTGAGGTTCAAATTTCGAGGAGACAACTTTACCATTTATTCATATTCCTCAACAACCAAATTTCCTCAAATGCCAACCCATGTGAAATGTTTTAAAATTTTTGGAAAGTTTTGACGATGGATTAAAAATAGAGCTAATTAAGAAAAAGGTAACCCAATTTTCTCAACTACCAAACATTAATGTTGGTTTAGTATTTCAAATTTTTCATTTTTCTACTACCATATTCAATTTACAACTATACATGTTAAATATAAATGTTTTTTGAACACATTTGAACCAAAGTGTTGAAATGTGTTGTAAAATTTAAAATTTTCAATTTTAATTCCTTTTGTTCTTTGAATCATCAATATCAAAATCCTTTCCAATTTTAAGAAAGAATGATGGACTCTATTACAAGGAATTCTAGTATCCATTCCAACACATATTTTTACAACATGTGTACAAATCAACCATTTTTGTGATTGGCGATGCAACTATTTTTCGTGGCACCATTGTAAAAATGACTTGTAATCGCATATTCAACTACAAAGGGATTTGAAGTTGCATATGCAACCATGATTTGTGAATAATATCAGTTTGGATGAAAATGAAGATGAAAAGTGCAATCATATCATTAATTTTTAATGACATCCAAAAATAGATGAAAATGTAATTGTTTTTGCAACTCATGATGTGGTTCATGGGCCACACACATCACATGGCATCTTATGCAACTTGAATTATGACTATAGATTCTAATTGCAAATTTACATATAACTAAATGTAAAAAAAATTGAATTAAAAAATGAAATTGCAAGATTTGGTGGTCTCATTTTTTTCTTTAGTGTTTTCTAATGAATTAAGTGTTAGATGTGTAATAGAACACATATTTAATTAATGTAAGACTTTACAAAAGTCCAAAAATCCAAACCAACAATTTACAATGTTAAATTTTTTGAATTTTTCAACTACAAATGACCTAGTGGCCACTAGGACCACAAGGAAAAGCTTTTAAAAAAATACAATTTACATGCAATGTCTACAAATTAAACTTTTAAGACACCATGGCAATTTTTTTAAAAGAAAACACAATTTTTTTGGAAAAGGATGTAATCAAATTCAATTTAAGTATATCACATTAACCATGCCTATAACAAGAGGAAAAGTAGTATTAGGGTTTGGTAGGAATCTGAAATTCCATAAAACCAATGCAAGTGGCATAAATGGACCATTACTTGCAATTTCTAGCATAATATGATTTTGTGTAGGTGTGAACATGTTTTTTTCTCAAATAATAAATGGGATTCTTGGATTGGTGATTTGAATTTTTTTATAGTTATTTTGAAGGAATTTTAAAAATTCATTTTAATTGCCATTTAAGTTGGATAAAATTTTTACACATTATTTGAAAGTGCATTTCATTTCAAGTTGTTAATATTGTGTTGAAACTAAAGTGCCATGAATCCACAAGAAGGTTTAGCCAAATTTCATTGGAAAAAATCAAAAATTTCATAAACATCCTTTTATATTTTGGTTACCTACTTGAATCATGTATAAAAATCTAGCAACCTTTCTTAAATTTTAGTCAATTTTTAGCTATTGAAAATATCCAAGAAAATGGCATTAACGCTTTTAAATTTCAATTTAACTAGGGAAATTATATGGTTAATATAAGAGCTTTTATTATATTTATATTATAATTTATTATGATCCATTTATAAATATTATATGTGTTAAATTATATATCACATGTATTTAAATTAATTTCTATTAGGAAGTATGATATATCAAAAGAAAAAATGTATTTTTAATATAATTTTAAAAATCAACCAAGGGTTTAAGATATGAAAAAAATAATTTTATTTATTTTATATTATCCATTTATAAATCATGTGGTTGAATTTATTTTTCACACAAAATGGTTATTGAAATTGTATTCAATAACAAAATGCAATTTTGTTTTTCAAATCAATTTATATTTTAAAAAGGAAACAAATATAGTTGTGTACATTATTGAAAAAAATTTAAGATTAAATTCTAATATTATTATTTGGAAAAAATCTTGATAAGATATCAAATATCAAAATGATGTTTTGTGTAATATTTTAATTGAAATAGGCTACATAGAATGCATATTATTATTTTGTCACACCAAATGGGGTGGTTTAGTGGTAAAGGATTTCATCTCCATAAAAAGTTAAACCTAAATAATGACACATGTCAACGTGGTATAGGTGAGATTAATAAAATTATCAATAATATTAATACTGATATTTTAAAAACATTTTAATATTTAAATAAATATAAATAATGCGATTACATTTTTTTAGTTTAAAACTAATTGCAAAATGATGATGCATGTAAGACTTTGGTTTGGATGGATAAAACATTCATGCAAGTTGCATCTTCATGTGATTACCATTGTGACTTGGTGTCACATATTGTGTTTTGTGATTATAATTTAATGCAACTTGTCCAAGGCAACTAAGCCTTTTGCAATAGTCACATGTGGTAATATTATGGTTAAAAACTAATTTTTGATTTGCAAATTCCTTGTAGTGTTAGTCGCAAATCACCATGCCATGTTGGATGGATGAAAAGTTGATGTAAATCGCATATTGATGCAACTATCATTTTGACTAAGTGTCACATTTTGCCTTTTATAACAAAAAAATTATGCAACTTGTCCGAAGTGACTAAACACTATAGCAAGTCACATGTGTCATTTATGACTAAAAATCAATCATAAATTTAGTCTTTAACTTGTAAATTCCTTGTGTTCGAAGTTTTGAATGTTTTATCAATTTTGAAACACCATCAATTTGCATCAAATTTTGAGCATTGAAACTTTGCAATTAGTGAAACCTATTTCAAATGAAAAATAAATAATCCTTATTATGTGTTCTTTGTCATTTTTCAAATATATTAAATTGCAATTTTAAGTAACATGTTCACCCCCTTAAATGGTTTTTTAGAATGTGAATGTAGCTTGGATTTGATTCAAAAAACAAATAGACAATCCAACTGATTATGTTCCCATTGCGATTTTTCTAAAATATGAGGTTACAATTTTTGAGCATTGGCCATCCCCCTTGTAATTCTTTTTATTAATGTTTGCACCCAACTTTAAGTTGACATTATGTTTATTAGAAATCATTATGATAGGATGATGTGACAATGTCCAAACTTGTGGGGCACATTTCTATTTGTAATTGAAAACTATGCAAATAAAAATAAAAGGTCAAACATATATTGGTTGCTAGCTTAAAATTATAATTGAATGAGTTGAATATAATAGGATTATGTTATCTTCAAAATCCAAATAAATCTAATATAGGGAATGTATTAATCATAAATATTTTAAAAATAAAATATATGTACATGAATGTTTTTGTATGAAAGTTGTTAGTAGGTTCAATCAATCAAGGAAAATAACCAACATTATTTTCTTCAATTTTTTTGGTTAGGAAATGATTTGAAACATCAAAATTCAAATTATTTTTTATTTCATTAAAGTTTCAAAGTCTATAGGGCGAACCTATCCCTGAATGGTACTAGTAGGAACCACTTCAACAAAATCCAAGGAAAGGTAGACCTAATTTAATTTGATTAAAGAAACTTAAACTGTTTAATTCTTCCTTTTAATTGCTTTGATTTGCATCACATGGGCTTCATGTTCCATTTATGTACACTATGAAAAAATTCTAGACACCTATGCAAGTTAAACAAGTAAGAAATTTGTGTTCTTGAAGTGGTTTTGACATAATATGTTCTTAAAATTCCTAACCTTGTATCATTAAATGTCAAGTTGCAACATTGTTAAAATCTTTCTTTTTAGTTCATCAATTATAGTCACTATGGTATGGCCTCAATTGTTGATTGAAACAAAAAAACAAGAATTACTACAAATTTGTAAACATGAATGTAATGGCCTTCAAGACCTTTTAGTTGTGACCTTAAAAATTGCTCAAAAAATTAAAATTATGATTGCTTTAATCCATTATCTATTAATCAAGTAAAAGATAGGACCATCTTAGTTGCTCCTAGAAATTAAAAGTGTTTTTAAAAAATGAAAAAACACATGAAATTCCTAAATTATGTTCTTGAACAAAGGAACCCAAAGTGTTATCTTCTTGAAGCTTTTTCTTTGACCACTCATTTGGAATATTAAAACCTAATTTTTTGTCAATCCAATTAGAATTTTAAAATTTACACAATTTGGGTAATCTTTTGACATAAAATTCAAAGTGAAAAGTTTTTAAAAAATGAATCCTAGGCTATCTTGAAGTTGAATGGGTTTTAAAATTTTGGGGATGTGAATTTTTAATGGTACCACCAAAGGATGGATTCACCTATAAATTGACTTAATTAATGTATTTTCCAAAAGCATTTAATGAAAGCCCTTCTTCAAATGTTTCTTAGATTTTCTTACTAAAGTTTATAGGGTCCAATAAAATGAAAGTGTGACATTTTCAATATGACTATGTGTACCACATAGTCATATTTTCACCAAACTAAAGATTTAAAGAACGTGTTCTTTGAAGAAAAAAATGACATTTCAAAGGATTATGGAATTTATAATAGGGTTTAATTAAAAAAGCTTTTAAACTTTTATGATTAAAATTTGGTTAAGGTTTTAAAAATAATGGTTTTAAATACGATTTTATTATATTTCATTCCTCAACACACATTTATTTGTTATAAATAACTTGATTGGGTCCAAATTCTTTAAGGTGTACCAAAATCTTATCACAATGTCATCATTTTCTGCTTTTTTCACCTAATCCTTTTTTACCATGTCAAATCGCATTTATGGATGATTATGATGGAATCTAAAATTCTAATGGTCTAAATTATAGTCCTTCTAAATTTTTTGGCAATTTTTGATTAATTCATTTTTATGGGGATCAAAATATAGGGTAAAAAAGGATTGTAGTAAGGACTAGGCCCTTTTTGTCCTTTGTGGTACACCTTAAAGGATTTTCACCCTAATAAAATTCATTATCATTTTTTAAAAACTTTGACATTCTAGTTAAATGGCTAATCCATATTTTTGAACTTCAAAAGTTCACCACTAAAAATGAGTGTGTTATGTTCCAAAAATAATTGTATATAATTTTTCATTGTCAAGCTGTTAATCTATAATTGCTTTCCAATTGAAAAATTTAAAGTTATGTTATTCACCATATACATTTGAACACATTGATGTACATGTGAACAAATATTATCACCACTACAAAAAACTTCTCCATATCAACCCATGTCTTTGTGACTTGTGTTCAAATCAACCATTTTTGTGATGATGTTTTAATTGTATTTTGTGTCACCATGGTACAAATGATTTATATAAGTCACATATTCAACTAAAAAATGGTTTAAGTCATAAATGCAACTATGACTTGTAATTATTGTTGATTTCAATAAAAATGAAGAAAAAAATGTGTTTATATCATTTGTAAGTGGTGGCATTCAACAATAGATGAAATTAATTGTTTTTTTGACTAGTAAATGGTTCATAGCCATAGGTGATTGGATAACATGTAAAATCTTGTTCAACTTGAAATATAACTATATATTGAATAGTTGTAAATGTACATTTGCTAATGGTTAACTAGTGTTTGCAATATGTCATGTTAGCTTGGATAGTCTAAATAGCTTAAACGACCTCTAAGTACTTTAAAGAGTTGAAATAACCCTTATACGTGTAGTTCATTAGGTAGCCTAAATAGCCCAAATAACTTTTAAATAGGCCGTATGTAACCCTAAAATACCCCAAGTAGGCCAAGCCCTTAGGTACCTTAGTTAATATAAACAACCCTTAGGAACCTTTACATAGTTTAATTAATTCAAACATCCCTTAAATAATTAAGCCTTTAGGTACTCTAGTTAGTTGAGGCATGCCCTAAATAATACTACACCAAAACTTGACATTTATGACTAAGATAAATATGACTAGTGACCATTTTCTAGTCATACAGTCATATATGCCATGTTTTTGTGCCTAGTCATATTCTTGTAACCATGGATATGACTACATGACTAAAAGTCTTCATGGATATTGAGGATTACATGATTAAAAATCTCCTTCATAAACATCATATAATTATTTAACAATACACAATTTGAAACATTAAAAACTTGTGAATTAAAAGGGAAGAGAATTAGAAAAATAGACATACATATTTTGTAAACATATTATAAGTTTGTAAATGATCAAACACATAATTAGTGCACAAATAAATAACTAATACCTTATAATTTCTAGAACTTTTGCTTTAGAGTCACTAACAATTTATGTGAATTTTTGGATAATGCCTAAAAAACATTTGGGGGAAAAAATTCCCAAAAAATGGAAAACAAATTGCCAAAGTTTTTGAAACCATAAAATAAAATTACAAGTGATCCTTAGAATATGATTAGAATATTCAATTTGGGATTCTTGCACAAAGCTTTATTTAAATGAATATCTTCTTTGATTTTTTTGACATCAAATGATGAAATATATTCTTATTAACAATATCCAAGGGATTTCAAAAGAAATCCACATTCCTCAAATGGGATTGTTTTTCATGTTTCCATGTAATGGGTAGCAATGAATATAGAATTTGAACTTTATTAATTTATCAAAGTATTTGGTCATACAACTTGGAAATTTTAAATAATTTGTATTAAATCACATTGAATGAACTGAAAACAAACATTAAAAAAATGATTAAAGTTTACTATTCATAATACAATTTGATGAAATTATGAAATTAAAAAAGTACATGTGCATAAATTAATAATTATGAAAATTTAAAAACTTTAATAATTTTTATAAAATTAAAAATTTTGTAAATAATATTATATGTTTCATAGATAACATGTTTTATTTAAAAATATTTTTGATAATTACAAATAAATATAACACAACATTTATACAATTTTTATGGATTTTTTATATTTTTAAAAGGTGGGAAATATATATATAATACCAAAAAAACCATGTTGATTTCAAATATGTTTATTTACAAATTGTTTTCTAAAAAAAGAAAAAGAAATCTTCAAGATATCATTGTTATTCAAATGTATGAAATAGAGAAGATTCAAATGCATTTTTGGTCAAATTACTTAATATTTTGGTTTAAATTTTTTTATGGAAGTGAAGATCTTGGAAAAGTCTTTCAGAATGAAATTTATTTATTTTCGTTTGGACAAAATATGACAAAAATAATAATGGTCAAAGTTGGGTACTTTTGTATGGGACAAAGGGCATTGATGTGAAATAATTTTGTAAATTTATCCCATATCCTTTGTCAATGAGTTCAAGTTTGTAAACTATATATTTAGATGAAAAAGTAATAGTCTACACATAATACATGCACTAAATATACTCAAAGTGCAAATATTATTTGTGATGAACAAATAAAAAAGGCTTGTCACCAAATAATAAATAGGATCTTATTTACCTACCTCTTAGGCCTACCTACTACCTACTTACCCATTCCAACCTACCTACATACTTATGCCCATCTACCTACTTACCTATTCTTACGTACCCTATCGAATGAGGAGATTGAATTAAAATATAATATATTCCATAGGATTTACAACTAAGACACAAATAAAACTAATGGAAAAATGATGTGTCCATATTCACTACATAGTCATGTAGTCATGAATGGTATTTATAACTATAAATCTAGTCATAGGTGTAGTCATATTTGCCATGTTTTGGCATAGTGTATAACCCCTAGGTGCATAGGTATCCCTCAAATAACCAAATAGCGTAGGTAATTAACATTATGAAAAATTATGTCCATTGAAACTTCATTACCTTACAACCATAGTTTCAAAACAATTAATCTACCATTACATTATAGTTATCCCATGGAAATATGGAGAACAAAAAAATAAAATGTCACATCATAAATTTTTGGAATTCTATTATAGTTACATATTAATCCCAAAATGGACCCCTATATAGATGATTGTACACATCATATATATGGTTTTGGTCAACAATGTTTGACTTTGTTAATGTTGCACAAGAGTCACATAAGACAAATATAATACAACCAAAATAAATGGAACATTCATTATCAACTTCTATGCAACTATTTTATAACTACTATATTGGATGTTTGTGCAAATACCCAATTACTTGTTACAACAATAGGGTCCATTCAATGTTGGGGTACACATAAGGAATCTCTCACCCCAAAATCACTCTTAAACACAATTTTGAATGACCATTTTATTTATGAAATAATTTATCTAGTAGATTTTATTTTTCATTAAAAACTCACACATTTTTTATTAAAATGGTGGTGTTTTTTTGTGATTTGGATGATTAAAATATATCCTAAGTAAAGTGTCCTCAAAGGTTGGCTCAAGAATTATGTCCCATTATGCAGTTTTGGTGAAAAAAATTCAATGAGATTAGTAATATTTGTTCAAATTGCTCCATATTTTAACTACAAATGAAATCAAATATGTTTTATATGATGGCATAAATTTTTAATATGTTAAATCACCAAATTTTTGGAATTGATGCTAAAATCTTGGATTTTTTTTCATAAAAAAGGCTTCGTTAATAAAAAATTCAAATTAATTTTGTTAATGATAAAATTACATTCAAAGTTTTCAAAAGAAATATAGGAGATGTGGGTGCAAAAAAAGACATTATTTGATGTTTTTAATAGGGTTTTGACACTCCAAATGAAAGTATGTCATTTTGGAAATGTCTTATAGTCTTGCATTTGGTTTAAATCTAAATAAGACATTCAAAATTTGCTTAATTGATTTGAAACATCCATTACAACATTTATTAGTTGAAAGCCTAAACATACACATCCCCCTCTCATTGTTTAATGTCTCAAACATTCATTTTTAAAAATCTTTGCTTCAGGATTCAAAACCCAAGACGAAAAGGGCAGTCCATCATCGTTCCTATTATGGTACCCCAACCATGAATGCACCCAACAATAATACTAATTTTAATCCAAGCTATCATAACTAAAAGTTAATAATTAATAGTTAACCTAAGGTATTATTTAATTTTCACAATAACAATAATAATAAAAATAATATTGATGTTATTATTATACATTAGTATATAGATTCTAGATTAATGGTTACTATTATTAATTATTAACTATTAAATGAATTATAGTAATTAGTATGTCTAGTAGATAGAGTATGTTAAAGTAGAATCACCCATCATCGATTATTGGCCAATGACTAAATAATTTTGGATATTTATTGTTTCTTGTTTATTTTGTGTGATGTAGAGCATCATGGGAATGCCAAAATAAGCTTTACATTATGTATTTCAATTCCAAAGGCAAATGAACAATATAAAAAAAACAAAAAAAAGCCAAAATCACATTTAAGTGTATTTAAATTTTTTAAGAAAAATCTTATATCTTCTTTATTTTCTTTTCGTTTTCAATGATTCTATGAGTGTGCCAAGTTAATATCTATGTTAACTATTTGAGTTTTAAAGGTAAACAAATAACACAAAAAAACCATTAAGAAGACGAATGTGTTAAAAGTGTGATGACCAAACATTGACCTTGTTTATTTTTTATAATCATATCATCCTCATATTGTGTCTTTTTTTAACCATTTAAATGGTTGGGGGTGTGTAGGTCTAATTTTTTTTTTCTGCATTTGAGAAGCAAAAAAATAATGTATTAGGATTTGAAACATTTTAAAAGCTTAAATGTTTGTTCAATGGCTTGTTTTATAGTAGTTGCAAATGAGTTGCAATAAGATGCAACTAATTTTTTAATCCCATATTGTTTGTTTTATTTTTCAAGAACTTTGTAAAGTATATAACTAAATGCACTAGGAGTGATAAAATATAAGTGACATTTGGAACAAACCAATAAAAAAGGTTTGGTCCTAAAGGTTAAACCCAAAATAAAATACAATTATCCTAAATGATTTACCTACCTAACAGAAGCCTACATACTTATCTATTTAGGCCCAATTACCTATCTACTTAACCTAGGAAAATTAGATAATAATGTTTACCTACTTAGCCCACCTACCTATTAACCCTTGGCATTATGTGTCAACATTCTATTAGACCTAAGTTGAATAATCTAAATTAAATCAATAAACATACTAAATATCAAAATAAATCTAGATTGCCATGTGTTCATTGATGATTTGTTAACACATCATTGCTATGTCAGCTTACATAGTTGCACAATAGTTATAACATAATGGCATAATAGTTACAAATTATAATGTAGTGGCACAGTAATTACAATGATCTAATTGTAACATAATTGCACAAGTTGCATATGTATATAACTTCATATATAATGAATTGTATCATTGCAACTTTTACAACTTGTTTGATCACACTCAAGTTGTAAAAGTACTTTGAGTTGCAAGTGGTCATTATAGGGTGAAAGCACACTACAAGGGGGGGGGGGGGGGGGGGACAGTGGGACTTTTTAAAAAAGGGGAAAAAAAAAAAACCTAGAAAAATTTTTTAAATTAATTTTTTTTTTTTTTTTTTTGTTTTTGGTGTTTTTCTTTGGTTGGTTCCAATTTGGCTTTTTTTTTTTGGTTTTTTCCAAAGTGGTTTTTTTTCTTCCAAAATTTTTTAAAA